>Ga0172373_10000331_pt1 | contig 77202 bp, 73 predicted proteins | sample Lak10m_2_FD_114546 | JGI IMG/M metagenome (GOLD analysis project Ga0172373, IMG submission 114546) | Freshwater microbial communities from Kabuno Bay, South-Kivu, Congo - kab_092012_10m | ecosystem: Environmental > Aquatic > Freshwater > Lake | place: Democratic Republic of the Congo...
CTGAAAGCATCCAAAGATTTACTTAATGACTAAATACAGATTAAGTAATGTCGCTAAAGAAGATTTAATTCGAATACACCAATACGGAATTGCAAATTTTGGTGTTAAACAAGCTGATAATTATTTCGAAGCATTTTTTATGTGTTTTGATTTAATCGCAGAAAGACCTTACGCTTTCGAATCTGTTGATTATATCAAACAAGGATATAAAAGATGTGTCTGTGGTGTCGACACCATCTATTTTAGAATAAACGAAAATATAGTCGAAAAAATGACGATAATTGGTCGACAAGAAATACGGTAAGAATGCCTTTTCGTGTGTGTAGAGCCGCAACGCATTGCGGCTCTACACACACCATATTGCGTTTCCACATACATATCATTACCCGTGTCTCGTCACCATCTCCTCTGCCAATCTTCTCGCCTCCTCATCCACCTTAACAAAATCTTCATAAACTGGTTCTTGCACAAAAGTCGAGCGATCCATTACCTCTCCATTGATGCGAGCTATATCCAAAAATCCAATCTCACCTTTCAAAAACGCTTGTACTGTAACTTCATTTGCTGCATTCAACGCACATGCAGCCGTCCCTTCACGATCCATGGCTACAAACGCTAAATTCAAATTTTGAAATGTTTCACGATCCGGCTGCTCAAAAGTTAATTGAGGATAATCCATGAAATTAAAACGTGGAAAATCTGTTTTTAAGCGCGCTGGGTAGGTAAACGCATATTGAATTGGCAACTTCATATCTGGCAATCCCATTTGTGCCTTCATGCTTCCGTCTTCAAATTGCACCAACGAATGTACAATCGATTGTGGGTGAACAATCACATCAATTTGGTCTGGACGTAAATCAAACAACCATTTGGCCTCGATGACTTCCAACCCTTTATTCATGAGTGTGGCAGAATCTATTGTAATTTTAGCTCCCATCGTCCAATTTGGATGTTTTAACGCTTGCGCTGGAGTTACCGTTTCCAATTGTTCGCCTTTCCACCCTCTAAATGGGCCTCCAGAAGCCGTTAAATAGATTTTCTCTATTGGATTAATACTTTCGCCTGTCAAACATTGAAAGATCGCTGAATGCTCTGAATCGACCGGATAAATTGTCACATGATGTTCTAATGCCAATTTTGTGATCAACGAACCCGCAACAACCAAGGTTTCTTTGTTCGCTAAAGCAATTGTTTTCTTTGCTTTAATAGCTTCAATGGTCGGTTTTAGTCCGGCGTAACCAACCAAAGCAGTCAAAACAACATCAATCTCCGAACCAGTAACAATCTGACTCAAAGAATCCTTTCCACAAAATACTTTGATATCCTCTTCCCACAAAGCAGCTTTTACTTCTTCGTAACGCGCCTCATCAACGATTACTACACTATTAGGTTTAAATTTTTTCGCTTGCGCTATCAATAATTCCGCATTTCCATGTGCTGTCAATACTTGCAAATCGAAAACGTCTGAATACGATTCAATCACCTCCAAAGCTTGTGTACCAATTGAACCTGTAGAACCTAATATTGCTATTCCTTTTTTCTTAATCATGCTATAATTTAAAAAAACCCGAAACTAATTCGCTCCGGGTCTCATACCAATTTTATCAATTAACAAATTACACTCATTCCATAACTCGTCCCTCGTAACTCAAATCTCAACTACCATCCCCCACTCATCACATCTGGAAATATCCCCAACGCAACAGTAAGTAATATACAAAGTATCAATACCAATTTAACAGTTCCACTCATCGGAATCACTTCGTCGCTTTCACCTTTGAAAAGTGTAACGATTAAACGGAAATAGTAATAAATACTGATCGCAGAACCAATCAATGCCACAACCACCAAGCCAATTCCGTGATTTTCTAAATACGAAGTAAACAAATAATATTTTCCAAAGAATCCTGCAAACGGTGGTATACCTGCTAAAGACAACATCGAGATAATCGTTGCTAATGCTAATAATGGATTTTTCTTTCCTAAACCTTCAAATGAACTAAAATTAGTATCTCCTTTAGCTTGAAGTACAAGTGTGATTACTGTAAATGCAGCAATTGTAGCAATAGAATAGGCCAAGGTATAATACACCAATGCATTACCACCTGAAGCATTATTTGCTAAAATCGCTAACAACAAATAACCAGCATGGGAAATCCCTGAATACGCCAACATACGTTTTGCTGAAGATTGAAAAACCGCGATTAAATTTCCAAGTATTACAGTGATTCCTGCAATGTATGATAAGGTACACTCCCACGTAGCACTTTGTGAACCAAAACTTACCGTAAACAATTTGTAAAAAGCAGCAATGGCAGCAGTTTTAACAATGGTAGACATCAAGCTTGTTACCTGTATGGGTGCTCCGTCATATACATCTGGTGCCCAGAAATGAAATGGAACCGCAGATATTTTGAAAGATAAACCGATTACCAATAATGTAATTCCAGTATACACTAATTCAACATTTTCAGGACCATTTTCCATGTACATCTTAATTTCTACGATATCAAAAGAAGCTGTTGCACCATAGATAAATGCAATACCCATCAACAAGAAACCAGTTGCAAACGCTCCCATCAAGAAATATTTCATGGAGGATTCATTGGAACTTAAGTCTCCTTTTTTACTTCCTGCCATCACATACATACAGATGGATAATATTTCAATCCCAATGAATAACATGGTTACATTATGGTAAGACACCATACAAACTGCTCCTACCAACGCAAAAAGAATCAAGGTTGTTTTATCAGCGATATGTTCACTGTCATCAAATAGTGGTGCGGATGATAAAAACCACAGAATTGCAGTTAATACTAACACGGCTACAAAGGAAATCGATAAATTATCGAAATTCACCATGTTGGAAAATTGCAAAGGTGCAGGATTATCCCATTCTAAAAAGGTAATTCCAAGCGTCAAAATCAATCCAACAATCGTCAGTTTGTAAATGATTTTTTTGAAGTTTAAGATTTCAGATAATATTCCTAAAAACCCTAATCCACTTAATAATATTAATGCTTTCATACTTATGTTATTTCCGTTTGGACTTATTTAATCGTTATTTCCATGATGGTATACAAGTTCTTTACCGCTGGCGTAATCACATCTAACAGAGGTTTTGGATAAACACCCACCACAAAAATCAAGATGATTACTGGGAACAAGATTACTTTCTCTTGCCAAACCAAGTCAAAGAATTTATCCGAAATAGCGGATTTATCTCCCAAAATGGATACTTGGTAACTTTTTAACATGTACACAGCACCTAAAACTGTAGATAACCCAGCAAATCCAGCTAACCAGTAGTTATATTCATAAATACCTACCAACAATAAGAATTCACCAATAAATCCACTTGTCAAAGGCAATGCAATACTTGCCATCATGATAATCATGAATGAAGTCGCATATACTGGAGCTACAGTTCTAATTCCACCCAATTCATTCAATTGTCTTGTATTGGTACGATTTACCAAAATATCTACTACGTAAAATAAACCAACTGCAGAAATACCATGAGCAAACATTTGTGCTACTGCTCCAACCAAACCATTATGTGTCATGCTAAACACACCTGCTGCTATTAAACCTACGTGTGCCGCAGAAGAATACGCAATCAAACGTTTGTAATCTTTTTGGAACAATGCCAATAACGATGCATAAATCACACCTATCACGGCTAATGTAATTGCGTATGGACCATTTTCATTTACTCCAAGTGGAACGATTGGTAATAAAATTTTCAATGCGCCATACACCCCCATTTTAGACATAACACCGGACAATAACATCGTACCTGGTGTTGGTGCATCTGTATAGGTGTCCGCTAACCAAGAATGGAAAGGGAAAATTGGCATTTTAATAGCAAATGCAAAAAACAACATCCAAAATACCCAATTTTGTGTTCCTTCAGACAATTGTAGATCATACAATGCTTGTAACGAGAAGTTATGTGGTAGTGGAGTTTGCAAATACAAGTAAATCAACGCAGCCAACATCAACAAACTTCCTGCTAACGTATAGATGAAGAATTTAAATGTAATTCGGATACGATCTGCTCCACCCCAAAGCAAGGCAATAAAGTAAATAGGAATTAAAGCGACTTCCCAGAAAATATAAAATAAGAATGCATCTTGCGCAGTAAATACCCCAATCAATCCAAACTGCATCAACAAGATTAAACCATACAAACTGGAAGAATTTTTATAGGTATTGCGATTTGCTACCATAATGATAAATGGTAACAATAGGGTTGTCAATAATACCAACACCAAACTAATACCATCCATTCCAATATGGAAGTTGATTCCCATTCCTTTGATCCATGGAATGTTTGTTACATATTGTGCAAGCACTTGTTTTTTATCAAACTGAACAAACGCTGTTACACCTAAAACAAGTTCTACTAAACTTGCTCCTAATGCGATTTTTTTAACGTTTTCACCTTTTAGAAAGAATAATAAAATTCCTATAACTAACGGGAAAAATAAAAGGGTCGTAGTTATCATTCTTTGTTTGTTATTTGTTAAATAAATTAAGTGCTAATATTACCAAGATTCCTATAACCATTGCGAAAATGTAGAACCCTGTATTTCCTGTTTGTAGTTTTCGTGCTTGTCCACTAATAAACACAACCAATTTGCCTGCACCATTCACGATAGCATCTACTCCTTTTAATTCTAAGAATCTGTATGAGAAACTCGCTAAACCGTTCAATGGTTTTACAATAATTGCGTTGTAGAACTCATCTACATAATATTTGTTCGCCAATAAACGAGGAATGAAACCTTGTTTTACACTATCATCAGCTGGAACAAATCCTTTACTAACAAATTTGTTACGCGCGAATAAAATCATCAAAATAGTTATGGTAACTGTAACTCCCATTAACACATATTCTGTAGCATGTGTCAATTTATGACCATGCGCATATATTTCAGATTGTTTAAAAACTGGTGCTAAGAAATGTTCTAACCAATGATTTCCACCCAAAACATGTGGTACACCAATAAAACCAGCTATAACAGCCAATACCGCCAAAACAACCAATGGTATAGTCATTGTTTTGGGAGACTCATGCAAATGGTGTTTTTGGTCTTCCGTTCCTCTAAATGTACCCATGAATGTTAAATAGAACAAACGGAACATATAAAACGTAGTCATCATCGAACCTAAGACACCCAATACCCAAAATATTGGATTTACTTCAAATGCATGTGCTAAAATTTCATCTTTAGAGAAAAAACCGGAGAATGGAGGAATACCAGAAATTGCAATTGTTCCTACTAAGAATGTCATGTAGGTAATTGGAACATATTTTTTCAAACCACCCATTTTACGAATGTCTTGTTCGCCACCCATCGCGTGAATTACGCTACCAGCTCCTAAAAACAATAATGCTTTAAAGAATGCATGCGTGATTAAATGAAACACACCACCTGTGAAAGCACCAACTCCAAGCGCTAAGAACATATATCCTAGTTGACTTACTGTAGAATATGCTAATACTTTTTTTATGTCGTTTTGGAAGATTCCTATTGTTGCAGCAAAAACAGCTGTTGCACCACCAATTATAGCTACAAAACCAAGTGTGTCAGGAGAAAGACTATATAATAAATTAGAACGCGCGATCATATATACACCTGCCGTTACCATCGTCGCTGCATGGATTAACGCTGAAACAGGAGTTGGACCCGCCATTGCATCCGGTAACCAAGTATACAAAGGAATTTGAGCACTTTTACCCATTGCTCCAACAAATAGTAATAAGGTAATTGCAACAATTGTTGGATCATTTTCCGTAAAATTTAGTGCGCCACCAAAAACACCGCTATATTGAATCGTACCAAATGTTGTATAGATAAGGAAAATCCCTAAAATAAATCCTAAATCTCCTATACGGTTCACGATGAACGCTTTTTTCGCAGCATCATTGTAAGGCTGATTTTTAAACCAGAAACCGATTAATAAATAGGATGCTAAACCTACACCTTCCCATCCAGTAAACATTACCAAGTAATTATCTCCAAGAACTAATAACAACATGAAGAAAACGAACAAATTCAAATACGAGAAAAACTTCGCATAGCCTTCATCATCGTGCATGTATCCCATGGAATATAAGTGGATCAAAAATCCTACACCCGTAATGATTAACAACATGATAGATGTCAATGAATCCACCAAAAATGCAACATTCACATGAAAATCAGCTGTTGCTATCCATTGAAAAAGCGTTACAGTCGTTGGTTTCCCGTCGCCATGTAACACATCAAAAAATACACCCAATGAAATTACAAACGAACCAAAAACCAATGCACTTGCAATGATACCTGCTAAACTTTTTGAAAAGTACGATTTCCCTAAACTAATAAGCAAAAATCCTACCAATGGTAAAAGTGGTACTAACCAAATTAATTCCTTCATCGTTCTTAAAATTTAAGTTTATTAAGAAACCCAACATCCGTTGTGTTTGTATTTCTGTGCATCATTATTAATATGGAAAGACCTACCGCAACCTCTGCTGCTGCAACCGCCATTATAAAGAATACAAATACTTGTCCTGACCCATCTCCATGATGTGCCGAAAATGCAACCATTAATAAATTCACTGCATTTAACATCAACTCAATACACATAAAGATGATGATGGCATTTCTTCTTAACAATACACCCATTACCCCAATAGAGAAAAGGATAACACTTAAAAAGATATAATGATTTAATGGAATCGCTTGTAATGTCCCCATAACTTATTTTTTTACTTCTTTTTTACTCAACATAATCGCCCCAATCATCGCGCTTAACAACAACACCGATGAAATCTCAAAAGGCAATGCAAACTCACCAAATAAGATTTTACCCAAATTTGCTGTTACACCAATTTCTGGATTGTCTTGAATCAATGGCAACGTTTCTGCTTTATGGAATGTAGCTACTAATGTCAACATCAACAATCCTCCTGAAAGTACTCCTGCAAACTTCACCCAGTTTTTCTTAACTGGCTCTGCATCGACGTTTAAGTTCAATAACATCAACACATAGAGGAATAATACCATAATAGCTCCGGCATATACCACAATATGAACAACAGCCAAAAACTGCGCATTTAATAATAAATAGTGTCCAGCAATCGCAAAAAATGTCAATACCAAGTACAAAACACTATGAATTGGATTTTTAGAAAATACCACCATCAATGCGGATAGTATAGCTAAAAAAGAAAGGAAATAAAATACGTACTGTGTCATCCTTATTTTAATTTGTTGTGACTATAGTTATTTTTCTGTTTGAAGTCTAAAACGGCTTGTGTTTGACGTTTTGTTACATCAATACGGTCATCCATTTTTTCTACCAATTTATCTTTTCCAAAAACGAAATCATTTCTTTCAAATTCTGTAGGAACTAAACGATCTGTTAAGAAAATAGCTTCTTTTGGACAAGCCTCTTCACACAAACCACAGAAGATACAACGCAACATATTAATTTCATACGTTGCAGCATATTTTTCTTCGCGGTATAATTTTTCTTCGCCTTCTTTTCGTTCAGCTGCCTGCATGGTAATTGCTTCAGCAGGACAAGAAACGGCACATAAACCACATGCTGTACATCGTTCTGCTCCATTATCATCGCGTTTTAACACGTGATGTCCGCGGAATACATCACTGAATTCTCTTTTTTGTTCTGGATACCGAATTGTTGCTGATTTTTTAAATATATGTTTGAAAGTGATAATCATTCCATTGAAAATTGCAGGTAAATACATTTTCTCCAGAAGTGTCATTTCTTTCTTAACAACAACTTTTGCTCTATTTGTTAGTGGTTGCATCGCTTCGTTAATTAATTTAATTTACCATTCATCCACATCACAACACCTGTGATTAGAATGTTTAAAATTGCTAAAGGAATCATAGATTTCCATCCTAATCGCATCAATTGATCGTATCTAAAACGTGGTAACGTCCATCTTACCCACATAAAGAAGAAGATGAAGAAGAAGATTTTTCCAAACATTACTAAAGTACCTAATGCTGTTGCCATGTTTGTAGACAAACCTAATGCTTCATTAATTTCATTTTGAAAAGGGAAATTATATCCACCGAAATAGAAAGTTACAATTACTGCAGATGAAATAAACATGTTAATGTATTCTGCAAACAAGAACAATCCTAATTTCATACTCGAATACTCTGTATGGTACCCTCCAATTAATTCAGACTCAGATTCAGGCATGTCAAAAGGAGCTCTGTTTAATTCCGCAAACGCACAAATCAAAAAGATTAAGAATCCAATTGGTTGATAAATGATATTTGCATATCCTGCATCTTGTTGCGCAGCAATCTCACCCAGACTCATCGTACCTGTTGTCATGATTAACGCAATGATTGCTAATCCCATTGCGATTTCATAACTAATCATTTGAGCTGAAGCACGAATAGCACCCATCAAGGAGTACTTGTTATTCGATGCCCAACCACCAATCATAATGCCATATACACCCAAAGAAGTTACTCCGAAAATGTACAAAACACCAATATTTAAATCTGCTACTTGAAGGTTGTATGTTTCTCCCATGAACTCCACTTTACCGCCCCAAGGAACCAAAACACCTGCCATTAAAGCAGTAGTCATTGCTAAACATGGTCCAATAATAAAAAGTGCTTTATTGGAAACATTTGGAATGATTTCCTCTTTCATGAACATTTTGATACCATCAGCTAATGGTTGTAATAAACCGAGTGGCCCAGCTCTGTTTGGACCGATACGATCTTGCATCAAAGCAGAAATCTTACGTTCACCATAGGTAGAATACATTGCAACTAGCAACGACACTAGAAACAAGGCAACCACTAAGATTATTTTAAAAATATAATAGTTTTCCATCGCTTATGCTTTATTAATGTTAGTTGCAATTTGCTTTTGGTACTTCACGATATCTTCTTTAATATCTTTCAAGTGCTCGTAGTGGTTGGCAGAAATTACCGATTTATTGTTGATATGACGAGGCCCTTCAATCACCCAATCACTCACTTTTTTCTTCTCAAAACGACACGTATTACAAATGAAATCTTCCACTTCATTGTAAGCATCTTTTCTACCGGTAACACGTAAAATATCCTCTCCTTTTTCCCAAACAACTACTTTACCAGAACATTTTGGATTTTCGCAATCTCTGTGTGCGTCCATTGGTTTAGTAAACCAAACACGACTTCCAAAACGCGCTGTTTTATCTGTCAAAGCACCAACAGGACAAACATCAATCATATTTCCTGAAAAGTCGCTATCAATCGCTTTCTCGATATAGGTTGAAATCTCTGCATGGTCACCACGATTAATGATTCCATGACAACGATCTCCATCTGCTACCTGATCTGCAACATACGTACAACGGTAACAAAGGATGCAACGATCCATGTGTAACTTGATTTTATCGCCAATATCGATTTTCTTATACGTTCTTCTATCTTCTTCGTAACGCGTAGCAGCAGCACCGTGTTTGTAGCCTAAATTTTGTAGGTCACACTCACCAGCTTGGTCACAAATTGGACAATCCAACGGGTGGTTGATTAATAGTAATTCTACAACCCCTTTACGTGCTTCTAAAACTTCTGGACTTGTGATGTTTTCTACCACCATACCATCCATCACCGTAGTACGGCACGATGGAACTAACTTCGGCATTGGACGTGGGTCGTTTGTAGAACCTTGGCTTACTTTTACCAAGCAAGTACGACATTTACCACCACTTCCTTCTAATTTGGAATAGTAGCACATTGCAGGCGGAACGATATCGCCCCCTACACTTCTTGCAGCATTTAAAATGGTTGTTCCATCTGGAACTTCCATCTCTACTCCGTCTATTGTTACTTTTGCCATTTCTTAACTATTATCTTATTTAGCAATTGTGCAATTTATATTACGCATTTTGAACGGAAGAACTTACAAAAGGTTCGTGTGCAAAATGTTTAGGATCTTTTACTTTTTCAGGATTCAAAATGTGATATTCAAACTCCTCACGGAAGTGACGAATCGCGCTTGCAACTGGCCATGCTGAAGCATCACCCAATGGACAAATGGTATTTCCTTCAATTTTTTTCGCGATGTCTACCAATAAATCGATGTCTTTCATCGTACCATGACCATGTTCAATACGGTGTAACACTTTCTCCATCCATCCTGTACCTTCACGACAAGGTGAACATTGTCCACAAGACTCGTGGTGGTAGAAACGTGCTAGTGTCCATGTATGACGAACAATACATGCTGTTTCATCCATGATTACAAATCCACCAGAACCTAACATCGTTCCTGAAACGAATCCTCCGTCTGACAAAGACTCATACGTCATCAAACGATCTTCACCATTTGCTGTTTTAGTAATCAAGTGTGCTGGTAAGATTGGAACCGAAGAACCACCAGCAATCATTGCTTTGATTTTTCTTCCATCTTTAATACCACCACAATATTCATCGGAATAAATAAATTCTTCAACTGGTAAACCTAGTTCAATTTCATAGGTGCCAGGTTTGTTGATGTGTCCAGATGCTGAAATTAATTTTGTACCCGTACTTCTACCAATACCAATTTTAGCATATTCCTCTCCCGTAATATTAATAATATGTGGTACAGCGGCGATTGTTTCTACATTATTTACTACTGTAGGAGATGCATAAAGTCCAGAAATCGCAGGAAATGGAGGTTTCATACGTGGGTTTCCACGTTTACCCTCCAAAGATTCCAATAATGCTGTTTCTTCTCCACAGATATACGCCCCTCCACCAATTTGTACGTGAAGATCTAACGAATAATCTGTACCAAAAATATTTTTTCCTAAATATCCAGCAGCATACGCTTCAGCAATTGCTTTTTCAAGGATACGTAACACGTAAAAATATTCTCCACGGATATAGATGTACGATGTTTTAGCACCTAATGCGAAACTTGAAACAATCATTCCTTCCACTAAAGCATGTGGAATTTTCTCCATCAAATAGCGGTCTTTAAATGTTCCAGGCTCACTTTCGTCGGCGTTACACACCAAATATCTAGGTTTTTCCGATTTTTTATCGATAAAACTCCATTTCATTCCAGCAGGGAAACCAGCTCCACCTCTACCTCTTAATCCAGATTTTTTTACTTCTTCCGTAATATCATCTGGTTGCATCGTTTTGATTGCTTTCTCTGCAGCCGAATATCCGCCCATTTTTTTGTAAACCTCTAAGGTTTCAATGCCTGGTACGTTAACGTGTTCTAATAATAATTTGCGTCCCATAGTAGTACTTATAACCCTATTAACAATATCTTGAGCGCTTATTTTCTGCGCGTAATTTCTCTAACAAAGCATCTGCTTTCGCCTCGTCCAAGTTTTCGTGATAATCAGCTCCACATTGTAACATAGGCGCAGTTCCGCAAGAACCTAAACATTCCACTGTTTTCAGTGTAAACATTCCATCTTCCGTTGTTTCACCCACTTTGATGTTCAATTTTTTCTCGAAATGTGCTACTAACTCATCTGCACCATTTAACATACAAGGTCCTGTTTGACATACTTCTAACAAGCATTTACCAACAGGTTTTAAGTTATACATCGAGTAAAAAGAAGCAACTTCATACACTTCAATTGGTTTGATATCTAATATAGATGCAACGTAATCCATCACATCGGAGCTTAACCAACCATCAAATTCTGCTTGCGCTACATGTAACACAGGTAACAATGCTGATTTTTGTCTCCCTTCAGGGTAACGTTTGATTAACTTATGTACAACCTCTAATGTTTCGGCTGAAAAAACTATTTCTTTGGACATATTCTACTACTTATAATTGAATAAATACTATGCGTCTAATTCTCCTGCAATCACGTTTAAACTACTCAACGTTAATACAGCGTCGGACAACATAGCCCCTTTAATCATTTCTGTATATGCTTGGTAATAAATAAAACAAGGTCTTCTAAAGCTCAAACGGAATGGAGATCTACCGCCATCGCTGATTAAGTAAAAACCTAATTCTCCATTTCCACCCTCTACAGAATGATATACTTCACCAACTGGTACATTTGTTTCACCCATCACAATTTTGAATTGGTAAATCAATGCCTCCATGTTGTGGTATACCTCTTCTTTAGGAGGAAGGAAAAAATCTGGAACATCTGCATGGATTGGTCCTTCAGGCAATTTAGCAATTGCTTGTTGAATGATGCGAATTGACTGGTGCATTTCTTCTTGACGAACCATGAAACGATCGTAAGTATCTCCATTTTTTCCTACAGGAATGTCGAATTCGAAATCCTCGTACGAAGAATACGGAGAAGCAACACGCACATCATAATCAACCCCAGTAGCACGTAAGTTTGGTCCTGTAAAACCATAATTCAAAGCACGTTCTGCAGAAATTGGTCCAGCGCCTATCGTACGATCCATGAAAATACGGTTACGAGTCAATAGGTTTTCAAACTCTTCCAATGCTTTTGGAAGTGTTACCAATAATTTATTGATTTTATCCCACGCTTTTGGGGTAAAATCTCTTTCTAATCCACCGATACGTCCAATGTTGGTTGTCAAACGAGCACCACACAATTCTTCGTAGATTTCATAGATATTTTCTCTTTGTTGGAAGACATACAAGAAACCACTTAATGCGCCTGTATCTACACCGATAACACTATTACAAATCAAGTGATCTGCAATACGAGCTAATTCCATTAAGATTACGCGTAAATACTGCGCTCTTTTTGGAACTTCGATGCCTAACAATTTTTCCATCGTCATGTGCCAACCTAAGTTGTTAATAGGCGAAGAGCAATAATTCAAACGATCTGTTAACGTTGTTACCTGATAGTAAGCACGACGTTCAGCCAATTTTTCGAATGCTCTATGTATGTATCCAACTGTTGGAACAGCATCGATAATGATGTCACCATCCATGGTTAGGATATTTTGGAAAATTCCGTGAGTAGCAGGGTGCGTTGGACCAAGGTTCATGATTGAATACCCTAGTTTTTCGACCTCTAATCTCTTTTTTTCTAATTCTGTACTTGTCATACTTTCAAAAATTATCTTCCGAACATTTTATCGTCTTTATCCTCACGCGTTTGGTCTTCCAATTGGTATTGTTTACGCATTGGAAAATACGGCTGATCCTCCATGTTCAAGATTTTTGTCAAGTTTGGATGCCCTGTAAACTGGATACCGAAGAAATCGTAAGTTTCTCTTTCCAACCAATTCGCTGTTGAAAATAAAGAAGTAACACTTGGCACTTGTATGTGTGCTTCAGAAGTGAAGACTTTCAAACGTATGCGTTGGTTTTTTACCAAATCATGTAATTGGTAAACTACACAAAACTCTTCTTCTTTCGCATTATCTGGATAATGAACACCACACAAGGAAGTTAAGAATTGAAATGAATACAATTCAAAGTCATACAAAAAAGTTAACACGTCTACGATGCTTTCTTTTTTTACTGTATACGTTGGGAAATCAACAATTAATTCTTGTTTCACCAATACATCACCGAACTTTTCGTGTAATGCTTTACCTATCGATTCCGTTACATTTTCCATATTATTCGATTCCGTAGGATGCTAATAATTCTTTATATTCTGGGGTACTTCTTCTACGCAGGGACTCTTTACCAACTAAGTCTTGTACCTTCAAAATTCCATCTATTACCTGCTCAGGTCTTGGCGGACAACCAGGGATATATACATCTACAGGAATAATACGATCAATACCTTGAAGTACGCTATATGTATCAAAAATTCCACCACTGGAAGCACAAGCACCCATTGCAATTACCCAACGAGGTTCGGCCATTTGCAGATACACTTGTTTTACAACAGGAGCTAATTTTTTGGAAATTGTACCCATAACCATTAATAAGTCTGCCTGACGTGGTGAGAAACTTAAACGTTCTGACCCAAAACGACCTAAATCGTAGTGAGAAGCCATCGTAGCCATAAACTCAATACCACAACATGAAGTTGCGAATGGTAGAGGCCACAAAGAATTTTTACGTGCCAAACCAACTACTTGGTCTAAAGACGTTGCGAAAAATCCTGCACCTTCAATACCTTCAGGCGCTTTCGTGATTTTTACATTTGACTCAATAATCTCTTTATTATCTGTACTCATCTTCTAGTTATTATTGTCCTCCCATTTCAAAGCGCCTTTTTTAATCACATAGAAAAAGCCTAACAAAAGAAGTCCTATAAATAAAAACATTTCTAATAAACCTGTCAATCCAAGTGCTTTAAAGTTCACAGCCCAAGGGTACATAAAAATTACCTCTACATCGAAAAGTACGAATAAAATCGCAACTAAAAAATAACGCACTGAAAAAGGTACTCGTGCATTACCTGTAGACTCAATACCACACTCAAAAGGATCTAATTTCTTCTTAGATTTTCTTTTTGGTCCTAAAAAGTGTGTTGCAAAAATGGTAGTAACCACGAATCCAAGTGCAACGGCAAGTTGGATCAAGATTGGCACATAACTAATTGGTGTTTCCATAAACCTGTAAATTTCAATTAATTTTATCTATGTTTTTGACTGTCAAATAGTTGAAAACACTAATGTTTCGCAAGTATTTAATAATACAATAAAACAATCTGCTAAAATAGATAACTTTTAGATTTTTTTAACATTTTCAGAAAGAAAATAAGAGAAAAAGAATAAAGACGAAAGGAGTAAAGATGAAAGACAAAAAGATTTATTTAGGAAAAATCTTTCATCTAAAAGTCTTATGGGAAAACAGTCTTTTGTCTAAAAAGCTTAAATTCGTTTTTCTAAACCCAATAAATAGATGAAATTACTTATAACTTACCTTAGAAATTATTCGTGGTATGTTGTTTTGGCTCTCTTCTTAGCCTCAATTAATCAAGTATTTTCTCTCATTGATCCGCTTTTTTTTAAGCGTATTGTGGATGAATATGCAACCAATCCACACGAACATGATAAAGCATATTACATCCAAGGAGTGGGTGGATTAATACTACTTTCCATGGGAGCTGCTATGGTATCTCGTATTGCAAAAAATTTCCAAGATTATTTTGTGAATGTCATCACCCAAAAATTGGGGGCAAAAATCTATTCGGATGGTTTAAAACATTCGTTAGAATTACCATATCAGGTTTTTGAAGACCAACGCAGCGGAGAGACTTTGGGTAAATTACAAAAAGTTAGAACAGACGTAGAAAAATTAATAAATGCATTTATTGGCATTCTTTTTACTTCGTTAATTGGTGTAATATTTGTTATGGTGTACGCCATCAAAATTCACTGGTTAATTGCACCTGTATACTTTGCCGCTGTTCCACTACTAGGTTTTATAAGTTCTGTTTTAAGCAAACGCATCAAAGTCATTCAAAAGAAAATAGTTGGAGAAACTACGACATTGGCGGGTTCTACAACCGAATCCTTGAGAAACATCGAATTGGTAAAAAGTTTAGGATTAGCTGACCAAGAGATAAATCGTTTAAACGATACTACGCATAAAATTTTAGGCCTTGAGCTTAAAAAAGTACGCTATGTACGAAGTATCAGTTTTATTCAAGGAACCTTTGTTAACTTGTTACGAAGTAGTATTCTTTTCTTGTTAATGTATCTCATTTTTGCAGACGACATGACATTGGGCGAGCTATTCTCATTACAAATCTATTCTTTCTTTATTTTTGGACCTTTGCAAGAATTGGGGAACATCATCAACATTTACCGAGAAGCAGAAGTTTCGTTAGAAAATTTTAAAGCTATTTTGGATACACCAGTAGAACAAAAACCCACGCATCCAATGCACATTAAAGGGATAGAAACTTTAACTTTTGATGCTGTATCCTTCCAACACCAAAGCGCAACTTCAAACGCACTAGAAAACATCCATTTTACAACAATTAAAGGAGAAACCATCGCATTTGTAGGTCCATCAGGATCTGGTAAAACATCCTTAGTCAAATTATTAGTTGGATTATATACACCACAAGTTGGAACAATCTCGTATAACAATATTCCAAGCAATGCGATTGACTTAGATCAATTACGTAGTCAAATTGGATTTGTAACACAAGACACACAACTTTTTTCTGGAACGATCAGAGAAAATTTATTGTTTGTAGCTCCAAATGCATCCGATGAAGCGTGTATGCATGCATTGAAGCAAGCAGCTTGTCAATCTTTATTGGGTCGCGCAGACAAAGGTCTTGACACGATGATTGGCGAAGGAGGCGTCAAAGTTTCAGGAGGAGAAAAACAACGTTTATCTATAGCTAGAGCATTATTAAGAAACCCATCATTATTAGTATTCGATGAAGCAACCTCCGCATTAGACTCCTTAACAGAAGAAGAAATTAGCAAAACGGTTCGTGAATTATCTTTACAAAAATCACACATTACGATATTAATTGCACACCGTCTTAGTACAATTATGCATGCAGATCGTATCTATGTGCTGGAAAAAGGACACATTATTGAAACCGGTAGACACGAAGAATTGTTAGAAGAAAAAGGATTGTACTTCGCGATGTGGAGACAACAAATTGGAGAAAGATAACCCTGTAAAACCAGAAATTTATGTCAAAAATTCTTATTAAGAACATTAAAGGATTAGTGCAATATGGTGAAAACATGCCCATTGCACGCATAGGAATCGAGATGCAAGAACTGCCTATTTTGGAAAACGCATATTTAGCGATTGAAAATAATGTCATTGTAGCTTATGGTAAAATGGATGAGTGGGAAGGTATTTCTGATTGGAGAAATGTAGAAGTCATTGATGCAGAAGGGAAATATGTATTACCAGGGTTTTGCGATTCGCACACACACATTGTTTTTGCAAAAAGTCGCGAAGAAGAATTTGTAGACCGTATTAAAGGATTAACCTATGAAGAAATTGCACTTAAAGGAGGTGGAATTTTAAATTCTGCACGTCGTTTAGCTGAAAAATCAGAGGATGAACTGTATGAAGAAGCTTTAGTTCGTGTCAAAAAAGTAATGGCAACTGGAACTGGAGCAATCGAAATTAAATCTGGATATGGTTTGACAGTAGAGGCGGAATTAAAAATGTTGCGCGTTATAAAGCGTTTAAAGGAAACTTTACCAATTGCTGTAAAAGCTACATTCTTGGGTGCCCATGCTTTTCCAAAAGAATATAAAGAAAATCACAGAGGGTATATTGATTTAATAATTAATGAAATGATTCCTAAAATTGCGGAAGAAAAATTAGCGGATTATATTGATGTATTTTGTGAGCGTAACTATTTCTCGTTAGAAGAAATGGAAGAAATTTTAATAGCTGGCAAAAAATATGGACTAATTCCAAAAGTACATGTCAATCAATTTTCGGTTATGGGTGGAATTTCCAAAGCAATTGAACTCGGAGCGTTATCCGTAGATCATCTAGAAGAAATTTCAGAGGAGGACATTAATGCAATGAAACATTCAGAATGTATGCCTACTTTATTGCCCAGTTGTTCCCATTTTATTTCCATTCCTTTTGGAAACGCAAGAAAATTAATTGAGGCAGGATTACCGATTGCTTTAGCAAGTGATTACAACCCTGGCACAACACCAACAGGTAATTTACAAGTCGTACTTTCTTTAGCTTGTATCAAAATGAAGTTAACACCAGAGGAAGCAATCAATGCATTGACATTGAATGCAGCATATGCGATGGGACTTCATTCTACTCATGGAAGTATCAGTTTAGGAAAAAGTGGAAATGTATTAATTACCAACGAAATTCCTTCCTTAGCCTATATTCCTTATGCATTTGGAGAAAATCATATAGAAAGATTGATACATTAAAAACGAATCCAATAACATAAAGGATGTTTTAGTAAATAAGAAAATAATCATTTTTCCATTGAATCATAGCAAATAAAAAAATAAAAGATATATCTTTGCACCCAAAATCAGAATTACACTTAAAAGGCAACAACTATGTCAGTTCAAGGTAAAATATCCCAGGTAATTGGTCCTGTAGTAGACGTAAACTTCGATAAAGGAGTGGAACTTCCTAACATTTATGACGCATTGGAAGTAAAAAAAGACAACGGAACACGCGTTGTTTTAGAGGTTCAATCACACGTTGGAGAAAACTCTGTTCGTGCTATATCGATGGACTCAACAGATGGTTTCACACGTGGAATGGTTGTAACTGCTACGGGTAGTGCGATTAAAATGCCTACAGGTGAAAAAATCAAAGGACGTTTGTTTAACGTAGTTGGAGAGGCGATTGATGGAATCAATGAAGTGAGTAATGAAGGAGGTTTATCTATCCATCGTGAAGCGCCAAAATTTGATCAACTTTCTACAGCAACCGAAGTGTTATTTACAGGTATCAAAGTAATTGACTTAATTGAGCCATATGCAAAAGGTGGTAAAATTGGTCTTTTTGGAGGAGCTGGAGTAGGTAAAACAGTATTGATTCAAGAATTAATCAACAATATCGCTAAAGGACACGGTGGATTATCTGTATTTGCTGGTGTAGGTGAGCGTACACGTGAAGGAAATGACTTACTTCGTGAGATGCTAGAATCAGGTATTATCAAGTATGGTTCTGAATTCATGCATTCCATGGAAGAAGGAGGATGGGATCTTTCTAAAATTGACTTAGAAGAAATGAAAGAGTCTAAAGCTACTTTCGTATTTGGTCAAATGAATGAGCCTCCAGGAGCACGTGCTCGTGTTGCTTTGTCTGGATTAACATTAGCAGAATATTACCGTGATGGAGAAGGTGACGGTCAAGGAAAAGATATACTTTTCTTCGTGGATAACATCTTCCGTTTTACACAAGCTGGTTCTGAGGTATCTGCGTTATTAGGTCGTATGCCTTCTGCGGTAGGTTACCAACCAACATTAGCAACGGAGATGGGTGCGATGCAAGAGCGTATTTCTTCTACAAAAAACGGATCTATTACATCTGTACAAGCGGTTTACGTACCTGCGGATGACTTAACGGATCCAGCGCCAGCAAACACGTTTGCTCACTTGGATGCTACAACCGTATTATCTCGTAAAATTGCTGAGTTAGGTATTTACCCAGCGGTTGACCCACTAGATTCTACATCTCGTATTCTTTCTCCAAAAGTATTGGGTGAAGCACACTACGAATGTGCTCAAAATGTAAAACAAATCTTACAACGTTATAAAGAACTTCAAGATATCATCGCTATCCTAGGGATGGATGAACTTTCTGAAGAAGATAAATTGGTAGTACACAGAGCACGTCGTGTACAACGTTTCTTATCTCAACCTTTCCACGTTGCAGAGCAATTTACAGGATTAAAGGGAGTATTAGTAGATATTCAAGAAACTATCAAAGGATTCAACATGATCTTAAATGGTGAAGTAGATGAATATCCTGAGGCTGCATTCAACTTGAAAGGTAACATCGATGAAGTTATCGAAGCAGGTAAGAAAATGTTAGCGGATACACATTAATAATAACTTCAAATTATGCAATTAGAAATTATTACACCAGAAACGAAAGTATTTGAAGGAGAAGTTACTGCGGTTCAATTACCTGGTCAAGACGGTCTTTTTCAAGTATTAAATAATCACTCGCCAATTATTTCTACGCTTACTAAAGGAACTGTAAAAATAGATTTGGCAGAGGCAATTGGAGCAAAAAAAGTTTCCAAATTACATCAATTAATTCAAGTAGATGGATCAAACAAGATAATTCGAATTGATGTAAAAGGTGGTGTTATCGAAATGCTAAATAATAAATTAACTATTCTAGCTGAGTAAGTTTAATAAATTTAATCTAAAGAGGGATTTGGGCAACCAAATCCCTCTTTTTGTTAAGCATTGTTAACTTGAGTATACAAAACATTGATTAACACCTTAAAATTATTACCTTAGCATCTTTTTTAATCCAATGAAATTATTAGAAAAAATAGATAAGAACAATATTCCTCAACACATAGCTATAATAATGGATGGTAATGGGCGTTGGGCAAAAAAGCAAGGACAGGAGCGACTGTATGGACATTCTATTGGTGTTGAAGCAGTTCGTGAATCTATTAATGCTTGTTTAACACTTGGAGTAAAATATTTAACGCTCTACACTTTTTCCACGGAGAATTGGAATAGACCGAAAGATGAAGTAGATGGAATAATGAATTTATTAGTTCAAACTATTTCTAATGAGTTAGAATTACTAAATAGTCATCAAACTGGATTGATCGTTATAGGAGATGAAGAGGGGTTACCGGACTCGTGCAAAGATGAATTGAAAGAGGCAAAAGAATACTTGTCAAAAAACAATAAATTATATTTAGTCTTAGCATTAAACTATAGTGCGCGATGGGAAATTAAGAACGCGATCAAAAAAATTAGTGAGAAAGTAAAAGTAGGAGAATTAGCAACTGAAAAAATTACTGACGAGATAATAGCTCAAGAATTATGCACTAAAAATATTCCTGATCCAGAATTAATTATTCGAACTAGTGGCGAGCATCGCATAAGTAACTTTTTACTTTGGCAATTAGCATATAGCGAATTATATTTCACAGAGGTGCTTTGGCCAGATTTCAAAGAAGCGGATTTGTATTTAGCAGTCCATAATTACCAATCCAGAGAACGAAGATTCGGTCAAACATCCGAACAAATTATATAAGTATATGAACAAACTGTTTCCACTCGTATTACTTATATGCTCACAGTTGGCTGTACTTGCACAAGTAACAGAAAGTACTAAGTCTAATAATCAAATTTTAGGTGGAAACATTACATTAGATTATACATCACCAAAAGAATACGAAATTGGTAATATTCGTATAGAGGGTGCAGATTTTTTTGATCATCAAGCCATCAAAGTCATCGCTGGAATTCAGCCAGGAAATAGAATAAAAATACCAGGTATAGAAATCACTGAAGCAATTAAAAATCTATGGAAAGAAGAATTATTTTCATCCATTGAAATCAGCATAGAAAAAGAGCTTGGGAATGTCGCGTTTTTAGTTTTTAAATTAAGTCCAAGACCCAAACTTTCAAGGTTTAAATTAGAAGGAGTAAGTAAGAAAGAAGCAGATAAAATTAGAGAATCCATTCATTTATTTTCAGGTAAAACGATTACAGAAAATTTATTACTCACCACCAAACATAAAATTAATGGTTTCTTTAGAGACAAAGGTTATTACAATGTAAACGTATCCATCACACGAGAAGCCGACAAATTAATGAATAACGCTGAAATGTTTATCATTCAAGTTAATAAAGGAAAAAAAGTAAAAATTAAATCCATTGATATATCCGGCAATACCACCCTTTCATCTCGGCAAGTTAAACGCGCGATGAAAGAGACAAAAGAACAAGCCTTGTGGAGATTTTACAAACGTTCTAAATTTTCAATCTCTTCTTATGAAAAAGACAAGGCGGCGCTATTAACAAAATTTCAAAGTACTGGATTGCGAGATGCGCGCGTCGTTAAGGACTCTGTTTACTTAATCGATGACAAACATTTAGGTATAAAAATACAACTAGAAGAAGGAAATATATATCGTTTTGGAGACATCCAATGGGTTGGTAATACAAAATTTAGCAGTGGCTTCTTAGACACCCTTTTAGGAATCAAAAATGGCGATATTTATAACAAATCTATTTTAGATAGTAGGATGTCGATGAGTCAGGATGGTCGAGATATCTCATCACTATATATGGATAGAGGTTATTTATTTTTCCAAGTTATCCCTATAGAAACAGGAGTTAAAGACCAAAAGATTTCGTATCAAATGCGCATTTTAGAGGGTAAAGAAGCACGTGTTCGAAAAATAATTATTAAGGGAAATTCGAAGACGAATGACCATGTAATACGTCGGGAAATTAGAACTAAACCAGGTGATTTATTTAATCGTAATGATATAATAAGAACGCAACGCGAGTTATCGCAATTGGGATATTTTAACAATGAAGCATTTCAAATCAATCCATTACCAAATCCACAGGAGGGTACAGTTGATATAGAATATACAGTAGAAGAAAAGCCGTCGGATCAAATCGAACTATCGGGAGGTTATGGTGCAGGTCGATTGATAGGGACAGCGGGATTAACGATTAGTAATTTCTCCTTGAGAAATTCATTAAAAAAACATGCTTGGTCTCCATTGCCAACAGGAGATGGTCAACGTGTATCTTTGCGTTTTCAAACGAATGGAACCTATTACAAATCGTTTAATCTTTCTTTTACAGAGCCTTGGCTTGGTGGTAAGAAACCAAATTCATTTTCATCTTGGTTAACCTATTCTCAATTTGGAACTGGTTTATTAAGATCTAGTGCAAATTATCAAGGGATTTCAATTACAGGAGCTGGACTTGGTTTAGGAAGACGTAAAAAAATTCCGGATGATTTCTTTAATGCATATTATGAAATCGGTTATCAATATTATGAGGTGATTAATTACCCAAGTTATTTCCCAAGTTTTAGTCAAGGATATGCAAACGATATAAGTGTAAAATATGTCCTTCAAAGAAACTCTATTGATAATCCAATTTTCCCAAAAGAAGGCTCTCATTTAACCTTTACAGCTAAAAGTTCCTTACCATATTTTTTAATGAATGGCAATAAAGATTACACCAATGCTTCCCAACAAGAAAAATATAAATACTTAGAATATTTCAAGATTAAATTTACTGGTGAATGGTTCTTGCCATTAACAAGAGATAAAAAATTAATACTACGTCCACGGGTAGGTTTTGGATTTATGGGAGGATATAGTGCATCTAAGGGATTAACTCCTTTTGAACGATTTACGCTTGGTGGAAATGGATTATCAGGGATGAACCAACTAGGTGGACGTGAGATTATTGCATTACGTGGGTATAACGACAATAGTTTATCTAGCAAGGCTAGTGATCCTGTAATTGCTAAATATACGATGGAACTACGTTACCCTATTTCACTAAATCCGCAAGCTACGTTTTATGTGCTCGCATTTGCTGAGGCAGGAAATACCTTTCCGACATTGAAATCTTTTAATCCTTTCAATGTGAAACGTTCTGCTGGTGCGGGAATACGTGTATTTTTACCGATGTTTGGCATGTTAGGGGTAGATTATGGTTGGGGGTTTGATTATTTGGATCCACATGCTCAAGGGTACCGTGTGCCTGGTGGGTCAGATGAATCCATTCAACAAAAAGGTTATTTTGGTAAATTAAACTTTACCATTGGTATGAATTTAGGTGAATTATAAATATGAAAAAATTAGTTCTATCCACCATATTAGTTTTTGTAAGCTTTCTAAGTGTGCATGCACAAAAAATTGGATATATAAATTCAGAATTTATATTATCCAAAATGCCCGAATACAAGGAAGCTAAAGACCGTTTAGATAAATTAGCAGATCGTTGGACAAAAGAGATAGATGAACGATATGTAGTTTTAAATCAAAAGAAAGACTTATTTTTGCGCGAAGAAGTTTTGTTACCCTTAGAAGAAAAAGAAAAGCGTCAAGGGGAATTGCTAAAATTAGAGAACGAAATTGTCGGATTACAAAAAACTCGTTTTGGTGTTGGAGGAGAATATTTTCAAAAACGGCAAGAATTAGTTAAACCGATACAAGACAAAGTGTTTGATGCAATGCAAAAAGTAGCTTCGAAGAAAAATTATAATTTTATTTTCGATAAGGCAAACCAAAGCAATTTGGTATATGCGGATAAAAAATCGGATTTAAGCGACGAAGTAATAAAAGAATTAGGAATTAAGTGACGCGTTAAGAGAAACAAGTGACATAATATATAACAAATAAAAAAAGAGTAAAATGAAAAAGTTAGTAGTTGTATTTGCAATTTTTGTTTCATTGACATCCATTGCACAATCTAAAATTGGACATGTAAACACACAAAAATTGTTGGATACACTTCCATCTCGAAAAGTGGCAATGGCTCAAATTGAAGATTTTGAAAAAAGAGGTATAGAAGAATTAAAAGAAATGGAAGCAGATTTGCAAAAAAGATATTCTAAATACATGTCTGAACAAGCTACGTTATCTCCAATCATTAAACAAAACGAGGAGGAACAATTGCAAAAGAAACAACAAGCGATGCAACTTCGTGAACAAGAATTACAACAAAAAATGCAACAACTAGGTACTGAATTAAATGAGCCTATTTTAAAACGTGTTAAAAAAGCAATTGAAATTGTTGCTGGACGTAAAAAATTAAGCTACGTTGTGGATGAGACATCTACTTTATTTTTTGCCGGTGGCTTGGATATAACTAGCGAAGTAAGAACTGAATTATTGCGTTTAGATGCTATTGAAGCACCTGTTAAAAAATAAATAATTCATAAACATACTTATAAGGCAATCATATCGGTTGCCTTTTTTTATTTTTGGCAAACGAAGTATTACAGCTATGAAAAAACCAATTGGTGTTTTTGATTCAGGATATGGTGGATTAACTATTTTATCGGATTTACAAAAACAATTACCAGAATATGATTTTTTATATTTAGGAGACAATGCACGTGCACCATATGGTTCACGTTCCTTTGATGTTGTTCACGAATTCACTTTACAAGCCGTAGAATTTCTCTTTCATCATGGATGTGAATTAATCATTTTAGCGTGTAATACCGCTTCAGCAAAAGCATTACGCACTATTCAACAAAAATATTTACCTACGATTGAATCACACAAACGTGTACTTGGCGTGATTAGACCAACTTCTGAAATAATTGGAAGCATAACGCAAACAAACCATATCGGCATATTAGCAACAGAAGGAACCATAAAATCAGATTCTTATCGATTAGAGATACAAAAGTTTTTTCCGGAGGTGAAAATAACCCAAAAATCCTGTCCGATGTGGGTACCTTTAATTGAAAATCAAGTATATGATCAATTAGGAGGAAAATGGTTTATTGAACAAGATGTCATGCAACTAATGGCAAAAGATCCAGAGATTGATACGTTGTTACTCGGATGTACACATTATCCAATTGTAGCAGATATTGTACGAGAAATTGTAGGAAAAGATGTTCAAGTAATTACACAAGGGGAAATAATAGCAAATAGTTTGGAGACCTATTTAAAACGTCACCCAGAATTAGCAGCTATGTGTAGTAAAAATGGTCAAACAAGTTATTTTACAACTGAAACTGCAATTGATTTTGATAAAAAAGCCTCCGCATTTTTAGGTCAACCGATACAATCAACACATGCAGTCATTTACTAATATGTTTCAACTAACGCATACACTAATACTTGGTACAAAATCACCACGCAGGCAAGAATTAATACAAGGTTTAGGCTTTCCTTATGAAGTTCGCACATTAGATACGGATGAAACTTATCCTGAAAGTCTAAAACCGTCTCAAATCGCTTCTTTTTTAGCTGAAATAAAAGCAAAAGCATTATTAGACACATTAAAACCTTCTGAGTTATTATTAACATCTGATACTGTAGTAGTAACAACCGATAAAATATTGGGTAAGCCAACAGATAAAGTGTCAGCAAAACAAATGATTGCATCGTTGTCTGGAAAGACACATCACGTAATAACAGGAGTACACTTAGCTACGATTGATAACTCTTATACATTTGATGTAACAACAGAAGTAACTTTTCTGCCTTTAGAATCTTGGGAAATTGATTATTATGTTGAAAAATTCAATCCTTTAGATAAAGCAGGTTCTTACGGCATTCAAGAATGGATAGGTATTATGGGTATCGAAAAAATGAACGGTTCATACTACAATGTGATGGGATTGCCTACTGCAGAATTATGGAAGGTGATGAAAAAATTGGGGTATATAATACATCAGGTATAACGGTGAAAGACAAGATTAACATAGTATCCCATTCTACTATTAATCGACTATGGAATTTATTTCTGCTTTCGTTCTCTTTTGTTATTTCCCGCCTAATGAAAAAGCCACTCCTGTTGGGTAAACCATTTACGGTGAGTATCGAACCAACAACAGCATGTAATTTGGGATGTCCTGAATGTCCGAGTGGGTTAAAACAATTTACAAGAGCAACGGGAAAAATTAACCTAGAAGTAAATCGTAAACTCTTACGAAGTATAGGCAAACAACTTTTTTATGTTAATTATTATTTTCAGGGAGAACCATTTTTACATCCGGATTTTTTAGAACTGATTAAAGAAGCAAAAAAACATAAAATATATACAGCTACTTCTACCAATGCCCATTTTATTACAGAAGAAATAGCAGAAGAAATAGTTGATTCTGGTTTAGATAGACTCATTATATCTATCGATGGTTATACCCAAGCAAGTTATGAAAGTTATCGTGTCCATGGAGATTTATCCAAAGTAATCGAAGGAACTAAATCCATTGTTAAAGCAAAAAAAAGAAAAAATTCTTCTACACCACATCTCATTTTTCAGTTTTTAGTTGTCAAGACGAATGAACATGAAATCTCTAATATCTATGAATTAGCAAAAGCAATAGGTGTTAATGAAGTAAGATTAAAATCAGCTCAATTGTATGATTATGTTAATGGTAATCCACTTATGCCTGAAAAAGAAAAATATGCTAGGTACAAAAAACAAAAAGATGGTACTTATCGATTAAAATATAAAACTGGCAATCACTGTTGGCGAATGTGGTCTTCATGCGTACTGACTTGGGATGCAAAAGTGGTGCCGTGTTGCTTTGATAAAGATGCGACTAATACTTTGGGTTCTGCAATTGACCAACCTTTTGAATCCATTTGGACATCTAAAAAATACCATGAATTTAGAAGCAATATACTCACAAAGCGTAATCAAATAGCTATTTGTCAAAATTGTTCAGAAGGAAGTAAAGTATGGTTATAATACTTTACTGAAATCGATAATTTTAGCGACAAAATTTTCCCAAGAATTTTCTAATTTTTCCTTTTCTATTTCCACTGAAAAACTAGCTTTAAAATTACCATCAAAATATGCTTTAATAGCATCAGCGATTTCGGTAATCTCTGGTTTATCGACAATCAGACCAGTTTTATGGTGATGAATTGTTTCTTTTAAACCACCTACATTGGTAGCAATAATTGGTAGATTATAATGATTCGCAATCGATGTAATTCCAGATTGAGTTGCAGATTTGTATGGAAGAACACACACGTCGGCAGCAGAAAAATAATCGGAAACTTCGTTATCTCCAATATATTGGTTAAACAATGCGATACGCGATTTCGCTTTTGAATTATCAATCAATTCTTGGTATTTATCAAACGAACCATATACTTCTCCAGCAATTATCAATTGAAAAGAGTCATCCAAAAGATTCATCGCTTGAATTAATAAATCTAAGCCTTTATACTCACGAATGAATCCAAAAAATAAAATTGTTTTTTTTGTTGTATCCAAGTTTAGAGTTTGCTGTGCAATTTCTTGTTTTATTGGAGCAGGGAAATGGTTGTATACAGGATGATTTACGCGAATATATTTTGCATCTGGTTTAATGGATAATAAATCCTTCAAAACCGCATCAGACATTACAACAAATCCGTCATTATGTTTTAAAAAAAAGCGATTGCAAAAGCCGTCAAAAAAACGTTTTTCATGTGGAATAACATTATCCAAAACGGAAATTCGCTTTGCTTTTTTGTTTAATATTTTTGCCACATACCCTAAAGAAGGTCCAAAAAAGGTCATCCAATATTTTGTAATAAAAATATCTGGAGCAAATTGTTTTACTTTTTTTGCAGTGGTGAGAAAAGTAATTGGATTAACTGAATCCAACACTTCTACAGAAGGAATTTCATCTGCAATATCTTCTTTTGTTACATATTGGGTTTCCCCAGGAAATAAAAAATCAGGGTATTGACGTTTAAAGGTGAATGCTTTTACCGTATGCTCTTTTTCAAATGCACGATACATGAGGGCATTAAATTGAGCAATACCTCCTCTAAAAGGATAAAAAGTGGATAAAAACGCGATTTTCATACTTACTTTTTATCGAGTTCAGATATAGCTTTCATAAAATCATTGGGTGAAATATCATGCATACATGAAGTACCTTTTACACAGGTATTACCATAAAAACAAACGCACTCATTAGGTGGGGAAACAATAATACCACGATTATACAACTCAAATTCATGTTGATTGAAAATCGTGTTACAAAGAACCATCTTTTTACGAAGTCCAGTCGCAATGTGCATCATCATGGAAACCTGCGTAACTATGATATCGCATGCATTTGTCAAAGCAATAAATTCCTCTAAAGAAAAATGACCTGGGTAATGTGCGCCAGATACATCGGCCATTTTGAGATTTTTGGAATGTTCGAGTTCACCTCCTAAAAAAACTGGAAAATATCCATTTTCTTGGAGTTGACAAGCTAAATTTTCCCAAGATGATTCAGACCAAAGGCGTGTATTCCATCTTGGGCCACACCCTGTATTTAACCCAACGATCTTTTTTCCTTCAGCAAGACATTCAAGTTTTTCCTTCCAACTAGTGGCTAAAGTATGATTTAAATTGATTTGATATTCTTCTTTTCTAAAATCAAAATGACAGATTTCAAAAATTTCTTCGAGGTAACTTTTCCTATTATTTTTGGATAATTCATCAAAAAATCCAGTTAATAACTTATGGTTTGCTTTTTCTGTTGCAGGGGCAATATGGTTATTTTCCCAAGTATATCCATATTTAATAGGAGCATCCAACGTTGCGAGTAGCATACATGCTTCCGGATCTTTATCTAAATTAATAGCTATATCAAATGACGAATTTTGAATCGTAAATACGGAAGTAAAATCCCATGGATAGATCACGTCTATTTGATCCTTCGGTAAAATTGCAGGACTATGTGTTAACCAAGTCACGTGCACACCAGGATATTCCTTTTTGAATCTTTCCACTAATGGAGTAGTACGAATCACATCCCCCAGAGCACCGAGTTTTATAATTAGTATACGTGTTTCAATTTTATCGTAGAAAGAGCAGGAAGTACAAACTACATTTTCTTTTTTATTAGGTAGACAGGGGATTCCTGTTCTAAAATTTCTGCAATCAAATTTAACTTCTGAAAGATTCATACTAAAAAGATAATCAAAAAAACATTAGAATCCTTTAGTTACCTCATCCACCCAAGATTTACCCCATTCTGCAATTTCTTGTTCAGACCAAAGTGCTGGATAAAAAATACGTTTTTGGAATCTTGGCGGTAAATATTTTTGCCAATTTGTTCCACCAGTTGCAGCAACATCTATTTTACCAGTATGTAAGTAACGAACTGCAGATTTATAATGCGCTAACGGCCAATTTACATTGACATTAATATCATTTTGTTTTAAAGCAGTAATAATTTCTGGATTTTGTTGGTCTTCTTTTGGTAAACGAAGGTAGCATTGCCAAAGGTTAGCGGAACGTTTTCTCTCACCCAAAGCAATAAATTGTTCGCGATACCTTTCTTCAAATTCAATCAGCGTTAATGTTTTTTTACCAGAAGCTATTTCAGTAGCGCCTTCTTTCCAGTAGATATGTTCAAAAAGATCGGAGATAGCTTCATTTCCGGTATAATTATCACGCACATCTTTGTGTACAAGACGAATAAAATCTGTAGAAGATATTTCAATTTTTCTGTATTGTGCAGATTGAAAACCAGATGCAGGAAGAAGCGACATTCTAAATTTTAAAAATTGATCTCGTTCCATCCCATCGATCATAATTTCGAAACTATGGGTTAAAGCTCCAAAATAACGATTAATACGCGTTACTCTATCTAAAAAGAATGCAGCAGAAAGATTCTCATTTTCGCTAATTTGGTCAAATTCACGAAGGGCTAATTTAAAATAAAGCTCAGTGATTTGATGGTACATAATGAACACAACTTCATCTGGAAATTTTGTTCTTGGTTTTTGTAAGCTAAGTAAGGTATCTACTTCGATATAATCCCAATACGTAACTGAGTCTGCATATAACAATCCTTCTAAATAGGCATTAAAATCTTCTCCAATAGCAGAATACTTTGCTTGTATTTTTTCTAATTTATCTTTGATTTCTTGTGTAATCTCCATAAAAAGGGTTTTAGAACAAATTTATTTGAAAAAGATGCGATATACATCGTTTCCATTTGCATACAACATTAAACTTAATAATAAAACGATACCGACATACTGCGCTATTTCAAGCACTTTTTGTGGTGCTTCTTTACCAGTTATCATTTCATACAATAAAAATACTACGTGTCCACCATCTAATGCTGGTATAGGCAATAAATTCATGATTGCTAACGCTAATGAAATCCAAGCTGTACGCATCCAGAAAATCTCCCAATCCCATGTACTTGGAAACATATTACCCATCGAAGCAAAACCACCAATGGAGGATGCCCCTTTCTTGGTGAACACATATTTAAATTGTCCGATATAATCTCCAAGCGTATTAACAGCTAAATCGATCCCTAAACCAATACCTTCTCCTAATCCAGGTTTGTGTTGTTTTATCGATTTTAGGTCTATCCAATTTTGTGTTGTCATGAATCCTAGCGTACCTTCTTTGGTAACTTTAATATTCACATCCAACGTATCTTGCCCCCTAACTATTTTTGCAATCGCTGTTTTAGCTTTATTTACATATAATTGTTTCTGAAGTTCATCGAAATAATAGGTCTTTACGTCATTAATTGCTAGAAATTTATCTCCTTTTTGCAATTTTGCTTTTTGTGCATTTGATTTAGGAACAACTGAATCCACTGTAGTAGAATTCGAACGTAAGCTAATCAAAGGGAAGGCAGAATTTTCAAACAATTCATGTCCAATATTTTCTGGAAGATGAACCGTTGCAATTTTTCCATCAGGGTGTTTGACTTTGATATTTCGTGCACCACGGAACATTACTTGGCTTGTAACTTCCATAACATTTTTTGTAGGTTTTCCATCCACGGCTAGAATATAATCCCCAGATTTTAGCCCAAACTTTTCTGCATATGAATGAACTGCCACCCCTTTTTTCAGAGAAGAAGGTTCCAATCGTTCCACGCCAAAATAAAAAACAACACCGATGTAAATCAGAAAACCTACCACCACATTCACAAACACACCACCTAGCATGATAATTAAACGTTGCCAAGCTAGTTTAGATCTAAATTCCCACGGTTGAGCAGGCTGTGCTAATTGTTCTTTATCCATGGATTCATCCACCATCCCAGCAATTTTCACAAAACCTCCAAGTGGTAACCAACCAATTCCCCATTCTGTATCACCAATTTTCTTTTTAAATAGAGAAAACCAAGGATTAAAGAATAGGTAAAATTTTTCTACGCGCGTTTTAAAAAGTTTAGCAGGAATAAAATGACCAAATTCATGCAGAATTACAAGTAAGGAAAGTGATAATATAAACTGAGCTGCTTTGATCCAAATATCCATCTTTTATTTTTTTGTATGCAAATATATAGTATTTAGTTTGAAGAATCTTATCGTATGTTGCATGTATTATTCTGACTTTTAACTATTCTTCACAAATTGGACTAATAAATATCATTTTGTTCAAAATAATCTAAAATAGCTTCTTTGATTAAGTGTTGTTGTTCTTTATCGCTTAGAATAGGTAATGGTTTTATTAAGGTAAAATGAGGCCAATTTTCGACATCACGTGCTTCAAATTTATAATATCCATGAGGTTCAAGAAGCGTGCATACAGCAATATGCAGTAAATCTGTTTTTTCCTGTTTAGTAAATTCCCTATAACCGAGTCCTAATTCTTGAACACCGATTAAAAAAAGAATTGCTTGTGTATCTAATCCTTCTCCGAAATCGTTTTCTAATTTTTTTGTAAGTACTTGAAATCGTAATTCAATATCATAATCCATGGAACAAATTTACACTTTTGGGGTATAAAAAGTGGCACTAATTTTAGTTTACTAGCGATATTTTTTTTTGAAATCGGCACATTATTTGTAATTTGGCACTATCATGATAGCAAAAGATTTAATTACAGACGAGATTCCTCCTTTAACCCATGCGGATACAGGTGAAGTAGCTCTGCGTTGGATGGATGAATTTAAAGTATCTCATTTACCTGTTTTGAAAAACGGGAATTTTGTTGGTTTAATTTCAGAGTCTGATATACTAGATAAGATGGATTTAGAGGAAACTTTGGATGTATTATTTGATCATTTACCTCGTCCATACGTTCTTGATACAGCGCACATCTACGAAGTCTTATATAAGGTCTCTGAGCATAAAATCTCGGTAGTTCCGATACTGGATAAAAATGAAAAATATGTTGGATGTACTTCCGTACACGACATATTAACAATGGTAGCAAGTACAGGCAGTATTAAGGAGCATGGAGCTATACTCGTTTTAGAAGTTAATCAAATTGACTATTCGTTGGCACAAATTTCACAAATTGTAGAGAGTAACAATGCACGAATTTTAAGTTCCTACATTATGTCATCGCCAGACAGTACAAAGTTAGAAGTTACTTTAAAAATCAATAAAACGGAGTTAGATAGTATCATTCGCACATTTGAGCGATATGACTATGTGATTAATGCCTCCTATCAAAAAAGTGATTTCAATGATGATATTCAGGACCGATATGATTCTTTATTGAATTTTCTAAAAATGTAACCCTTTACGTAAATTTTAGAACGATGAAAATTGCGATTTACGGAAGAAAACTTACCCGTCAAAACAGTTTTGTTTTTGAACAAACGTTAGCATGTATAGAGGCGTTGGGATGGACACCTATTGTTGAGCAAGACTTAAAAGAGCAACTAATTAAGAAATCGAATATTGGACACACTTTGGATAGTTTTTCAAGCTACCACGATTTAAAATCTGGAATTGATATGGCTTTCAGTGTTGGTGGGGATGGTACATTTATCAAAACTGTTGGATACATTCGAGACAGTGGTGTTCCAATTGTAGGTATAAATACAGGTAGATTAGGTTTTTTAGCAAATATTACGCCTGAGAAAATGGAAGAGACAATGGAAATGGTTCGTGACAAGCGTTACACATTTCAAAAGCGTTCATTAATTAGAGTACAAACCGAAGACGACTTGTTTGGTGAAGATAATTTAGCGTTGAATGAATTAACGTTACATAAAAAAGACACTGCTTCTATGATAACTGTTCATGCAAGTTTAGATGGTAATTATCTTAATTCGTATTGGGCAGATGGATTAATAGTAGGTACTCCAACTGGATCTACTGCCTACAATTTAAGTTGCGGTGGTCCAATTGTAACTCCTGGTTGTCAGATACACATACTAACACCTATTGCACCGCACAATTTAAATGTACGACCGATGGTGGTACCTGATCATTTACCGATAAAATTAAGTGTCGAAGGTAGAGAGCGAAAATATTTGATCAGTTTAGATGCAAATACAAAAAGTATCCCTCAGGGCTCGGAGGTATTAGTTCATAAAGCAGAATTTATGATTAATGTAGTTCGCTTTGATGACACGAGTTTCTTAGATACTATACGAAATAAGATGTCTTGGGGTATGGATAAAAGAAATTGAACATCCTATTACCATCAGCTACAATTCCATTATAAAACTTTCATAAATTAAAAACGCCCCGCTTGTCAGCGGGGCGTTTAACTATATTAGAACATTCGTTATTTTGCAATCATTCGGGTGAAAGTAGCTGTTTCACTCATAATTTTTAAAATATATTGTCCATTTGCTAAATAACCTAAATTTAGGTTAATTGCATTTGTATTTGCAAAAGAATTCGTGTACAATACTTTACCAGACATATCCATTACATGTATTTGGTAATCTTGTATTTTATCTAACTCAACCATGCATTTATCCATAAAAGGGTTAGGATATACTCGGATATTTTCTGTTACCTTCTCCACTAATGAAGTAGTCCCTTCTGCAGCATAGTAAAAGGATTCAGTAGCTTTCAAGAAGTTTCCAATTGCTTTTGCTTCATCACAATACAAAGCCAAATTAACATTGTATACACCTTTACCAGCATTAAACACATACACATCTGTTACATAGGTAGTTTTCGATGCACTATAAATACCCCATGTTACCAATAATGAGTCTTTCGCAATTAATTTATATTCAACGATTTTAACAGAATCTACCGCATTATAATCTACAGAACAATCTTTCGTAACTGTAGTTGCTACGGTATCAACGACAGAAGAATCTGATCCAGCTGGAACTTTTGCATTGTCATTTTTAACGGTATTCAATGGAGATGAAATTAAATAAGAAAGTTCTACCACTTCATTTTTAGCATCTTTTACAATTACAGAATATACACCTGCACAAACATCTGATCTATTAGCAGATACTTCCCCGTTTGAATGGTAAAAATAATAAGGTGCATTACCACTAACAACGTTAACATTTACGGTACCATCGCATGCTCCAGCGGCAGTTACATCCGTTGTTGTAACATATGCTTTTAGTTTTTGGGTTTTGGATGGTAACCTACGAACTTTTCCATTTAAAGTAATCAAACAATTGTTAGCATCTGTAATATTCAAGGTATAGGATCCTTCACATAAATCTGTCGCAGCAAGTGAATTATCTCCATTAGACCAACTAAAATTAAACGGAGCTTTACCTCCTTTAATTGTAGCTTCTAGTCTACCTAAACAAGTAGAATCATCTGCTGAATAATCTTTTACAGCAGAAATATATCCATTAAACCCTTTACATGGATCTACGATTGAATCTGAACCAACAAATCTCTCCAATTGATTCATACAATTATTAGCATCCTTTACATATAAGAAATACTTATCTGAACAAACCCCTTCTAAGTTAGCTGTTTTAGCACCGTTTGACCAATAATACGTATAAGGGCTTTTACCTCCAACTGTAGCTGTAATAATAGCTCCTGTACATTTATTATCTCCAGCATTGTCATTTTTAACGTCTACAACTTTTGTATAGAAACCATCACATACGTTTTTAGTAGAATCAATAAACACCTTACCAGTTAAAACAATTGCACATTTATTTGCGTCTTTTACTTCTACGGTATATTCATTTGGACATAAATCTGTAATAGATGGTGCTTTTGCTCCATTAGACCATGTAAAATCATAAGGTACTTTTCCACCAGAAACAGCAACTTTAAGTGCCCCATTACATTTAGAAGCATTTAACCCACAATTTTCTACGGCAGCAATTTTAGCATAGAAGTATTTACATGGGTTATAAACTGTGTCTAAACCAACTGTTTTCTCAATTGTTACAGAACAATTGTTACCATCAAAGATAGAAACAGTGTAAGAACCTTGACACGCACCTTTTAAGTATGGTTCAGTTGTTCCATTTGACCATTTGTAGATGTATGGTAATTTTCCACCACCAGCGTTAACTAATAATGCACCTGTACAGATAGTATCACCATCTTGGTCATTTTTCATGTGTACGTTTGCGAAGAAACCAGCACAAGGATTTTGTACGATAGAATCACGACCAACGTATTTTTCAATTTTCACAGCACATTTTTTAGCATCAGTGATTGTAACAGAGAAGTTACCTTCACATAATGAATCGATACGTTGTAATTTTTTACCATTACTCCATTCGTAAGTATACGGAGCAGTACCACCAGAAACAGAAGCACCAAGTGCACCGTTACATTTCGCAGCATCAGCATCTGTATTTTTAACCAATACGTTTGCAGTTAATGTTGTACAGTTGTTTGTTACAACAGCTGAATCTTCTTTGATTTCTTTAGTAACACTTACTAAACAACCATTAGCATCTACAGCTTTCAATGTATATGTACCAGCACAAGCGTTAAACAAGAACAAGTCTTTAGAACCATTACTCCAGTAGAAGTTGTATGGTTGTTTACCACCAATTGCGTTAGCCATAATAGCACCTGTACAGTTTGCAGCACCTTTCACAGTGTTTTTAACACCATTGATATTGATGATGAAACCGGCACAAGTAGAAGTTGTTGTAGGATTAACAACAGAATCAGCTTTAATTACCGCAGTAAATTCAGTAGAACAGTTGTTTTTATCTTTCACGATTAATGTGTATTTACCTTCACATAATTTATCAATTACGTTTGAGTTAGCACCATTAGACCATTTGTACATGTATGGTGCAGTACCACCGTATGTATGAACTTCAGCTAAACCAGTACAGATAGTTTCACCTTTACGTGTATTTTGAACACGACCAAGTTCAACTTTAAATCCTAAACATGGGTTAGTTACGATCACTGAATCTTGGAAGATAGTTTGTGTTAACGTAGCATAACAGTTGTTAGCATCTTTCACGTTTACAGTATAAACACCTGCTTTCAATTTTTCGTTGTAAGGAGTGTTCACACCATTATTCCATTTAAAGAAGAAAGGAGCAGTACCAGCAACAGTATGAACATCAATCATACCAGAACCGATTGAGTCACCAGCTTTATCGTTGATGAATTTCGTCAATTCAACTCTGAAATCTTTACAAGGATTTGTTCCTGTAGTTTTCAAAGTATCAATCATTAATTCATAATCGAAATGAGTGTGACATCCACTAGCATCTTTCACTTCTAAATGATGTCTACCACCACATACATTTGATAAACGATTAGTAGCAGTAGCAACAGTCATGTTATCCCAAATGAAATTGAAAGGAGCTTTACCACCGATTACTTTTGTTTCGATGAAACCAGTACAGTTAGCACTTCCTTGTTTGTTGTTCTCAGCTTTCACTAATTCAACTCTGAAAGAATCACATGGATTAGTTTCTTGTGGTTTATCAAAATGAGGGAAAGTTGTAGAATCTTTCATTGTAGAAGTACAACCAGTAGAAGTTATGATTGTATATTCAACTGAATGTTTACCAGCAGTAAATTTACGGTCAAAAGCAAACGTAGTATCTTCTAATTTACCATCAAATTTCCATTTGTAAGAAACGATAGTACCTTCTTCGATACGAGAATCATCTTGGAAGTGGAATTTCAATCCTGTAGAATCTAGAGGATTAACTTTCATGTGAGCTTCACAAGGTTTGTTGTTTCTTACTTCAACAGTTGCTACTGCGGTAAATGCACAAGCACCTTTAACATCAACAGTAACTTTATGGAAACCTGGAGTGAAAATAGTTGCATATTTATCTCCTTGGTTGTTTACTTGTTTACCATCTACATACCATACATAGAATGCATTTGCAATAGTAGAAGTAATGTTAAAGTTTACTTTTTGTTTGTTAGCTGGATCGATAGTGAATTTCAAGTCAGCGAAACAGTTTGGAACACCTCCACCTGTTGTACCACCATTATTCACGATAGAATCATTTTTCACAACGTGTGTGAAAGTTGCATAACAACCCATAGAATCTTTAGCATTTACAGTATAAGTACCTGCACAAAGACCTTGAGCGAAAGGAGTAGTTTGACCGTTATTCCAAGAGAAATTAAATGGAGCTTTACCACCTTCTGCTCTCACTTCAACAACACCTGTACAAGCAGCTGTACCTGGTCTGTTGTTTTGGAATTTTACTAGAGTCAAGTGGAATTTATCACAAGGATTTTCACCTGTTCCACCACCTTTTACAGAGTCATTGAAGATTTCCACTGAAGTTTGAGCGATACATCCGATAGAATCTTTTGCATACACTACATATTTACCAGCACATAATTTTTCAGCGATTGGAGATTGATAACCATTATTCCAGTGGAATGTGAATGGTTGTTTACCACCAAATGCTTTAGCTGAAGCTACACCAACACAGATTGGCGAACCAATTTTATTGTTGTATGCTTTTTCGATTTCAACTTTGAAGAATTGACATGGATTTAGTTTTGTAGTGTCTCCACCTGTTGCACCACCGCCATTTGGATTATCAAAATGAGGGAACTCTACGCTATCAGCATACGTATCTTTACATCCATTAGAAGTAATGATCGTTAAAGAAGCAACGTGGATTCCTTTTGTAAATACGCGTTCGATATCTTTTGTTTTACCAGCAAAAATGTTATCAATTTTCCACTCGTAAGAAACAATATAGCAAGAATCTACGTGTGAATCATCGAATAAACGATATTTCAATCCTGTAGCATCTAATTGTTGTCCTTTGAAGTTAGCTTGACATTTTTTACCATTAGATGGTTCACCACCTGTATTACCTCCATTGTTATTTTCATTTTTGATGAATTGAGACATAGAAGTATAACAGTTGTTAGCATCTTTTACATTGATCATGTAGTTACCTTCACATAATCCTTGAACAACTGGACCGTTTTGGTTGTTGTTCCAATGGAAATTGAAAGGAGCTTTACCACCTTGAGCAACCACTTCAATCATACCATTACAAGCAGATGTTGTAGAAGTGTTGTTTTGGAATTTCACAACATTTACATGGAAATCTTGACAGTTTCCACCACCATTAGTAAATGTTGTATCTTTTATGCCTACACTAAATTGTGCTGTACAACCCATTGAATCTTTTACATATCCTCCATAATTTCCTCCACATAATCCGTCTGCAATGTTGGATTTATTCGTTGTGTTATATCCCCATGTATACACATATGGTTTATGACCTCCTGCTACTGTAAGTTCAATGCGTCCTGTACATTTACCTGTAGAATCTTTTACGTTTGGTCGTACATAGCTTGGATACACTTTGAAGCCATCACATACATTTGTTCCACCGCCATTGTTTCCACCGCCATTGGTATCAAAATGCGGAAATGACATAGTATCAATATGTCTATCTTCACATCCAATTGAAGTAGTAATTGCATATTCAATTGTATGTTTACCAGGAGTCATTTTTGCAATAAAGGAAGTATCTGTTGAAACTACTTTTCCATCTATTTTTAACTCATACGATTTAACATATCCATTATTATCCACACGAGTTTGATACGTTAGATGAAAGTTTAATCCTGTAGAATCGATTGGTTTTCCTTTTAATTCTACTTGACATGGCTTACCATTTGAACCGCCGCCATTGTTTCCACCGCCATTGGTAAATGTTGTATCTTTTATGCTAACACTAAATTGTGCTGTACAACCCATTGAATCTTTTACATATCCTCCGTAATCTCCTCCACATAATCCGTCTGCAATGTTGGATTTATTCGTTGTGTTATATCCCCATGTATATACATATGGTTTATGACCTCCTGCTACTGTAAGTTCAATGCGTCCTGTACATTTACCTGTAGAATCTTTTACGTTTGGTCGTACATAGCTTGGATACACTTTGAAGCCGTCACATACATTTGTTCCGCCGCCGTTTGTTTTTGTATTAACAAAAAACGAGTCTATGCGCGTATTATTTTGTTTATCAACATATTGAAAAATATATTTTCCTGCACAAAGATTTTTTATTTCCGTTCCATTATTTTGTAAAATGGTTGTATCCTTTTTCCAAATCCAAGAATTTAAATTTGGAAGTGCAACGGATGAAATCTTTGCAGATCCATCACATTTTCCATTTGCTGATTCATCACTGGTAGTAACAATATTTTGAGCATTCACGATAGAAAGCACAAAAACATTCATTAATACAAGGAGAAAATGGGTAATTTTTTTCTTCATAAAAATTTATGTTAGGGTTTAAACGCGACAAATATACAAAAAATATCGATAAAAAAATATAAAAAATATTTTATGTATTGTTAAACAATGGTTTATACTTATTTTTACTTATATCACTTTGCGATCACAATTGGAAACTTAAAATGGGATGTTTTAGCTTTGGTAAAATCAACAATTTGCACCCAACATACGTAAATACCCCCTGGTAATTTTTGTTTACTCGCATCCAATCCATCCCACATAAAAACTGAATTTTGGGCTATTAAAGCATTTTTTACGAGTGGCCGAACTTCTAGTCCATTCATCGAAAACACACCAATTGTCGCACTTAAATTTGGATGTGCATTTACCAACTTAATTTCCACAAAATCTTCGAATCCATCATTGTCTGGAGAGATTGTTGGTGAAGAAATACTCATTTTCACAGGAATTTCTGGGGATACCCCATGGGAATTTGATTCTCCTGGTGTGGCAAAACCAACTGATTCTGCCGCAGTGAACCAATTACCTATGTCCATGGTTGGCAAAGAAGCACTTAACCGTTCTAATGATTTACCTTCTTTATCCTCCATTAACGAAAAATGCCAAGATTCGTCATAAATTGCTTTATCGATAACTTGATTATCATACATAATAATAACCGTTCCAGAATCATTATTCATCGTCGGGAGGGATTGTTGAATTCCGTTGGATGATATTGTATTTGGGTAATTTTTTTCTTGTGCTGTAATCGAAGACGTTAAGAAAACCAATTCATGTGGTTTGAGTATCCAATTTTGTTGGATGATTTTAGGAGAAGAAAGTTTCCCTTTCTCAAGGTTATACAACTCCAGATTTTTTAGATTGATCCACTTTTCGGAATTATTGTATAACTCAATAAAATCAGCACCATCTGGATAGGGATTAAATAATAACTCATTAATTATAATGTCTTTGGTCGCTATATTTTCTGTATTTGCAAACACGGCATGTGTGGTATTTTCATGGTGCCAACAATCCTTCATATTCGTTAATGTGAGTTCAAATTCTTTGGACTTTTCAATGGGATTAGAAAAAAGGATGTGCAGTACATTATTCTCCAAAATGGTAGATTTCCACGCTAAGTTGGGAGAGAAAAACAAGGATGAAGAGAAGGTGGTAGTTGTATCCACTTGTTTTGAAAAATGCACTTCGAGTAGTGTATCGGCCAACACATTGAGGGTCGTAATTTCGATGGGTAAGGTATTTGGAAGCGTATTATAGATGGAATTTTGTTCGTTTGGGGTGCCGCCATCCGGATGGATAGAACCACCCCAATTGGTATCATCCGAACATGGATGAAAAGGATTTATTCTTTCCAAACTAATTCCACCTGTTGTTTTACCTTCCATGTTGTACCATGAAAGTTCATAATCGACCTCATCCAACCTGACTCCAAGTGAATCGTACAGGCTTATTTTATCTCCTGAATTATTAAGACTAGGAAATGATATTACCCCAACAGCAGGATTCAAAAATGGGAGTCCACTTGTGCTACACAAGACTTTGTATTCATGAGGTCCTAGCCAATCCGCGGCGATCTTCCCCTTACTTGTACCATCTGTAATAATCCAATTTTCCAGATTAAAATACTTTTCACTTTTGTTGTATACTTCAATGTATTCGATTTCTGGAAGTCCGACTACAGGAGTTGGATTACTCATGATTTCATTGATAATTACTTCTCCTGGCAACGGTTTTTCAGCAACGATGTAATAAAAATCCTTTGTTTCTTGCAGCATTACATTTGCCGTTAAATCAGCAACATTTTTAACAGTAAGTTCATATTTCATGGCATTTTTCAAGGGTGTATCTAGTTCAAGCAGAACAGTATTTGTCGCATTTTTCAAACGAGTTGCACTTACGATTGTATAATTTGTGTTTGATAGGACATAATTTTCCTGCAGATTAGTACTTAAAGAATCTACTGTTTCAGAGAAGGTTAATTTCAGCTGATTTGGATTAACGACTTGTATTTGTTGGCATGTAGGAGGTATTTTATCTACGATTTTGGGTCCGATGTAAAAGTTATCGTAGTAAAATTTGGTTGCATAGGTCTTTGTAAATTGACAATATACACCGGAATATTTTCCTGACACTGGAACATTTTCGATTGCAGAGGCTTCTAACGTAAAATTTTCCCCACCATTAAAATCAGCGTAGATTTTCCATTCTCCGTTAGGTTCTCGAAGCACTTTAATCGACGTGATAAAATTGGTCGAAATTGCCCCATTGGTACCGGCGCAAATTTGCGTAGAAATACTATTTTTTCGTTTAAACAATCTAATTGCGTCATTAGTGCCGGTTTCTCCAAACTGTAGGTAGTATCCATCTGGATTCGACTTTAAATCTAATAAATTGGTAATCAAATAAAAGCGTGAAAAATTATTGCTTGACGGAGAAAAAGAATGCTTCATCCAGAAGTGCCATTCGACCGAATTTTGAAAATCGAGCTTATTTTCGAGTGCTAAAAAAATAGAATCGCTCGTAGTACTTTTTGAGTGTAATTGAAAGGAATTATTGACCTCAAATTTGGTATCTGAACCCATCCAATTTGGGTTTAAGGTAAAATTTCCATCGGTAAAATTATCTGTAACTTGTGCGTAATCAACAATATAATAAAAAACAAAGAAAAATAATAGAAAGTAGCGCATAAACTAAATCTTTGGAATTAAAAAATTGTAATTTTGAGTCATATCTATTAAAGTTAAGAAAAATGAGAGTAGCAGTAGTCGGCGCAACAGGTATGGTAGGAAATGTGATGCTTCAAGTATTACGTGAACAAAGTTTTCCAATCACAGAATTAATTCCAGTAGCCTCTGAAAAATCAGTTGGTCAAAAAATTGATTTTGGGGGTATGGAATGTACCGTTGTTGGTTTGGCTACAGCAGTTTCTATGCAACCAGATTTGGCTATTTTTTCTGCAGGAGGAGACACTTCGTTGGAGTGGGCACCAAAATTTGCGGAAGTTGGGACATTTGTAATTGACAATAGTTCAGCATGGCGCATGGATCCAACCAAACGTTTGATTGTTCCTGAGATTAATGGAGATATACTAACATCTGACGATAAAATAATTGCAAATCCAAATTGTAGCACGATACAAATGGTATTAGCCTTGGCTCCATTACATCGCAAATACAAAATCAAGCGTGTGATTGTTTCTACTTATCAATCCATTACAGGAACAGGTGTAAAAGCAGTTACACAAATGGAAAATGAGCGTGCGGGAATTTCAGGAGAAATGGCTTATGCATATCCAATTGACAAGAACTGTATTCCACATTGTGATTCTTTTACGGAAAATGGATACACCAAGGAAGAGTTAAAGTTAATGAATGAGCCAAAGAAAATTTTAGATCCAACGATTCAAGTTACAGCGACAGCAGTGCGTGTACCGGTTGTTGGAGGACATTCTGAAGCGGTGAATGTTGAGTTTGAAAACGACTTTGAATTGGCTGATATTCGTAAAATTTTACATGAAACTTCTGGGATTACGTTGAAAGATGATCCTACGACGAATACGTATCCAATGGCAAAATATGCGGAGGGTAAGGATGATGTGTTTGTTGGTAGAATTCGCAGGGATGAATCGCAGGCAAATACGTTAAATATGTGGATTGTGGCAGATAATTTGCGCAAGGGCGCGGCGACGAATGCGGTACAGATAGCGCAATTGTTGGTGAAGAAAGGGATATTGTAAGGACGGCCCTTCGAGAGCCTCAGGGACCGGAGTGACGAAGTGACGGGTGACGAGAGAAGAGAGAAGATAGTGTAGAGTGACAGATTGTTGTAGGGATTATGTTGGCAGGTCTTTTAATTTGAACCTAACAAAAAAGCGGCGTCGATATTTAACTTTTGGTATAATTTTTTAGCCATTTCGAGATTTAATTTTCGCTTACCACTCAATAATTCTGATATACGAGTTTCACTAATTTCTAATAAATTGGCAAGTTGTTTTTGCTTTAGATTCATTTCAAACATTTTGAAGCGAATCATTTCCACTAATGTTGTTGGACTTTTAATCGGCATCATTTGAAGATTGTCTTCGTATTTTTCAGCTTCTAATGACAATTTATTAAGCAAAGAAACTTCATCGGAAGACAATGCTTTAAATCCTCCATTTTTACTGCTTTTTTGAAGAAGTGCTTCAATTTGAAGTTGTACTTTTTCGTAGTCTTTTTCTGTCATCTTAAACCTATATTGTTAAACAATCAATTTTATCGTATTCTTTATGTGTTCCAATAAAACGAATATAAATTGTCCTGATATCTAAATGTATCATTGCAATCAATCGATATTTATTTCCTTTAATATTAAACACATAACGATCATTTCCAATATAATCAACACTATTAAAAGTCTCTTTTATATCCTTTAAATTATTCCAGTTGGCATTTTTTGATTCTAAATACCACTTATTTAACGCTTCAATTGCATTGGAATGTTTGAGACCAAATTGAACTAAAATACTTTTGGAAATGATTACCATTCACTAATTATTACAAATCTATAAATTTAATTACACTTTTGGAAATTTAATTTCCGATTTTGTTACTCAATCGAATATCCTTTATATTTAACTGGATCGTTGTTTTTTCTTTCCAGGTATTGGATTCGATGGTATAGAGAATGTCGCAGGGTTTACCGGATTGTAGGAGGTCGAACAATTCGGACATTCGGAAACCGATAGCGGGTATTTTTCGTTGTTGGGAACCTTCAGTGAATACCGCTTTGATGTGTTCGCCTTTTAGTAGGGAGGCTTCACATACTTCTACGTTTTTGCTGCGGAAAATTGGTTTCATATTTCCTGGTCCATAGGGTTCCATTTGGTTGAGTAAACGCGCAAATTTTGGAAGTTGAAAATTTGCTTCGTTGGGTTCAAAGAGTTCGTCAAATGACAGATCGGAATCAATTACGATCTCCTCCATTTTTTCTTCTTGCTGTAACAACTGATTAACGACTTGCTCAAATTTTTCCCGAAATGCTGTGTAATTTTCAGGATGTAAAGTCATACCAGCAGCAAAGGTGTGTCCGCCAAATTGTTCGAGGACATCTTCACAATGCGTTAAAGCTTCGTGTATATCCAAGCCTTTTATGCTGCGTGCAGAACCAGTCAATTTCCCATTGGATTCAGTCAATACGATCGTCGGTTTGTAATGCGTTTCTATCAGTCGTGATGCAACAATACCAATCACTCCTTTGTGCCATTGTTTACTATAAACAACCGTTGTTTTGCGCTGACCAAATGTGGTATCTTCCTCGATTTGTTGTAAGGCTTCCAAGGTAATTTGAGCGTCTAATTCTCTTCGTTCTTGGTTATCCAAATCGATACTCGTCGCAATTTCTTGGATGGTTAATTTATTTGTAGAAATCATTAATTCTACCGCTTTTCTACCCGACTGTATGCGTCCTGCTGCATTGATGCGAGGTGCAAGAACAAAAACTACATCTTCTAATTTTAATGGCAGTTGTTTGTTGGCAATTTGCAACAATGCCTCGACGCCTAATCGAGGAGATGCATTCAATTGTTGTAAACCATGGTAACATAAGATTCTATTTTCACCGGTAATTGGAACAATGTCTGCGCCAATACTGATGGCAACAAGATCCAATTGCGCAAGTAACAATTGTTCGTCCCATGTATTTGTTTGTTGTAAAGCTTGGAGTAACTTAAACCCTACTCCACAACCAGATAAGCCTTTGTAAGGATAGCTACACTCCTTTTGCATCGGATCTAAAAGAATAGCCGATGGAAGTTCATCCCCAGGATGGTGGTGGTCGCAGACGATGAAATCTATTCCTAAGGAATTCGCGTAAGCGATTTTATCCACCGCACGAATACCACAGTCTAATGAAATAATTAGTGAAACACCGTTGGTTTTAGCGGTATCAATTCCTTGCGTGCTAATCCCATATCCTTCCGCATAACGATCGGGGATGTAACATTCCAAATTTTTGTAATAGAAATGAAGGACATTCCACATCACTGCAACAGCGGTTGTACCGTCTACATCGTAATCTCCGAACAATAGGATACGTTCTTTATTCATAAACGCTTGATTGATGCGTTTGACAGCACGATCCATATTCAACATTAAAAAAGGATCATGGATGGATAACCAATCCGGACGAAAAAAAGCGCGTGCTTGGTCGAAATTGTGAATGTCGCGTTGGACTAAAATTTTTGCAAATATGGATGGAATGTTTAGTTCTGTTTGTAGGGATTCGATCTCTTTGTTTGAAGGTTGATGTATTAATTTCCAGATTTTTGACATGAGTTATTTATTTGATTTAGTTGATATTCCGCAGGAATACAATTCCAGCGGAGCGTGTTTTTTTAGTTAATTTTTACTTTAAGTTAGTGAATATTATCAATTAATGCGTTTGCTCGTAATAAAAATTACCTGATATTTCATTTCCAGTAGAACTAACTCTTATTTTTACACCATGAAGATTTTGGTTGTACGTTTTAGTTCTATAGGCGACATCGTGTTGACTACACCTGTTGTTCGTTGTCTAAAACAACAATTACCTGGGATTGAATTGCATTATCTTACCAAAAAAAAGTTTGCAACTATTTTAAGTTCCAACCCAAACATTGATAAACTACACAGCATTGATCGTTCTATCAACGAAGTTCTTTCGACGTTAAAAGCGGAAAAATTTGATTTTGTGGTAGATTTACATACCAATCTACGCACCAAAAGTTTGATTTGGAAATTGCGTGTACCTGCGGCAAGTTTTCCGAAATTAAACTTCCAAAAATGGTTATATGTTCGTTTTAAAATCAATCAATTACCCAACATACATATCGTAGAACGTTATTTTGAAACGGTGGCAAGTTTGGGAGTGAAAAATGACCAACAGCCTTGTGATTATTTCATTGCACCTGAAGATCACGTGGATGTAACTACGTTGAGCTTGGAACAAAACGCGTTTGTAGCATTTGCTATTGGTGCACAATTTGCAACAAAACGTATGCCAACCGATAAACTCATTGAAGTTTGTAATGCTGTTAAGCATCCCATTGTATTACTTGGTGGGCCGGAAGATACTGAAACTGCTAAAGCGATAATTTCAAGAACCAAAGGAACTGTTCAATCCCAATGTGGAACGTTACGTCTTGGTCAATCTGCAAGTGTGGTTCAACAAGCTCGTGTACTTGTTACACACGACACAGGACTCATGCATATCGCTTCTGCGTTTAACAAACGTATTGTTAGCATTTGGGGAAATACTACACCATCTTTAGGGATGTATCCGTATATGCCTCAAAACAGCAAAAATTACAGCATCCATCAAGTGGAAGGTTTAGGATGTAGACCCTGTTCTAAAATTGGTTTTCAATCGTGTCCAAAAAAGCATTTTTCGTGTATGCATTTGCAGGATGTAGGGAAGATTGTAGAGGAGGTGAATCGATTATAAATGTCCACAGGCCTCTTCTCCCAAAACACCTAGTGAATGAAGGATTTGGTACATAACTTCCCCATTAATAGCTTCAAAGGTAGTTGCAGTTAAGGGTTTACTTTCTAGTGATTGCACAAACATATAGGTATTATTCAAAAATTCGACATACCCAATATACCACGCATGTTGTTTGCCGTTTTGAAATCCTGTGACTTTATAGCTGTACACGTTTTTATTCACCAATTTGGTTACATGGAAGGTAGATTTTACCAATCGAATGTTTTCAAAGGAGAACGGCAGGTTGTAGTAATACAATTTTTTCAGTAAATCGAATTGTTGTTTGGTGGAAATTTTCAAGGTATTATCTAGCCAAAACTTATGCAATCCACCTGAGATATCTCGATTTCCATACTGCAAATGGTTCAGCCAATTTTGCCATTTTTCCTGTTTAACTCTGCGTGCATTAATAGCGAAAAATGTAGTGTTTTGACTTTTTAAAGCTTTGATTAATTCGGTTTGCGTTAACGTATCATCGCCATTTAGCGTCTCATAATTTTTGATAGTTCCACTTTCCAAACCGATTAATCCCGCATATACATGAAACGAATTATTTGGAGATTGCAACGTCTGTACTTTTAAAGTATCGCTGTAATAATAGGTGTTTTTAGTCTGATTAAATACCACGCAAGCGCCAGTTACACCAAAGTTTCTATAGATGGAATCGAGTGATTGGTGTTGTTTGTGTTGTGGTTTTTGAGCGAAAATTGAAAAAGTACTCAAAACTAAATGTGTATAAAAAACAAATAAAAAAAACAATAAATTCAACAATCTCTTCGAGTATTTCAAAATAAACTATATAAATTAACAGATTCAAAAATAACTAATTTAATTACAACTATGATTGACTATAATCCTCGTAATTGGCTGACCTTAATATTTGCATTACATAAAAGTGATACCTTACGCATGTTGTGGAAAGAGTTAATCTACATGGGTATATTTACCTTGCTTATCGCTTTTTTAAAAATTCATTTTTTCCCAAAAGTAGATTATTTAGATAAATTAATTGCCGTTTATTCGCTTATAGGATTTGTGATTTCATTGCTTTTAGTGTTCAGAACAAATACAGCTTATGATCGTTGGTGGGAAGGAAGAAGAAAGTGGGGAGAATTAGTAAATGACACCCGAAATTTTTCTGTTAAATTAAATGCGATGCTAGCAAAAGCGGAAGATAAAGCAGAATTTGCGAGATTAATTCATTTATTTGTCTTTTCGATGAAAGAACATTTACGAAAAGGGGTTCCTGTGGAAGAACTACCTTTTACACCAGAAGAAAAATATTTGTTAAACTCTTCCAAACACATACCAACAAGCATTGTTGGATGGATGTACACTAAAATTCATGAGCTCTTAAAAACAGGAGAATTGTATAAAGAAGATTTAATAGTTTTGGATAAGAATTTAAATGGATTTTTAGAAGCATGTGGTGCATGTGAACGAATAAAAAACACTCCTATCCCATTTTCTTATTCTTTATTCATCAAGAAATTTATATTCATATATGTATTAACATTACCGCTTGCCTTTGTATCTGTATTTGGATATTTATCTGCGTTAATAGCAACATTTGTTTTTTATGTACTAGTAAGTATGGAAGTACTAGCTGAGGAAATTGAAGATCCATTTGGGGATGATGATAATGATTTACCAACGGACCAATTATCCCAAAAAATGAAAGAGATATCTGATAATATTCTGCTTCAAAAGTAAAATTTGATAACAAAAAAGGCGACTCTTACGAATCGCCTTTGAAAAATAATTTGGATACTCGCCTATAGAGTTCCTCTTTTCGCTTGTTCTCTTTCGATAGATTCAAACAACGCTTTAAAGTTACCTGCACCGAATCCTTTTGCACCCATACGTTGGATGATTTCAAAGAATAAAGTAGGTCTGTCTTCTACTGGTTTTGTGAAGATTTGTAACAAATATCCTTCTTCATCCGCATCCACAAGGATGGATAATTTTTGAAGTTCTTTGATATCTTCTTTCATCATATTCATGTGCGCGCCTAAACGTGCAGGGATTTCATCGTAATATGCTTGTGGTGGAGGTGGTAAAAACTCAATTCCACGTGCTTTCAATTCTCCAACTGTTTTGATGATATCATCCGTTGCAACAGCAATATGTTGTACCCCTGGACCTTCATAGAAATCTAAATATTCTTCGATTTGAGAACGTTTGTTTCCTTTTGCAGGTTCGTTGATTGGGAATTTAATACGACCATTTCCATTAGACATTACCTTACTCATTAACGCAGAATATTCTGTGTGAATTTGTTTGTCGTCGAAGGAAAGGAAGTTTACGAATCCCATCACATCTTCGTACCATTTTACCCAAGTATTCATTTCACCCCAACCAACATTTCCAACCATGTGGTCGATGAATTTTAAACCTACAGGAGTTGGGTTATAATCGGATTTCCATTCTACGAAACCTGGTAAAAATGCTCCGTTGTAATTTTTACGTTCCACAAACATGTGTACTGTTTCTCCGTATGTGAAGATACCAGCACGAACAGTTTCTCCATGTTCATCTTTTTCAACGATAGGCTCTTGGAACGATTTTGCACCACGTTTGATTGTTTCTGCATACGCTTGACGAGCATCTTCTACCCATAATGCAACCACTTTCACACCGTCACCATGTTTTTTTACGTGTTCTCCAATTGGAGAATCGCTTGTTAAAGCTGTTGTAAGAACCAAGCGAATTTTATCTTGTTTCAACACATACGAAACACGGTCTGTAAGACCAGTTTCTAATCCTGCATACGCATACGATTGAAAACCAAAAGCAGTTTTATAAAAATGCGCAGCTTGTTTTGCATTCCCTACATAAAACTCCACATAATCCGTACCCAATAATGGTAAAAAATCTTGTGCACCTTCAAAAATTTTCTCTAATCCGTATTCAACGCTTTTTACTTCTTTACTCATTTTTATTTTTTTTTTAATAAAATTAATTAATCTTCTAACCAACTTGTTACATAATCTTTATCTGCGATTTCTAGCGCAGCTTTTGTTATTTTAAGTGGTTTAAACGTGTCGACCATTACTGCAAGTTCTGCTGTTTCTTTTTGACCAATACTACGTTCCATAGCACCTGGGTGAGGACCGTGCGGAATTCCACCAGGATGAAGCGAGATATATCCTTTTTCTACATGATTTCTTGACATAAAATCTCCATCCACGTAATATAGAACCTCATCTGAATCGATATTACTGTGGTTGTATGGCGCAGGAATCGATTGTGGATGATAATCATACAAACGTGGCACAAACGAACAAATCACGTAGTTATGTGCTTCAAACGTTTGGTGTACTGGGGGTGGTTGGTGCACACGACCAGTTATTGGCTCAAAATTATGAATCGAAAAAGCATACGGGAAATTGAAACCATCCCAACCAACAACATCAAAAGGATGCGTTGCATAAACTACTTCGTGCAGTACATTTTCTTTCTTGATTTTGATAGTATAACTACCTTTTTCATCGTAAGTTTCCAATTCCGTTGGCAATTTAAAATCACGCTCACAGAAAGGAGAATGCTCTAACAATTGACCAAAATTATTGCGGTATCTTTTTGGAGTCACTACTGGACTAAACGATTCTACGATGAATAAACGGTTATCTTCTGTATCGAAATCGATTTGATAAATAATACCTCTTGGAATTACTAAATAATCCCCGTATTCAAAGTCAATATTCCCTAAAAAAGTACGCAGTTTACCAGAACCTTTATGAATAAAAATTACTTCATCCGCATCTGCATTTTTATAGAAATAAGTACGAAGCGATTTTTTTGGTGCTGCTAAAGCAATGTTTAAGTCATTGTTAAACAAAACGATTGTTCGGCTATCCAAGAAATCTTCTTTTGGAGCAACTTCAAACCCTCTCAACATTTGCGAAGAGATGTTTTTGTCGATTGCAGCAATCGGTGTTAAATCAATCGGAGATGAAACCGATCTAACTTGTGTTGGTCTGTGTACATGGTATAACAGGGAAGCAAATCCATGAAATCCTTCTGTACCAAACAATTGTTCGTAGTAATATCCTCCTTCCGGTTTTTCAAACGTAATGTGACGTTTGGAAGGGAATTTACCAAGTTTCGCGTAAAAAGGCATAAAACTTTTGTCTTTTTAAATAATTAATAAACAACTTCTCTTTATGAATTTACAAAATAAACGAGAGAAGTAGAACAAATTTAGGATTTGATTTGCAATTCTGCAACAAAATGGAAGTAACCTAATTAACAAATAAGATATAAACGATGAAAAGTGTTAAATTTTTAAAAATTACAAATCAACTAGAATATAAAAGTGCTTAATTTCGTTACCACATTAAAATCCGAAAAAATGGGAGTAGTTGTAAAAAAAAATATTGGTAAAAAAATAGCAAAATGGACAGGAATTTCTTTTGGAGTCCTATTCCTCTTAGCACTCATTGTACCGTATGTCTTTAAAGAGGAGATCAAAGAATTGGTGCAAAAAGAAATGAAACAACAATTACTTGCGGATATTGAATTAAAAGATTTCGATCTAACCTTTTTAAGTTCATTTCCACATATTTCAGCGAGGTTGGAAGGATTGAAAGTAACTGGTACTGACAAAAACTTCCAAGGAGTTGTATTGGCAGAGATGGAAAGTTTTGAGGCAAACCTAAATTTTTGGAGTGTTGTTGGGAGCGACAAAATGGAAATTGAAGGAATCGTTCTAAACAAACCAAAATTTGATGTACGTGTGTTGAAAGATGGAACTGCAAATTATAACATTGTTAAACCAGATTCCGTTAAGACACCTGAAGAAAAATCTGAGCCTTCCAACTTTAAACTTACAATGCAAAACTATGAAATCAACGAAGCAAGTATTCGTTACGATGATCAAAGCATGGATATATTTACGGAAATTCAAAATTTAACGCATGTTGGTAAAGGTGATTTAACTGCTGACGTTATCGATTTTGAAACAACTACTACCATGGATGCTTTTACGTATGCCATGGACGGAATGAATTACTTAACCAAAGTAAAAACTAATTTTGTAGTTAATTTATTGATGGAATTCACGGAAAAGACATCTAAATTCACGCTTAAAGAAAATACCTTTGAATTAAACGCACTAAAATTTTCGTTGGATGGTTTTTATGAAATGTTAGAACATAAAGACAACATGGATTTGACCTTGCATGCAAAAGAAGCAACGTTCAAAGACTTTTTATCCTTGATCCCATCTTTTTATCAATCTGGTTACGAGGGAATGTTAACCAATGGAACTTTAGCCCTGCATGCCAAAGTGAAAGGAGTTATGGATGATACAAACATGCCAGGATGGGATGCAGGAATTCAGGTTAAAAATGCCTCTATACAATATGCAGGTTTACCACAAGCTATTAACAACATCACAATCCATGCATCTTCCAGTTTTGCAGGAGGTTCTGACCTAGACAAAATGAAATTAGACGTAGAGAAATTTCATGCAGACTTTGCAGGCAACCTATTAGACATGACTATGCGTCTGCGCAAACCAATGTCAGATCCAGCAATTGCAGCTAAAATCAAGGCTAAAATTAATCTGACCACCTTAGGAAAAGTTATGCCGATGACTGATGGAGAAACATACCAAGGGAAATTACTTGCAGATATTGCACTAAATGGCAACATGAGCACCATCGAGCAAGAGCGCTATGAAGATTTTGATGCGAAAGGGATGGTAGAACTGAAAGACATACTTTACACAACGAAAGATTTGCCTGCAGCTGTCAAAGTAGCAGGAATGAAATTACTTTTTACGCCGCAAAATTTACGTTTGGAAAACTTACAAGCAACCATGGGATCGAGTGACTTCGCGATGCAAGGTACAATCGACAATTATTTAGCCTATGTATTTAGAAATGAATTGTTAAAAGGAAACTTTAATTTCACGAGTAATACGTTAGATTTGGATGCATTGATGGGTACTAGTGCTACACCAGTAACTCCTGAAACGGAAACTACGAACAAGACTCCTGAAACGACATCAGCCGAACCATTCTTAATTCCAGACAATTTAGACGTACTGCTTTCGATGGATGTGAAAAAAATGCGATACAATGGTATTACTATTCAAAATACCAAAGGAGCAGTAGGAATGAAAAATGAAATCGCGACACTAGATCATCTAACTATGGAACTATTAGGTGGTAAAGTTGGATTAGATGGAACCTACAATACTCAAAACAAACATAAACCAAGCGTTAACTTTAGTTACGATATCCAACAAATTGGTATTGCTGATTTAGCAAAGAATTTTGTAACCATTGAAAAACTAGCACCTATCGCGAACTACGTTAAGGGTAAGATCTCCACTTCCTTTACGATGAAAACAGACTTACAGGCATCTATGGAACCTGTGTATAGCACATTAACTGGAAACGGAGATATTGCATCCAATGAAATCAATATCTCAGGCTATGCACCACTAACAAAATTGTCTAGTGAATTAAATATGCCAAAATTAGCTAGTCAAACCATGCGTGATTTTAAGGCAAAATTCAAATTTGCTAATGGAAAAATTAGTCTTACACCATTCACGATTAAGTTGGGCAAAATAAATACCGATGTTTCTGGATCCATGTCATTTGAACAAGAGTTGGATTACAAATTAGTATTGAATGTTCCTAGAGAAGAACTACCAGCGGAAGCACTTAAAATTATTGAAAATGGACTAGCAAAATTAAATGGATTACCTATTAAAGTAAAAATTCAAGAATTACCATCTATTATACCTGTAAATGCATCCATTACAGGCTTGATAACTAAACCTATAGTTTCCGTTGATTTGAAAGAAATAATTGGTAAGTTAACGGGCAACCTAAAGAATACGTTAAAAGACGCTGTAAAACAAGCAAAAGATTCTGTTAAGACCATCGTAAAACAAAAAGTAGTTGAGAAAGTCAATGAAGTAAAAGAAGACCTAACAAAAAAGAAACAGCAATTAATTGCAGAGGCCCAAAAACAAGCGGACAATGTAAAAGCTGAAGCAAAACGCGCTGCAAATATAGTTCGTGCTGAAGGAAATAAACAAGCAGATGCATTAGTTGCAGAAGCAGGAGGAAATCCCATCAAAAAGAAATTAGCGGAAGTAGCAGCGAATAAGCTGCGTAAAACAGCTGAAGATAAAGCGCAACGCATTGAGGAAGAAGCTAATCAAAAGGCCGATGAGATAATGAGTAAGGTAAGGTAGGGACGAGGAACGTGTGACGTGTGACGAAATAATAACTTAAGGATTGGACACGTCCAATCCGAACATTTACGTTTTAAAAAAGATGAAAGGAATTGTATTTGTAGCATTTGGGGGCGCTGTTGGTAGTGTGATGCGGTATCTTTTGGGTATGGTTGGTGGACAATTATATAAGGGAATATTTCCTTTGGCAACGTTTTTGATTAATTTTTTGGGATGTGTAGGGATTGGTTTATTGCTCGGATATTTTGGGAAAAATGAAGGGTTGAATCCACACTTGAAATTGCTATTAATCACCGGATTTTGTGGTGGTTTTACGACATTTTCTACGTTTGCTTCCGAGAATGTTCAATTGATGGAACAAGGAAATTATGGGATGTTAATGGTTAACGTGGTTGGGAGTGTGCTTTTGGGAATGGGGGGTGTGCTTTTGGGGATTAGAATGGTGTAACTATTTTTTTGGAATATAATTCCAAAAAAAAGGTCGCGTCACGACGCGACTGAACGGAGGGGAAATTTGATATTTTAAACGCGAGAATGTGATTCCGTAAATGTGATTCCGTAATTTTCCAATTCCGATAAGATTGGTTCATATACCTCTTTCATCACCGGAATTTGGACTCCTTTTAACATTAATGTACCGTTTAAAATCATTTTGCCGCAAATAGCTACAGGTAAGCCAACGGTATTACTCATCGCGGTATACACTTGATTTTCTCCAATATTTACCATGGAAGATATGATTCTATATCTAACGTTATCTATGGAATATTCAAAATCGTGGTACATCACTAACATATCCTTGTCATTTTCTTCTAGCACCCACTTATCCACCAATATTTTCTCTAATAATTGTGCTGGAGAAGCATTTTTTAAACCTATAAGATTATCATTTTCAAAGATTCCCAACCAGTTGAATTTATGGAAAAGTTCATCATCTCCCTTGGTAAACAAACGTTTGAATTTATCTTCTACAGACTCCCCTACTTGAAATGGTAAGAAAGCATTGATAAAATTACGTGGGGTTAATTGCTCTGAATTTTCTAGTTTATAGCTATCCTCGGTCATTCCTAATTCCACAAAAATATTCCACGCATAGGAAAATCCTGGTCTACGTAAAGTCCCTCGGTAAATCGTAGGAATATTATCTAACTGATAAATTGGTCTATATGAAAGTGAATTACGATTAGCATAGCCTTCAAATTTACCATAACCTTCAATTTCAATAGTTTCTAACCGTTGGAATAATTTATTATACGGAATGTATTTATATTCCTTCTCTTCGATAAACGCAGCAGCAGGTCCTTGTCCGGCAATCACTACATTGCGCGGGTTCCACGTAAACTTATAATTCCACGGATTGGTATCGTTGCTTGGTGCGATCAAACCTCCACAAAACGATTTAAAACTATGAATTTCTGCCTTTTGTGTTCTAATATCATCTAAAATTTTTGCCGCAGACATATGATCGATTCCGGGATCTACACCAATTTCATTCATGATGATGATTCCTGCAGCTTTAGCTTCTGCATTTAAGGCTTTCATTTCATCTGATACATAGGAAGGAGTGATCAAATTAGTCTTTAATGCAATGCAATCTTTGGCAACTTCCACGTGAAAACGAGCAGGTAGCATGCTAATTACCAAATCTGCTTTTTCGATTTCAGGTTGTCTTTCTTTTGGGTCTAATGCATTGAAAGATAAAGCCACGCCGCATGGATGACCATTTAGCTTATGCTCTACCAAAGCTAAATCTTGATCACATACTCGCAATTGCCAATTAAATTGTTGTGCATGCTCTAAAAAATAGCGGATCAAAGAAGAACTAGAAAGTCCTGCGCCTAAAAGTAGAATTGTTTTCATCAGTAAAAGATTAACGATGCTAATTTAGAAATAAATTAAAGGGAAAACTATATGAAATAATTAAGAATTAGGAAATTTTTAAGAGCGTTGGGTTTTGATAATTATTCCAAAATCGTAACAAAATTATTTGATTTCTTTTTACACGATAAAAAAGGGAAATATGCTTTGTAATTGTAACAATATGACAATTATTTTTCTTGTCTAATTTAAATGTATTAGGATTTAAAGTAATGATTTTTATTATTCTTTGAACTTTAAACGTAAAATTTCTAACAACATTAACGTTCCATTTTTCATGAAGAAATTCAATATTATTTCAAAATCTTGAATAGCAATTTTTGACCAACTAATTTTCATTCACTAAAAGCCCAAGGATATTTGTTTCTCATAGACGACATTACTTCATCATGTGAAACACCCCCATCTTTTTTTAGAGAAATTTCAGCTTCTTTCAACGCAATAATTTGATCGTTTGACATTGTAAATTCTTCTTCAATTGTAACAAAAGATAACGACTTAATGTATTCAATAAATGCATTAACTTCAGGATTCGAAAAATCATTTATACGAAAAGAAAGAGACATACCAAATAGTTTATTATTAAAGGTATAAAATAATTATTAAAAGGAGAAATTAATTTTATGGATAATCACAATCTATTTAGGCAAAACTCCGTTAAAACATTTCAACTGCTTTTGCGACTTGGTCTTTCGAATTACCTATAGTTATGTTTTCTCCGTTAATGCAAAATGGTCGTTTTAAGAAGGTATATTCTTCCAAAAGTAAGGAACGATAATCGTCTTCGGTTAATTGTTTTTCGTGTAATCCTTGTCCGCGGAATTTTTGTGCTTTTTTGGAGAATAATGCTTCGTACGAACCAACTTTTTCTTTGATCCAATCTAGGGTAATAGCATCTATATTAGTGGTTTTTATATCCACTAATTCTATCGTTGAATCTGGATTAATTTCGTTTAAAATGCGTTTACATGTAGAACATGAAGAAAGATGATAAATACGTTTCATTTAAGCATACATTAACATACCAATACTAAAATAGATAAACAAGCCAAGAACATCATTCAATGTAGTGATGAATGGGCCTGTAGCTAGGGCTGGATCAATGTCATATTTATCCAATATTAAAGGTATTAAAGTCCCCATCACTGCAGCAAATAATATAACCACAAACAAAGATGCGCTAACCACTATACCTAAATCTATCGTTGAAAAAATCCAAGCAATTCCGAAGATTAACGAAGAACAAATTACTCCATTAAAAAGTCCTACCAATACTTCTTTTCCAAGTTTAGCAAAAATACTTTTGAATTGATTTCCTTTTGCTAAAGATTGCACCACGATTGCGGACGATTGCACCCCAACATTTCCACCCATAGCAGTGATCATTGGTATAAAAAACGCTAATGCAGGAACGTGACTTATACTTCCTTCAAACGAAGAAATAACTTTGGCTCCAAGTGTTCCTCCTAACATACCGATAACTAACCAAGGTAAACGCGCTTTCGTGATACGGAAAATACTCGCATTATCTTCCACTTTTTCGGTAATACCTGTTGCTAATTGGAAATCACGATCGGCTTCTTCTCGGATGATATCTACTACGTCGTCAATTGTAATACGACCAACTAATTTATTTTGATAATCTAATACTGGAATGGATACCAATCCATACTTATCAAACAAACGCATTACCTCATCTTGATCGTCGGTTACTTTTACAGAAATAATATTTTTAGATTGGTACAAATCGCGAATCTTAAATCCTGACTCAGAGAAGAATAATGCCTTTAAAGACAAAACTCCAACTAATTTATTAAGTGAATCAACTACATAGATTGTATATACTTTATCTACCTCTTTGGCTTGTTCTCTGATTTCTGACAAGCACTGCTCTACTGTCCAATCAATCTCAGCATGTAGAAACTCTTTTTGCATGAGTCCCCCTGCGGTATCTTCGTCGTAATTTAACAGATCAACGATATCGTCTGCAGCTTCATCATCCTCCATGTGGGAGATTACTTCCTGAATCTCCGTATCGTCGTATTCATATAAGATATCTGCCGCATCATCCGAATCCAAGTTTTCTAATTGTTCGGCGATTTCTTTTTTGGAAAGTGATTTTAAGAATCGGTCACGTACTTCTTCTTCCAACTCCATCAAAACATCCGCTTGCGTTTCTTCATCCATTCGGAAGTAGATCACTTTCGCATCTTCGTTGGGAAGTTCATCTAGAATTTCAGCAATATCCACGAAGTGAAGCTCCAAGACATTTTTGTCAATCCATTCAACATCATTGTTTTGGATTGCGGCATGAACTTGCTCTAAAAATTCTTTCGTTAGGTTGAAACGCATGATGGTAGCAATTGGAGGTGTAAAGGTAGTAATATTTGTTACTTTTTGGAGCTGCAAAAAGTAACCAAAAACAGCTTTGTCGCTGAAAAAGCATCTATCTATTACGGAACGTCGCTATAAAATCAAAACTCGTCGTACCTCCTCAAACACTTGATTTTATTACGCTTACTTATCCTTATAGATAACGATTTACTTTTTCTATGCGACTAAATTCGCTTCGGTGCTTGGAATATTAAATTTCAGTTAATATTTCAATAGAAATATCTACTCACCACATTCTTCTTTCAGCTCCAACATCTTAGCGCCGTCCATCGTTTGAAAATCGGCACATTTTTTTGCTTGCTCTGCTTTTAGCTTTTTCATTTTTTTAAGGTCGTTTACTGTTGCTTCACGTTGTAATAATTCAGAAGAGAATTTTTCTAATTTTTTTCCGGAATCCAAACATGAACAAATTTCTGTATTAGAAGAACATGCGGTTAAATTAAGTATACACAAGTAAGCACAAGCGCTAAGTAGAAGAATTTTCATGGTCATAGAATTAAAATATTACCCAAAATTAACAGAATGTTTAGCAAGGTTAATTATTTGGTAATAAAAATTGTAATGTATTATATTTACGATTGATATAATTTTAACACGAATTTCATTTATGTACTCCAAACTACCGCATATCGGAACAACCATTTTTACTACGATGTCAAAAATGGCGAATGATTATCAAGCAATCAACTTAGCACAAGGATTTCCAAATTTTCCTGTGGATGAACGACTTATCCAATTATTACAAGAAACTAGCACTGAAAACGCGCACCAATATGCTCCAATGGCTGGACATCCACTTTTATTACACGAAATCGCAATATTGACGGAGAAAAGTTATGGTCGTACAGTTAATCCAAACACAGAAATATTGGTAACTGCTGGAGCAACGCAAGCGATTTTTACGCTACTTCAAGCATTGGTTCACACCAACGATGAAGTAGTCATTTTAGATCCTGCGTATGACTGCTATGCACCTTCCGTTTTATTGGCTGGAGGGAAACCTGTACATGTAGCATTAGAAGCTGATTTTACACCGGATTGGGATAAAATTAGTCGCGCTTGTAATGAACGCACCAAAATATTATTCATCAATAATCCACACAATCCATCTGGACGTATTTTTCAAGAGTCAGACATTCAAGCGATTGAAGGGATTTTAGCTAAATATCCGAATATTATTTTGGTATCCGACGAAGTGTATGAATATATAACGTTTGAGCAAAAACATATTTCTGCGAATACGCGAGAAAAATTGTTAAACAGAACTGTTATTGTTTCATCTTTTGGAAAAACCTTTCACATTACCGGTTGGAAAATGGGATACTTAATTGCGCCAGAAGCAATTATGATAGAAATAAAGAAAGTACATCAATTTTTGGTGTTTTGTGTAAATAGCGTGGCTCAAATTACCTTGGCGAAATATTTACGTGAAAAAGACGTACAAACCCTTGGGGCATACTACCAAGAAAAGCGCGACTTCTTCCGAAAATTACTAGAAAAAAGTAGGTTTACCCTATTACCCTCGGAAGGTTCCTATTTTCAAACGGTTCGTTACGATGCCATTTCCACGGAAGGCGATGTAGCATTTTGCGAACGTTTGGTGAAAGAACATGGAGTTGCAGCCATTCCATTGTCGGTATTTTACGAAAACCAATCCGATACACATACGATACGTTTTTGTTTTGCGAAAGACGATCAAACCTTATTAACAGCAGCTGAAAAATTATGCAAGATTTAAAAGTTACCTTGGTACAAGCGAACCAAGTTTGGGAAGACAAAAAAGAAAACATGCGTCACTTCGAAGAACTCTTAGCAGAAGTAGAAGAAACGGATATTATCGTTTTACCTGAAATGTTTCATACAGGGTTTACCATGCATGCAAAGAAATTTGCAGAAGAAATGAAAAAATCAACAGCAATTAGTTGGTTACAATCCATGGCTACTAAAAAAAATGCAGCAATATATACTTCATTCATTGCCAAAGAAGACGATTACTATTTCAACCGAGGCATTTTTGTTGAGCCATCTGGGAAATATACATATTACGACAAGCGTAAACTTTTCACGTTAGCAGGCGAAGAGAAAGTATTTAAGGCTGGACATGTGAAAACACGAGTGAACTACAAGGGCTGGAAAATACAATTACAAATATGTTACGATTTACGTTTTCCTGAAATCACTAGAAATGGATTACAAGACCACAAATCCACAAAATTTGATGCCTTATTGTACGTTGCCAATTGGCCTGAAAAACGCAGTACTCATTGGAAAGCCTTATTAACAGCTCGAGCGATCGAAAACCAATGTTATGTTGTTGGTGTTAATCGTGTGGGAGAAGATGGTAAAGGACTGACATACAGCGGTGATTCAACTGTGATTAATTCGTATGGAGAAACCATTGCGAAAGTAAAGGCACACAAAGAAAAAGTGAAAACGGTTGTTTTATCTGCGGACCACTTGACCGAAATTAGAACGCAATTACAATTTTTGAAAGATATTTAAACTAAGAAGTCCTGATAACAGAGTATTATCAGGACTAAAATTAGTTAATTTTCGATTTATAATTAAAAAGAGAATTAGTTTTGAATTGTTATTTTTTCACGTTTAATGATTTGATTATTAGCATCATTCACTTGAATAAAATATATGCCATTTGGTAAATCAGGAACTTCCACCAAATTTTTATCCAATAACAGCGTTTGTTCATATAAAACAGAACCTGTCAAACTAAGCCATTGCATTTTATTTTCTGCATATGCATCAAAATCGATGTGTATTAGCGTCGAAGCTGGATTAGGATAAATCTTAATTTCTTCTGCTGAATTTTTGACTATCCAAGCACAATTATCTTTTGAATAAACAAATTTTGGAGTTTGAAAACTACATTTTCCTTCATTCATAATTACCGCATAGTACTCACCAGATGTTTTAGCAAAATAAATTGAGTCTACAGCATTTGCTATTTGTTTACCATCTTGATACCATTGAATGGTACAATCAGATAGTGAATTTATTGCTAATTTTAAAGAATCCATTGTACAAATATTATCAGTAGCATTTGCGAAAATGTTTTTTGGAGCAATTGTATCAAATACATCTACTTCAAATTGAATTAAATTTCCAGCACAATTTATAAGGTTGCTTACATTGATTACGTATTTTTTTGGTTTAAGCCATTGAACTGTTATTGAAGTATCAAAACCGCCTCCACCAGCAAGAATCATGTAATCTGTTCCTGCAATGCCAGGAATATTCCAAAAAAGTGGTGTTTGAATTCCTAAACTATTTATTGGATTCATGATTTTAACTTTATAGATATTTTCACTATTTATACACGTGTTAGATTTTATTGGTGAAACTGCAACTAAGTATCTAGTTTCTATAACTTCTGTTGTTACATAGGAAGCTATATTATTACATAGGCCATTGGAAAAAGAAAGAACTACTTGTTTAATACCAGTTGTATGCCATTGAATAGTAACAGTGTTCGAACTATCGGTACCACCATTAATTATTGAATAATCTACATTTATTATTTGATTTGGAAATTTCCATGTATACTCTTTTTTATTTTGTTCAGTAGAATAAACTACTGGTATTCCTGCACATATTATCGATGCATTTGAATAAATCGGAATGGGATCCACAGACAAAACACTAACTAACACTGTATCTGAATGTATTTCACATCCATTATCTATAATTGAAACAGAATATTTTCCACTCGATTTCACTGTCAAAACATTGGTATCTACATTTAAAACTTCATTTCCATCAACATACCAAACATATTTTTTACCCTCTGCATCAGGAACATATAATTGCGTAGAATCACCTTGACAAAAGGTTTTTGGGAAAAGTGATGTGATACTTAAATAAGTAGAGGAAGGGAAAATAAAATAATTATTTTCGACACTACAACCTTTTGCGTCTGTTAAAAGTGCAGTATAACCAGCATAAGCAAATGTATGCTTAGTGATTGAATCTTGAACTGTTAAACAATTTCCGTCAATGCAAGTGTTCTTAGGATAATCTAAGAAAGTATAGGGAGTTGTTCCTCCTTTTGCTTTGTAATGAATTGTTACAGTATCTGTTTTACAATCTTTTCTTTCTTGAATAACATCTAACGTTAATTTGGGATTTAAAATTAAATCGATGGTATCATTTTGTAAACAATTTTTTTCTAGGGTATTGGTGAAAAAAACGGATATTTTACCTGGTTTATTTACTGAAATTATTTGTGTTGTATCTCCTGTACTCCAACTATATTTTTGCGCTTTAGGGGCTATTAAAAGAATTGGAACACCCTCACAAATAATGTTTTTATTATAAGGAGTAGATATCCCTATTTTTTTTGGTAAAGAAATAATTTCATACATACTTTGAACTGGAATTAGATAAGCTGTACTATTATAAACATACGCTTCAATAGAATATGCCCCAACTGGTAGATCAAATATGGTATCCGCTAGTGTAAAGTCTTTATATTCCTTACTATAAACTTCAATTTGTGACATGTTTTTTACCACTACTTTACATTGTGAAAAACGTTGAATAATCAATGCACCATGGAGCGAGTCACAATCTGCAAGAATACTTTCTACATTTTTAATTGGTAAAACACAGGGTATTGATTGAACCTTTAAATCCAATGAACACGTCAAAGATGGATCTAATGAGTCAGAAACTAGAATCTTGAATTCAGGATTTAGAAACTCTGGATTTTGGTTAAAATTGGCATTAATATTGATGTATTTATTTGCATATATCACCTTTACATCTTCTGATAAACTATTGGAATTAGAAGAAATTTGAACTTTTGGATGCGCAAATGGAATTTGCAATGGAATTATCACTGAAGTAAACTCACAACGATTGATAGTCACTGTAGTTTGCTTTTGATCGGAGTTATAAAATCCTACACCTTCACATTGTGCATTGGAAAAGAAAGAAATTATCGCCAAACAAATTGTCAAGTAAATTTTTAATACGTAATTATTTTTCATGATTTTAGTCTTTAGTTATTTAAAAAACGTATATGCAGAAAAATGGTTGCTTTTTATTTTTTCCAATTATTTAAACACAAAAAAGTCCTGATAGAAACTCTACCAGGACTTTTAACTTTCGACTAATACCGCATCTTTTTTTGTCTATTGATTTTTCTTTTTCCCCTTGCAATAAGTACTCTTTTTTCTTAAATTCAATAGAAAATAGAAAAATTGAGCCATGCAATTAGAAATTATTCAACAAAAGATTTACGAAGTAAGAGGACAAAAAGTAATGTTAGATTTTGATTTAGCAGCATTGTATGAAGTAGAAACAAAGCGATTAAAAGAAGCTGTCAGAAGAAATATTAATCGTTTTCCAAGTGACTTTATGTTTGAACTTACAAGAGATGAATATAATTTTCTAAGGACGCAAATTGCGTCCTTAGAAAGTGGGAAAGGAAAGTTTTCAAAATTTAATCCTTTTGCGTTCACTGAACACGGTGTTACGATGCTTTCAAGTATCTTACATAGTGAAAAAGCGATTGAAATAAATATATCAATTGTTCGTGCATTTGTTTACATCAGACAATATACCTTATCCCATCATGATCTTACATCTCAACTGAAAGAATTAGAAGTAAAGTACGATAAACAGTTTGACGATGTTTTTGAAGCAATTAACTACTTGTTAAAGAAAGATACTTTGGAAAAGCAGACGAAAAACAGAACTAAAATTGGGTATAAGGAATAATAAAAAGTCCTGATAGAAACTCTACCAGGACTTTTAACTTTCGACTTTCGACTTTCTTACTCTCTATTTCCTAATAAACGAAGTAAAGAAAGAAATAAGTTGATGAATAAAATGTACAACATCAATCCGCCGATTAACGCTAATTTGTTGCGTTGAACGCCTTCTAAATTTGGGTCGTTGCTAATGTGTTTCAATTGTTGCATTTGATACGCTGTTAAGCCTGTAAATACAAATACACCTAAAACTGAAACAACAAAATCCATCGTATCACTTTTCATAAAGATGTTTACAATCGTTGCTATAAACATCCCGATAAAAACCATGTACAACAAACTTCCAAATTTAGTTAAGTCTGTTTTAGTAGTATATCCTAAAATAGCCATTCCAGCGAATGCTCCTGCAGTTACCAAAAATGTAGAAGTAATTGAAGCGATATCATAACGAATAAATATCGTACTCAAACTCAAGCCCATTAGCGCTGAATATAATGCAAAAAGTAAAAGTAAAACTGGCATAGACAAACGATTATATGCCATTTGAATTAATAAACCTAAACCAACAGGAGCGAAAACAACCAAGTAAAATAAACCTGTTATCTTACCATCTGTAAAAAAATAATCTTTTACAAACTCAGGTGTACCACACATATATGCTATTGCTCCGGAAATACCTAAAGCAGCAAACATATAGGAATACACATTTCTAAAAAACTCCGACGACATCGTCTTTGCATTTGCATCGTACTCTTGACGATTTAATAAATTTTCAAACATAGTTTAACGTTTTTAAATTAATGTAATTTGGCTTGCACCAAGCTAATAAACTCCTTACGCGTAGCATCGTTTTGCAAAAACAAACCGGTAAACGCGCTCGATGTCGTTACTGAATTTTGTTTTTGTACGCCACGCATTTGCATACACATATGACAACATTCTAATACGACAGCCACGCCTTTTGGTTTCAAAGTTTCTTGAATACAATCCCGAATTTCAATAGTCAAGCGTTCTTGCACCTGTAATCTTCGAGCAAAAGCATCTACCACACGCGGTATTTTGCTTAATCCAACAATCGTGCCATCCGGAATGTATGCCACGTGTGCTTTACCAAAAAATGGCAGCATGTGGTGTTCACACAACGAATACACTTCAATGTCTTTCACTAATACCATTTCAGAGTATTCCTCGTGAAACAAGGCAGATTTCAAGATATCCGCAGGATTAATATCGTATCCATGCGTTAAAAATTGTAGGGATTTTGCTACGCGCTCCGGAGTTTTGAGTAAGCCTTCACGCTGTGCATCTTCACCTAAATCGGACAAAATTTCTGTGTAAGCTGTTGAAATTTTGTCTGTTATTTCTTGTTTATAGTATTTTTCCATGTTGTAGTTAGTTAAAAGCACTTCGACTTCGCTCAGTGGGACAAGTAAAAGTAATTAATAAGGTTCATTTCCTCCGAAATATTCGACGAAATTATTCTCTGTTTCTTCCAATCGAATTTTTGCAAGGACACCACCTGCTTGTTGAATAGGTAGTTGTAGAATTTCCCAGATTTTTATAACCATATTTTCCGTTGATGGAAGAATATCTTTCATACAATCTACATCAAGATTTATGTTTTTGTGGTCGAAAACATCTACCACTTCTTTTTTGATGATGCGACTCAAGTCTTTTAAGTTAATGACGAAACCAGTGTCTGGATTAGGTGCCCCTTTGACGGTAACAAAAAGGTTGAAATTATGTCCGTGCCAATTTTTGTTGGCACATTTTCCAAAGATTTCTTCATTTTTTTCATCAGACCAATCGTTGCGCCATAATTTATGTGCGGCGTTGAAGTGCTCTTTTCGGATGATGTAGACGGTTTTACTCATGATTTAAAATTACGTATTTTTCCATGAAACTGGTATTTTTAAATTATAACCCGTTTTGCTTTTAACAACTTCATCAAATTGAGCATCAACTAATGTTTTTCTACCAATAATGAGAGATCCTTTAGCAACAAGTGCCATCGAAGAGTTATGTCTTTTTGGAGGAAATGCAATTACAACTCTTTTTTTATTGAAATGACTGTGTACAGCATTTATTGGAGGTACTAAATCACTATCTCCAGAAACTAAGAAAGCAACATCATATTTATCTTCAAATGCATCCATAATCATTGATGTGGCAATGTTTACATCTGTCATTTTTTCTTTGGCATTTTTCCAAACATGACCACATCGAACACATTCTTCTTTATTATCTTGATATTTTCCATAGATGATTTTAACTCCTATTGTTTCCAAAGCATCTATGTAGGTAGATTGTCGCTTCTGTTTATCTGGATTATTTGTCACACGACTTGTAAAATATTTTATTTCTATCAATTTCTGATTTGGATGAAGTAACTTAGTTATCAATTTTTGTACATTCAACCATTTACAATGATTAAATCCAGCTTCAACCATTCCAAAATACAAATTGAAACCATCAATATAAACTACTACTCTCTCACAATTATTATTTTCAATTTGCATTCTAATCTAAATCTTTTTAACTTTGTTTACAAGAACAACATGAAGGATAGTATCCTTCATCCGACGCCTCCTCGTGGGGCGTTTCTCTTTTATTAAAGTTACTAATTTTTTTATTGAATCAAATCCTACCCAAAAACCTCTTCCACGATTTTATATCGGTAGGCGAAAATTTCTTCTAATTTCGGTTTGACAAGAAAAGGATGCACTAATTTTCCAATGAATCCCAAGGGAATGATGTACGAAACAATGTCTGTCATTTCTACACCACCTTCTACTTCTTTGAAATGGTGTTCGTGGTGCCACATCGTATATGGACCTTTGCGTTGCTCATCTACGAAAAACGTTTTGTCTTTGACGTGCGTGATTTCAGTTACCCACTCTACCGGAATTCCCAATAAAGGTTTAACAGTATATGCAATGATTAACCCTTCATACATTTGACTTGGAACGTCTGTTTTCACGTCAAACCCCATGTAAGATGATGTAATACGCTTCAAATTTGCAGGAGAAGAGAAAAAATCCCAACATGTTTGCAAGTCCGTTTTTACAAATTGTTTTCGAATAAATTGATGCATATTTAATAGTATTTAGAATCAATGAGGTAATTTTCTACGTAATCTTTCACTCCTTCTTCCAAGGTATGGAATGGGATGTTGTATCCGGAAGTAATCAGTTTGTTCATATTTGCTTCTGTGAAATACTGGTACTTATCGCGGATGTCGATCGGTGTGTCTATGAAATCAATGTTTGGAGTCACTTTCAATGCGCTGAAGGTATTCGTTGCTAAATCCAAGAAAGTACGTGCTTTTCCAGAACCTAAATTATAAATCCCTGAAGTTGGTTTTTCGTTCATTAAGTACATGCACACTTCCACCACATCTTTTACATAAACGAAATCGCGTAATTGTCCGCCATCCGTATAGTTCGGATTGTGCGAACGGAATAATTTCATACCTCCATTTGCTTTAATTTGGTTGAACGCATGGAAAATTACTGAAGCCATTCTTCCTTTGTGGTATTCGTTTGGTCCGTAGACATTAAAGAATTTCAATCCAGCCCAAAATGGTGGTTGTTTTTCTTGTTGTAAGGCCCAAATATCAAAGTCATTTTTAGAATCTCCATACGGATTCAATGGTTTCAATTTTGTGATTACTTCGTGGTTGTCTTCGTACCCAAATTCTCCCAAACCATAAGTAGCCGCAGAACTCGCGTACACCAATGGAATGGTATTGTCTGCACAGAAATTCCACAGCATTTGGGTATAAGCAACGTTCAATGCATCAAAAATTGCTTTATCAAACTCCGTAGTATCTGTTCGAGCACCGATATGAAAAATAATGTCGATTTGGTGTTTGTTTGTCGCTAACCAATCTGCTAAAACTCCACGTTCTACCTTCGCTTCGAAGATCTTCCCTTCTAAATTTTTATCTTTTTCATGCTTGGTAAAATCATCCACTACAACTACGTTGTGAAAACCTGCTTGGTTTAGTTTGCTTACTAAGCAGCTACCTATGAAACCTGCTGCACCTGTTACTATTATCATTTTTTTCTATTTGAAGTGACTTATATAAATTGCTTTTTCTTCGTTCAACTTCAAAATTAAACTCCTCATTTACTAATGTAAACTGCGGGTTTAATTTCTTGTTTGCCTCGAAAAATCTAATTTCTAAAAGCCACAATATTTGTTAATCATTTATTTCTCTTTTTTCAAAAATTGGATTTCATACAACTTCTTATAAAATCCATCTATTTGTAATAATTCCGTGTGGGAACCTTGTTCTACCAATTCTCCTTTGTCGACCACTACAATTTTATCTGCTTTTTGGATGGTTGACAATCGGTGTGCTATGACAATCGACGTTCGTCCTTCCGTTAATTTTTCGGTTGCGCGTTGGATCATTTCTTCTGACTCATTATCCACGCTGGATGTAGCTTCGTCTAAAATCAAAATCGATGGATTGTAGACATATGCTCGAATAAATGAAAGCAATTGGCGTTGCCCTACCGACAACACACCTCCTCTTTCGCCCACATGATAATCATACGCATTCGGTAATTTCGAAATGAAGTCGTGTGCTCCAACTGCTTTTGCTGCATCGATGACTTGCTCTAAACTAATCGATGGGTCACGCAGGGTAATATTATGGTAAATCGAATCGGAAAACAAAAATACATCTTGTAATACAATAGCAATGTTTTTACGTAACATCTCTAATTGTATGTCTTGTACATTGGTAGAGCCGATAAAAATATCGCCTTTTTGGTATTCATAAAAGCGTCCCAACAAATTCACAATGGTGGATTTCCCAGCACCTGTAGCACCAACGAACGCAACAGTTTTACCTTTTTCAATGGTCAGATGGATATTTTTCAACACCCATTCTTCTTCTTTGTACGCAAAATGTATGTTTTTGAACGAAATATCCTGGTGAAAATCCAATTGCGTAATCGTCCCATCTTTTTGGGTATGTTCGTCTAAATCCAAAATTTCAAACACGCGTTCAGCACGCACAATTCCACGTTGTAAAATGTTGAATTTATCTGCCAATTGACGAATCGGTCTGAAGAGCATGTTCACCCACAAGGTGAAAGAAATAATCTCCCCATACATTTGCTCTGGATTCGGAGGAATCGTTCCCATGAATTGAAATGCCCCCCAAACCAACAAAAACGCAATCGAAAGCGAACTCAAAATCTCTACGACTGGAAAGAAAATGGAAAACGCCCAAACAGCATTTACGTGTGCTTTTTTGTGGTCTTGGTTAATTGCGTCAAACAATTTTTCTTCGTGTTTTTCTCTGGAAAAAAGTTGCACGATTGCCATTCCTGAAATGTGTTCTTGCACAAATGAACTCAAACGCGTGACTTGCAAACGTTCTTGTTGGAAGGATTTTTTCATCGCATTTGCAAAAATACGAGTCGCGATAAGTAATAATGGAATTGGAATCAAGGTCAATAACGTCAATTGCCAATTACTCAAAAACATGATGCAAATAACGAAGAACAACATTAAAAAATCGCCAATAATTTCAATCATTCCGGAGGAAAAAACTTCTGCAATCGCTTCAATGTCAGAAATTAGACGTGTAACCAACGAACCAATAGGTGTTTGATCGAAATACTTCATACGAAACGAAAGCATGTGTTTGAATAGCTTTTGACGAATATCACGAATGATGGATTGTGCCAATAAATTACTTGTCAGAGCATTAAAAAACTGAAAGACCCCTTCCAACACCAACAAGCCTAAAATCAATAATGTCCAATGTAATAACGCCTCTGGATTTTTGGCAGAAATGATGTATTTATCTACCATTTGTCCGATTAATTTTGGTCGCATAGGACCTACTATGGAAAGGGTTATGGTACAAAGAAATGAGTAAATCATCAAGCGTTTGTAGTTTTTCACAAACTTCAGCAGACGCTTAAAGACTTTAAAATCCAATTTCGATTCTTGACTCATAGTACAAATTTAGCAGAAAAGATTGGGTTGTTAGCGTTTAGTTCGATTTACAATTCTTTGGATAAGTTCAATAAATAGCATATATTTGTTATACTTAGATTTACAACATGAATAATAAGCAAACATATTTATTATTGTCTTTAGCAAAAAAGTTAGAGAAAAATGAGCGATCTAAAGAATCTGCTATGAAAACGTTAACATCGGCAGGAATAATTACTAAAAGTGGAAAAGTTGCTAAAACCTATCCAAATTTAAGCCGAGCGATTACCCTTTCAAAGTAAATGTATAGTTCTAGGTCAAACCTGATAATCGGTTTTCACGGTTGTGATGCAGATGTAGCACATCAATTACTTACAAATCCAAAAAACATTAAAATTAGTGAGAAGCCATATGATTGGTTAGGGCATGGATTTTATATTTGGGAAAATAACTATGAACGAGCGTTAAGTTGGGCAAAGGATAAAGAAAAAAAGGGTAAAATTAAAAAGGCGGCTGTTATTGGAGTTGTTTGTACCTTAGAATATTGTCTTGATTTAATTGATAGTGAATTTATTAATGTATTATCTGACTACTATAAATTAATGGAATCTGATTTTTACAAATTAGGAAAAGAACTACCAAAAAACTCAGATGTTAAAGAAGATAGTCATAAAGATTTACTTATTCGAGAATTAGATTGTGCAGTAATTCAATATTTACACCAAAAAATTAAAGAAGAAAACAAGCAAAACAAAAATAGTAACATCCAAGAATTTGATACATCTAGAGGAGTTTTTACGGAAGGTGGTCCTGCATTTCCTGGAGCTGGAATTCAAAAGAAAAGTCATATTCAAATTTGTATTCGAAATATGGAATGCATTAAAGGGTTTTTCATACCCAGAAACAATTAACTAGGAGTAGAAAATTAGTATAAAATTTTTTGAATATGAATTATCACAAATTTATTTTACCTTTACAAAAAGCACAGTTATGATCATCAATTTTAGCGAAAACAAATCCATCGTTGGTCCTATTTTAGCGGAATTACGCGATGTACAGATACAAAAAGATTCCATGCGTTTTAGAAAAAATTTAGAGCGTTTGGGGGAAATTTTGGCGTATGAAGTTTCCAAAAAATTAGATTATACAACAGAAACTGTCACAACACCCTTGGGTCAAGCAAATGAATATCAGCTAGTTGAACAACCAATTCTAGCAACTATTTTACGTGCTGGTTTGCCAATGCACCAAGGATTTTTAAATGTTTTTGACAAAGCAGACTCTGCATTCATTTCTGCCTATCGCAAACATGTACACAACAATGAATTTGAGATTCATGTAGAATATATCGCTGCACCAACGTTTGAAGACAAAGCATTGATCATCATCGATCCAATGTTAGCGACTGGTAGTTCGATGGTTAGTGTATATAAAGCGCTCTTAAAGCAAGGGAATCCTGGCAAATTATTTATCGTTTCTGCGATTGCTTCACCAGAAGCATTGGAATATTTAAAAACCTATTTACCTGAATCTACGCAATATTTTGTTGGTGCTATCGACCAAGAATTGACCTCACAAGCATACATCGTACCAGGTATGGGAGATGCAGGAGATTTGGCGTTTGGAATTAAATGTTAGTTCCTACAAGCAATGAACTTTAAAATCCTAGGCACCTTTTTTTTACTTTCCACGGTAAAATTTATGTTTACCCCTTTTGGTGGTCCTGCTGCTGGATTAACATTTTTTGAAACCTATTTATCCTGTTTGGCTGGCGCATTTTTCAGTGGTACCATTTTTTACTTTTTAGGTGAATTTTTTATGAAAAGAGCACGCGCTAAAAAACATGCTGCTTACCATAAATCATTACAAACTGGGATTGCTCTCAAACAAAAAAAGACATTTACAACACTAAATAAAGGCGTTGTGAAGATGAAGCGTAAACTTGGCATTGTAGGAATTACCTTTTTTGCTCCGTTGTTTATGTCTGTTCCTGTAGGATCCGTTGTTGCAGCTAAATTTTTCGGCAAAAACAAATTTACCTACCCCCTTATTTTAGTCGGTATGGTTTGTAATGGATTGTTAACCACAGGTATTGCATTTGCGATTGCCTCTTTCTTCTGATGATTTTCCTCAAGCATGTATTTTTTGATTTAGATCGCACCTTGTGGGATTTCGAACAAAATTCTCGGAATGCCTTACAGAAAATTTACGACCAACACAATTTGGCTCAACATTTCGACCATTTTTTACATTTTCATAAGGTATATCACAACATCAATAATGACCTGTGGAAGAAATATGGAAAAGGTAAAATTTCCAAAGATGAACTGCGAATCGTACGTTTTCAAAAAACCTTGGAACGTGTTGCTGTTTATGATTTGGACTTTGCAGATCGACTTAACAACGACTATGTAGCCACAGCTCCTAAGGAAACTATCGTATTTCCGAATGCACATGCAACCTTGGAAGAACTCCAAAAACACTATCAACTTCACATCATTACGAATGGCTTTGCTGAAGCACAATTTGTCAAACTAAAAGCATCCAAGTTGTTTGATTATTTTGATGTGATCGTTTGTTCTGAAATGGTTGGAAAAACAAAACCGCATCGCGACATTTTTCAGTATGCTTTATCGCAAGCGAAGGCATCCCCCCAAGAAAGTGTGATGATTGGAGATGACCACACAACCGACATTCTTGGCGCCATTCAAATGGGTATGCACGCCGTATTATTCGACCCAAACGAAAAATACCGAAAATCTGCTGGTCAGCATAAAATCAAAGACTTGGGAGAACTACCGTTTTTGTTAACGATGTTGTAACGTTTTGAATTGACTGTATTTTTTTTGTAAATTTGATACTATAATTAATTCACTATGGAAGCACAAAATACTTGGACTATTAAAACTTTTAATACTGAACAAGAAAATGCGCTCAAAGCATTCGTAAAAGCTTTAAAAATGAAACTTACTCACTCTGTAGAAAAACCCTATTCCAAAGATTTTGTAAAAAAAATGCAACAAAGTAAAAAAGAAATCAAAGAAGGTAAAGGAATAAAATTAGACCATAAAGATTTAGACAATTTATGGAAATAGAATATTCCCCGACTGCAAAAAAAGATTTAGAATTTTGGAAAAAATCTGGGAATAAAAATATTCAACATAAAATCACTGAACTTTTAAGAGCTATTATTGAAACACCCTATTCAGGTTGGTGGTCTAGAAGAATTAATCGAGAACATCGAATCGTTTATGAAATTTTAGAAAAAAAAATTATCATATATTCTTTTAAAGGCCATTATAATTAGCATGAAACCAAAGCGCATCTATATTTCTGTCACCAACGACTTGGTTACTGACCAGCGTGTGCACAAGGTATGCGAAACGATTTGTTCCAATTTCCCAGATTATAAAATAACCTTAATTGGCCGAATAAAAAAAGAAAGTAAACCTGTAAATCAGCGTATTTACAAAGTACATCGTATGTCGTTACGTTTTGAAAAAGGTTTTAAATTTTATGCAGAATATAATTTGCGTTTGTTTTTTTATTTGCTATTTCGACGTCGTGGTGTTTACTTTTCAAATGATTTAGACACTTTGTTACCCAACTTTTTAGTTTCAAAAATTAAAGGGAGTGCGTTAATTTACGATAGCCATGAATATTTTACGGAAGTTCCAGAATTAATTGGTCGTGAGCGTATTCGTGACATCTGGTTGCGTATTGAGTCATACATCCTACCGAAACTTAAAACCATGTTTACGGTAAATGATACATTGGCAGAAGTTTATTCTGAAAAATACCAGATTCCTGTGCATGTTGTACGTAACGTTCCCAAGATAAACGGTTATGGTAAAAGCGCTCCTTATCTCAATATTCGCGAAAAATATGGGGTTGCGCCTACTGATCATTTGTTGATATACCAAGGTGCGGTCAACAAAGATCGTGGATTAGAAGAATTGATTCAAGCATTTACGTATTTACCAGAAACCTATCACGTGTTATTAGTCGGTACAGGGGATGTACATCAACAATTACTTGAAAAAACCTTGGAATTGGAATTGCATCAGGTGCATTTTGCAGGACAAGTACCATTTAATGAACTTGCAGCCTATACGTTCCAGGCAGATTTAGGAGTTTCTTTGGAAAAATCAACCAACCTAAATTACCGTTTTGCCTTGCCCAATAAAGTGTTTGATTACCTCGCAACTGGGATTCCTATTTTGGTGAGTCCGTTACCAGAATTATGCGCGATTTTAGACAAACACGATGTAGGAAAGTTGCTTCCTTCCCACGAACCGAAAGACATAGCAAAAACTATTGAAGCTATTTTTGCAGACCAACAACAATTGGCAGTTTGGAAAGAAAATACCCAAAAAGCACGCGAAGAATATTGTTGGGAGAAAGAAGAAAAAAAGTTGGTCGCTCGACTATTGGAGATTTTATAAAATTCCCTCCAAATTTTCTTACTTCAAAAATAAACGTTCATCAAAATTAAATTTTTCGATTGCTTGAATTTTTACTTTATGGATGTCAGTATGATTGGGATTAATCAAATAATTGAACTCCCCTTGAACAACAACCGAAGGAACTTTTAGAATTAAAAAGGTATTTTCTGTAACAAATTTATCTCCTAACACTTGGGTCTCATGCGCGTGTGGAAAGACCTTCCATTTTTTAGATAATTTACGGATATCTAGTTCTTTAATTTCGATAGAATCCGGAATTTCAATGCTTACTAACACATAATCATTCGGTAAAATTCCTAGTGGAGTATGCACAGCAATTTCAGTGGTACAAAGCGCTCTAGATTGACCTGTATAAACAAGTGCTGTACCTTTACTATTCCATCTGCCTCCGCTTTTCTCAGCGCCTTTTCCAGATAAATCATTGGAAAATTTGGATTTAGACAAACGATAAACTATCATGCTAAAACACCGTGTTCAATACGTATCAATGCATCATTAATCATATTGATACCAAATGAACTATCCAGTAATTTTTTTGGTTTTACTTTCCCTAATGCTATGTTTTCAGCTTCTAACCATGCATTAAAATGCGTTGAATTCCCAAAAATTTCAATTCCTTTTTTATACAATATCGCTATTTCTACAATTTTTTCAGATTGCAAAGCATCAAATGTTCGTTGCTCGATCTGATAACGTTGCATAGAACGGGTAGAGATATGTAAAAAAGTTGACCACTCAGACAAACTAAATGGTATCGTTTTTGCAAATGCTTGAAATAAAGAATATTTAACACCATTACGAACCATTTCAATGAGTGATAACATCGTATTATCATCCATTGAACTGTATGAAACGCGTGAGTCGAAAAGATCAAATGTTTTCATGATGAAGATTATTTCTATTCAAATATACGCATATTGTCTCAATAAATATGACAAATGTCGCAAAATTTGAAAGTATTATTTTCCCTCCAAATTTCTTATCTTTGTTACTTGTCACCAAATTTTTGATTGAATGAGTACAAAATACAACGAATACAAAGGGTTAAATCTACCAGAAGTAGCTAAAAACGTACTAGAAAAATGGGAAAATCAGCAAGTGTTTGAAAAATCGATGTCGACACGTGAAGGCCACAAACCATTCGTGTTTTTCGAAGGACCTCCCTCTGCGAATGGTCTTCCAGGTATACACCACGTTATGGCACGTTCAATCAAAGATATTTTTTGTCGTTACAAAACATTAAAAGGATTTCAAGTAAAACGTAAAGCTGGTTGGGATACACATGGTTTGCCAATCGAATTAGGTGTTGAGAAAGAATTAGGAATTACCAAAGAAGATATCGGAACAAAAATCTCGGTAGAAGATTACAACAAAGCATGTAAGGAAACGGTCATGCGTTACACGGATATTTGGAACAACCTTACCCAACAAATGGGATATTGGGTAGACATGAACGATCCATACATCACCTACGATTCCAAATACATGGAATCCGTTTGGTGGTTGTTAGGACAATTGTACGAGAAAAATTTAATTTACAAAGGATATACGATACAGCCATATTCTCCAAAAGCGGGGACAGGTTTGTCGTCACACGAAATTAATCAACCAGGGTGTTACCGCGATGTGAAAGATACGACGGTTGTAGCGCAATTTAGGGTGAAGGATGGGGAAAAAACGCCGTTTGGGGATGCCGTTTCAAATTCTGTAGCGATAGGGCATGCCCTATCGCTACAGAATGAAAATACATTTCATTTTTTGGCATGGACGACAACCCCTTGGACCTTACCATCCAACACCGCGTTATGTGTTGGACCAAAAATTGAATATGTATTGGTGAAATCTTTTAACCAATATACCTTCGAACCAATCAACGTTATTTTAGCGAAAAACTTAGTAGGTTACCAATTTGGTAAAGGGTTTACCGCAGTAACTTCTACAGAAGAATTGGCGTCTTACAAACCAGGAGATAAAACCATTCCATATTTTGTAGCTGGCGAATGTTTGGGTACGGATTTAGTTGGCATTAAATACGAACAATTATTACCTTTCGTTCTTCCAGCGGAAACACCGGAAGAAGCGTTTCGCGTGATTAGTGGTGATTTCGTAACAACATCTGACGGTACGGGTATCGTACACATCGCACCTACTTTTGGTGCAGACGATGCGCGCGTAGCTGCTGATGCAGGTGTACCAGGTATGTTGGTGAAAGACGCACATGGAAATTTAGTTCCATTGGTAGATTTACAAGGTAAATTCCGTCCAGAAGTTGGACCTTTTGGAGGAATGTATGTGAAAAACGAATATTACAACGATGGAGAAGCTCCTGAGCGTTCTGCAGATGTTCAGATTGCCATCTTATTGAAAGAAGAAAATAAAGCGTTTGCAGTAGCGAAATACGAACACAGCTACCCACACTGTTGGAGAACAGACAAACCGGTATTGTATTACCCATTAGACTCTTGGTTCATCAAAGCAACAGCTGCGAAAGAACGCATGATGGAGTTAAACAAAACGATCAACTGGAAACCTGAATCTACAGGAACTGGACGTTTTGGAAAATGGTTGGAAAACTTAAACGATTGGAACCTTTCCAGATCGCGTTACTGGGGTATTCC
>Ga0172373_10000332_pt1 | contig 77177 bp, 47 predicted proteins | sample Lak10m_2_FD_114546 | JGI IMG/M metagenome (GOLD analysis project Ga0172373, IMG submission 114546) | Freshwater microbial communities from Kabuno Bay, South-Kivu, Congo - kab_092012_10m | ecosystem: Environmental > Aquatic > Freshwater > Lake | place: Democratic Republic of the Congo...
AATGACGTCGTCGCCAATTGGCAAAGTTTCCCGTCTGGCCAGCTCTTCCCCGAGACGTTTGCGAGACAGGTAGACGCCGGCATTGTCAAAGGTGCTGCCGGCATTGGCAAAGTAGATCCATTCGAAGAAACAGTGAGCCTTGCGCGGGCTTTCGGCGTATTTGTGAACGCGAACAGACTGTCCATCAACCACGACAACATGTCCAGGTTCAACATTTTGAATGCTGCTTTCCGCGAACCCGAGATGCGTCAGGGCCACACTTTCACTGGCTGCTGCGAACAGGGCGCCCTCGTGAGCGTAGCAGAGAGGCCGCATGCCCAGCGGATCCCGTGAAATAAACATCTGTCCGCGAGCATTCAGGAACACGATGTTCCAGGACCCGTCCACCTTCCTGTGCAGAGTCTGGAGCAGTTGTACGGGAGTGATTTCGGGATTGCCGGAAAGTTCGTGTGAGATCAGGTGATGCAGGACTTCGGTATCGGTCTGGCGAGTCAGATGAAAGTCTGTCGTCTGCAGAATTTCATCGCGCAGCTCCATGTAGTTTGCCAGCTGACCGTTGAAGGCAAAGCTGAACCATTTTGAGCGTGCGATGTGCTGCCGTTCGAAGGGCTGTGCATAGCTGGGGTCATCTTTGCCGCAGGTGGCATACCGCACATGCCCGATGGCAGCCTGGCCGGCGTGTTCAGCCATTAACTGTCGGTAGCGGTCTTCATGATTCAGCCTGAAGACTTCCGGGACACCACCCACATCCTTGTGTGTGTGCAGTAATTGCAGTCGTGAGGAATTGAAGCTGGTGATGCCGGCAGCCAGCTGTCCGCGATTCTGCATGTCCAGCAGCATGCCGGGCACAAGTCTGGAGGCGCGATTGCGGACAGTCTGCGGGTCTTCGGTGGCCGGGTCAACGACTGAGCGATCCGGAAGTTTCAGCCGCGGAATGAGCGGACTGAGCCCGGCATTGTTCAGGTGATAGACGGCAGCTACGCCGCACTCGTGCATCAATTCGTCCATAGCGACGAAATCACTTGCTGAGAAAGAGGTTGGTTTTCACGTTCGCGAGGGAGCGAGGCCTGTGAAGATTCCGCGAATGATACAGGCTGGAGTGCGGGGCACCAAACGTCCAGGGCTGCTCAATCGCCCAATCCTGCAGGATGGGTCCGGGAAAGTCGTCACGGTCCCGTCTGCAGGAAAAGTCGGGAACGTCCGGGGCTGCTGTGAGAATTCGCAGACAGCAGTGTGGCCGAGGATCCAAAGCTGAGATTTCGTACGAGAATCCCGGCATGTCGAGCCTGGCAGGCGGCCTGAGCCTGGCAGTCATCAGCGTTCAACCGTACTATTCACGGGCGTGGCTCACGGGAAACTCCAAACCTGAAAACTCAGACATTCAGCTGCTCGATAAAGGTTTCGATTTATGGCGGACAGGATAATTCTGCGCACTGGCGAGGCTCTGGTTGAGGACGAGGCGGGCTGGTCAGCAGCAGAGCCAGAGGTTGTGATTGGGGAACTGGATGGTCCTGTGGGTGCCGCGATTGCTCAGCTGATGGGCGATCAGACTCGCGGACATTCACGCGTCTTTGCCCTGCTGAACTGTGATGTGCAGGTGCGTCCGGTCACGGTAATGGTCAGCAAAGTCACCGTGAACAAAGAGAAGTACACCAACATTCTGATGGGCACGGTGCAGGCGGCCGTGGCAAACGGCGTACTGGACGCTGTGCGTGCGGGAGTGATTCCGAAGGAGAAAGTGAACGATCTGGGTATCATCATTTCCATCTGGCTGGACCCGGCGGTGCTGACTGCAGAGGACGTGAACTACGAAATTCTCTTCAGGACTCACAGAGAAGCCACGGCCAGGGCAATTGGCAAGGCGCTGCGAAACGAACCGTCGATTGACTGGCTGCTGGAGAATCAGGACCAGATTGTGCATTGTTTCCACCAAATGGCACTGGACGGACAGATCTGATGTCAGGCAACCCCGTCAATACTGTCAGGATTGGCAGTTATCAGTGTGGCACAGGGCAGCCTTTGCTGTTCATTCTGGGTCCCTGTGTCATGGAATCCGAGCAGCTGGTTTTGGGTATCGCCGAGCGTCTGGCGCAGCTGCGTGACCGATTTGGTTACCAGATTGTGTTCAAGTCCAGTTTCGACAAGGCGAATCGAACCAGTGTTGACAGTTATCGGGGCCCGGGCCTTGAGGACGGTCTGCGGATGCTGGATCTGGTGCGGCAGCGAACCGGCCTGCCGACAACCACTGACATTCACGAGAGTGGGCAGGCTGCGGCGTGTGCGGAAGTCTGTTCGATTTTGCAGATTCCTGCATTTTTAGCACGTCAGACGGATTTGATCGTCGCGGCAGCAGATGCCGCGGTCGCTCGAAATATCTGCGTGAATGTCAAAAAACCCCAGTTTGTCGCCCCCGAAGATACGGTTCATGCCGTAAAGAAGTGTCGGGCTCGGGGTCTGCACAACATTCTGTTGTCTGAGCGTGGTTCGACATTCGGGTATGGCCGGCTGGTGAACGACTTTCGCTGTGTGCCGATTATGCAGTCTTTCGGGGTTCCGGTAGTCTACGATGCAACTCACAGTGTGCAGCTGCCTGGCGGAGCGACCACTGGGGGTCAGCGTCAAATGGTTCCAACCTTATCGCGGGCTGCTGTCGCAGCAGGCTGTGATGCGGTCTTCCTGGAGACTCATCCGGCCCCTGACACCGCGCTGAGCGACGGTCCCAACATGGTGGTTCTGGATCAGCTGGAACAGCTGCTGGCCGAATTGACTCGATTTCGAGATGTGGTGTTGTCACTGAACTGAAATTCTCAGGGGCCTGGCGATGACTGCCTGGAAAACTGGTACAGTTGCTGTTCGATTCCTGCAGGGCCTGCTGGTGTCATGTGTGCTGGCTGGCTGCGGAACATCGCAAAAGCAGGCGGCAGAGGATTCTCAGCAGGCAGCAGACGCTGCTGCGGCCGCCGAGGCCGAGGCGAAGGACGAGTGTCGTGACCGGCTGAATGCTGCGGTGCGGCGAGTTGCCCCTGAGTCTCTTGCCACTCAGACTCGCCGAGATTCCGTCGTCAACGCGATGAATTCGTGGCTGGCATCCTGCGGTGAAGCTGACGTGAAGACTCTGGCTGTCAGTGACGCCAATGCCGCGCTGTTGTCCGAAGGCGCTTTGCGGACTGCTCGAGCCGTAAGATTTTCCGAAAATGACGTGATCTACATGCGTGACAGCATGCTGCTGAAGGGACTGACGGAATCCATCTGGAAACAAATTCCGGCGGATGCTGACCAGGGGTCAGCCGAAGCCCGGCGTGTGACGGCGCTGTTTCGTTATGTAATTCGCAACATCGCACTGACCGCGGACTCGGAAAATCGCCTGCCGGTGGGCCTGTACGAATCGCTGCTGACGGGTCGTGGCACTGTGGACGATCGCATTTGGGCATTTACTGAGGCATTGCGGCAGCGGCAGGTTGATTCCCTGATCCTGCAGCCTCAAACACCAGCTGCGGCGACCGGTTCGTTTGTGGAAACGGCAGAGCGACTGGTGGCTGTGATTGTCGGTTCTGAGGTGCTGCTGTTTGATCCGCTCCGAGGTGTTCCGGTCCCGCGCGCTGACGACAGTGCGGTGCTGCCGAAAACTCCTGCCGGGTTAAGTGAGATCAGCGGTCTGGAACGCTGGAAGACGGCCGCTGTGCTGGTGCCGTCACATCCCTCCGCCGCTGCTCCTCGCATGCTGGTTCTGCAGCAGCGACTGGACGCAGCGGACTCGCTGGTGCTTTACGACGAGCTGGCGGGCGGGACCAGTGAGATTCGGCCGCTGCTGCAGCGAGTGGCGGGCGCGATCGAATCTGTCTGGCCGGTGGCCGGAATTCGGATCTGGCCGATTCCTGAGCAGCGGATTGCGGCTGCTGCCACTCTGGATGAAACGCAGCGACAGGCTCTGACACAGCTGCTGCGTCCGTTCGACAGTCCTTTTGAGCGTGAATCGATTGACCTGGACAAGATGCTGACGGACCCAAATGTGGATGAGAGCAAACTCACCAAAGAACAGCTCGCCCAGATGAAAGCAGAAGCGGCTGCGAAGCTGCTGGAAAAGTCTGACGCTTTGTTTGGCAAGCCGTCGCGACGGCTGCTGCTGGCTCGCATCCGGCAGATTGGCGGCAATTTTGAGTTGTCGATGATTCAGGAACTGCAGCAGATTCGCGTCGCCTGTCTGCAGGAGGTGGTTGAACTGTCGTTTTCGATTGATGGCAAGGAAGCGGTTGGGCGGCTGCCGTTGCCTGAATCGATTTTGAGTGTGCAGCGCAGCGCCGTCGGGGATACTCTTTACTGGACGGCACTGAGCCAGTTTTCACGAGGCGAATATGGCACGGCCGTGCAGACGCTGAGGAATCATCGGCGTCAGTATCCGGGGGACCGAAATCGGTTTTCCGCAATGATGAATGAAGCGGAGTGTCTGCTGGAGTTCGGCGATCCGGAGGGTGCGGCGCTGGTGCTGGCCGAGGCCGATGTGGCCGAGAATCCTGAGCTGGCTCGAGTGCAGTGGCTGCGTTCGCGATTCCCTGCGGCGAAGTGAATGAGTTTTCTCCTTGCGGCTGGCGGGACGCGGCGATGAAGATTGGCATTATGGCGGACATCCACGACAACGTGGATAATTTGCGGCACGCGATCGGGCTGTTCAATGCCGTCGGGTGTCGCGCGGTTTTGCTGGCGGGTGATTTTGTTTCACCACTGGTTGTGCCTTCGATGCGCAAGCTGCATGGACAGGTGGTTGCCTGCTATGGTGACAACGATGGCAATCGCACAGGGATTGCGGGCGGGATGAAGATTGTGGGAGTGCTGGGAGATCCGCCGCTCTGCTGGAAGTCCTCGGACGGCGTCCGGTTTCTGATGTGTCATCAGCTGCAGGACGTGCGGGACTGTCTGGGTGAGTCACATGTGGTGATTTTTGGCCACACGCATCGCCCCAGCATTGCGCGGGATCGGCATGGTCGTCTGTTTGTGAATCCGGGGGAAGTGTCGGGCTGGATGTTTCGTCGTCCGACAGTTGCGGTGTATGATACAGAGACTGGTGAAGCGGAAATTGTGAATCTTCCGGCGATGCCGCCGGCGGTGGAAATTGAGCAGTGGGGTTAAGTGTCAAACGGGAGGCGACCCATGGTCAGTCAAATGGGGGCTCAGGCGGCGCAGCGGGCGATTGAGATGCTGCGACGACGCTGGTTTTTGCGGGATTGCGGGGTCGGTCTGGGGGCGATGGCGGCCGCGTCGCTGATGGCCGGCGAAAGTCAGGCCGGCCAGTCCGCGCCAGACGTTCAGGCTACCGGACCGCTGGCACCGCGACAGCCCCATTTTGCTCCCAAAGCCAAACGTGTGATCTACATGTTTCAGGCGGGGGCGCCCAGCCATCTGGAACTGTTTGACCCCAAACCTGAACTGACTCGCCGCAACGGCCAGTTGCCTCCTGCTGAACTGCTGCAGGGATACAGGGCGGCATTCATCAACCCGAAATCCGCGCTGCTGGGGCCGAAGTTTCCGTACGTGAAGCACGGGCAGTGCGGGATGGAGCTGAGCGAAGTTCTTCCGCATACGGGTGCGATTGCGGACGACATCTGTCTGATCCGTTCGATGCATACCGAGGCCGTGAATCATGCTCCTGCGCAGATCATGATGAACACGGGATCTCAGCAGTTCGGTCGACCCAGCTTTGGGTCGTGGACGCTGTACGGACTGGGCAGTGAGTCGCAGGATTTGCCGGGCTTTGTTGTGCTGACCAGCGCGAAGGGCACCAGCGGCGGGGCCAGCAATTACGGTTGTGGATTTCTGCCGACGATGTATGGGGGGATTCCGTTTCGCAGCAAGGGCGATCCGGTGCTGTATCTTTCGAATCCGTCCGGGGTTGACTCCGAGACTCAGCGGGCTTCACTCGATGCCCTGCAGCGGCTGAATCAGCTGGCCCTGCAGTCCGAGGGTGATCCCGAGATTGCGGCGCGAGTGCAAAGTTACGAGATGGCATTCCGTCTGCAGTCCAGTGCTCCTGAACTGATGGACATCGGCAGTGAATCCAAGGAGACTCTTGAACGGTACGGGATCAAGGACCCGAATGAAGCCAATTTTGCTCGCAACTGCCTGCTGGCGCGACGCCTTGCGGAGCGTGGCGTAAGATTTGTGCAGTTGTTTCATGAGGTTTGGGACCAGCACGGTAATCTGACGGCGGCGGTTCGCAAGAACGCCGAGGATACAGACAGAGCCAGTGCGGCGCTGGTGCAGGATTTGAAAGAGCGGGGTCTGCTGCAGGACACGCTGGTCATCTGGGGTGGTGAATTCGGCAGGACTCCGATGGTCCAGGGCGGCAGTGACGGCCGTGATCATCACAACCGCTGTTACAGTCTGTGGCTGGCGGGTGGCGGAATTCGTGGTGGCACGGTGTGGGGAACCACAGACGAGCTGGGTTTCAATGTGGCTGAGAATCCGGTGCATGTTCACGACCTGAACGCGACCCTGCTGCACCTGCTGGGGCTGGACCATACTCGCCTGACATGGCGTTTTCAGGGACGGGACTACCGTCTGACGGATGTCCATGGGCAAATTGTGAACGGAATTCTGGCCTGACAGACTCTCGGTGGAGACGTGGAAATGGCTGAGCGGTGCTTTGCATGTCGCGGGGCAGCCCTCGCCATGCTTCGATCGGGATTGATGCTGGCGATCCTGCTGACGTGGCTGTTTCCAGCCGCGACTGTTTCTGGGCAGGACGCTGTGTTCCAGCCATCAGCACAGCAGCTGGCGGATGCAGAGCAGCAGCTGCAGCAGCTGCGATCTGAGCTGCTGCGGCTGCGCGAGCGTGCGGAGCTGCAGACAGCTCAGGGGCATCAGCTGCTGGCCGACGTGCAGGTTTATGAGAAGGCAGCCACGTGGATGCTGCGATTTGGCGAGTTCCCGAAGGCCGCCTGGGTGGGGCAGCTCCAGCGAGTTCTGGCCGAGGGACTTCGGCGAGCCGGGCGACTGTCTGAGGGGGCTCCGGACTGGAACCTGCGAGTCGGCACGACGATCCGGGGTTATGTCAGTGTGGTGGATGGCTCTGTGCAGCCGTATGCACTGACACTTCCCGAGGGGGTGGATCCGGTCTCGGCAAAACGCTGGCCGGTGCATGTCGTTCTGCATGGTCGCGCTGACCAGATGAATGAAGTGAACTTCATCGACCGGATGGACGGCAAGGGGCCGGCGACCTCGAAGAATGAGCGCCCGGGCCAGTGGCTGCAACTGGATGTTTATGGTCGTGGCAACAATGCGTACCGCTGGTCGGGTGAGACGGACGTGTTTGAGGCTCTTGCGGATCTGCGCAGCCGATTTCGTGTTGACGAAAATCGAATTGTACTGCATGGGTTTTCGATGGGTGGTGCGGGTGCCTGGCATCTGGGACTGCATCATCCTGATCAGTGGTGCTCGGTTGGCGCCGGTGCCGGCTTTGTTGATTTCTATCGGTACCAGAAGAAGGACCCGCAGCAGAATCGACTGCCCTGGGCGCAGGATCAGACGCTGGGTATTTATGACGCAGTGGACTATGCGCTTAATGCGGCCAATGTGCCTGTGGTCACCTATGGCGGTGAGAAAGATCCGCAGCTGCTGGCCAGCACGACGATGCAACAGCTGACGGATTCACTGAAGGTGCCACTGCAGGTGCTGATTGGCGCAGGTATGGGGCATGAATTTGACGCCGACAGTCGGCGAAAATTTATGGAGTTTCATCTGGAGAAGTCACTGGTCGGTCGACCACAGTATGGACAGCGAAAGCAGATCCGCTTCACCACCAGAACTCTGCGTTACAATCGCTGTGACTGGCTGCGGATTGAAGAGCAGCAGCGAGTCTATCAGCCGTCGACAGTGGAGGGTGAGATCAGTGAAGCGGATGTCCTGCGACTGAAGACGGAAAATGTCTCGCTGCTGCGGCTGTCTCGAGAAACAGCGGGCACCGTCGTGATTGACGGAAGCGAGCTGGAGTTGCGCGGTGCGGCTGAGGGGCTGTTGCCGGATGTCTGGTTCCAGCAGCAGCCAGACGGGGCGTGGACGGTCCTGGGGTATCAGGAGTCACGCGCTCTGGCGCGCAATCCGGATGTGCGCAAGCGTCCAGGGCTGCAGGGGCCGATTGACGATGCCTTTATGGGTTCTTTTTTGTGTGTACGCGGAACAGGGGTGCCGCTGAATTCCGCTGCTGGTGTCTGGTCAGAGCGTGCACTGAAGACGTTTCAAAACGAATTTGCGAAGTGGTTTCGGGGAGATGTGCGAGTGGTCAGTGATCGGGATCTGACGGACCAGATGATTGAGGATCATCATCTGATTTTGTTCGGAGATCCCGGTTCGAATTCTGTGCTGGCGAAGGTGCTGCCTGAGCTGCATGGGCAGCCCGTCGTCTGGAATTCTGAGCGAATCCGGATCGGGCAGAAGGAATGGAATTCGGCCGAGCATGGTCTGGTGCTGATTCATCCAAATCCATTGAACCGTGCGAAGTATGTGGTGCTGAATTCCGGTCATTCGTTTCATGAACGCGACTTCCGGTCATCAAATGCGTGGCTGTTTCCGCGGCTGGGGGACATTGCTGTACTGCAGCTGCAGGAGGGCTCAGGTGAGTCCGACACTACTGTACAGTGGTCAGGTATTTTTGGCAGCGGGTGGGAATTGATGACTGAGTAATCCTGTATTTTCAGGAGCTGTGCCTCAGAGCGGTATGCCGTTAATTCCGAATCTTTCGGCAGTGACAACCCGAATTGTGCATATTCATCGAGGAAAGGGGACTTTGCCCCGTCGCAGGGCCTGATATCGGTAAGATTATGGCCTTACGGGTTGATCCGATTTCGATGCCCGTGGTTTTTGGTGTTGTGCAAAGGGTATTTCTGATGAGTCAGCATCAGTCGGCGGCAGCAGAGCATTCTGGGGGGATAGCTCCGGCCTCAGATTCAGTGTCGGTGCTGGGCGGGGCCACGATCCCGATACTGCTGCTCGTGGCTGCTCACCTGCCCTATGCTGCACTGCACTATGCTCGTACATGGAACCTTGAACACTACCAGTTCTTTCCTTTTGCCCTGGGTATGTTTGCGTGGCTGTTTCACACTCGCCGCGACCCGTCTCTTGAACGCTGGGGCTGGTTTTCACTGACGCTGATCGGCCTGGATTTGTTTCTGCTGGGTGCTTCGGTGTGGCTGGGTTCTCCCTGGGTAGCAGTGGCCGGACTGTTGGCGCTGCTGACTGCGTGGTGTCGTGCCAGTCGTGAGCGCGGCTATAACGGCTCTTTGCTCTGCCTGTCTCTGCTGGCGATCCTCACGCTAAGGTTGCCGAATGATCTGGACAATCAGCTGATTCAGTGGCTGCAGGGGCGAACGACCGCGTTCGCCAGTGGAATATGTCACCGCATTGGTCTGGTGCATTACAGTGACGGCAACGTTTTGACAGTTCCCGGCAAACAGTTTCTGATTGCAGAGGCATGCAGCGGGGTCAAGTCACTGTTTACCATCATGTTTATTGCAGCCCTTGTGATCGCCATGAAACGTCGCTCGCTGCTGCACGGCCTTGTCCTGGTCCTGATGGGTATGGGTACGGCAGGTCTGATGAACACGGTGCGTGTATTGTCTGTCGTTGTCGTGTGGGAACAGTATCGATTTGACCTGTCGACCGGCTGGGTACATGATGCACTGGGCTATGTGACGCTGGGGATTGCGGCATTGCTGCTGATGAGTGCTGATGCGGGTTTGGATCTGTTTTCCGCATGGATCCCGGACATCCGCAGGCCAGGCGCAATGGCGATCTATGCGAACCCGTTTATTTCATTCTGGAATCGCTTCATTGCAACTTCGACGCAGGATTCAAGAACACTGAGAATCCCCGGCAAGCCTCTCGCAACCAGATCATTGAAAGTGTTTGGAATTGCGGCTTTGCTGGCATTGGCAGGCCAGGCCGTCCGCCTTGCTGGGCTGATCTGAGCGGCTGATTAGAAACCGAGAGTTACCGTTTACGGTGTGAGAAATTGGAGCAGTACCTTGTCAGAGCAGCCAGTACGCCCTGTGAAAGCTCGCGGTGAAGACGTCTACGAAAGCCGTACGTTTCCTTCCCTGTTGCAGCTGCTGAATCCGTCTTACACCATCCAGTTTCTGTACGGGATGGTGGAGTGCTGGATTTTTTCGCGCAACTACGTTTCAGTGCTTGCGGCCGTACCGTTCCTGATCTTTTCCGGGGCTGGAGCAGGTGCATACTGGTGGGTGCGACATTCGTCACAGATTGACGTTCTGCGAAGATACGAAGAGACTTACAACTCTGCAATTTCATCCGAGAACATCGATCTGCAGGAGACATGTCTGCGAGCACTGTGCAATTTGCAGCCGGGTGACTATCAGTATCGGATGCGTCTGGGGCAGTTTCTGGTGAAAGCCGGTCGGCGGTCTGAAGGGCTGCAGCAGATTGCGGCTTTGGCACCTGATAATCTGCTGGGTTATCCAGAGGCGCGGATCTGGCTGGTGCAGCAGTCGCTGCTGCCGGAACCCATCCAGAAGTTATCGAAAGAGCAGATCGAAGAGCAGCTGAAAAAGGCGATTGAGGCAGCCCCCGACAACACCGTTGCCCATGAATTGCTGGCGGGCTACTACATAATGACGAACGAGCTTTCGCTGGCGGAGAAGCATTTGAGCATTGCTTCAAGGACCCGGCCTGAACTGAATCTGGACATTGCGATTTTGAAGCGTGAAAACCAGCGGCCTGCTGAGGACATTCAGGCTGCGGCACAGAAGGCCGTGCAGGAGCTCAGTAATCTGCTGGAAAAGGATCGCTCGAACTCGGCGGTACGAGTTTCTCTGGCGCGGTCGTGGGTGTTACTGCAGGACTACAACAGTGCTCGGGAAGTTCTGGTATCGGGACTGAATCAGAAACCCGACGACAAGTCGCTCAGCACTGCTCTCGCGGACCTCTGCATCATGGTGGCAGAGCAGCGTCTGGGTAAGACTCCGCTGAATCGTGATGGCTGCGTGCCGCTGGTACTGGAGGCGATTCGGCTGGATCCTGGCAACAGGCCTGCGGTACAGGTGCTGACGAATCTGCGATCATTGGGGGCTGCCATCGAGCCGGCTCAGTGGCAGCCGGCGACGTTGCACTGGGGACAACTGGTTGAACAGGAGCCTCAAAACATGGATGCCAGGCTGCTGCTGTGTCAGCTGCAGTTTTTGGCCGGGCTGAATGCTGAGGCTGTAGAAACAATGCGTCCTGTGGCTGAGTCGCGGCCCGAACTGCGAGTCTCACTGGCCAGGCTGATGCTGGAAGCCGGGATGGCGGGTGACGGCGAAAAAATGCTGATGGACCTGATTCAGCAGTGTGACGAGAAGCTGGCAAATGCTCCGGGGGACAGCCTGCTTTTGATAGAGCGTGCAGAATCGCTGCTGTTGCTGAAACGACCACGTGATGCGCGTCTTTCACTGGCGGAAAAGGTTGCAGGTTTCCCCAAAAATCTGAGCAGTGTGGAGGATCAGGTGCTGCAACTTTATGCTCGCGCCTGCCTCGAAGAATTCGACTCCATCACCGGCTATTCTTCGGCGGCCCTGGTCAAAGTTCGGAAGGCCGAGGATATTGATTTTGGAAATGCGGACGGGGCCGAGATGCTGCAGCTGCTGCAGGAGGCGTCGCGAAGTGAGAAAAGTCTGTTGTCAGCCGTCGAAAGACTAAGTCGGCTAAGTCTGTCACCGCACCCGGCAGCGCCGCAGGCTGAGGAGGCAACAAAGCTACTGCGACTGAATGGCCAAACCGGAGTTCTGGCCCTCAACATGCTGGGCATGCACGCTCTGTTGATGAAACGTTACGACCGTGCAATTGGATGGCTCGAACAGGCCAATTCCATTTCCCGCGGCCGTGATCCGATGGTTCTGAACAATCTGGCTCTGGCACTGGTGCGTGGGCGAACGGCAGAGAAGGGGCGGGCCCTGGAGCTGTCTGACCAGGCTCTGGCAATGATTCCTGAAAACCCCGATGCGCTCGGGACTCACGGTGAAATCAACGTCAGTCTGGAACGCTGGGACGAGGCATTGAAGGATCTGGTTCGATCCGTGCAGACGCAGCGGAACAACCCTGAGATCCATCAGTTACTTGAGACAACCTACAGGGCGTTGAAAGACGACAAAATGGCCGACGTGCACAAGCGTCTGGCGGAGGAACTGACAACGGAATTCGAGGATGGTTCGGGCTGAAGTCGGGTGACAGGCTTGCTTCAGGCTGAGAAACGCGGGAAGATGCGACCCTGAAGCTCGCATCACCTCCTGCCCCGGCATTTCCCCGCCTCCATCCTGTTTTTTCCGGAGCGTCCCATGTGGCGACTCATATTTCTCGTCGCAACTGCACTTCTGTCGTCTATCCAGTTGCCGACTGTTGCTCAGGCGCATGGTCACTCTGATCAGACCTGGCAGGCCGGGGCTGCTGCCGTCGTGATTACTCCGCCACAGCCCATGTGGATGTCCGGCTATGCTTCCCGCGATCGTCCGGCGCAGGGAAAGATCCATGATTTGTTTGTCAAGGCGATGGCAGTCCGTGACCCTCTGGGGCGCACAGTAGTGCTGCTGACATGTGACCTGGTGGGAATTGACCGGGCAACATCGCAGCAGATCTGCAGCAGGATTCAGCAGCGACATCAGCTATCGCGTGATCAGGTTTCGATTGCCACTTCGCATACGCATTCGGGCCCGGTCGTCGGCACCAATCTGCTCAGTATGTATTCCCTTGAGCCCGCTCAGCAGCAGCTTGTGCAGCAGTACACCGGTCTGCTTTCTGACTGGTGTGTGCAGGCTGCTGATCAGGCGATTGCGGCTTTGCAGCCGGTGCAGCTGCACGTTTCTGAGGGCGTCGCGAAGTTTGCGGTGAATCGCCGCAACAACCGCGAGCCGGATGTCCCGACGCTGCGAGCGGAGGGGAAGCTGATGGGACCTGTTGATCATCGTGTTCCGGTGCTTTCTGCAAGGGCCGCTGATGGTCGCCTGATTTGTGTCCTGTTTGGGTATGCCTGCCATGCAACGGTGCTCAGTGGCATGGACTGGTGTGGTGACTGGCCAGGATTTGCCCAGCTGGAACTCCAGAAGGCTCATCCGGGAACCATCGCACTGTTCTGGGCTGGCTGTGGTGCGGACCAGAATCCGCTGCCGCGGCGGACTGTCGAGCTGGCGATGGAGTATGGGCGGCAGGCTGCCGCTGCAGTTGATCAGGCACTGGCCGGGGAGCAGACTTTGGTGCAGGGCAGTCTGTCAGCGGCATATCGAGAAATTGATTTGGCACTGGATGTTTTGCCGACTCGAGAGCAGGTGGCTGGTGACCTGAAGTCTGACAATGTCTATATTGCTCGACGAGCGCGTGGTTTGATGCGTCAGTATGAAGAACGCGGCAGCCTGGCCCAGACCTATCCCTATCCGATTCAGGTGTGGTCCTTCGGCGACGCGGCGACACTGACATTTTTGGGTGGTGAGGTTGTGGTTGATTACAGCCTGCGTATTCAGCAGGAACTGTCTCGTGATCGATCGTGGGTGGCGGGCTACAGCAACGATGTGATGGCATATATCCCTTCACGGCGGGTGTTGCTGGAGGGTGGATATGAGGGTGAGTCGGCCATGATTTACTATGGCCTGCCGACAAAATGGTCGGCAGAGGTGGAAGAACACATCATCCGCGAGACTCGTGCGCTGCATGAAACGCTGACGAAGAAGGGCGGAGTGCAGTGATGCAGACGAGTTATTCGCGTCGTGACTTCCTGTGCCATCAGGCGCTGGGTCTGGGTGGTGTAGCACTGGCTGCGCTGCTGTCGGACGACAAGGCAACGGGTGCGCCCCCGGAGGTTGCCGCCGTTCGCACTTCATTTGACATGCAGCCAAAGGCTCCGCCCGGTACACCGCGAGCAACAGCGATGATTTCGCTGTTCATGCATGGTGGTCCGTCGCATATGGACCTGTTTGATCCGCGACCGGAGCTGACGAAGTACAGCGGAACGGAGTATCAGGGCGAAATTACCTACAGTTTTGTGAATCGCGCCAGTCGCAAACTGATGGGCAGTCCATGGAGATTCCGACCACATGGACAATGTGGCACCGAAATTTCAGAGCTGCTGCCGCATACAGCCGGCATTGTGGATGACCTGTGTGTAATTCGCTCAATGCACACAGGTTTCAACGGCCACGAGGTCTCGATTCGGTATCTGAATGCAGGGATTCCAGCCGTCACTGGTCGCCCCGCGCTGGGCAGCTGGGTGACGTATGCCCTGGGAACTGAGAATCAGAACCTGCCGGCCTACATGGTACTGACGGACCCAGGCGGTCACCCGGTGGATGGCGTGCTGAACTGGTCCAGTGGCTGGATGCCGGCAATGTTTCAGGGGACGGTGCTGCGTCCTCAGGAGCCGAGGATTCTCAACCTGGCACCTCCGGCCCACCTGTCCGGAGTACCGCAGCGGCAAAACTTGAATCTGCTGAGCAGTCTGAACCGACTGCATCAGCGAAAGTTTCCTGGTGAACCGGATCTTGAGGCCCGCATAGCGGCTTACGAGCTGGCAGCGCGAATGCAGGTGGCAGCATCGGAAGCACTTGATCTGTCCCAGGAAACTCAGGCGACGCAGCGAATGTATGGCCTTGATCAGGACGCGACTCGCGAATACGGAACTCGCTGTCTCCTTGCCCGGCGACTGGTAGAACGTGGTGTCAGATTTGTGCAGTTGTTTCTGGGCGGTCAGCCGTGGGACAACCATCGCAGTATTCGATCAGAACTGCCGGCAGTCTGTCGTCGCACTGACCAGCCGTCTGCAGCACTGGTCCGCGACCTGAAGCAGCGTGGGCTGCTGGACAGCACGGTTGTGCACTGGGGTGGAGAAATCGGCCGTTTGCCGGTGACCGAGAACCACGGCAATCCGCAGGAAAGTGGCCGTGACCATAATGGCCAGGGATTCAGTATGTGGCTGGCTGGGGGCGGTATACGTGGTGGCATGACATGGGGTGAAACGGATCCACTGGGACATTCAGCCGTGGTGAACCGTGTGACGGCCAACGACTACCAGGCAACGTTGCTGCATTTGTTTGGCTGTGATCATTCGAAGGTCACTTTCCTTCATAATTCGCGTCTGCAGACTCTGACCGATCACCGTGAGTGTCGTGTTGTGAGTGAGATTATTTCCTGAGGTTCATTCATGACAATTTCGGGCCTTCCGCTCAGTTACTGTACCAACGTTCATCCAGGCCGTACAGTCAGCGAAGTCAATGCGGGTCTGTCGCAGTATGCGGCAGAGGCGCGGGCATCTGCCGGCTTTCCGGTGGCTGCCGGGTTATGGCTGGCCAGCAGTGTGGCCGAAGAGATCTCTGCCAGTGAGGCATCGCTTGAGTCGCTGGCTCAGACGCTTTGGCAGCATGATCTGACCTGCTTTACATTGAATACCTTTCCGTACGGCGATTTTCACGGAGAGCGAGTGAAGGAGCATGTCTATCTGCCGGACTGGGCCAGTCATTCGCGACTGCGATATACTCAGCTGTGCGCCGACATACTTGCTCAGCTGCTGCCGCCAGGCGCTGAGGGCAGTCTGTCAACAGTGCCGCTCGGTGGTCTGATGAACCCGCAGTCGGCCACCTTTCGAGCTCAGTGCTACGCTCATCTGATCCAGCTGGCTCGTGGGCTGAAGTCCTTGTACGAGTCGACAGGTCGGCGGATTCGTCTGGGTCTGGAGCCGGAACCATTTTGCGAGTTGTCGGGGACTCGCAGTCACAGTCTGCCAGTCATGCGGGGTTTGTACGAGCAGGCTGATGTGCTGGGCTGTGAGCCACTGGTGCGAGAATACATTGGGCTGTGCTTTGATGTGTGCCATCAGGCGGTTGAGTTTGAGGATGTGGCGCAATCAATCCGGGACTTTGACGCGGCCGGCATTCGCATCAACAAGGTGCACATAACGAACGCCGTGACGCTGCCGCATCCGGCCAGCAACCAGGCCGGTCGCGAGTTGTTGTGTTCCTTTGCAGAGCCTCGTTATCTGCATCAGACATTTGCACGCTTCGCGGATGGAACCGTGCAGAGCCGTCTGGACCTGCAGCGGGAGGACCTGCTGAGAAATCCGCCGGACCGATTTCTTGAGGCGGATGAGTGGCGAGTGCATTTTCATGTGCCTGTTTTTGCCGAGTCGCTGGGTCCCCTGAAGACGACTCGCGCAGATCTGGCTGCAGCCCTGCGCCAGGTGGCTCGACTGAACTACGCACCGCATCTGGAAGTTGAAACCTACACGTGGCCCGTGATGCCGGGGGATGACACGGCTGCTTCGGAATCGCTGGGACAGCGTATCTGTCGCGAGCTGCAGTCAGCGGCAGAATTGCTGGCGGAGGCCGAATAGGCAGATTGTCTGACTGTCAGGCTGGTGCCAGAACCTGCAGTTCGGTGCCGATGACCAGTTCCTTGACGCGAGCTCGATAGTCGTGCATGTGTGGAGCCACCAGGTGCGCCTTGAGCGCATCAAGGTTCTCCCATTTCTCCACGATAACAACCACATCTTCACGGAACGGTACAGGATTCGGCAGACCGGTGTGGATGTCTATGGCCGGACCGTATTCGAGGCAGCCGGTTTCAGCGTGCACAAGCGGCATCAGCCGGTGGAAGTGTTCCAGGAATTCTGCACGGCGACCCGGATGAACTGTTACGGTAGCAATTACGTGAATCATGGGCGAGCTCCGAGAGATATGTATCAGGCCGTCAGACGCTGCTGCGGGTCTGTTTCGGCATCTTTGCCAGCAGCCTGAATCCGCCCCTGCACCAGTTGAACAGTGCGATGGGCCTGCGAGGCGATGGCGTTGTCGTGAGTCACCATAACGATGGTGAGTTTCTGATCCTGATTGAGGCGATTGAGCAGTTCCATGATTCCGGCACCGGTTTCGGCGTCGAGATTGCCTGTGGGCTCATCAGCGAGCAGGATTTCAGGGCGCCCCACCAGGGCTCGTGCGATCGCACCTCGCTGCATCTCGCCACCTGAAAGTTCCGAGGGGCGATGTTTCAGGCGATGCTCCAGTCCGACCTGCTGCAGAATGCTGAGAGCTGCGTCGCGAATTTCACGGCGACGTTTGATGAATCCGAAGATGGAGTGGCGAATCATGAGCGGCGTCATGACATTTTCGAGCAGCGACAGTTCCGGCAGCAGGTGATAGAACTGGAAGATAAAACCAAACACGTGATTTCTTAACTGGTCGCGGGCTGCCTGATTGAGGTTATCAATGCGCGAACCTCCCAGCAGGACCTCACCGACGTCCGGAGAATCCAGCAGCCCCATAATATGCAGCAGTGTGCTTTTGCCGGATCCGCTTTGCCCAATGACGGACACAAATTCTCCGCGTGCAGCCGCGAGGCGGACACCGCGCAGCACCGGTACCTGGTGCTGCCCCTTGAGGTAGGATCTCGAGACGGCTTCGGCAGTGATTAAAGGCTGTGTCATTTTCAGAATCTCAGCCATAACAGAGTTCCGGAAAGGTCAGGTATCAGGATGTCTGGCATCAGCGTTGACTGACAGGTTCTTATTCGAATCGCAGTGCCCTCACGGGATGCAGGGCAGCCGCTCGTCGAGCTGGCAGAATGCTGGCCAGCACGGCAATTGCGATTGCCCCGGCAGCCACCCAGACCACCATCCACGGATTGACATGAGTTGGGATTTCAAGGAAGAAATAAATCTTTTCGTCAAACACTTTGCGTCCGGTAATCCAGCTCAGCACGTCCTCAATCTCATTGATATACCTGACGAACAGCAGGCCAATGAAGACACCGGCTGCACTGCCAGTAATTCCCAGTCCCAGTCCGTACGAAAGGAAGATGGACATGACTCCACTGGAGCTGGCCCCCAAAGACTTCAAAATTCCGATGTCCCGCGTTTTTTCCACAACAATCATGTAGAAGATCGCAAGGATGCCGAAGCCGGCGACTGCAATGATCAGAAACAGCAGCACATTCAGAATCGCGGTTTCCACTTCCACGGCGGACAGCAGCATGCCCTGCTTCTCTTCCCATGTTCTGATGTTGACCATGCCGGGTGGAAATGCCTGTTCAAGTGCAGCCAGTACCTGCGGCGCCGTGGAGTAATCTTTTAGCCGGATGTGAATGGAGGAAATCGCATTCTTCAGATGCATGCCTCGGTACTTCTGCAAAGCCTCAAGATTCATCAGCACTATGCTGGAATCATACTCGTTCATGCCACTGCGAAAGGTGTCTACGACCATCGCCTGAAACTTGGTGACATCCGGCGGTGTTCCGGCCGTGATGGTGCTGAGGATGACATTATCTCCAGGCTGCACCATCATGATTTTCTGCTGCCTGCCGGACTCGGGGTTTCGAGCCATGAAACTGACCAGTCCTTCACCGAGGTAAATGCGAGCCTCCAGCGGGCTGTCGGCAGCTTTTGCCGCGTGTTCATCATTAGTGAAGAGCATTTCCGGAGGTGCTTCCTGCGGGGCTGCATCGACGCTGACAGGAGCAGGCATTTCGGCGACGGGCGAAGCATTTTCCGCTGTCGCTGGTGCCGGCTCATTGTCAAAGACGGGCGAGTCTGTTTCGGGAACTGACTGATTTGCCGCCGGAGGCTCAGACTGCCGATCTTCCAGGAACAGACGATTGCGTTCCTGGACCATCCGAAAGTGCTTGTCCCCCTCAGCAGTCAGCTCCCAGCCCAATGGTTCCGCACGACTGCGGAGTGCCGGTCTGACTTCGATGCCGTCCTCAAGCACCGGGTTGTAGCTGTCGAGATAATCCTGCAGCGGCCCGACCTGAGCCTTGCCGCCAGGGTCAATACCCTGGATCTGAATGGGAGCAGTGTAAGTCTCACCGCTCCACGGATCAGTGAAAGTCATCATGCCTGGAATTTCGATCGTCGGCGTCATGGCTGCGATGTACTGGCCGGCGACATTGCGAACTCGTTCCATCTGCATTTCGGCATCTTCAATACCCGCAGTACCGCGGGATTCGATGACGATATCGGCAAGGAAATTGTGGAGTCTGTCGCGCATTTCCGTGGTGAAGCCAGCCATGACGCTGTTGACCACGATCATGGTCGCCACACCCAGCATAACGCTGATGATGCAGGCCAGAGCAATATATCGAGTTCGCAGGTAACGCAGACACAGCAGCAGCTTATACATCCCAGTGCTCCCTCACCTGATCCAGACGACATCCATCCCGTTCGTCGTGTGCGATTTCAGTCTTCCGATTTTCCTGCGACTGGCTGCTCATGCCGAGTCAACGGAAAGTAAATCACATCCTTGATCGCATGACTGTTTGTGAGCAGCATCACCAGACGGTCAATTCCGATTCCAAGTCCGCCGGCGGGTGGCATACCCACTTTCAGAGCCCGCACGAAGTCATGGTCCATTTTTGCCATCGAATCTTCTTCAGACTGTCCGGCAAGCTGAGTCCTGAACAACTGCTCCTGCAGCCCCGGATCATTCAGTTCCGTGTATGCATTGGCAAGCTCCATACCACGGATGTACAGCTCAAATCGTTCGGCAATTTCCGGGTTCGTCTGACTGCGTTTAGTCAGCGGGCAAATTGAGGCGGGGTAGTCCATCACAAATACCGGCCCACTCAGATGATCCTCGACCGTCCGCTCAAAGACTTCATTGATGACAACATCCGGATGCACGCCAGCAGTTTCAATGCCGAGGCTGCCGGCTTTGGCGGCGACGGCTACTGTATCGGACATGTCACAGCCGGCGTGTTCACGGAACAAATCGGCATACCGTCTTCGTGGCCAGGGTGGCGTCAAATCAATCTGATCGCCGTCAGTACCCCATGGAATGACTGTAGACCCGCAGACAGTCCGACAGGCATCTGTCACGATCTGCTCGGTCAGATCCATCATGCTGCGATAATCACCATAAGCCTGGTAAATTTCAATCATTGTGAATTCAGGATTATGAGTCGCATCGACACCCTCGTTGCGAAATACTCTGCCAATTTCGTAGACTCGCTCAATCCCGCCCACCAGCAGTCGCTTCAGATGCAGCTCAAGAGCAATTCGCAGATACAGCGGCATGTCCAGAGCATTGTGGTGAGTGATGAACGGGCGAGCGGCAGCGCCTCCCGCAATCGAATGCAAAACCGGTGTTTCAACTTCGTTGAACGCGTTGGCTCGCAGCGTCTGTCGCACAGAATCAATGATGCGAGACCGCTGCAGCATTCGCTGCAAAACTCCTGGAGTGTAGATCAGGTCCAGATAGCGCTGCCGAACCAGAATTTCCTCGTCCTTCAGGCCGTGGAATTTTTCTGGTGGCTGGGACAGTGACTTGCACAGCACCGTCAGCTCGCGCACAAAAATTGAAATCTCACCCGTATTCGTTCGCCGCAGCGGCCCATCCACACCGATCAGGTCGCCATCGTCCAATGCACTGACCAGTTCCCACTGAACCTCAGTCAGATCGCCCTTCGAACACAGCAGCTGGATCGAACCGGTCTGGTCCTGCAGATCGATGAACCTGAGCTTGCCGGCCTTGCGCCGGCCCATGATGCGACCAGCAACTCGAACCGTGGCACCATCGGTACCATGCTCTTCCGGACACTGCAGACGCACGGCAGCAATCGCACTGTGGCCGTCAAATCGCTGGCCCCACGGGTCAAAACCCAGAGATCGAATTTTCTCCAGCTTTTCCAGACGCGCCAGTTCGAGGCGGTCGGGTTTCGGTCCTGAATTCATGAGCCACACTGCCGATGTCAGCCCGCAGACAGAGAAATGCTGCTGCGACTGCCGGAATCTGAGAGAATTGAGAGATGACCGGCGGAAACTGCCGCCGGATTCATTGAGACCGGCGAAGTGTGCTGAAATCGGGCAAACAGGTCAACCCCGGGTGGCTTGCCGAGGCGACAGGCACCGTTGATTACCGAAAATTCGTGCCCAGGTGGCTAGTTGAGTGCCGGCAAAACGGCCCGAATTGCCACAAAGACCCAGGTCGACAGGCAAACACCCACCGCATACGGAATCCCGCGTTTTAGCTTCAGGCCCTTGTGCACCTTCGTGCCGCTGGCTTTCCCAGGAGTTCGAACGGGGACCAGCAGCACACCTGTACGGATACGCAGTTTCCGCAGCAACTGCAGGCCCAGCAGCAGTACCAGTGACATCACGAGACTTCCCAGCATCACATACAGTGTGTTTTGCAGTCCCAGCCACATTCCGAGGCCGGCCATCAGCTTGGCATCACCAGCACCGACACCGCCCGCCATCCACATACCGCCCAGAATCACCAGTGCCGTAATGGATGCCAGCACGGGCGAGACCAGACTGCGGGGCCCGGCCTGGACCGCCACCAGCACCTGAAACAGGAGACCGGCAGCAAAAAACAGCCCGGTCAGCTTGTTTGGAATTCGGCGTTCCCGAACATCCATCCACGCAGAAGTAGCGGTGAATCCCAGCACACACAGAATATTGACCAGATACATCGGATCCATTGTCGGCCTCGGTCGAGTACTTCCACAGGTGCACGTGCGCTGCTGAACTGAACACAGCAAATCGCGTCCGAGCATTCGGGAAAACCTACTACCACAACCGCTGGAATTCCAGAAATTTCCGATTGAGTCGGGCATTGCCGGCAAAAGTCCGGAGACCGTTCCGAGATGTTGCATTTCGGCAACATCGCGATTTCTCAGCGGCTGATGACTTCATCCAGATTCAGCAGTACATTGGCTGTCAGCGTCCATGCCGCAAGCCGGTCGGGGGCCACAGCAGCGTCAGCCGGTGCAGCACCAACCTGCAGCAGCTTCGTCGCCGCGTCAGGTGCAGCAGCAAATGTCTGCAGATCCTGCTGCAGGCCAGCCTGCAGCAGCTGAATTTCAGCAGCCTCAGGCCGGCGGGCCGTGACCAGCCGAAACCCCCACTCCAGTCGTTGCTGATCCGTGTCACCACCTTCCTTCAGCATTCTTTCGGCCAGTTTCCGAGCGGACTCCACTGCGGTCGTTTCGTTAAGCAGTGACAGAGCCTGAAGCGGCGTATTGGTGCGTGACCGCTTGACTGTACAGACTTCTCGGCTGGGGGCATCAAACAGAGTCATGGTGGGTGGTGCAGCCGTGCGTTTCCAGATCGTGTAAAGGCTGCGACGATACAACCCTGCTCCCTGATCGGCCCGATATCCTCGCAGGTCTCCGTAGCGACTGGTTTCATCCCATACACCGTCAGGCATATAGGGTCTGACAGACGGTCCTCCCTGCTGTTCCACCAGCAGACCGCTGACAAACAGCATCTGGTCGCGCAAGATTTCGGCAGACAATCGGAACCGCGGGCCTCGGGCAGCGAGGCGATTTTCGGGGTCGATGGAATTCTCAACCTTCGCACTTTGACGGTAGGCAGCACTCATCACAATCAGTTTGTCGAGCGCCTTGATGTCCCAGTGATGCGAGTCAGTTCCGGCGACCTGCCGAATCTGTGTTGGCTGCATGAATTCGGCAGCCAGCCAGTCCAGCAGCTCGGGGTGGACCGGCCATTCAGCCTGTGATCCCAGATTCTCTGTGGTTCGCACGATACCAACCCCAAAGAATCGCTCCCACGCTCTGTTCACCCAGACTCGCGCCGTCAGCGGGTGGTTGTCAGACACCAGCCAGCGGGCAAATCCAAGTCGATTTTGAGGCTGATCCGCGGGGAATGGCGGGAGCGCAGCCGGAACACCTCGCGGCACAACTTCACCCGGTCGATCATACTGGCCACGCACCAGCACTCGAGCTTCGCGCGGCTGTTGGCGTTCCTTCATGACCATCACAACTGGCTGGGCAGACTGCTGTTGTTTAATGGCCTGCTCAGCCGCTTTGACGGCCTGTTCAGCTTCGCGCACAGCCGAGTCACCGACGCTGGCAAAATACTGCACCAGTTCCTGCTGCTGCGTTTCTGATCGCTGTTCCTTTGTCATCAGCAGAATACTGCGTATGGCTTCCGGAAAGGCGGCACCTGCGGGTGTCAGTGTTTCCGGCGGCAGACCTGACACTGACAATCGCAGTCGTCCGATGTTGTGACCGTTGATGGCATCATGCCGCAGTGTAATCCTGATCACAGAATTGGGGGGAACGGTCACCGGAGCAGCAGCAGCGAACACCGCCCGACAGGTTTCCCGCCGTGTCGGACCGTCGACGGCCCAGCCGCGACGGCTGCGTTTGCGACGATCTTTTTCCTCAAGTATCTGCGCGACTGTGTATCCCTGCTGTTCGTAATCCGCCGCGGCCCGCTCGAACTGCAGCGGGATGGGTTCGGCAAGTCCCGGTGCAGTCAGTTCCGCCAGCACACCCGTCAGCACAAAATTGCCGTTGCTGTAACGGCCAAGACTGCGATTTGGCAGGCGTTCGTCCGGAAAACATTCCAGCAGCAGTCCGCTGAGACGTTCACCGGGAGCGGGAGCTTCCAGCACATACTCATCAAAGTCCGGATTTTTTCCGGCTGCCAGCCATGAGCCATCGGGCTGGCGAGTGAATTCTGCGCCGCCTGTACTGACAACGGACCGCAGGTCAAGCTGCCTCCAGGCAGGCTCTTCCGACAGCAGCCGCTGCCGCGTCTCAATTTCCCACGCCGCCATCCGCTCGCCGGCCGTCTGTCTGGCTTTTTCAACCTGCTGTTTCGCCTGTTCTGCGGCCAGCTGCAGCCGTTGCAGTTCTGCCGCCATTGCTCGAGTACTAACCTGCAGGACGGGCTGACTGTTGCCCTGTCCGGGAGAACCACCTTCGCTGTCGAGCACCCCCGATTCTTCGATGGAATTGAAATAGCCAAACAACTGATAAAACTCTTTCTGACTGACTGGATCATACTTGTGATCGTGGCAGCGACAGCAGTTCAGACTCAGCCCCAGCCACGTCAGTCCGACAGTCTCCACGCGGTCGATGACTGTTTCAGCAAACCATTCTTCAGCAATTCGGCCGCCTTCTCCGTTCAGCCTTGTGTTCCTGTTAAATCCGGTGGCGATGATTTGTTCCTGTGAGGGCTGTTCCAGCAGATCACCCGCCAGCTGCTCGATGGTAAACTGATCGAACGGCTGATTGCGATTGAACGCGTCGATGACCCAGTCGCGCCAGACCCACATCTGACGAGATGAATCGACCTGAAAACCATTGCTGTCAGCGTACCTTGCAAAGTCCAGCCACTGCTGTGCCATCCGCTCACCATAACGCGGTGACTGCAGCAGCCGATCGACGACGGTTTCCCAGGCCTGAGGTGACTGATCTGCAAGAAACGCATCGACTTCCTGCGGTGTGGGAGGCAAACCTGTGAGATCCAGAGTTACTCGCCGCAGCAGTGTCGTCCTGTCAGCTTCGGGAGCAGGCTGCAGCCCGGCGGCCCGCTGTCGCTGCCTGAGAAACGCATCGACCGGTGCGCAGGGGGGCTGTTCCCCTGGAACGGTCGGTCTTTCAACGGGTACGAAGGCCCAGTGTGGCTGGTACTGTGCACCGCCGCTGATCCATTGCTGCAGCAGTTGTTTCTGTGCCGCGTCCAGCGTTTTGCCGGATTGCAGCGGAGGCATCTGCAGGTCGGGATCGGTCGAATAAATGCGTTCGACCAGCAGGCTCTCGGCCGGTTTTCCCGGCACTATCGCGGGCCCCGATTCGCCGCCCTGGTAAGCAGCTTCAGACAGATCCAGTCGCAGGCCACCCTGCCGTTTGGCAGCATCCGGACCATGACACTGAAAACAGTTGTCGGACAGCAGCGGACGAATATCGCGGTTAAAGACGGGCTGCTGCGCTGGCAGCTCAGCGACAGCAGACAGCCACAGCAATCCACACAGCAGTTTCCGGCCGGTCATCCAGTTCATAGCAGCAGTGATCCAGTTCCTGTTGTGTCTTCAGGCAAGAATTCCGGTAACGACATTTCCGAACACATCTGTCAGCCGTTCGTCTCGCCCCTGATGAAACCATGTCAGTCGAGTGTGATCGAAACCCAGCAGGTGCAGAATCGTCGCGTGCAGATCGTGCAGGTGCACTCGGTCCGTGACGGCTTCAAATCCGAATTCGTCAGTTTCGCCCCAGGACATCCCGCCACGAACGCCGCCACCTGCCAGCCACATGGAAAATCCATAGGGGTTGTGATTGCGCCCCGGTGCATTCTGCCCTTCGCTGAAGGGCATGCGGCCGAATTCACCGCCCCAGACAATCAGAGTCTCATCGAGCATTCCGCGCTGTTCAAGGTCTGTCAGCAGAGCGGCAATCGGCTGATCGACTTCTGCACCATGTCGACCGTGGTTCTTTTCGATGCTTTCGTGAGCGTCCCAGGTTTCTTCGAGATGACCACCGCCCGAATACAGCTGCACAAACCGAACTCCACGCTCCACCAGGCGGCGTGCCACCAGGCAGTTGCGTCCGAATTCGTCCGTGGGCTGGCTGCCGACACCGTACTGTTCCAGTGTCGCCTGCGATTCCTGAGACAAATCTACGGCCTCAGGTGCCGCTGACTGCATGCGATAGGCCAGTTCATAGGACGTGATGCGAGCAGCCAGTTCGGATCCGCCGGGCCGTGCTGCCATGTGTCGCTCATTCAGCTTCTGCAGCATGCTGAGCTGACCACGCTGCACTTCGTCGGTGACATGTCGCGGCCCCTGCAGGTCGAGGATCGGGTTGCCGGCCGGCCGAAACAATGTGCCCTGAAAGGCGGCCGACATGAAGCCACTGGACCAGTTGGGCTGACCACTGATTGGCCCGCCGCGTCGATCGAGGATCACAACGTAGCCGGGCAGGCTTTGATTTTCCGAGCCCATTCCGTAGACGCACCACGAGCCCAGGCTGGGGCGACCAATAAATGTTTTGCCCGTATTCATGGCGACCAGTGCAGAACCGTGAGCGTGGCTGTCCGTATGGCACGAACGAATCACGGCCAGTTTGTCGGCATGCCGGCGAACGTTCGGAAAGTAGTCGGAAATCATCAGTCCGCTGGCGCCGCCTGGTCGAAAGCGGCGAAATGCGGGCGTCAAAAAACCGACTCGACGGCCCCCGGAATTGATGTAGCTGCGACCTGGCGGCAGCGGCTGTCCGGCGTATTTCTCGAGGGCCGGCTTGTAGTCGAAGGTATCTACCTGGCTGGGAGCACCATTCATCATCAGGAAGATGCAGGCTTTTGCTTTTGCGGCGAAATGCGCTGGTCGGGGCGCGAGTGGCCCGGCGGTGGCCGGATTTTGCGTGTCCGCCATCACCCTGCTGAAAAAGCCGTCCTGCTGCAGCTGGGCTGCCAGCGCCACCCCGGCAAAACCTCCGCCCATTTGCCAGACCAGCTCACGACGCGTCTGATGACAGGGGAAGAATGACATGCGGAACCTTCGTGATCGCAGGATGCGGCAGACTGTCGGCGGGGTGCAGCGGAGCTGCCATGACCGAATTCTGACAGCATATTCGTCGGAAGACCAGGCATCACGCAAGCCTCAGCAGTCGATCGTAGCCGCTTCGCAGGCAAATTGCCGCGGGCAGGCTGCACTTTGGGACGCCCCCCTGATATGCTTTGAACCGTTCCCTTCTGCCTGAATTTCCCCGCCAGTGCCCCGGAGTCATCTGATGAGAGCAGCCATCACCATCCTGTTCGCCTGCTGTTTTGTCTGTTGCGAAAAACAGTGCAGCGGACAACTGCTGGCGGGAACCGGACGTGCGGAAATCTCGGAAAAATCCGTACCCCAGAATGACCCTCTGTACGTAAAAGCACTTGTCCTGAAGCAGGGCGATCAGACGGCGGTGCTGATCACTTTGGATGCCGTTTCGATTGGCGGCATTGGACATGTTCCTGATACGTGGCTGCCCGCGGTGCGGCAGACTCTGCAGCAGACTCTGGGCATCCCGCCGCAAAGTATTTTTGCGAATGCCAGCCATTGTCATGGTGTGGTGTGCCGGGATGTACTGGAACGGACGGTGGAGGCGGTGACAGCGGCGTGGAAAGGCCTGCAGCCTGTGCAGGCTGGTGCGGGAGTGGGCCAGGAGGTGCGGATTATGGAGAATCGTCGTCTGCAGCTGGCGGACGGCAGTGAAGCGGATGTGCGGCGAGCCTATTCGATGCCATGGGACGATGAAGTGACGGGGATTGGTCCGGTGGATCCGGAGATCGGTCTGTTGCAGCTGAATCGTCTTGACGGTACTCCGCTGGCGGTCGTGTATAATTTTGCCTGCCATCCGATTCATGGCGTTCCTGCGGGGGTCAGCACGGCGGATTTTCCGGGCTATGCATCTGCCGTCATCGAAGAAACTCTGGGGCATGGTGTGCTGGCATTTTTTGTGCAGGGCTGTGCCGGGGACATCAACCCGGCCACGTACAAGGATGTTTCAGCGCCGCACGACTGCGAGCCATTTGGAAACATGCTGGGGCTGAATGTGCTGCGCGGGCTGCGGACGATTACGCAGTTTTCGGCTGATGCGATGCTGCGTTCACGCAATCAGACGCTGCAGGTGCCGCGTGCAGCGGATTACGCAGATCGGATTCGGGCGATTGAAACTGAGCAGCTGCGGATGCTGACTCAGCTGAAAGGGACCAACATCAACTTTCGCACATTTGTGCCGTTGTACATTCAGCACAGCCTGAATCCGGACTACCCCGGCTATTACTCACACCGCTACATGCTGGATGAGCGACTGGGTCGAACTGACATGCGTCAGCTGGACACAGAGAATCGGGCCAGCCTGAAAGCGTATGTCGAGAACATCCGGACGATGGAAAAGCTGACGAAACTGCAGACGAATCTGAACCTGCTGAAGATGCATCAGAAGCGTACCGAGGAGGCCGGCGGGGCTCCCTTGCTGGCAGAGGTGGGTGGACTGCGAGTGGGAGATTTCGTACTGACGACATTTCCGGGTGAGGTCACAGTACAGATTGGGCTGAACATCAAGCAGGCGTCACCGCATCGGCTGACGTTTGTGGCGGGCTACACGAACGGGTACATCTGGTACACGCCGACGTCTCAGCAGCGCAGCAACACCGGATATGCTCAGGAGGACTGTGATTCGATTGTGGCGCCGCAGTGGCAGCAGCTGTTTGAGAGCACGGTCGCAGAGATGCTGCAGGGGCTGTAGTTTTCAGACGCTGACGGGAATGCCGCAGCTGCAAAGGGGGCGGGGTTGTGTTCGCACCGCGGTCCGATAAGATGCCTGTTTCGTGAACAATCTGCGAATTTTCCGACTGCCGGCCCCTGGAAATACTCCATTTCTTCATGTCCGGCCACCATCCTTCAAGTTCGGTTCCGATGTCAATTCCACCGTCGTTGTCTCAGGACAGTTTTGCGCCACAGTCAGCACCCATGGGACAACTGGCCATTCTGGCGGGTTCGGGCAACCCCATTTTTGCTCGTCGGATTGCCCAGTGTCTGGGTGTCGAACTGACTCCCGGAGAAGCTCAGGTCTTCAGCGAGGGCAATGTTTTTGTGCGGGTGCTGGAGAACGTCCGGGGTCGAGACTGCTTTGTCATTCAGGGAGTGCATCGTCCGGTCAACGACAATTTTGTTGAGCTGCTGTTCTGGATTGACGCGCTGAAGCGTGCCAGTGCGGCTCAGGTGACAGCCGTCATTCCGTATTTCAGCTATGCCAAGGGTGACAAGAAGGACGAGCCTCGAGTGTCAATTCGCGCACGGGTTTGTGCGGATGCGATTGAGAAGGCGGGGGCAGATCGAGTCCTGACGATGGATCTGCACAGCCCGCAGATTCAGGGGTTCTTCAGTGTGCCTGTCGATCACCTGTATGCTCGTAAGGTCATTTGCGACCACGTACGTTCGCTGCAGATTCCGGATCTTGTCGTGTGCAGTCCGGACGTAGGTTTTGCCAAGTCGGCCTCTGCCTATGCCAACCTGCTTGGTGTGCCGGTGGTCATCGGCAACAAACAGCGGAAGGATCACTCCGAGACGGCTCAGGTGCTGGAGGTCATCGGCGACGTATCGGGGCGGAATGTCCTGATGGTGGACGACTTCACGATCACCGGTGGATCACTGGTGAGTATGGCAGAAGTGCTGAAGTCTCGAGGTGCACAGGATGTGTATGCCGCGGTTTCTCATGGTGTGCTGTCTAAAGGTGCAGTACAAAAAATTGAGAACAGTGAAATTGTGCGGATGTTCATGACGGACACCATTGAACCCGCTTTGGAAAATCTTGGCAGTCGGATCGAGGTGATTTCGGTTGCTCCGCTGTTTGCTCAGGCGATTGATTCGATACATCGCCGCACCAGTGTCAGCATGCTGTTTCCGGACGTGCGTTCTCTGTAGGACTGAGTCATGACTCGTCTGTCTCCCATGATGGAGCGGTATCAGGCAGTGAAGGCCGAGCATCCGGGAGCGATGCTGCTGTTTCGCATGGGCGATTTTTACGAGTTGTTCCACGAAGACGCTCAAAATGCCGCTCGTGTACTTGGCCTGACACTGACGACTCGCGATCGCAACTCGGAAAACCCCATACCGATGGCCGGTTTTCCGTGGCAGCAGCTTGATGCTTATCTGCAGAAGCTGGTGCAGGCGGGAATTCGAGCGGCGATTTGTGATCAGGTGGAGGATCCGAAGAAGGCGAAGGGGCTGGTGCGTCGCGAAGTGACTCGAGTGGTCACTCCGGGAACTCTGACCGACGACCAGATGCTGGATCCGCGGCAGAGCAATTTTCTGGCCAGTGTAGCACCGTCGAAGACGGGGATTGGGCTTGCGTGGCTTGAGCTTTCGACCGGGCGATTCCAGCTGACGGATCTTGAGCCGTCGCAGCTGGCCGATGAACTGGCGAGGATTCGTCCGGCGGAGTGTTTGTTGCCGGAGAGTGCAGCGACGGAGGACGGTCTGCTGTCTCCGCGTCGCATGGAAGGTCAAAGCTTTGTCATCACGACTCGACCTGACTGGTGTTTTTCGCGTGAGGAGGCTCGGCGACTGCTGAACGAGCACTTCGGCACAGCGACACTCGAAGGATTTGATGTCGAAGAAACTGCCGCGGTTACAGCGGCAGGTGCCCTGCTGGATTATGTTCGTGAGACGTCACGGACGGCCCTGCCGCACATTGTGCGTCTCGAGTATTTTCGACGCAGTCGCCACATGGTGATCGACGAGTCGACTCGACGCAGTCTTGAGCTGACTCAGACGATTCGCGATGGTCGCCGAGAATACACTCTGCTTGGAGTTCTGGATGACACCTGCACTCCGATGGGTTCCCGCCTGCTGGCAGAGTGGCTGTCCAGTCCGCTGCTGGATCTGCAGCAGATTGGTCAGCGACAGGATGCAGTGGAGGAGCTGCTGGGCGACCTGGCTCTGCGTGAAGATGTGCGGGGTCAGCTTAAACAGACATCGGACATGCAGCGACTGACATCTCGATTGGCCACGGGCCGCTGCAGTCCGCGGGATCTGGTATGCCTGGCAAGGACCCTTGAGCAGTTGCCGAAGCTGCGGGCTCGACTGGTCGGGCGACGCTCGACGCGTCTGCAGATGCTGGAGCAGCGTGTCGAGCTGTGTCCGGAAGTGCATGCTGCGATCACCGCGGCGATTGTCGAAAATCCTCCGGCCACAGCAATTGAAGGGGGCGTGATTCGGGAAGGCTTCAATGCGTCGCTGGATGAGTATCGGGATCTGAAGCGTGGTGGTGAGCGATGGATGGCCGCTTATCAGGCGAAGGAGATCGAGCGGACTGGCATCAGCAGTCTTAAGATCGGACGCAACAATGTCTTTGGGTTTTATCTGGAGGTGACTGCGGCCAATCGTGACCGCGTGCCGGCCGACTACATTCGCAAGCAGACGCTGAAAAATCAGGAACGGTTCATTACGCCGGAACTGAAGGAGTATGAGGATAAGGTGCTGCGGGCGGAGGACCGGGCTCTGGCACTGGAACTGGAGCTGTTTTCGGCATTGCGTGAGCAGGTGCTGGCATGGGTGCCGCAGTTGCTGAGAACGGCTGATGCACTGGCGGAGATTGACGTCCTTGCGGGGCTGGCCGAAGTGGCTGGTACGGCTCGGTATTGCCGTCCGCAGCTGCTGGATTCAGCCACGCTGGAAATTCGCGATGGCCGTCATCCAGTACTGGATCGTCTGTTGCCACCGGGGCAATTTGTGCCCAATGATGTGCTGCTGGGTGTCACAGCGGAGGATGAGAGTCGAGCGTCGTCCGGTAGAGTGCAAATTATCACCGGACCGAACATGGCCGGTAAAAGTACCTATATACGACAGGCGGCACTGATCACCATTATGGCGCAGATTGGTTCGTTTGTTCCGGCTCGAGTGGCCAAAGTGGGACTGGCGGATCGGGTCTTTGCGCGAGTGGGGGCCAGTGACGAGCTGGCTCGAGGCCAAAGTACATTCATGGTGGAGATGACCGAGACAGCTCGCATTCTGAACTCCGCCACGTCACGCAGCCTGGTGATACTGGACGAGATCGGGCGGGGCACAAGTACTTACGATGGAATCTCGCTGGCATGGGCCATCACTGAGCACCTGCACGACGAGATCTGCTGTCGCACGATGTTTGCCACTCATTACCACGAGCTGACTGATCTGACGACGACTCTGAGTCAGGCGTCGAACTGGAATGTCGCAGTGCGGGAAAGCAACGATGACGTGGTATTCCTGCATCGAATCGTCTCGGGGGCTGCCGGACGCAGCTATGGGATTCATGTGGCGAAAATTGCGGGTGTTCCGCGGGGTGTAACTGAGCGTGCGACATCAATTCTGAGGACGCTTGAGCACGATCATTTGCAGGCGGACGGCCGTCCCAAAATGCCGCAGCGTGAAACCAGTCCTCAGAAGCGTCAGCAGAAGGCTCTGTTCGAGCTGCCCGAGGATCCTTTGGTGGATGAACTGCGGCGAATTCAGGTGGATCATCTGACTCCAATGCAGGCCTTGCAGGAGCTCTACCGACTGCGGCAGCAACTGGACAGTCGCTAAAAGCGACCACGCTGAAAGCAGAACATCGGTTGTCGTCGGAATCAGCGGATTTGATGTCAGTCATCAGACTGCAGCGTTTTCAGGGCCGTCTGCCCGTGTTGTTGCCTCCAGTGCCTGATTTCCGACGCTCAAAGAAATCACCCGCACCGAAATTGGCAGCGGCTCCGAAGGCTGAGCGTCGGGCAGATTCATACTCTTCGCGAGTCCTGAAGGCGATGATTTTCCCGTTAATGTTGATCGAACCACTGACATCTGAATCAGGCAAACTTAAAGGGGCACCGCGAGGAATCTGCATCCGTTCCAGCATCTGCTGCTGCAGTTGCAACGCATCTTCAAAACTTCCGAATTCAACTTCAGCACCATTCAGCTGCATCTTTCCCCGCACGTTTTTTTGCATCGATTCCACAAAATCGGTCCATTGCTGCATGGTTTCAAGCTGTGGTTTTTCAAATTGCTCCAACACTCGGCTACGAACCTCATCAAAAGCCTCCGCAGAAGAAAACTCTGCGGCCTTTCCGTTAATGGAAATCATACCCTGAAATGCACCGTCCACCCCACGAATAGCCGCGGATACAGGACTGGTTTCTACCTCGCCCGTTCGCTCAAAGAACGATGCCTGGTTCAGTCCGTTCGGTACAAGTCGCCATTTGCGCGGCACCTTTCCCCTTGCAGTTGCCGGCATCACCTCAATCTCGCCCTTTTGCACGACAATTTCTGAGGCACCGGTTTGCTTCACCGAAACTTCAAACTCTGTCCCGAGATCCACCACCTGAGAAGTCGGAGTTGACACAGTGAATCCGATTGCCTCCTTCGGGACAGTCGCCATCAGGCGACCTCGCCGAAGTTGCAGGTGCCCGGAGGTCAGAGGGAGAAATTCAATCGGGCCTTCAACGATGACCTTCGCTCCATCATCAAAACTCAACTCAAGCCGACCGCCAAACAATCGCACAACGTTGCTGGCAATTCGATCACCCTCAACCCACGATCGTTCCCAGACCGGGTTTTCGATCTTTGTCAGAGTCACGAATGGGGCTGCTGACAGGGCTCCTGCTGGTTCTTCAGCCTGAGCTGCCCTGGTGTCTCCCGATTTTTCCGGATCAGCTTCCGCCATCCTGGGCGGGGTGGCAGCAAAGTCGATGTTCGGAGCCCTGTTAGCAGCTGTGTCCGAAGCAAATGCAGGACTGGTGGAATCTGCCACGTCAGAGTCAGCCGGTACCTCGCTGGGTCTGTCACCCGGAGAATTCTTCTCTGTTGCCGGTGAACCCGCAGGCCCCTGCACCCGGAGATCCGCATTTTCGCTTTCACGATGAACTGACGCCCGCCATCCCAGTACCCCGGCTGCGACGAAGATCATGACTGTCAAACTGATCGCCATGCCGCTGCGAAACACCTGTCGACGCGGAGCACGAACAGGCCGAGCAGAGGGACCCGCGTCAATTCCCGCCTCGCTGGACGCCGAATCTGCTGGTCCATTTTTGATTACACTCATCACAGCCTGCACAAAACTGTCTTGCGACTGCTTCACGTCGTTCATCGACAGAAGCAACGAGTGTACCGTGGCGTCGGTATCACATTCCTGCCGCAGACGATCATTACTTCTTAGCGCATCCTGAAGCGCCGCCTGCTCTTCACGGGAAGGCTGAGCCCCATCAATCAGCTGACACCATAATGCGCGTGCCGAGTCTGTCTGCTCATTCTCGCTGCTGCTGTCATTCATGTTTGATCCTCATTGCAGCCTGTGACTTTGAGTCGAATACACGCCGCCAGCTGCTTTCGAATTCGCATCAGCGACATTCGGATGGCTCCAGGAGACAGCGAGGCATCAGCGGCAATTATTTCCGCCGACTGTCTCTCAAAATAAGCCAGCTCCACAAGCCGCCGGTGTCGGTCACTTAGTCGGGTGATGCAGTCTCGAAGCGCGTCGAGTTCTTCCAGAGCATTGCCGTTCTGGAACGGATCGACGTCATTTGCAGTGGCTGATGATTCCAGCAGCTCCGGAGAAATAATCGACTCGCTCCTGCGGCGTCGCCGCGTTTCGTTCCGAATGTGCACTCGTATTTGATTGCGAGCAATTCCGAGGATCCACGTCCGCAGGCTCGAGTCGCCACGAAAGCGACTGAGTCCGCGATACACCTGCACGAAAATCTCCTGAGACACCTCATCAGCCTCGGCTGCACTTAAGAAATGTCGTCGAACCAGTATGCGAACGTCGGCCTGATGCAGGCGTACAATCTCCTCAAAGGATGAATTCGCAGACTTACGAATCTCCTCTTCCGCACTGGAATCAATCAACTTCGGATCGGCAGGCAATCAGCCTCCCCTGCATAACTGACAAAACAAACCAACTGGTACTGAGTTTCCGCTGTGACGGCGGCGTCACGCAGAATTTCTGAAATTCTGGCAACCGCCAGAACAAAGGTAAATGTCCGGCGATCTTCCCCAAGCACTTTGCGGCGGGCAAGGAAACCTTGGCCATTCCCCAAATTACCTGCGAATCTTGATTAGTTTCCCGTGACGATCGGCTTTCGACGGAAACGAATACTTCGAAACAGCTCTCATTCCCCGGCTGCCTGCCCGACGTGTGATACGAAACGTAGAAAGCAGATCCCGTGAACAACTCCAGCACGTTTGTCGCCGCCATGCAGTGTGTCGCCTGCGGCCGCATTCGCCGAGTCAGCACCGAGCATCTTGGCCGCAAACTGCGCTGCCAATGCGGGAATATCGCTGTAGCCAGCGAACAAAGCCTGATTTCACTCAGCAATGCAGGCAACTCCCCTCCGCAATCCTCACAGCATCGCACCTCCAGCAGATCGCCGCACAACTCAAACTCCCTGCCAGCGGCTGAACCTTCCGCTGATGATCTTGCCGTTGTCGAATCTCTTCGTGAGACGTGCCGGCAGGTAACGGCGCAACTGGCCACCGTGATCATCGGACAGCAAAACATCATTGAAGAGGTGCTGATTTCGATCTTCAGCCGAGGTCACGTACTGCTGACCGGTGTTCCTGGCCTTGCCAAGACCCTGTTGATCGACAGCATCTCGAAAGTTCTCGACCTGAGGTTCCGCCGCATTCAGTTTACACCGGATCTGATGCCCTCAGACATTACGGGTACAGAAGTGCTGCAGGAAGATCGTACGAATGGAACTCGGAACTTTCGCTTTGTCGAAGGGCCTGTGTTCAGCAATATGGTGCTGGCTGATGAAATCAATCGAGCTCCTCCAAAGACACAGGCCGCATTGCTGGAAGCAATGCAGGAACGGCATGTGACAGTCGCGGGACAGACCATGGCGCTGCCATCGCCGTTCTTCGTGATGGCCACCCGCAATCCGATCGAACAGGAAGGCACTTACCCCCTTCCGGAAGCTCAGCTGGATCGATTTCTGTTCAACATCGTCGTTGATTATCCGGGGCCCGCGGATGAATTTCGCATTATTCGTCTGGCTGCCACAGGACAACGACCTGAACTGAAAAAGATGCTGGATGCGGAGCAGATATTGAAGCTGCAGACAGCCGTCCAAAATGTCCCGGTTGCCGACCATGTTATTGCCTACGCAAGAGATCTCGTCCAGGCGACGAGACCACATTCTGCGGATGCACCCAATTTCATTCGGGAAATGGTCCAGTGGGGCGCCGGACCGCGAGCCGGTATTGCCCTCGTCACATCGGCCAAAGCGCGAGCCATCCTGCAGGGACGGATTCATGTGACAACCGGCGACATTGCCGCAGTCGCACCTCCTGTTCTGCGTCATCGAGTCGTCACAACGTTTAACGCCGATGCTTCCGGCATCAGTCGCGACGACATAGTGCAGCAACTGCTGCAGGAAATCCGTCCCAAACGCCCGGTCGACCAGGTCAGCTCCCCCACCGTTCTCCCGTCGCAGTCCAGCCATGAAAACACCAAAAACGCCTGAATACATGCGGCTGCTGCCAGCGGACCTGCAGCATCGATTCGCAAGAACGGAGTTTGCGATCCGAGGTATCGTTAAGGGACCGCGCGCGGGAAGTTACCGCAGCCCCTCCTTTGGTGCGTCAACCGAGTTCGCGGAGCACAGGGAATACAGCCCAGGTGATGATCCCCGCAGCCTGGACTGGCGAGTCTACGGGAAGCAGGACCGTTACTGCGTGAAGCAATACGTTGAGGAAACGAATGTCCGTGCCACCATCCTGCTCGATACTTCGGCATCGATGGCATACGCAGGTTTCAAAAGCCAGTCGTCTTTCGATCGAAGCGCAACCAAATTCGAATATGCTCGCCAGCTGGCGGCACTGCTCAGTTACATGTTCATTCGCCAGGGTGATTCGGCTGGGCTGATTCACTTCGACTCCAAAATTCGAACGTTCCTTCCGGCCCTCGGAACGGTCGCTCATCTCAGAACCCTCCTGCAGACCATGCATCAGTCACAGCCTCAGGCCGACTCAGACACGACATCCGTTCTTCATGCAGCGGCAGAACGGATGCCTCGCAGAGGAATCGTGATTGTCATCAGTGACTTTCTGACCGATGTGCCCCAGCTTTTAAAGTCAGTCTGGCACCTGCGACATCGACTGCACGATGTAATCCTGTTTCACGTCCTGTCCGAAGAAGAATTAACGTTTCCCTTCTCTGATGTGACGCGTTTCCGGGACCTTGAACAGTCATTTGACGAACTGGATGTTGACCCGCCTGCCATTCGTCGCGCGTACCTGCAGCAGTTCCACCAATATCTGTCAGACCTGGAAAATGGCTGCAATGGCATTCCCTGCGACTATGTTCGATTCAGCACGGCCCAGCCGTTTGAAACAAAGTTAGGCCACTATCTGGTGAAGAGGGCAGGGGGCTAGCATGACTCTGCTAAACAGTATCGCACTCTTCGCGACATCGGCTCTGATCGTTCCGATCCTCGTTCATCTGCGAAAGCGTCGAAAAAGCCGCGTTGTCGACTGGCCAGCCATGCAGTTTCTGACTCGCACAATTGTCAGCAGGCGTCGATGCCTGAAGCTGGAAGAGTTCCTGCTGCTGTTCCTGCGATGCCTGATCGTGCTGCTGTTTGTTTTCGCGATGGCACGGCCCGTCATTCCTTCCGGCCAGACTCTGCGCTGGAGCCTTACTGCGGGACTGATCGCCGGCGGGCTCGTGACGCTGGTCTTTAGCCTGGTCGGACAAATGACGCGAACTCGGCGGACAACGGGTATTGTGGCTGCAGTTCTTCTGCTTGCCTTCGCCACAAGTCTGCTGAGAAGCCGTTCACTGCCGCTGGAGACATGGGGCGCTGATCAGGATGTTGCGATCGTGATCGATGGCTCTTCCACGATGATGATGCAGGAGAACTCGCAAAGCCAGTTTCAGAGGGCGATCGAAAAAGCCTCCGCTCTCACACGACAACTTTCCGGACAATCCTCCGTGTCAATTATTCTGGCCGGACCTGTGCCCCAGACGGTTCAAGGATCGCCGTTCAGGAATCTCCGATCTGCCGAGCATTCGCTGGCCAGTCTGAAACCCACGTCGGGCGGCAGCAATCTGAGTCAGGCGATTGATCTCGCGAAGACAGCGGTTTCCAAAGGTGCGAACCCTCGCAAACAGATCGTCGTTTTCACTGATAACCAACTGCAAAACTGGGAGTCCGTTGCTGACGCGGCAGTCGCTGCTAACGATGCACAAAACCCAGTCGCCGTGACATCGCCTCCAGAACAGCAGGAATCGAACAACAGCGAAACAGCCTTCACCACGGGCAAGGACGATGGGGATCCTGTCCGCTATGCAGCTCACGTGGCGAAACTGCCTGTCGATGCAGGCAATCTGTCGGTTGACTCGATCACGGTGCGATCTCCGGTGCCGACGGTTCATCGGCCGATTCCCTGCGATGTAGAAATCACCAATCACGGAACGAAGACTGTTCGTGACCTGAAGTTGACACTGTTCCTGAACGGCCAGCCCGCCAAAGTCGAGACGATCGCTCAGCTGGAATCGGGAACAAGCCGAACGGTTCGCTTTCTTCCCGTGTTTACGTCGGCAGGTTCGCAGGTCCTTCACGCAAAACTTGAACAGCCGGAAACAGTCCCGGCCGAACTGCGAGAACCACTTCTGGAGGACAACCAGGCATCCTCCGTGGTTGCCGTGATCTCGAATCTCAAAGTCCTTGTCGTCAACGGAAACTCCTTCGCCAATAGGACCGATCAGTCAGCCACCTTCGCACAGCTTGCATTGGATCCGTTGAGTCTTCAGGATCGTCGTGACAAGCAGGAACCAGTTGCCGCGTTACCGGAAAATTCGCGTCCCGTGCAGGTTCAGGAAGTCGATGTGACCGAACTGGCGGCGATGGATGAACCTCGCTCGTTCCACGTCATCCTGCTCTGCGACGTTCCACGACTGCCGAAGGCCGCGGCGACACAACTGGCTCGCTATGTCAGCGAAGGCGGACGACTCTGGGTCATTCCCGAACAGTCAGCTGACGCCGAGTTCTACAACGCCTGGAAGTCGGATGAACACAATGAGTGGCTTCTGCCATGTCAGCTTTTGGAACGAGCTGAGAATGCCACGCGCAACGCTGCTCCGGAGGGTGCCCAAAAGACTGTGACGATTGCCTCGGAATCGGCCGGTGCTCCATGGCTGAAAGAACTGTTTGAACGCGGGGAACATGATTTGTTCGAGCTGCAGGTTGCGTCTTTCTGGAAGCTGGCCCCGAGAGAACCGTCTGTCCAGCATCTGAAACTCACGACCGACAATCCGCTGTTCGTCGAACATACCGTTGGGAAAGGCCGAGTCCTGCTGCAGTCGATCTCGCTCACTCAGAAAGACAGCAACCTGATTTCACGAGTCAGCTTTCCGGTGCTGATGCACCTGTGGACCCAGGCACTGACAGCCGGTCAGTCTCCCGAGATGAACCTCGCACCTGCGGCGAATCTGACTTTGGAGTTGTTCAGGAACCAGTCAGGCTCGCTCACTCCGGCGGATGACGCAAACGAGCCGGCCATGGCAGGATTAACGCTCATTCGCCCGATGAGCGAAAGCGATGTGGAACCAATCAGCGTCGATGTCGACGACAGAGACGGCCACGCGTTCGTTTCCATCGCCAGCGCGATCACTCCCGGGGTTTATGAACTTCGAAGCAAGAAGGACAAGACGGTACTTCAAGCGTTCACGGTGATTCGCGATCGCAAAGAATCCGACTTCGCAACCGCATCGGAAGAGAAGCTGAAGGAGCTCGCTGCAAAGCCCGCGTTCCAGTGGTTTCAGGACATCGATGAACTGACTGCCCCGGGAATCACGACCGATGGCGGACGCGAAATCTGGAAAACTCTGGCCTTCGCAGTTCTCTGGCTTCTAGCCGCCGAATCGCTGCTGATTCGGTGGATTCGAAAACGCCGAATGGTCCCGTCTTCACTCCAACCAAACTCCCCCACCGGGTTCACCCCGGTGGAAGTCGGTCTTCGCACTACTCACGTCGACGGACAGGTGGATTCAGACGTAGTGCAAAAAACCGTTAACCACCGGGATCAACCCGGTGGGGGAGTGCCTGCGAGGCCGCGGCCCGTGGCCGCATCATTGAAATCCGAAGGAGGCATCTCATGAGTCTCCTCAGCGAATGGAACATGCTGCTTGCTCAGCAGACACCAGCGACCGCTCCAGGCATCTTCGCGTTCGTAGCATGGATCACTTTGATCGTCGTAATCCATGTGGTGCAGAATCCCGGACTGCGATTCGGGCTGGTCACGGCACGAGCAATCATGGCCCTGATTTTCTGGCATCAGTTGCTCCAGCTGGTTTCAAGCCTTGTGGAGACTTCACGAGCATGGCCCGTCTGGCTGCTGGCCGGTTCTGCGGCGATTGCTTCGGAGATCATCCTGCTCACGTACGATCGACCTGGCAACGGAGCAGTTGGCACGATGAAAACGTGGCTTCAGCGCACTCTTGTCGGACTGCGAATCTCTCTCGTTGGAATGATCGCGATCCTGCTGATGGAACCTGCGTTGTCGCGTGAAGAAGAAAAGAACGAAGAACGCACCATCGCGGTGCTGGTCGATGCGTCCAGCTCAATGACTCTTCCCACCCGAAGCGGGCCTGATCCGAAGCAATCGCGTTCCGAAGTGGCGGCGAATCTTCTAAGTACCAATGATGATCCTTCCGGCGGACTGCTCGCTCGAATCCGCGAAGGATATGCCCTGAAGGTCTACGAGTTCGGTGCTACGGCGCGCGAGCTTCCAATCGATGGTGTCGCGAAAACCTTACCAAAGGCAAGAGCGTCCAAAACCGAGCAGGCTGACGCAAAGACACCAGCACCGAAGTCGCAGTGGGCTCAGTTGACGGATGTCGCGGCGGCGTTAAGAAAGATCACGGAGGACACGCCGATGGATCAGCTGTCCGGAGTCATCGTGCTGACAGACGGTCGTGATCATTCCAGGACTGATGTGCGGCAGTCGATTGGCAGCTTCGCGCGTCAGACGATTCCCTTGAATTCGGTGGTCATCGGCAGTCAGGAACCCATTTGCGATGCCGACATCATCTCGCTCGACGCACCTCTGCAGATTTACCATGGCGACAGCGTTTCGCTTCAGGCCACGCTGCGAGCCGATCAGCTGAAAGGTTCAACGGCGCTGGTTCGTCTGTACGAAGATGACAATCTTCTGGACGAACGCAGTGTCAACGTTGCAAGCGACAAACATCGAGAATCGATCCGGTTCCTTCACGAGCCGAAAGAAGCGAGGATTCATCGTTATCGTCTGGAATTGTCTGCTCTGGATGGCGAAGAATCGACCGACAATAACTCAGCTTCCTGCAACGTCTGGGTGTCCAATGATCAGATTCGCGTTCTTTTGATCGAAGACCGTCCGCGCTGGGAATTTCGCTACCTTCGCAATCTGTTCGCGGGCCGTGACCGCACCGTCTTTCTTCAGGCCGTGCTTTTGCGCCCGGATCGACTGGCAGGAGTACCCTTTCCGCCCGCCGTTCATGCGTCTGCAGGTCGAGCATTCGATGACTGCGACGCAACGGCACTGCCTCGCAGTGAAGCAGAGTGGCTCAAGTTTGACGCCGTTGTTCTGGGTGATGTGTCCCCCGAGCAACTGGGGCCGGACGGCGTTCAGGCTCTGGAGACTTTTGTGCTAAAGAAGGGTGGCTCGCTGGTTGTGATCGCGGGCCGCAACTTTATGCCTCACGCGTACAGAAGCAGTCCACTCGCGGATCTTCTGCCCGTGAAGCTGACTGGCTCCGAGTTTCCAACAGCGAAGAGCCCTGAACCATCGTGCTTCCTGGCGACAACGACGGAAGGACAGGCACACGTGATACTCCAGCAGTCTGACGGTCGTCCCGCGTCGGCACTTCAGCAGTTGCCGGATCTGTCATGGCGACACCCCGACTGCGAAGCCCGTGTCGGAGCCACTGTCCTCGCTTACGCATCGCGTCGGCCAAATCAGGATGCCGGAAACAACAAACCGAGCAGCGTGCCCGCCGAAGAACCATCGCAGGAGGCTCAGCGTCGTGCCGTATTGATGGCGTGGCATCGATTCGGGGCGGGCAAAGTCCTGCAGCTGAACTTCGATGAATCATGGCGTCTGCGATACGGCATCGGTGATCGGCTGCATCATCAGTTCTGGGGCCAGATCATTCGCTGGTCGGTCAGCGAACGTCTTTCGACGGGCACTGATCTTGTTCGCATGGGAACCGATCGCACTTTGTATCACAGTGGTGATCCGATCATCGTACAGGCTCGGCTTCTGGATGCTCAGAGAAACCCCGTCACGGATCAGCCGGTGAAGGCAGTGTTGCTGAAGGACAACGTCCCTGTGCGAACGATCGACCTCGTTCCTCAGGCTGATCGCCCCGGACTTCTGCAGGCAGAAATTAGAGACCTCTCAGATCCAGGGAAGTATCGCGTCGAACTTCAGGGCGACATTGTGACGCATCTTCTGACTCAGGATGCACAACAAGGGGAAAATGTTGGCCTGGAGATCGGAATTGAATCCGTTACACCCAATGACGAACTGCTGGACCTTGTCGCAGATCCAGCTATTGCGACGCAGCTGGCCGATGCAACCGGCGGCATCGTTGTCACGCCTGAAGATTCCAGCGCCGTGTTGAAGCACCTTGGCCCGACGTCCACATTTCATCGCAAGCGATGGACGGTGCCCCTGTGGAATCTCTGGCCCGTCATCAGCATCTTTCTGGGCGGCTTAAGCGTCGAATGGATCCTTCGAAGACTGCTGGATTCCAACTCTCTGTGAGGCGAGCAAATGAGCACAATTGCTGATAACCCAATCGAACCAACGACGCGACGCAACGGGTGCGGCCGAGCGACCGTGCGAGTCACCGAGGAACTGGATTCACTTGTCCAGCAACTGCGGCGCCAGCTCTGGCTCAGAGGAATCTGTCTTTCCATCGGCACTGCGATGGTCATACTGCTGGTTCTCATTGTCGTCGATGCCATTGTGCAGCCTCAGTCTGCAACAGCACGATTCTTCCTTTGGCTTGCGGGTTTCCTGCTCTGCGCGGAGACAATCCGAAGGAGTCTCTGGAGACCACTGCGAGAAAACTGCTCCAGGCTGAATCTTGCATGGTCACTGGAACAGCGCCATCCGCAGATCGAGGAACGTCTCACCTCGACTCTGCAACTTGCCGCAAAACATGAAGCGAAATCTTCCGCCTTCGTCGAAGCCATCGCGACTCAGGCTCAGTCCGGGATGGCTTCCTGCTCAGAGGAAAGTCTGGCCGGTCGATCACTTCGCAATGCGATCATCGTGGCAACCATGTGCGTCGCAGCTCTTCTTCTCGGACTGCTGTTGGCTCCGGAGAGACTGATTCCTTCACTGGCGAACGTTCTGCGTCCGTGGCATGATCGAATCCTGCCGCGTTTGACGGCACCAGTTCTTCCTGGCAACGCTGAGATTGCAGAAGGTGCTGACCTGGAGATTCAGGTCACCGGGCTGGCTGACAGCCGTGCCGTTCTGGAACTCCTGACCGACGCGGCCACTTCAGAACGTGAACGAGTTCGCGAATCCCACTCCATGGTGACCGATCCGGAAAATCGGGGGGCAACATTCCTCCTGCAGGATGTCGAGGAGTCGCTGACCTATCGTGTGCGCAGTGGAGGACTGTATTCGGACATCTTTCGAATCACCGTGCATCCTGCTCCTGCAATCATCGGTCTTCAGGCAACGATGACGTTTCCGGACTACACGCAACTTCCCCCTGCAACCGTGGATCTGCTGACTCCTCGCACTCCCTCCGACAATGGTGCGATCGTGCCAATGATGATGGCAATACCCGGGGCTCGAGTGACTCTGACGGGGACCGCGAACCTGCCAATCAGTGAGGCCGCGATGCTTCGAGATTCCAACTCGCTGGCCGGCAAAGCCGCTGCGAACGCTTCACATTACACCTGGGAGTTTGAAGTCAGTTCGCTCCCGGCGGATGCTCAGTCACTCGTACAGCATTGCAGCGTCACGATGACCAGCGACCATCGTGTCTCCAGCGAACCCGCTCCTTTCGAAATCCAAGTCGCCAGGGACCTTCCGCCGACGGTGGAGATCGAGGGGCTGAATGCCGACACGTTGACCGTTCGGCCGGACCAGTCACTCGAAATCCCATTCAGCGCAGTTGACGATTTTGGAATTCAAACGCTCGAACTCGCTGTTAGAAAAGGCGCTCAGGAACCTTCACTGACGGTCATCCCCACGGATCAGTCCGCCGAACCAGTTGCCGATGCTGCAGCGCAGAAAAGGAATGGCAGCACGACACTCGACATCGCAGCGCTGAATGTCAAACCCGGCGAAGCTCTTTCCGTCTGGCTCAAAGTCGGTGACAACCGCACCGAACCACTCGGCGGCTTACAGTCATCCGACTCAAAGATCATCACCCTGCACATCGCCGAAGACGCTGTCCCCGTCGGTCAGCAGGCCGTGCAGCAGCAACACGAGAATGCTCAGAAAGAACTTCGTACCGCCATCGACCACCTCAAAACCGCCCAACTCAAAGTAGAGCGATTGTCCCAATCGCTCCCTACCCCCAACGTAGAGCAATCGCCCCAATCGCCTCTCAAACCCATCGAAGCCCCAGCGTCCCAATCGCTCCCCAAACCTAATGACGCCACCCGGGAAAACTCAGCCCCTGAATCACCCGCTCCCGGAAACGAAGAACACACACCCGAAACTTCCGAACCATCCGAAACTCCTCCGGCAACTCCTGATTCTGACGCCCCGACTGATCCTCAATCGGCAGACAAAGCGGCATCGGAAGCTCGAGAACAGATTCAGTCGGCTCAAGAGGCACTGCAACGCATGCAGGACCGAGTCAGCGAACAGCCGTCTCCTCTGTTTCAGTCAGAAATGAAACTGGCGCAGGAGGTTTCGGAGCAGGAACTTAAGAAGGCCGAACAGCAATCCAGCCTCATTCCGTTGTCAGACGATCTGCAACAAAAGCAGGAGGCCGCTGACGCTGCGGCGAAGGAACTTGAACAGGCCATCCAGAAGCTTGAGCAGATTCAGTCCGATCTCTCCCAGCGCAGCAAAGACATGGAGCTTGCCGCGCAACTTGATGAACTGGCGAAACAGCAGGAGAAACTGGCTCAGCGCATGAAGGAGGACAAGCCTGAGAAGCAGAATCAGCCTCAGCCTCAGAAGGAAACACCTGCCAAACCAGATCAGCGTCCTCAGGATCAGCCGGCCGCCGGCAAAGATCCATCCAAAGACGCCCAGCAGCAGCAGAAGGACATCGCCGATGCTCTGCAAAAACTTGCCGCCAGCGACGAAGATGCTCGCAGCGAGCTGTTCCAAAAGCGAGCCGAAGAAGCCAGCAGGCTGGCTGAAGAAACTCAACGGCTGCAGGAGCAGCAGGAACAATTGAACCAGCTGAAGGACTCACAGGTTCAGCCCGAACAGAAGCGCGAAGAACAGCTCATGGAGATGATTGCGAAGGAGCAGGATTCCATCGCCCGGCAGACTCGCGAACTCGATCAGGCTCAAAGGGATCGTCAGATCGCGAAAGAACTCGAAGCCTCCGAACAACCAAAGCCAGACGCCTCCGATGGCCCACAGCAACCGAATAAGTCCCTGGAAGAAGCTGGTCGGCAGATGGACGAAGCTTCCAGGCAGCTCCGTCAGAAGAACGTCCCGCAGGCGGAAGAAAAGGCCCAGCAGGCCGCCGACACCCTGAGGAAGTCGCCGCCCGAGGTCGCTTCCGATAACGCCACTGGCCAAAAACCAAATGCACCAATGCCTGACAACGAAAGCAACGCCGACGAAAGAACGGAGTCTTTGACAAAGCAACAGGAACGAGTTCGTGATGCGATTCAGTCCGTGCGAGAAAACCGTCCTGAAGATGCCGCATCGAAGCTTCAGGAACAGATCGCCGAACGCACCGAACAGGTTCGAAAAAAAGCCGACGAACTTCTGCAGCGTCCGACAGACGCTGACGAAAACCGAGAAGCCATGAAAGCCGCCCAGGAGAAACTCCAGCAGGCCGCCGAACAAACCAAAGCCGCGAATGAGTCGCAACAGCCAAAGAACCAGGAATCAGACAACCAGCAACCTCAGAACCAGCAGCCACAGAACCAGCAGCCTCAAAACCAGCAGCGGTCGAAGGCAGCTAAAGCACTCGCTGAGGCCACACAGGCTTTGCAGAATGTCTGCAAGTCCTGCCAGAACTGTTCTCAGTGTAACAAACCTGGCAGCTCAGCTGGTTCCAGCGGCAAGTCAGGCAACTCAAGCAAACAGGCGAACGCGTCGGAAGGAAACGAAGGTGCGCCGAGGGACGACGGTCCACCAAAAGAAAGCGGTCCACCAAAAGAAGGAGGTCGACCGAAGCAGATTGGTGGTCCGCCACAGGACAACGGTGACAGGAAGCAGCTGGCGAAGGCCGCTGAAAAGGCGACTCAGACTGCGAAGAACCCGACCCCGGAGGGAGCCAAAGAACTGTCTCGCGATTTGAATCAGCTGGCCGATCAGTCCGCGAAGAAGTCACAATTCCCCGGCCGGAAACCGAAAGACGCAAACACAAAACAGGCGGACAAAGACGGCAAGCCGGGCAATGGGGACTCGACCAAACCTGGGGAGCAGTCGTCACCGAAAGACGCCTCGAATGGGAAAACTGGTGGAAAGTCGAATCAGCCGGATGGTGCGACCGGCAATGCTCAGTCCAGCGACCAGCTGGATTCGCCCGAACAGCTTCGCGGGCCCTCGACGTCCAACTGGACTCGTTCCCGCAGAATGCTGAAGGGCAGCGTTCTGGATGATCGCAATGCAAAGGTGCCGCAGGAATACCGAAGTGTTGTGGAGGACTATTTCGAACAGTTGTCGCGCATCGAATCCGCGGACAAGAACGCTGTCGTACCAGCGGTCGAAGGCGGGGCCGCTAAAGAACAGGAGAATCAACGATGAGGCATCATCTTCTGACCAGGCTGCTTCACAGACTCTGCAGTGTTGTCCTTCTGTGCGGCACTCTCAGCGCGCAGGATGCGGATGAGATTCAAAGAACCTATCAGCCGCGTCTGGACGCTGCCGTCAATCGTGGCCTCGAATATCTTGCGCAACAGCAGATCGATTCCAACGCCGCCGCGGCGATGGGGCAGCCTGAACTGACAGGCTCGTTTCGCGAACCGAACAGCCCTGGAAACACGGGCATCGCTTCTCTGGCCGTCATGGCATTTCTGGCAAAGGGACACTTGCCTGGACGAGGAGAGTATGGCGGTGTGATTGATCGAGGGATCGATTATGTTCTCAGTCAGCAACTGGAAAATGGTCTGCTGATTTGCCGACAGCAAACGGGGCGGAGCAGCGGGCTGATGTATGAACACAGCATAGCAACTCTGATGCTTTGCGAAGTCTCCGGGATGGTGGATGCCGCACGGCAGCGGAAACTTGAAGATGTGCTGGCCAAAGCCCTGCTGGTACTACTTCAGGCGCAGAAGGTTCCGAAGTCAGAATCGAACGCTGGCGGCTGGAGATACACTCCGGGGACCACCGAGAGTGATCTGTCGCTGACTGGCTGGTCCGTGATGGCGCTGCGAGCCGCGAAACTGAATGGCGCGGCAATTCCAGACGAACACATTGAGATGGCAGTTGGGTATATTCTGAACTGCCATGAAGACAACGGCGGATTTTCCTACATGCCTGGCATGCGGAATCCCACGGCTTCTATGACCGGCGTGGCACTGCTGTGCCTGGAACTCTGCGGTGAACATGGCAACGAAGACTGTGCTGCCGCCGGGGAGTTTATCCTCAGCCGTCCGCCACGAATGACCATGCCCGACGGGCGTCCGGAACACTTTCGCTACTACGCGTTTTACTACTGCGGTCAGGCCATGTTCCAGCTGGGTGGCAAGTACTGGAATGAATTTGCTCCGGTCATGTATGAGGCTCTTCTTCCGGACCAGCAGCAGGATGGTCGCTGGGCGTACCCGGACCAGACATTTCCCTGGAACACCAGTTTTCCCACTGCCATGACGGTCCTCACTCTGACTGTATCCGCGCGACAGCTGCCGATTTATCAGCGTGAAGAATAATCCCGATGGCATCACTCCGTCGGCTCAAATAAACTTCCGATATCAAAGGAGATTCGCTCATGAACCTAAACCGCTGGACACTGATCGCATCGCTGCTGGCGATCTTTTCACACTCCTTACTTCTGGCTCAGGAAGCATCGAAGAAGAAGCCAGCGAAAAGCGACACGCCCGCCAGCGATACGACTCCCGCTGCTGAGGAAAAATCAGCTGGCGAAGCAACGGAACCTGCCGATCAACGGAAGTCAGACGGTGACAAACCGAAGGCGGACAGTGAAGCAAAGCCAAATGAGATCGACGAACTGGTGGCACAGCTCGATCATGAACGGCTGACCAAACGTCAGCAGGCGCAGAAGAAGCTGCTGGGCATGGGCAAGTCCGCCATTCCCGCCCTGGCCAAAGCGGCCTTGTCGGGCAAGCGTGAGACGATTGAGAAGTCCATTGACGTGCTGGCGAAACTCGCTCAGTCAAAGGACGAAGACACCAAAGATGCTGCTCGAGTGACGCTGCAGATGCTCAGCGAGAGCGAACAGCCTTCCACAGCGGATCGAGCAAAACTGGCTCTGAGCAGCAAGGAAGCGGATGGCATCAAGCCGTTTGAAGGCTGGGACAAGCCGGGGAATGAGTTCGCAGGCGGCGGTCAGAGGAATCGAAGCGTCTCCGTCTCCAGTGTCAACGGTGTTCGATCCATCAATGTCAAAGAAGGCGGGCTGGAAACCAGCATTCAGGAACTCGGCGGCGGAAAGCTCTTCGTATCCATCACAGGCGGTGAAAAGCCAATCGAACTGACGGCAAGGAACCTGGCAGATCTCAAAAAGAAACAGCCGGAAGCAGCCGCCATCTATGAACAGTACGCCGGAGGCAAAATGCCGGCTGGCTTCAACATCCCAGGCATGCCATTCGGCAAAGCCAACGGCGCCTTCAAGGGCGGTAACGCAAACGTCTTCGGTAACGGCGCCGCAGGAAACGGCAACCTCGGCGACGCCAATCAGATGCTGATCAGGCAACTGGAAGAACTGCAGCAGCGCATGGCTGACCCAGCAATACAGGCCATGATTGGCCAGCAAATCGAAACCCTAAAGCGTCAGAACTAGAGAAATCGAATACAGAACATCGGTTGTCGTCGGAATCACGAGTGAAGCGTGTTTTACAGACGGTTTGCCTGAAGCGAAGCCGCGAAGGGACACATGCCGGAGGGCAGGGAACTGGCGGCATGCCTGCCGCACACTCGGGCAAGGCCCTTCAAACATGGGACTTTTTTATTCCGATTGTGCTGTCTGGCCGGCAGCTTTAGCCCTGAGGTGCGGAGGCTGCTGCGGGACTGGCGGTGTCTTTGCGACAGGCTTCTGCCGCCGTTTTCCACATCTCGGCAAGTTCGGGCTTCTGCAGTTCACTGCAGACAACAGCGAGGCGATCACGAATCTCTGCATTAAAGGGTTCTTCAATCGCCTTGAGATTCAACTGTGTCAGTTCCGTGGCAAGATCACGATATTTCTGCCAGGTCTGCAGAGTGGTCTCAGCCTGCTGATCCTGCCCCAGTTGCTTCTGCACATTCCCCAGCCGGTAGTAGAGACCGGCCCAGGCGGGCCACTGCTGAATTGCCTGCTGCAGCACGGCTTCGGCCCTGCCAATCTCGCCCTGCTGTTCAAGGAGCTCTGATTCCAGCACGGCCAGTTCGGGTGAGACTTCACCCAGTTGCCGGGCATGACGAACCTGTTCGGCAGCTTTTTCGGGCTGCCCTTCCGCCAGCAGACAGACTGCTCGCAGTCGCGCAGCGGTTGCTGAATCGGCAGCCTGATCAAGGCAGGCTGCAGCCTGCTGATATTCGTGCAGAGCGGAGTGAGCTTTGGCAAGTTCCAGCAGCATGGAGTCGCGGAGTGCCGGATCCTGAACGCCCTTGAGAGCCGCGGTGAATTCCTGAATGGATTCGGCATGCTGTTCAAAGTCAGCATACATGATTCCCAGCAGGTGGTGGGGGCGATAGTCATTGGGGGCGAGTTTAACGACGGCTTTCAGTTCATCGATGGCCGCATTGTACGCTCCGAGGTCGTACCACGTGGCCCCCAGCCAGCGGCGTGCTTCGACGTTTTCCGGCTGCTCGCGAACGAGGACTTCGAGGATACGGGCGGCTTCGCTAAGTCGCTGCAGCTTGTGCAGAGACTCACCCGCATACCGCATTACGAAATGCCGCAGGGGACCTTCCTGATCGACGTTCGCCAGCATTGAAAGTGCCTTGCCAACTCGTCCGCCGCGGAGCAGCAGGATGGCTTCCAGCACATCGGCTTCGGCAGCACCGTCAGGCGAGCCACGCAGACGCCGCACGGCTGGCGAGACAACGTCCAGATCACCCTGATCTGCGGCCGCCACGAGCGCAGCAAAAGAAAGAGACGGCTGCCGCAGCCAGAGCACGGCAGCCGTCCCGGAAATCATGAACAGAGCACCAGCAATCAGTAGCCAGGTTCGTCGCACTGGTGTGCTCCGCATCCTTTGCGGCTGATCGATCAATCAGCCAGGTTAAACACGAACTTGTTGTTGCTGGAGGAAACATTTTCCTTCAGTGAAGTGAGCTTGCGATCGGCATACTTTTCAGGAATTGCCGATTTTGGACCTGAATCCTTGCTGCTGGCCTGTGTGGCTCCAGCCTTGGCAAGTGCCATGGGATCCTGCAGCATCTGCTCAGGAGTCGGACCAGCGGCCGCTTTGGATCCGTCAATCTTGGTGATCGTTACGACGTTCTCACCTGCGAGGCAGCCGTCATTGATATCAAACATGGACAGACTGAACTTGCCTTCGGCGTCGGTGATGCCGGTTGCGGCACGAGGAGCCCCTGGGCCCCAAAAGGCAACTTCGGCACCCTCAATCGGCTTGCCCTTGTACATCACGGCACCGGTGACCGGAATTGTTTCCGGCAAGGCCGCTCCGCCACCACAGCCGACCAGCATTCCTGCCAGCCCGGTAACACCCAGAACCACTGCACTTCGACGCGAAATCCCCATCGTACATTCTCCGGCTGAAAACATCTGCAATCCTGCGTATGAAAAGAACCGCTGCAGCAGTACTGCAGCGGTTCAGCGTTTTCCAGTCAACTTACCCGGACAGCCCGCTGCCGACGATCAATAATCGCCAACAACCTGGCCGTCACGGCGGTCACCAAGACGCTGGTAAGTGCGGTAGTCGATCGTTTCGCTGATAAAGCGAGCGGAACCGTCGCACAGCACAAACTGAGCACCACCGGTGTGGCGAGACTTGAAGCCCTGGCTGGTCTGCCAGTTCTGCCAGTGATTACAGCCGTTCAGGCCGTTACGAGCAGCACCTTCGTCCCAAGACACGTCCTTCAAAGTTTCACGAACGCAGGCGATCGGGAAATTCACAGGAGCCGTGGTGGCAATCCACATCGAGTTGAAGTGGTACCAGCCGTTACGGCTGTGGTCACCGCACTGGCCCAGGATTTCACCGGCCAGAATGGTGTTGGAAGTACCGTCGCTGATCTGAGTGAAAGTGGCACCCCAGTTCAGGCGGGAGATAATCCCGGAAACGTATGAACCGTTATCGGTGTTGCCGTGACCCGGTGCATAGATACCAAACACGTTGCGGTCGTTTGGTGAATTGTACTGAGTGCAGGTGCCCCATGGGGTACCGCCGCCAGGCATTGACTGATTACCCATGCTCATCGCATAGTTGGACTTCGCACTGTGACCGTCCAGCTTCGGTTGCGGGTCGGTCGGGCACTGGAAGGCCGGAATCAGGTAGTGCCGATACAGCTTGCCCAGCGGGTCAACCTGACCTTCAAAGTTGGCTGTGGTCCACGGTGCACCGCGGAGTGAGAAGTTCAGGGCCTTGAACAGGTTGTCCTGCTCAATGAATGGCAGGATTCGCACCAGGTGAGAACCACGGCTGGCGTCGGACCACGCCACCGGTCCCCATGTTTCGAACACGGTGATTGGGAACTGATTGTACACGTCGTGGTAGTTGTGTACCGCGATGCCCAGCTGGTGCAGGTTGTTTTTGCACTGCGTGCGGCGGGCAGCCTCACGCGCCTGCTGCACAGCCGGCAGCAGCAGCGCCACAAGAATGGCGATGATCGCAATCACCACCAGCAGCTCGATCAGCGTAAACCCGCGCTGACTCGGCTTCCATTTCCTCATACGGACGTCTCCCTGGGAACAAAAAGACTGGAAAAAAAGAACAGATCACGTTTTGTATCTGCAAGTAAATTTGCAGATCCTGAAACGATCTCTTTTGACAGGACAGGACAAAACTTCAGACGGGACAATCAGACACCGGTGCGCAAAACACCACCCGCAACGGTAGTTCAGAACGTCTATCGTTCTTTTACCACGTTCGGGAACCGAAAAAACGCCCGTTTTTTGATTGAACCCGGGGGATTTTCAGGCAACCGGACCACAGCAACTGAACACTTTGCTCAGGATGCAGATGTTGACTGAAATTGTCAATCTTTCCGCTGAGAAATCCGGGCTGAACGGAAGAAAAATTGTCGGAAAGTTCCAACAGGAGTTGACTCAGGCAAAAAACTGTACGCCTGATAACCTGCGTCGGTCCAGCAAGGGAATTCCCCGGTCGAAGTCAGTCGAACAACCGTATCATTCGCCGTCGCACCCGGTCTATTTCAACCCGCGTCGAATCAGCAGGCCGTCGACGGTCGGAGGACCGCCACGGAAGGCCTTGTACGATTCCATCGGATCCCGACTGCTGCCCCGGGACAGCACCTCCCGACGAAATTTTTCCCCATTCACCACAGTTGCTCCGCCCTGCTGCTGCATGAACGCAAATGCATCCGCGGCCAGCACTTCGCTCCAGATATAGGCGTAATAACTTGAGGAATAGCCACCGGACCAGATGTGAGCGAAATAGGAGGTTCGGTAGCGCGGCGGCACTGCCGGATGGTCAACGCCGTACTTCTTCAGAGTGGCTGCCTCAAAGGCCTCCACATCCGCCGGCACCTGATCAGCACTCAGACTGTGCCACTCCAGATCCAGAATCGCGGCTGACAGATATTCAAGCGTGTCAAAACCCTGATTGAAACGACTGGCCCTGATCACTCGGTCCAGCAGCTCAGCCGGAATACGTTCCCCCGTTTTGTAGTGGCGGGCATAATTGGCCAGAATCGCTGGCTGGATGGCCCAGTCCTCCTGAAACGTCGACGGGAATTCCACAAAGTCCCGCGGCGTATTCGTGCCGGCCACGGAGGGGTAGGTGACATCAGAAAACAGGCCGTGCAGCCCGTGTCCCATTTCGTGAAACAGCGTGACAACGTTATCGAAGCTGACCAGTGCCGGTTCACCTGCGCCGGGGCGCGGAATGTTGAGCGTGTTGACGACGACGGGACGTTCTTTCAACAGGCCCGACTGATCCACAAATGAGCTCATCCAGGCGCCGCCGCGTTTGGTTTCCCGGCGGAACGGGTCAAAGAAGAAAATCCCGATCTGAGAACCGTCTTTTTCCAGCACATCGAAGACTCGCACGTCCGGATGAAAAATCGGTAGATCTGTGCGTTCGCGGAACTGCACGCCGTGCAGCAGATTCATCGTGTGGAACACGCCATTTTCGAGGACTGAGTTTAGTTCGAAGTACGGTTTGACCTGCGATTCATCAACGTCGAAGCGAGCCTTGCGGAGCTTTTCTGCATAGTACTCCCAGTCCCACGGAGCCAGTTCGTGTTTATCGCCGCCGGCACGAATCATCTGCTCCAGATCCGCGGCTTCCTGACGAACTCGATCCATGACTCCGGGAGCCAGATCTGTCAGCATTTTGCGGGCCGCAGCGGTCGTCTGAGCCATTTGATTTTGCAGCTTGAAGGCTGCATGGCTGTCGAAGCCCAGCAACAAAGCACGCTCGGCTCGCAGCTTTGCCAGCTCGATCACCAGCGGTCGGTTGTCCAGACCACCGTCTCGTCCCAGGCCGCGGTATGCGGACGCTTCCCAGACTCGCTGCCGCAGGGCCCTGTTATTCAGGGAGGTCAGGATGGGAACCCGGGTGGTGTTTGAGATTTCGAGCACATATTTACCGCTGAGACCGCGGTTTTTGGCGATTTCTGCAGCGGCTGAGATATCCAGTTCAGACATTCCGTCAAGCTCTGTGGCGGAGTCCACGACGACGGAGCGTTCCTTGAGCAAAGCCAGTAAATTCTCTTCGAATTTCGTCTCCAGCAGCGAGATTTTTTCGTTGAGTGCGCGGATTCGCACCTGCTGGTCGTCGGTCAGCCTCGCACCTGCGCGGACGAAGTTCTCGTAGTGCTGCTTCAGCACCTCGTGCTGCTCAGTCGTCAGCCCCAGTGTCGCGCGACGATCCCACAGCGAACTGACTCGGGCAAACAGCAGGCGGTTCAGCAAAATATTGTCTGAATGGGCAGCCTGCAGCGGTGCCAGCTCAGTTTCAATGGCCTGCAGAGCTTCATTTTTGTGTGACGAGGTCAGGTTTGAGAAGACATTGCGGACGCGAGTGAGCAGGGCTCCGGATTTTTCGATGGCAGTGATGGTATTTTCAAAGGTGGGGGCATCCTTCTGTGCAGTGATGGCGTCCATTTCGGCCAGCTGCAGACGCATGCCTTCCAAAAAGGCCGGGCGAAAGTGTTCGTCGCGGATGCGATCGAACTGTGGTGTTTGAAACACCAGGGGACTGGGGCTGGAGAACGGATTGTCCGGCGGAAGGTCGCCAGCAGCAACTTGATTGACGAGGGATGCAGCAGTCATAAAAGCGGCCAGCAACGACAGGGGTTTAGTAAACATCGGGACCTCGGACATCAGGTGTTACGGTAGGCGCGGATCTGCCAGCCTGCGAGGGCTTTTGAGACACCAATAATAAACGCCATATTGGCTAAAACAAAACTATAGGCAGCCCCGGTTCCCGGCAGCAGTCGTCTGCGGCGTTCAAACAGCAGATGGAAGGCGGCAGCCAGGAACAGGGCGGTCCAGGGAGTCGCCAGCAGCAGCCTTGGAATGGTGATTTGCAGCACCAGCAGTCCGGCGGAAGAAATGGTGGCTGCCAGCAGAAAGACGGGAGAGAGCCAGCGGAGGATTTTGTGTGACCAGAGTGCAAATGCGTAACCCGGGTGTCTGCAGGGGTTCAGCAGCTGGCTGCGGCGCCAGGTGCCCTGCCAGTTACGCAGCGTCATGCGGACTCGACGCCGCATTGTGACTCCCGTATCTGTTTCGAATTCATCGAAGTGCACGGCATCCGGGTCATGCACGACCAGCAGGCCCTGACAGACGACATCCAGCGGAATGATGCAGTCTTCACCGATGGCAGGATCCATGGGGACGAAGGCAGCGCGTCTGAGGGCAAAGCCGGCGCCGGACAGGACGGCCAGAATTCCAAGCCGGGATTCCAGACGGCGCAGCTTCATTTCGTACAGCCAGTATCTTCCCTGACTGGCCTGCACCTGAGCAACGGCCGGTCGGCCGTAGCACAGCCGGCCATCGACGGCCCCAACTTCCGGATCCTGAAAATGCTGCACAACCTGTTTCAGCCAGCCGGGACTGAACAGAATATCGGCGTCGGTAAAGGCCACAATTTCCGTGTGAATTTCTGACATTGCGGCATTCTGGGCGGCTGTTTTGCCCAGTCCGGCGTATTCCAGCAGGCGAATTCGCGGATCAGCGAAGGAACGCACCAGACTGCAGGTAGCATCGGTGGAACCGTCGGAAGCCACGACGATCTGCAGGCGCTCAGCCGGATAATCCAGTGCCAGCAGATTCTGGATCCGCTGCTGAATCACTCGAGCTTCATTATGCACGGTCAGCAGGACTGTTACGGCTGGCCAGTCGTGGTCTGCGGGGGGGGAAAGTGGCGGTCGGCAGAGTCGGGGCAGGGCACACAGCATCTGCAGAAACACTTCATACCCACCATAAATCCAGCACAGCATGAATGTTGCTGCGATGGCGATCGCCCAGAGCACAATCATTCGGCACCTCCCTGTCAGGCCGTTTTTTCTCAGCAGCAGTCTACAATTGAACAACCTGCGGGAACAAGACAGACTGAGACATGCCCGATCCTCCTCCTGCCAAACGCCGAACGCGAGCCACTCAGGCAGCTGCATCGCAGCAGCTGTCGGCGGTGCATTACGGGGGTGCCCTGGATGCTGCTCCAGTGCTGCCGGGCTACGCCGAACTGCATTGCCGCTCGAATTATTCGTTTCTTGAAGGGGCTTCGCATGCGGACGAGCTGTTTGCTCAGGCGAAACTGCTGGGCTATGCGGCGCTGGCAATTACGGACCGGAATTCTCTGGCGGGCATTGTACGAGCACATGTGGCGGCCCGGGAAGCGGGCGTACGGCTGATTGTGGGTGCCGAGATTGTACCGGAGGATGGTCCGCCCCTGGTGCTGCTGCCGATCAGTCGTGCGGGCTACGGTCGGCTGTCCAGCCTGATTACAGCGGGCAGGCGACGTATGGAAAAGGGGCAGTGTCGAATTCTGATGTCGGATGTGGCGGAGCATGCAGGTGATCTGTTCTGCTGTCTGCCACTGTCCGTGGAGACTCGTCAGCGGTATGAGCGACGTTTTCAGCCGGGAGTCAGCAGTGATCTGCCGGCTGGGACCCTGGCGATGGTCCGCGAGCTGTTTGGTGATCGCTGCAGTGCTTTGGCGGAACTGCATTGCGGCCCCCGTGACAGTGAGCGTCTGGGACGCTGGCTGGAGCAGTGTCGGCAGGCGGGGCTGTCCGCAGCAGCAGCGAATGACGTCCATTTTCACGTGCCGCGTCGTCGGGCATTGCAGGATGTGGTGACAGCAATCCGCAATCGCAGTTCGCTGCAGGAGCTTGGTCACGAGCTGTTTCCGAACGGGGAGCGGCATTTGAAGCCGGTGGACGAGCTGCTGAGATTGTTCGGCGGTCGCCGGGAGCTGCTGCAGCGCACAGTGCAGATCGCCGAGCAGTGTCAGTTTTCGCTGTCCGAGCTGCGTTATGAGTATCCGGAAGAGCTGGTGCCGGCCGGTCTGCGACCGATCGATCATCTGCGAAATCTGGCATGGAGCGGAGCGGCCGAGCGTTATCCGCAGGCAGTTCCGGAGCGAATTCGGGGGATGATTCGGCACGAGCTGTCGCTGATTGAAGAACTGCACTATGAGGCTTATTTTCTGACTGTGTATGACCTTGTGCGTTTCGCACGGGAGCGGGGGATTCTGTGTCAGGGGCGGGGTTCAGCGGCAAATTCCGTCGTGTGTTTTTGTCTGGGTATCACCTCGGTTGATCCTGGGCGAATTGATGTGTTGTTTGAGCGGTTTGTCAGTCGCGAGCGCAACGAGGCGCCTGATATCGATGTGGATTTTGAGCACGAGCGTCGCGAGGAGGTGCTGCAGTACATCTTTGATCGTTATGGTCGTGATCGAGCGGGTATGACGGCGGCGGTGATCAGCTATCGTCCGCGATCGGCAATTCGTGATATCGCACGTGCGATGGCACTTTCCGCTGACGCAACGGATCGACTGGCGGGGCAGCTGGAACATGTGGACAGTGAGGAGCAGTTGCCGCAGCGACTGCAGGAGGGCGGGCTGGATCCGGGATCGCTGCTGGGGCGACGGATCCTGGATTTGCTGAAATCGCTGCTGAATTTTCCGCGGCATTTGTCTCAGCACCCCGGTGGCATGGTTATGTCGCGGGGCCCGCTGAGTGAACTGGTGCCTGTGGAAAACGCAGCGATGCCGGGGCGCACGGTCATTCAGTGGGACAAAGACGATCTGGATGCACTGGGGCTGCTGAAGGTGGATTGCCTGTCGCTGGGGATGCTGAGCTGCATTCGCAGGGCATTTGATCTGGTGGAGCGGCATCATGAGCGAGTTCTGACTCTGGCGAACGTTCCGTCGGAGGACCCTGAAGTCTATGAGATGATCAGTCGGGCGGACACGGTCGGGGTATTTCAGATTGAGAGTCGAGCGCAGATGAGCATGCTGCCGCGTCTGCGTCCGCGTTGCTTCTATGACCTGGTGATTGAAGTGGCGATTGTGCGTCCGGGGCCGATTCAGGGAGATATGGTGCATCCATATCTGCGCCGTCGTGCGGGCGAAGAGGCGGTGGATTACCCGAACCCCGAGGTGCGGCAGGTCCTGCACAAGACTTTGGGGGTGCCGATTTTTCAGGAGCAGGCGATGCGTCTGGCGATCGTCGCCGCCGGATTTACTCCGGGTGAGGCAGATCAGCTGCGGCGGGCGATGGGTGCCTGGCGAAAGACGGGAGTGATTGCGAAGTTTCATGAGAAACTTGTGGCGGGAATGCTGGAACGTGGCTACCAGCAGGAATTTGCCGAACGAGTTTTCAAGCAGATCAGCGGCTTTGGTGAATATGGGTTCCCGGAATCCCATGCGGCCAGCTTTGCTCTGCTGGTGTATGTTTCTGCCTGGCTGAAACGGCATCATCCGGCTGTATTTGCAGCGGCACTGATCAACAGCCAGCCGATGGGTTTTTATGCGCCGGCGCAACTGGTCAGAGATGCTCGCCTGCACGGCGTGCAGGTACTGCCGATTGATGTCGGCAGCAGTGACTGGGACTGCACTCTCGAGCGACAGTCGGGAACAGCTCCGGCCGGACCGTTTCGGCATCGGGACGAGAAACTGGGTCTGCGGCTGGGGCTGCGTTTGCTGCGCGGGTTTTCTGAGCAGCATGCCAGACAGATCGAGCAGGCACGGCGGCGTGGTGGCGACTTCAGGGGATTTGAAGATTTCGCGCGTCGAACGGCGCTGCCCCGTCAGGCACTGCAGGTGCTGGCTCGCGCGGATGCGCTGGCTTCGCTGAAAATCGATCGTCGCAGTGCACTTTGGAAGTCTCTGCCGGCGCGCGAGTCGGCACCGCTGCTCGAGGCCAGCGCTGACTATGATGATCAGGAACCACTGCCCGAGCTGCCAGGCCTGACCGCTCAGGATCAGGTCGTCGCTGACTACTCAACTGCCGGACTATCGCTGCGACAGCATCCCGTATCCTTTTTGCGGCAGCGACTGAATGATCTCCGAGCAGTGACGGCTGAATCACTGGCGATACTGGAGAACGACAGGCGAGTGATGGTTGCGGGGCTGGTGCTGATGCGGCAGCGCCCTTCAACGGCAGCCGGCATCACGTTTGTGACACTGGAGGATGAGACCGGGGCGGCCAATCTGGTGGTGTATCCAAATGTCTGGCAGCAGTTTCGACCGGCCGCGCGATTTGCCGGAGTGCTTTTGGCCACGGGCCGGCTGCAGCGGGAAGGCGACATTATCCATGTCGTTTGCGAACGACTGGATGATCTGAGCGAGCTGTTGAAGAATCTGGACAGTCGATCAAGGGACTTTCACTGAGTCGCGGATGGTGAAAACACTGGGAAATACGGCAATTCTTGCCGGATTAAACGCGGTAAATGCGGGAATTCCGGAACAATCCGTGTGACCGTCAAATTCCACCCGATCAGAACAATTGGAGCAAAGTTCAAAGTCAGTAAAGGACGATATCGACGACAGCAGATCGTGTTTCAGGCACGATCCCCGAACTTTTGCCTTTTGAAAAAAGGTCCGGCTCGAATGATCCGTCCGAACCTGCGTCGATTTCTGTCTGCAGCCCTGGCTGTGCTGGCGGCTCCCGGTCTGGCACTGGCCCAGTACGCGCCGTCTGGTCCGCCGCAATCGACCATCTATGCACCCCAGTGCCCGCCCACTCCACAGCTGCAGCACCAGATCACCGGTGACTACTCGCTGTGGGATCAGTCACGCCCGATCGAACGGTTTTTGAGCGAGACCGTGCAGCAAAGCTGGCTGCGACTGGAGTTCATGTATATGGACTTCGGTGACCTTGGCAGCGGATTTGTCGGAGCTCCTGTGACCGGGCTGAACAACGGCCCTCTGCCAGGCGTTTCCGACGGACGCAATGTGCCTTTTGACTACAACGATAACCTGACGGGCGGATCGCCTGCCGGTGCCACCCTGATACCAACCTTCGATGGTCTTGATCTGGATGGTGTGCAGGGAATTCGAGGTACCTGGGGAGTGGCGCTGCAGGAAGGTGAGATGGAGCTGAGCTTCTTCGGTACCGGCCAAAAAACAGCACTGCGTGATTTTGGCAATCTGGCCACAGCACGCATTGCTCGCGCACAGCAGGACCCGACTATTGATCCGGAGCTGGGCTTGTCCCAGATACCGCTGCAGCCCGGTCGGATGCCCTTTGCCCCCAACTATGCGGTGCCTCTGACAACAAATGGTGTTGTCCAGGATATCGCAGGATCGAACGCTCTGGTGTTCAACGACACACTGTCGATGAGCATGGGCAGTCAGGTCTGGGGTGCTGAGATGGCGTTCCTCACCAGCCGCAATGCCCCAGGCGGGGCCGGTCCTTCGTGGCAGTGGCTGGGTGGCTTCCGCTACCTGAATCTGGATGAGCGATTCAACTTGACGGGATCGTACGGTGACTACGACAACGTGTCGGCCATCGTCCCAAATCGCTTTACCAGCATCACGTCATCGACAGTGAACAACATCTACGGTCCGGAATTCGGTGCTCGCCTGGCACTGACCAGCAAGTACATGTCGCTGAGTGCGACTCCGCGAGTAATGTTCGGTCTGAATGATTACCAGTCCACGGTGAACTCCAGCCCCAACAGCGCGCCTTCCGTGCTGACACAGAATGAATCGATCGACTTTTCAACTGCAACGCAACTGAATCTGATGGCCGAGTTCAATCTGAGCCCGCACTTCTCGGTATTCGGTGGCTATGACGTCCTGTGCATCACGTCGGTGACTCGACCACAGGACAACATCGCGTGGGATTCAACAACGGCTGCTTTGGGCGGAGTTGCTGCTCCGAACATCCACGAGCGGACCATTCTTGACGACTTCTTCCTCGCTCAGGGCTTTAGCTTCGGTGCAACGTTCCGTTACTGAGCGTTTTACTGCTGAAACAGCGACTGACAGGCGAGCCCGCATTAATCCGCGGGCTCGCTTCATTTTTGAGCAGCAGGTTTGGCAGGAGCAGCAGCCTGGAGCACAAGGATGACTGGAGTCCCTTCAGCGGGGATTCGTTCCGTCCAGCCTTCGTAGCTCTGAGCACCGTCGGCCGCTGAACTCTGCTCGCGAATGTCCAGCAGAGCATCAGGGAAGTTGGAAGTGCAGATCAGGTGCCCGCCCTCAGCCTGATAATATTCGCGTCCAGTCTCTTCGTCACGAAACATGGAGCTGCCGGCGAAAACAAATTCTGCCTTCATTGGCCTGGACTGACCAGCCTCGTGAAATGCACGAATCGCTTTCTGATAGGGTTCGTGATCCCATTTGCTGAGCAAATCATCGCGGTCAACATCAGTCATAGGACCATACCACAGGATTTCTTTGTTGAACTTATCCCAGCGGAGAGCCTTGTACGGCAGTTCCAGCCCCGGCGGAGGACCACTCATCGCGGCCGCGTGATAGCGATGCGTATTGCTCCTGATCCACTCCTGCAATGGTCTTTGCTGACGCTGCCCTTCATCGTTCAGCCACACCGCCGTGATGCTGATGACGGGTCCGGTGGGTGCGGTGAAATCGGGAGAAAATGACGCCGGCTTCCCCGGCTGCAGACCCAGCGCCAGCAGACCTGCATGAATCACAAAGGCCTTTGAGCGAATCCGCAGAATCGTTTCGTGCTCACGATTGCCTTCAGGAACCAGTGCCATTTCCAGAATGCAGTCCGGGCAGGCCACTTCGGTTCTAAGCAGCAGCTGGCGTCTGGTGCTGTCCAGATAAACTGTACCCTCAGGATTCAGTGCCGTTTTCCCGGTCAGTTCCTGCTGCAGCAGCGCAGGCAGCGGTGCCAGCGGTTTTCGCGGCGGCTGCTGAGGTTCCTGACTGTCCGCCGCCGGCAAATCCGTTTTTCCTGCAGCTTTGGGCTGCGCCTTTGGAGCGGGCTCATCGGCTGTCAGCAGTGTGCGTGACTGCACGACGGCAGCCAGCAGCAGGCTGCCCAAAAGCAAGACTCTTAGAATGGGTTGCCGGATCATTTGTGCGTTACTCCTGCTCAGCCACGGTTCGGGGTGTAGCCAAGATTCGGTGCCAGCCAGCGTTCCATCTCGGCCAGCCCCAGCCCCATCCGGCCCGCGTAATCCTCAACCTGCTCTTTTGTTACTCGATCCACGCTGAAGTAGCGAGCCTGCGGGTGACTGAAATAGAGACCGCTGACTGAGGAGGCCGGCCACATGGCGTAACTGGACGTGAGCGTCATGCCGATCTGCCGTTCAACATCCAGCAGTTTCCAGAGCGGTCCCTTGGGCAGATGATCGGGACAGGATGGATAACCGAAGGCCGGGCGAAGGCCCTGATACTGTTCATCAATGAGCTGCTCGTTCGTGAGCTGTTCCTGCTGCCCGTATCCCCATTCGCGTCGAACCCGAGCATGCAGGTACTCGGCAAACGCTTCAGCCAGCCGATCAGCCAGAGCCTTGATCATAATGGCCCGGTAATCATCACCGGCCGCTTCAATCTGCTTCGCAAGTTCGTCGCAGCCGTGTCCGGCCGTCAGAGCAAAGGCTCCGACGTAATCCGGAATTCCAGCGGGAGCTACATAGTCAGCGAGGCAGCGGAAATCCCGCTGACCGACTCGTTCCCATTGCTGCCTGAGCATGGGGAAACGCAGCAGCTCCTGATTTCGCTGCTCATCCTGCCACAGCACGATATCGTCACCATCAGAATTAGCAGGCCACAGACCATAGACTGCTTTTGCCGTCAGACGATTGTCGGCCACCAGCTGCTGAAGTTCCTGCTGAGCGTCTGCGAAAAGTCGGCGAGCTTCCTCGCCCACAACCGGATCCTGCAGGATCCTGGGATACTTGCCGATCAGTTGCCAAGACATAAAGAACGGCGACCAGTCGATCCACGGGACCAGTTCAGCCAGCGGCAGATTTTCAATGACCTGCAGTCCGGACTGGGCAGGTCGAGGTGGCTGAGCGGTTTGCCAGTCTGCCTGAAATCGTCTTTCCCGAGCCGTCGCGAGGGGCACCAGCGTCTGCTGCTGCCGCTGCTCAAATGAGGCTCGAGATTTCTGCTGGTCCTGCAGGTTTTTGCGAACAAATTCACCGCAACGGTCCTGGTCCAGCAGCGACTCTACCACGGCCACTGAAAGCGAAGCATCGCCAACATGCACTACGGGCTGGCTGTAGACTGGTGCAATTTTGACGGCGGTGTGGCGAGCACTTGTGGTGGCACCACCGATCAGCAGCGGGATGCGAAAGCCCTGTTCTTCCATTGTGCGGGCGACAGTGATCATTTCTTCCAGCGAAGGCGTGATGAGCCCGCTGAGTCCGATGATATCTGCATTGTGCCGCACCGCTTCCTCAAGAATTCGCTCACAGGGCACCATCACACCGAGGTCAATCACACGGAAGTTGTTGCAGCGGAGCACGACCGCCACGATGTTCTTTCCAATATCGTGCACGTCCCCTTTGACAGTAGCAATGAGGAAGGTTCCGCGAGCACTGTCAGTGGCCGTGGCACCGGGCGTGGCCTGAGCGGCCGCGGCCATTGTGACGGCTTCGTCGCGAGTTCCCAGAAACAGGCCGGATGCACTGAATCGCGACTGCTGTTCCAGCAGCCTGGCGGCCTTTTCCGCTTCCATGAAGGGTTCCAGCCACGCCACGGATTTCTTCATTACGCGAGCCGACTTGACCACCTGCGGCAGAAACATCTTGCCCGCGCCAAACAGTTCGCCAATGACGTTCATGCCGTCCATCAGCGGTCCCTGAATGATATCCAGCGGTCGCCCGTACTTCTGCCTGGCTTCTTCAGTGTCTTCGTCGATGAAGTCGGTGAGTCCGCGGAGCAGGGCATGTTTCAGTCGTTCTTCCACAGTCCCGCTGCGCCATTCGTCGGCGCGACGACGCCCGCCGTCGGCACGGCCTTTCACTTTTTCTGCATATTCGATCAGTCGCTCGGTCGCATCCGGTCGTCGATTCAGCAGCACATCTTCGATATATGTCAGCAGCTCACGGTCAATCTCTTCGTAAACCTCAAGCTGCTGCGGATTGACGATTCCCATGTCGAGACCGGCCTGAATCGCGTGATACAGGAAGGCCGCATTCATGGCCTCGCGAACAACTTCGTTGCCGCGGAACGAGAATGACACGTTGCTGACCCCGCCGGATGTCTTCGCACCAGGACACTCGGTTTTGATTCGTCGTACCGCTTCGATGAATTCCACAGCATAGTTGGCATGCTCTTCCATCCCCGTGCCAACGGTCAGGATGTTGGCATCAAAGATGATGTCGGTGGCCGGGAAACCGGCCTTTTCCGTCAGCAGCTGAAACGCACGTTTACAGATTCGCACCTTGTCTTCGCAGGTCGTGGCCTGACCTGTTTCGTCAAAGGCCATCACAATCACCGCGGCACCGAAGCGACGAATTGTGCGAGCCTGCTGCAGGAATTTTTCTTCACCTTCCTTCAGGCTGATACTGTTGACAATGCCTTTGCCCTGACAGCATTTCAGACCGGCTTCAATCACGTTCCAGTCGGAGCTGTCGATCATGATCGGAACTTTGATGTTCTCGTCATGCAGCAGCCAGAGGAACTTTTCCATGCAGCGAGGCCCATCCAGCAGGCCCTCGTCCATGTTCACGTCGATGACATTTGCACCACCCTCGACCTGTTCGCGAGCCACACTGATGGCTTCGTCATACTTTTCTTCACGAATCAGGCGAGCAAACCGGCGCGAACCCGTGACGTTGGTCCGCTCACCAACGTTCATAAATCTTGAATCCGCAGTCAGAGCCACGTAGTCGAAGCCGGAATAGGTGGAAATGCCGCGCGGCTCAGGTATTCGTCGCGGGGGCATGTCGGCGACCGCCGCAGCGACGCGGCGGATGTATTCAGGAGTCGTACCGCAACAGCCGCCGACGATGTTCAGCAGACCGGCCTGAGCACACTGCTGCAGGATTCCGGCGAACTCTTCGGCTGTGCTGTCGAAACCTCCCATCCCGTCCGGCATACCGGCGTTGGGGTAACAGCTGATGAATGTCGGGGCCATGGCCGACAAAGTTTCCAGATAGGGCTTCATCTGCTTTGGACCCAGAGCGCAGTTGAAACCGACACTGAGGGCCGGGAAGTGTTCGATGGAGGTGAAGAAGGCCTCGACAGACTGGCCCAGCAGCGTCACACCGCCCGTAAAGACGGTCCCGGAAATCATGACCGGCAGGCACTGCCCCCGCTCGTCAAAAACCTGCTCGATGGCGTACAGGCAGGCTTTCATGTTCAGAGTATCGAAGCTGGTTTCCGGCAGCAGCAGGTCACAGCCACCGTCCATCAGGCCACGGACCTGCTCGGCGTAAGAATGGGCCAGCTGATCAAAGGTGACCGGGCGAGTTCCCGGGCGATCAGCATTCATCGACAGCTGCACCTTCGTGGGGCCGATGCTGCCGGCGACGTAACGAGGCTTGAGCGGGTTACGGAGAGTTTCGCGGTCAGCCGCAGCCCTGGCCAGTTCAGCCCCCACACGGTTGATTTCGCGGGTTAGATGCGAAAGCTGAAATTCTTCCAGTGAAACAATGTTGGCGTTGAATGTGTCCGTTTCAATGATGTCCGCACCGGCGTCCAGATACTGCTGGTGAATGCTGGTGATCAGCTGGGGCTGAGTCAGGACGAGCAGGTCAGTGGCATTCTTCACGTCGATCGGATGATCCTTCAGTCGCTGCCCGCGATAGAAGGCTTCGTCCGGATTGGTGGACATGATCAGAGCACCCATGGATCCGTCAATCACCAGAATCCGTTCGGTCAGCAGCTCGCGAATGTCAGGGCGAGTAATCGTCATGAATATGAAATCTGTTCTGAAACCAGGGAAAGTTTGGGCAGCCGGAACGTCGGAGGTCCGGGCGCGCAGGGCGTAATTCTACAGCGCAGGAAGGGCATTTCCACACTGCGACATGGACATTGCAGGAACCCGGGAAAAGGTGCCGAGTGTGGAAACGGCGAACGAGCCTTCGAGGGGCACCCCGAAGGCTCGTTCTGTCCGCACAATCGTCATAACCGTCGGAATAACCTCAGTCCTCGTCCAGTTCCACATTCCAGTAGGCTTCGCTGACAAATCGGGTCCAGCTCTCGATTCGCACTCCATGGGGTGCGTACAGCGGATTCCAGATTGGTCGAATGGGCTTTTGCCGCAGAGGCATGCCGGCCTGTTCGGGAGTCCGATTGGCTTTGCGAGTATTACAGTCGATGCAGGCCAGCACGCAGTTGGTCCAGCTGGAAACACCTCCGTGTGACCGAGGAACAATGTGATCAATTGTCAGCTCTTCGCTGCCAGGGCGACAGCCACAATACTGACACATGTAGCCATCCCGCTTGAACACATTGCGGCGACTAAAGGCCACGATCTTGATGGGCAGCCGGTCGTAGCGAGTCAGTGTGATGACTTCCGGTACTCGCAGTGTCATCCACTGCGTTGCAATCACGGGATCGCCGGCTTCCGGCCTGAGCTGTGACCAGTCTTCCCACGAGTACTGCTGGTAGCTGGCCGGGTCAACGATTCTGGCTGTTTCGTTCCAGACCTTGACAAGGGCACGCCCAACGGTGGACACCGCCACCGGCTGCCAGTTTCGATTCAGAACCAGCGTTGGACGCTGGAGCACTGTCATCACCATTTGGGTCTCCTGCCTTTACGCAGGGGCCTGCTGCCCCCTCGACTGATGCATTGACTGCGCACAGAGTGCACCACGACAACAACCACCAACTTTGAGCACGGGACAGCCGGCAGCATAATTGGCACGGGTCGGGAAAAGCCAATGCATCCGATGAATTTTCGACATCCCGCGTGAAATCCTCGGAATCCGCTAAAAAACGATGGATCCCCGCAGGTTTTTCAACAGAATATGGACCGCTGGTCACGGTGGCCACTCTGCTCAGCGGACACTCAGCCACCGCTCAGGTTCACTTCTCTTCACCGAATTTGCGCAGGAAAAGCAACCATTTTCAGCGCCGTTTCCGACGCATTTCGACAGCCGATCACCAGTCCGGCCCAGCTCTCCCCGGCTATTCCCAGGCCGGAATTCCCTGGCCCCGTGTCATATGGCAGCCTGCGCCTGCAGTCCCGATATTTGCTGTCTCCACTGGCCGGATTCACCACACTGCCCTTTCGCCGAATCGTTCGCCGCATCGGCTCTGTCGGACTCGCCACCACCGATCTGGTCAATGCCCGCGCTCTGCTTAGTCGCAATGAACGCACCATGCAGATGGTCGAATCTCATCCGGAAGACCGCCCCTTTGCCGTCCAGATTTTCGGATCTGAACCGGCCGTCATGGCTGATGCCGCTCAACTGCTGGTGGAACTGGGAGTCGACTCGATCGACATCAACATGGGCTGTCCGGTCCACCGCATCGCGGGTGCCGGAGCCGGTGCCGGACTCATGTGCAGTACATCCAGTACGGTCAGCCTCGTCCGGCACGTTGTCGAAGCGGTTCCCGTGCCCGTCACCGTAAAAATGAGACTGGGCTGGGACGCACAAAACCTGACGGCTCCTTTTTTTGCCCGGGAATTTGAACAGGCAGGAGTCGCTGCGGTAGCGATCCATGGTCGCACTCGCGAGCAGGGATTCAGCGGCAGCGTGTCCCTGCCCGGCATCCGCGCCGTTGTGGAAGCCGTCCAGCGGATCCCGATCGTCGGAAACGGCGATGTGCGCAGTGTGGCAGATGCTGCCCGGATGCTGCAGGAAACCGGTTGCCACGCCGTCTCAATCGGCCGAGCAGCACTCGCTAATCCCTGGATCTTCCGCCAGCTCGTGCAGTGGGAAGAAACCGGGCACTACACCGCCGCCGGCACATTCGATGACCGCCTCGAACTGATGCTGCAGCAGTACCACTACCTCGCTGAAAGACACAGTGCTGAGCGAGCCATTGTGCTGTTTCGCAAAATGGCACACTGGTACCTGAAGGGCATGCGAGTTCGCCGGAAACTGCGTGGCGACTTTCAGACAGCCTCCACGCTGCCAGAACTCCACTCAATACTCGACAGAATCCGCAGCGAAGGTCCTGCGGATGGAAATCGCAGCGGTATTCTGACAGATGCAGAAATTCCGGTGCCCAAAGGTCCCAACGCCCAGTGGTAAACACCACACTTCTTTTTGAGAACCTCATGAACAGCGCAGCAGAAGGACATCATTCGGCCGACTACATAGAACTGGACCAGTTTCTGAAACTGGCTCAGGTTGTCAGCTCCGGAGGTGAAGCCAAACGCCTGATCCAGTCAGGCTCCGTACTGGTCAACAGCGTCGTCGAAACACGCCGCGGCCGAAAGCTGCGAGCCGGTGATACGGTGATGGTCAATGAGGAAGAATTCGTCATTGCCAGCGATGAAGATGAACCACCGCAATAGTTTCAGAATTTCCGCAGGGTGGTCCGCGCAGATTTCTGTTCCTGCCCAAGAATGTCCATTCGAGTGATCTTCCATTCGCCGTTGCGAGGTTCCACGGTCAGACGGCCGTTGAACAGGTTCTGCCGTTCGTGCACATGCCCCCAGTGTTCTACTGTTCCCGCAACCAGCCAGCGTACGTTGCAGGAGAAGCCTGGCCATGGAGCCTCACCGGCGGCTGTACTGCGCGGCTGCAGTTCCGCCAGCTCATAGTCCACAGCGCGGATCCGGGCGGCGGCACCACCCTGCTCCCGGACCCGCAAACTATCCATCAGCTGCACATACAACTGTTCCAGCAACGGACCATCCACAGACGTTGCCAGCACATCAAAGACTCGATCTTCCGTTCCAAAATCCAGCGCTCGATACATACCACGATGCAGCGTGCGAGCCACATCGGCTGCGGTGCCGGCAGGCAACTCCGGCTTGCGCCAGGGATGAGCAATCTCAGTGGCTGCCGCCGGTATCACCATCAGCACAAGTCCCAGTACAGCAAACAGCCCCGCTGAAATTCGGCCATAAGGGCGTGCCCGCAACAGCCAGAACGCGGAGCAGGCCGCCACCAGCAAAATCACTCCGGCAAACGGCACTTTCAGAACTGGCGGTGCCGGCAGCTGCACCAGCACCGGTTGTACTGGCTGCGGCAGCAGGGCTTCAGGGCAGGCCCATGTCAGAGTATTCTCTGCGGGCTTGTTAAACCGCGAAAACTCAAAACGCTCCACTCGCTCCGGTCCGGCAATCACAACCGCAGGAATCTTTGTCATCGACGAATAGAACTGATTCCACGTCAGCGAGGCATCCCGAACAATTCCGTCCTCCGGCTGATACGACATGATCACACCCACCCGCCCACTGGCCATACTGACGCGACGCGGTTCAGCCTGAGCAGCGAAGTCTGACAAATCGAGGGAATAGAAGTCGATGCGTGAGAATCTGGGAGCCACAGCGCGGCCATTAATCAGCACGGGATTCTGACCGTTAAGCCATTTCTCAACGCCCTTTCGAATCACGTCCTGCTCAGACACATCCACAAATGACGGATCCTGATGCCGCAACTGAATCATCGTTCCCAGAGTAGCCAGCGGTATCAGCAACTCATGACGAATCTCCGCGGGTTCAAGATACACAAACGAGTACACGCTGCTGTAGCTGGTGATTCCCAAAGTCTTCTCACGCTGTTTTTCAAACCACAGCTCCCATTCACTGTCCGACGCATCCTCGGACAAAGGCGCCTCCCAGTCGAACCTGACCGTTGTCGATGCTCCCGGCAGCAATCGCTCAGCGAAATTCAGTGCAGTTCCACTCTGATGAACATGCAGACTCATCTCACTGGGAATAATGAAGTTCTCGTCCGCGATATCCTGCTGAATCGTCAGAAACTCTGGTTGCGAGGCAAACGAATGCTCAATTTCATACACAGCCGAATGCTTCATCATTTCTGTTGAAGGAATGCCGTCTGCCGGGATTTCAAACGGTTTAAGATCCGTAACACGACCCGTCAGACGCTCGCCAGCAGCATCCCGGACCACAAATTTTTCCAGCAGGAATGCCTTGTGATCCTCCAGACCTCGCCGCAGATCGTCAGCCGAAATCCGATCGGCCGAGTCCGGTTCCAGCCCCTGAAACAGGACCAGATCCTCGGCAAACATCTGCAGCCGAGTTCTGGCGGTCGTTTTGGTCACGAACATACTGGCTTCAGTGATCGAAATCGGATGCTGATTACTGCGTAATCGCGGCACACCGGCAGTTGCAGGCGACTCACAGGTGACACCTGCAGACCCGCCAACGGTCAGCAGCGAAACCAGACAGATCAGCATTCGAACCACTGATCGGATCGAAAAAACAGCTGCGGACCGCACCTGCCACCACCATCTCGTTTTGAGGATTACCAGAGGAGTTCGCGAGTCAGCTTTTGCAGCAACTTCAGGCTGCTGTCCGGCTGACCGTCGGCACCAATCAGTGCCGAGCCATCAGTACCGTCGGTGCAGTTCTGCCAGTCCGACAGCCAGATGCCCGTCACACGTTCCTTCGACAGACACATCCGCAGCACACTGCGCAACCAGTCTTCGCGCTGCGATTCCGAATTCACGCCGGAAATCGGGGGCACCGTGATCATGACATTCAGAGGTACCTGGAAGAGCGACCAGTGGTCGATCAGCTGGGAAAGACTGAGAGCATCTCGGCGGAGACAGTGCAGCCTTGACTGCGACAGCCGAAGATCCAGATTGATTTCACCAATTCGCACGCCGCATCTGCGGAGCGTATCAAAGAACTGCACCGGAGACAGACTGCAGGGAATTTCACTGAGATACTCGCCCCATGGCTGCAGAACTCGCAAACTGACCTGCACAGTGTCATCTGCGCCTCGCACCGCCTGCAGCACCGCCGAAATGAAGCTGATCCGCTCCTCTTCAGTCATCCCAAATGCACCACCGCGATTGCCACCAGTGACAACCTCCCAGTGCCGAATTCGCCCCTGATATCTGCCCAGCACGGTTTCCACAAAATCCGCAGCAAAACTCTGCAGGTTCTGCCGACTGCGGCTCCAGTTTCGCATCCACACAGGCAGACGATCCTGAGTCAGATCCAGCAGCGGCCCACCCATGACGAACAGCCGATGTTCCTGAGCCCAGTCAACCAGCGAATCAACGCGAGACCAGTCGTGGACACCCTCGTCACGTTCAATCGCCTGCCAGTCAGTATCCACCTGCACGGCATTGAAGGTCTGCAAAAATTCGGACTGCTGCTGAGGAATCTGGCTGAGATGGCAGCCCATCAGCACCGGAATTCGCGATGACCGCTGACGCCGAAATTCAATTCGCTGACTGACATAGTGCTCGCACAGCGTGTCGGCAGCCTGAGCCGACAATTCCATGGAAAGGACAGCCGCAGCCGCCGATGTCTCCGGCACCTCTGCACGCAGTGCCGCCGCACGGAATGAACGGTGCGATTCGCGAATCAGTTCGTCCAGCCGGGAAGAGCTTTGCAGTCCCGAGCCATGCCAGATCGAAAACTGGTTTCTAAGACGTGAGAGCTGACCGCGAGCCAGCTCGAGCTCCAGTTCATACGGCTCAGACTGTTCACGCAGACTGGTGCTGTGCACCACCTGGCTGCCACCACTGAACCGCGGCCACGACAGCCGAAACTGACCACTTTCAGATAATGTGCGACGACAGATCAGCCGGTCTCCCTGAAGCACAACGTCCGCCGGTGCAATCCGGCCGTCGTACATCACGAAGTCCATCATCGAACAGCCACCGGCCTTCGCAAGCAGGTCAGGTCGCTGAACATGAAACTGAATAACCCCCATGCCGTCAAAGTCCCGCGAAATCCACGAACAGCGAAAGTCCCGGTAAATCAGTCGAGGCCCGTCAGCAGACCCCTACTGTCTCCGAGCGAGTCAAGTGGGGCGCCCATTCTCTGAGCCATCGAGAGGAACAGGTTGTTCAGCGGAGTATCCTTTTCGTACTTCAGATAGCGCCCGGTTTTTAGAGTTCCACCGCCCCCGCCAGCCAGCAGGATCGGCAGGTCATCGTGATTGTGACGATTGCCGTCCGAAATCGCACTGCCGTAAAGAATCATGCTGTTGTCAAGCAGGCTGCGACCACCCTCGTCAATGGATTTAAGCCGCGACAGAAACCGTGCCAGACGCTCCACCAGATAGCGATCAATTCGCGAAATTTTTTCCATTTTCGCTGCATCGTTCTGGTGATGCGAAAGCTCATGATGACCGTCTCGCACTTCCACCTCTGGATAAGTGCGGTTACTGCCGGCATCCGCCAGCATCATCGTGGCAACTCGAGTTGAATCCGTTTGGAATGCCAGCAACAGGATGTCAAACATCAGATTGATGTGCTCAGACAGTTCGGTAGGGATTCCGTCCGGGAGCTGCAGCTCTGGAATCTGCTGCGGCTGCTCGGCAGCACGCTCCACACGCCGCTCAACGTCCCGTACGCTGGTAAAATACTCATCCAGCTTCTGACGGTCTGCTCCGCTCAGGGCCGGCTGCAGTCGTCGAGAATCCTCACCGACAAAATCCAGAATGCTGCGACGATTGCGGATCCGGCGCTGCTGGTCAGCAGCCTGCTGCTGAGTCCCGAACAGTCGCTCAAAGGCAGCCCGAGGATTCGATTCCTTCAGGCAGGGGGTGGAGGCCGTCTTCCAGGAAATATTTGATGAATAGCTGCAGGCGTAACCAGAGTCACAGCTGCCGGCGTTGCGGCCCCGATCAATTCCCAGTTCGATGGAAGGCAGGCGAGTCTGATGGCCAATCCGCTCGGCAATCGCCTGGTCAATCGACTGCCCCACACGGATGTCAGCACCAGAAGTTTTCTTTGGCTGAGCACCCGTCAGGTAAGCACCAGCGTTGCGAGCATGATCGCCGGGACCGTCACCGTTTGCCCGGGCATGATGCTGAGTTAACCCTTCCAGAACCAGCAGGTGATCTCGCACCTCTGAGAGTGGCTCCAGAGTCGGGCCGAACTGGAATTCAGCGCCGTCACCCGTCGGTCGCCACTTGTCCATGATCGCCCCGTTGGCGAAAAACAGACAGGCCATGCGGACCGGACGAGTTTCTGCGGGAGACGCCACCGTGACCCTGGCCTGCAGCGATTCCAGAAACGGCAGTGTCACACTGAGGCCCGCGGCCTGCAGCACTGTTCGTCGGTTTGCAGTTCTACGTCCCATGTTCGCTCTCCAGCTGTTCAATCAACCAGGAAGACCTGCACAAACGTCAGCATAGGCAATTGGCCGAGCCATCGCCAGCCCTCACCCGCCGGAACCTGGCTGCAGCACCAAATCCCGACGACCTGCACGCCTGAGAAATGCATCGGATGTCACGATCGCTTCCACCAGTGCCGAAAACCGATATCCACTGTTTTTCAGCTGTGTCAAAGATTCCTCAACCGTACACCTGTCATAGTACTCAAGACCGCGTCCCAGCGAATACACCAGCATTTTCTCTGTAAATGCCTGAAAAAAACGATCTTTTCGACCGCGGAGGATCCCCAGCAGCTCGCCCGGACCAGTAAATCGGTCACCCCCAGGCAATTCCCCGGATGCGTCCACGGCCTTCCCGGCATCCTGGTCCCGCCAGCGTCCCACACCGTCAAAATTCTCAAATCCCATCCCCAGCGGGTCCAGAATCCTGTGACACACCGCACAGGCCGGATCCTTGCGATGCAGCTCCATCTTCTCACGCAGGCTCAGAGCCCCTAAATCCTTGCCCGCTTCCTCCAGCGGCGGCACGCCAGCCGGTGCCGGCGGAGGTACCTCGGCAAGAATGTTCTCCAATATCCACTTGCCCCGCTTCACAGGACTGGTCCGGCCAGGATTGGATGTCAAAGTCAGAATGCTGGCATGAGTCAGCACGCCGGTTCGCTGAGTCCCGGCGAGCGAAACCCGCACAAACTCGTCTCCCTGAACGCCGCTGATCCCGTAATGCCTGGCCAGTCGCTCATTCACAAACGAATAATCGGCCGACAAAAATTCCTCGACCGACCGGTCCTCCCGGACAATTGTCGAAAACAGCAGTTCCGTTTCGCGAGCCATCGATTTTCGCAGTGCATCGTCGAAATCCGGATACACTTCCGGATTGGGCCGCACATCCGCGAGATTTCGCAGATTCAGCCACTGCGCAGCAAAATTCCGACTTAATGCCTCTGATCTGGCATCCTGCAGCATGCGTCGTACCTGCTGTCGCAAGACGTCATGCTCCAGCAACTGTCCGTTTTCGGCCAGCTGCAGAAGTTCCTCGTCCGGCATCGAACTCCAAAGAAAATACGACAGTCGTGATGCCACTTCGAAACTGTTCAGAGCACGATCAGGGACGTCTGCAGGAGGATCAGACTCGACGCGAAAGAGGAAATCCGGAGCAACCAGGATGGCCTGCAAAGCCACGTACAAAGCATAGTCGTAAGCCTCGGACTGTTCGGTGACTGTCCGTTCGGCCAGCGTGACATAACGCTGAACTTCTTCCTCCGTCACCGGACGGCGGAATGCTCGCCGCAAAAGAGGCCGCAAGACTTCCTCGGCCGCCTGCTTCACTGACCGTGCTTCACCTGGCCTGCTGATCACGAACTTTTTATGAGTCTCGTGCCACAGTTCCACACCACCACCCTGCGGGCCACTGAGCACAACCTTCCGCACACCCAGATTGCGATCACGGCGACGTTCAGGAGCTTCGGGGTCATAGAAATCATTCAGAAACTCAACGGCGATCTCATGTTCGCCCGCTTTCAGATCCACTGTGTGCTCAAACTGCTGTTCACGCCTGAGCCCCGGCACTTCTTCCTCACGCACTGACTGCCCATCGACAACCAGCGCCGCCTTTGCAAAGCCATCGCCAGCCTGAGTAGCAGTGAGATCGACCTGCACGACGTACCCGCCATCCGCCGGTATGCTGACTTTTGTCGTCAGCCGCCCGTTGGTACTGAGCCATCCATAACCGGCACCGTCCACTGCAGGCTTGTCGGCACCGTTGCGCAGCGAGTCGGCCGGGAAGGTCTCAACAATTCCTTTGGAAAAATCGCGCAGGTCGATCACGGCACCCGCAACCTCCTCGGCTGCATCAAGGTACTTTTCCAGCAACAGCGGCGGCACACTGAGCACGTCGCCAATGTTGTCGAAACCCTCACCCACATCATCCTGCGGAAACCTGTCGGCAGGAGTGATCTGCAGACCAAATAAATCCCGAATCGTGTTGTTGTATTCCGCTCGATTCAGGCGACGCAGTGTTGAACGACCTGGACTGCGCACTATTCGACAGTCAAATTCATACAATTCAGCATGCAGAATTTTGGCGACCGCCTGCTGCTGTTCCGGTGCGGGCAGCGGCGAGTGATCAGCGGGCGGCATGACACCCGCACTGATCATTCGATAAACTCGTTCCCAGCGACGAAAATCACTTAGAAAATCAGCAGGTGACCGCAGGTCATGGACCACAATCCCGGCTTCCTGACTTTCCTCACCATGGCAGGCAATGCAGTACTGGTTCAGGTATGGCAGGACCTGCTGGTCCAGTCGATCTTTACGAGTTTTCTCGAGGGCCGCCTGGGCTTCAGCGAGCTGCTGCTGTTGCTGCTGCTGCGGAGTCAATGACGTTGCTGCCGGCTGGGCAGCGACCGAACCCCCGGACTTTGTTTCAGGTGTGGCAGCCTGCAACGGGATTCCGCTGAGCCACAGCTGGCCGCCCGTAAACAGCACCATGGCCAGTGCACAGATCGCTGCCACAGACAAAGCCAGCACTTGCCAGCGATGAATGCCGGCAGAAACGCCGCGAACGGCAGTCAAACGTGACCGTCTGGAAACCACAGTGGCAGACCGCGAGACCGAAACATTCGCAGGAACGCGGGCAGCAGGGTTCTCAGAGACCGGCTGCAGCAGAACCGACTGACCACAGGCACTATTGGGACAACGGACCCGACGCCCCACGTACCTTGCATCCGCACGGAATCGAAAGCCACACGCCGAACAGGCAAACGACGGCTTCATCTTGAGGCATCCGGTGACATAGAGGCGGGAAAGAATGGGGCAGGACAAGAGATCCTACCGCGCCGCTGCTGCGGAATCCAGAAAACTCGGCTGAGGAGCACGAATTTGGGTGGGCGAGGGGGAAATTCCCGGGAGTCAGAGTTCCGGCAGGAGTCGCTGAATTGACCGCAAAACTTCGTCATCCGAAGGCAGCTCGCTGGACACAACCGGCCGCAGCGGGACCGGGACTTCGTCCATCCGATAAGCCGTGCCACGGCGATGAATTCCATACACCGCCGTGCGGAAGCGAACCGCCGGACGAACGTGCACCTCGGCAAATACCGGATCCAGCAGAATCACAGGCACACTGTCAAGATGCCTGCGAGCAGCCTCGGAAAATCGCGGTACACGCTCGCCACCCACCAGCACCACACAATCCGGCTCACCCGCCGCCAGCAGATTCTCTGCCGAATACTCGCCCGGGCCGTAACGAGGATAGCCGCGAGTCAGACTGACGCTGAACGGATAGCCCGTCTGCCAGCACAGCACACTGTCAGCCCCGGTCACATCCCCGGGGACTCGCATCCGCCGCACGACAAAACGAGTCCACTGGTTCAGATCAGTCACCAGCCGCAGCAAAGCTTCCACGGTCGCATGCCCGCAACGTCCCTGAGCCAGGCTGACGCCGAAGAAAACGGCACCATAGCGAGCCTTCTTCAGGCGGTCCGCCAGACACGACAGCTGCTGCACTGCAAGACCGCCGACGGAACTGACGCCTGGCTCACGGCCAGCCAGCAGCATTCGCAGCACACTGATCACCTCCAGATCAGCCCCGCTCTCAAGCTGCAGAAACTGGTCAGCACGCGCGGCAGTGGCTGTTGGCTGACAGTCCAGCACCACCACATGCCGGCCGGCACGCCCCTGCGGTACCGCCAGTCCCGCAGCGTCCACAATCCGCTCCATGTGCCGCGGATGGCTGCTGACCGGATCACAACCCCAGTAGATCACCAGATCTGACCGGTGCCGCACCTCTCCCAAAGTCGAAGTCGATTCACCCGCAGCCTGAAATGCCAGAATCGACGGTCCATGCCCCAGCGACGCTGTCGTGTCGATAATCCCGCCAAGGCGGTCTGCCAGTTCACAAACCGCTCGCTGACCATCTGTGCTGGAACGCGACAGCCCAAAAAACAGCGGCAGCTTTGCAGCACTCAGCAGAGCGGCAGCGCGAGCCGCAGCGAGGTCAAAATCAACCGGTGAACCGTCAATTTCGGCCGCCACCCCGTCGTCAGGAACCGTCGCCCTGCGAAACCACTCGTCCGCCAGAACACACGCCGGCTGGATACTGCTGACTCGACCGCCACGGAATTCCAGTTGCAGGTCATCACAGACACAGCCACAGCGAGTACAGGCGATGGAAGTCAGCCGCGAGTCTGGCGGGGAATCTGTCATACCGGCATCCCCTTTGCGATGCACTCAGCCGACAATCCGCGACCGCAGGGTCTGCAGCAGACTGACAGCCTGGCCAATGTCCGCCTTCTGACGCTCACGATCCTGCGGAATTTCACGCTCAATCGTTAACGGGCCTGTGTACCCAATTTCCTGCAGTGTTCCAAGATAGCTCTCCATCCCCACGTCGCCGTCACCCAGCGGAACCTCCTGGCCCCACGCTGCGCCGCGAACTTCCGCAGCAGCCCAGCGAGCATCCTTGCAGTGCACACTGCGAACAAAACGCCCCACCTTCTTCAGCGCTTCAATCGGCTCGCCAGTGCCATACAGAATCATGTTGGCCGGATCAAAATTGATGAACAGATTGTCCCGCTGCACATCAGAAATGAACTGCAGCAGGTGATCAGCTGATTCCTGACCGGTCTCCAGATTGAGCTGCTGACCATTGCCTTTGACGTGATCCAGCAGATCACGAGTTGTCTCGAGCAGATCTCGATAGCTGGCACTGGATGTGTCGTGAGGCACAAAGCCGATGTGCAGAGCCACTGTGCTGCAGTTCAACAACCGCGTGAAGTCGCTGATCTCTTTCATCTCCTGCAGGCGGGCAGCGCGAGTTTCGAGGGGGACAAGCCCGACAGTGCGAGCTGTCGTGGCGATGTCAGC
>Ga0172373_10000333_pt1 | contig 77162 bp, 57 predicted proteins | sample Lak10m_2_FD_114546 | JGI IMG/M metagenome (GOLD analysis project Ga0172373, IMG submission 114546) | Freshwater microbial communities from Kabuno Bay, South-Kivu, Congo - kab_092012_10m | ecosystem: Environmental > Aquatic > Freshwater > Lake | place: Democratic Republic of the Congo...
CGGCTTTGCGTTTTTCAGCATCTGCTAGGTGTTGATCCGGCCTCGTCGGAGACGAGGCCCAGAAGTACCTAGCAGGGTTGCTGAAAAAGGCCCAAAGCGGCCTTTTTCAGCAACCTGCTAGCATGATGGTCGTGGTGGAGGGCGTGTTGCCGGTGGTCGTCGTGCGATGCGTCATGCCTCAGCGCCGAGGGTGACCGACATCCATGGCGGAACCGGGGGTAGCCTCATCGGATGCACGACGCGTCTGTTTCCCGATCGGGGCAGCGGCAGGGCTTCTCCCTCGTGGAGGTTGTCGTCGCCCTCACCATCACGGTGGCTCTGGCGACGGCGGCGTCGGTGGCCGTGGCCGGATCGATCCGCGCGAGCCGCGAGCGCAACGCGTTCGAGCGCTACCATCTCGATCTCCTGGCGCTGCGTAAGCGCGCCCGCGATGAGAACGTGATCCTGCGCATCTGCGCACCGCCGTGTGGCCGCGCCGTCACCCTGGGCTTCAACGACAACACGACCTCATTTGTCGAGGAGGTCCTCCACTGCTCGCCGGCCACGGGTCACGTGCCACCACGCTTCAAGACGACGACCTACGGCGAGCGGATCATCCCGACCCCGAACACCAGCGCCGACGGCGTATGTCTCTACCCCGACGGCCACATCACCTCCTTCAACGGCGGCTTCAACGCGGGCTTCACCGGCTTCAGCCTCACCTCGCCGACATTCTCGAGCAGCATCCTCGTGGACCCGGCGACGGGCGTCATCACGGGCGCCACCGGGCCGTTTCCCTTGCCCTTCGTCGACAACCTCGCTGACCGGAGCACCCATGGCCTGCCGTTGCCGTGAGCCACTCGCTGTGCGCGGCTACAGCATCATCGAGGTTCTGGGGGCTGCCACGATCTTCATCGTCGGCCTCGCTGGCCTGACCCAGGGCCTGGCCACGCTGCGGACCGCCGACGCACGCGCCGACCGCCTCGCGATCATGTCCCAGATCGCCCTCACGTGGGTCGATCGCACCGCGCGAGCGGATCCGGGGACGCCCCTGTTTTCGGCGGTCTGTGACGGCGGCGGCGCCTGCGACGTCGTCGAAGGGGCTGCCCGGCGCAGCTGCTCCGTCGACGAGACCGGTGAGCCTGTGAGCGAGGGTGGCTTCGTCGTCACCTGGCACGTGATTCCCGACGTCCCGCGGGCTGGCGTGCGGCGCATCGACTTCCAGGTCGTTGACGCCAACGGGCTCTCGTCCCCCTTCGTGGTGCAGACCCATGTCCGTTGAACGTCGCGCCTTTTCGCTCATCGAGGTCATGACGGCACTTGCGCTGTCGGCGATCATCGCCACCGCCGCCATCGGCGTGTTCAGCGCGTTGCTGTCCTCCCTTGTGACCTGGCGCTCCCGCGTCGCCATCGATCGCCGCGCTTCCATCGCCAGCGAGTGGATCAACAACGAACTCTCCGTCGCTGGCGGCGGGCCCCTCCCCCGACGCCTCGCAGTCGCCGTCGACGGCGAGGGCGGACTCCATGTCCTCGACGTCATCCCGCCGGCGGTGCAGGCCCGCTCCGTCTTCGAACGTCGCAGTTGCAGCGGTCTCAACTGCAACGTCGAGCTCGACCCCATCACCGACGTCATCACGTACATGCCGCCACAGTGGCCCCTGCCGCTTCGTCGGGTCACCGCCACCACGATCGAGGTGCCGACGTCATCGCCGTCGCGTTGCCCGCCGGCGTCGACATCGGCCTCGAATTCTCCGCTTGGCTACCTTGCGCTCGTTGCGGCGGACGAGATCGCCCTGGTCCTTCCCACCCGCGTGCGCTTCGAGCCGGACAACAGCGTCTGTGTCTACACGATCGCTGAGACGGACTTCCCGATGACGTCGTCGGTCGACGACCGCTTCAACGGTGGCGCCGCCGTGCCCGTGCGCTGGCACGTCTTCCGCCACGACGCCTCGGCGCAGGCGTTGCGTTCATCCTGGCAAGGCCGCCCACCCCAACGGACGGTGATGAGCGACTCCGGACCCCAGCGCGTGAACCTCCCCAACGAGGAGGTCGCCATCACCCAGCTCGGGCGCATGGAGGTCCGCTTCGGCGAGGACACCGACGACGATGGCATCGTCGACGTCTGGCGCGCGCCCGGGGACCTGCCGGTCGCTCGGCGTCACGCGGTGGAGGTTGCGGTCGTGGTGTCGGCGCCATCGTCGCGCGCGCCCGCGCGGCTCCTCACGCTACCGTCTGGCGCCCTCTTCTCCTCTCCAGTGGGTCGCGTCGCCGAGCTCGCCGTGACCCGGGTGACCCTGGGGGCAGTGGCCCGATGATGACTTCCGCGCTCCCCTCTGCGACCCCTGGCGCGACGGTGACTTCAACCCGCGCCTACGCCATGACCATCGTCATGATGGTGCTCGGGCTGCTCGCCGTCGCCGTCGCCGCCCTCGCCTTCGCGATCGTGGGCTCCATCGAGAACGCGCGCCTGCTCGCGGCGCAGACCCGCGCCGAGGGGGCGGGCCGCGGCCTCATCGCACTTGTCGAGGCCGCCCTTGCTGACGCTGTCGCCAGCGGCGCGCGCGTGCTTGCTCCCTTGAGTGCGAACGACGATCCCACCACGGCCTGGGACATCGTCCGCGCCGAGGGAGGGCGCACGTGTCGGCGCGAGCCAGCAACGCCGACATCGGTGCTCGCCACGTCGCCGGAACTCGTCGGCGTGCGCGAGAAGTCCTGCTTCCGTGACTGGCTCCCTGCCGGGATGTCGGTGGAGGAACTGCACATCGGCCCGCTCGGCCTGTTGACGACGCCCGCGATCCGCGGCGCGGGCTTCTTCCCCGCAAACCCCGTGGTGACGAGCGCCGGTGTCCTCTCGGTCACCGTCCGCGACGAGCGCAAGCAGGCCAGGGCCATGACCCGTGCCGTCGTGCAGGTCTTGTCCGCGTCGCCCTTCTCGTTCCAGGCCCTCGCGCTCGGACCCGCGCGCCTGCCATCGATCGAACTCGAAGGCATCGTGCACGCCAACGGCGACTTGTGTCTGCGGGAGGCCGAGCTCGAGCGCGTCACGAGCAGCGGCCGCATCGGCTGTGGGGGCGATGACGCCGAGGTGGACGGCGACGACGTCGACATCACCGCCGCCGCCGCGTGGCCCGTCAAGCACGAGCGTCGCATCCTTGATGCCCGCCACGGCGTCGGCCCCGTGCGGGTCGCCTTCGCCGACGCCCATGAACTCGTGCGGCCCCTCAAGAGCACCGATGCCGGAGCGACCCTGCGTGGTCGCATCGCCTCCGCCGCCGCCACGGTCCTCGTCGACGGTACCTGGTACCGCCGTGCACCGGCTTCGGCGCGCTGGCCGGGCACTGCCGTCTGGTCGGACCATCCCGGTCGCGCACGCACGGTGCGGGATGAGTCCGACCTGCTGCAGGCCGCCCCCGCCATCGACGTCGGCATCGACACCATCGGCAACCCGCCTGCGCGCCTCTACTCGCGCTACGACAGGGCGGGGGCCGGCGGCTTCGACCCCGGCAGCGAAGGCGTCGTCTCCTACGGCGCCATCACCCGCTCGGGCGGTGTCCACGTGCCCGCCGCGCCCTCCGCCAGCGGTCTTGTCCCGGCGACGACGGACGAAGGCCTCTTCGCCGGCGCCCGCATGCTCATCGTCGACGGCACCACCGGACGCCGGGAGTTGCCCATCAACATCGACGTCGCTGCCCTCGGACGCGCTTCGGTGTCGTTGGCGAACCGGGAACTCGGCACCACCGGATGGAACGGCGTGCTGTGGATTTCGTCGTCGTGGCCGGACCGTGCCACCGGAGCACCCATTCCCGAAGCCGGAGGCGTCGACGACCCCGCGCAGCCTGTCGCCGACCCGGGCGGCCAACGTGCCCTGCCGGGCCCACTCTGCTCGGACGACGCCGCCGGCTCGGCACTCGCGGGTGATTTCAAGGTGCCGGCCTGTGACGACGACGCCCCACGCCCGACGATCGTGCGCTTGATGAACGGTGCCGACCTCCGCGCCTTTGGCCGTCGGGGCCTGGTCATCGTCAGCGATCTTCCCGTCGTCATCGTTGGAGATTGGAACCAGCAGCGCGACACCGCGGACATCCCAAGCGTCGTCGTCGCTGATCGCGTTGTCGGCGTGTCCCCGGACTGGACCGACGATGCCGCCCTCGCCGTCGCGGGCGAGGATGGCGTCATCGACCGCGACGCCCGCCTGAAGTGGCGCGTGCACCTGCTGACCGGGGTCTTTCCTGTCGGCGGGAGCTTCGACTTCCTCGACCGTGTCGGCGTTGTGGAGTCGCGCACGCGGCTGGACCACGAGGGCTCTGTGGTGCTCGCCTTCTCCTCGCGCACCCGCACGACCGCGCTGCCGGCGTCGCGTCGCCTCGACCATGACGAGGACGACCGCTGGGATCCGTGGGCGACGGCGCCGCCATCGGCGCTGTCGATCGGCGTTGTGCTCGACATCGTCAGCGCGAGGTTGCCGTGATGCCGGGGGGAGAGCGGTTCGAGCGTCTCCGCGTGCTCGGTGAGGGCGGCATGGCGCGCGTCTGGGAGGCGCGCGATCGCACCACCGGCACGCGCGTCGCCCTCAAGGAGATCCTGGGCGAGCAGGACGAGCATGCTGTGGAGCGTCTGCGCCGCGAGGCTGCCGCCGCGATGCTGTTGGCGCACCCGAACATCTGCCGTGCCCTCGACTACAACGTCGTCGAGGGCGATCGCTGGATCGCTTTCGAACTCGTCGAGGGCGTCAGCCTCCGCGACGTCATCAAGTCCTTGATGCCGCTCCCCTCGAATGTCGCCGCCGTGCTCCTCGATCAGTTGCTCGCCGCGCTTCAGCACGCCCACGCGTCGGGTGTCCTCCACCGCGACATCAAGCCGCGCAACATCATGGTGACCCGTGACGGCGTGCTGAAGCTCCTCGACTTCGGCATCGCTCGCAGCGTCGACGACCCGACGCTGACGCAGACCGGCGCCCTCGTTGGCACTCCCTCCTACATGAGCCCGGAACAAGCGCTGGGGGAGCGCCTCGATGGCCGCAGCGATCTCTTCGCCGTTGGCATCCTGCTGCACGAGATGTTCACCGGCGCGTCACCGTATGCCGCCAACGATGTCGCGGTGATGTTGACCCGACTGATGACGACACCGGTGCCTCCGCTCGCCGAGGTCGCGCCATGGGCGTCTCCGGGGCTCCTCACCGTCCACGCCGTGCTGACCGCCCACGCCGCCGACCGCCGCTGTCCCGACGCGTTCACCGCTCGCGCCATTCTCGCCGACGATGTTCGCGCCGCGCCGGCCGGGCTGCTCGCTGCGGTCATGGAGGACCTCGCCCACGCCCGCTCCGAGGGACGACGACAGACCATCGCTGCGCTCACGGCCGAGGCCGAAGAGCACGAACGCGCCGGACGCATCGAGGCGGCATTGTTGCGCTGGGACGCCCTGTGCCGCTTCGACGGCGAACACACCCTGGCCCGCTCACGTCGCGACGCCCTCGCGGCCGCCCACGGATACGCATTCGACGTCGACGATGAAGAAGATCTGCGCGCCCTGAAGGCCCAGGCCGGATCCAGCGCGCAGCCCGTCGTGTACCGTCGTCTCGCCGACCTCTACCGCGCGCGTCGTCGCGTGGGCGAGCAGACCCGGTGGCTCCGGCGATACGTTCGCGCGCAGCCCAACGACACCCTCGCCGTCGAGCAACTCTCGGCGCTCGAGGGAACGAAGCCGGGATGGCGCCGCCCCCCGTCATCATCGTCGCCGTCATCATCGTCACCGTCATCGGTATCGTCACCGGGAGGGCCCCGTCTCATCACCGCGCAGTCAGCTCCACCGGGGGCGCTGCGCACCCGCGACGTGCTCGAGGGCGTCGAGCCGCGCGCGCGCGGGCGGCCCGCTGAACCACCGGGGTCGTCGTCGTCGCCGTCTCGGTCCATCGTCCTTGTGGCGGCCCCCGAGACCGCCACCCGCGATGACGACGGTGACCGCGGGAGGGGCATCGCGCTCGGCATCATCGCCGCGCTTGTCGTCGGGGGCCTCGCCCTGTTCACCGTGCCGTGGCTGCGCGGCGCGTCGGCGGCGGAGGCGCCGCCCACTCCGAAGGCGGCGGAGCGCGCCCCCGGTCCCGCCGCCATCGTGGACGTCGCACCACTGCTCGCGCAGGCGCGCGTGCAGTGGAGCAATGGCGACGCGCTCGCCGTGATCCAGACCACAACCACCATCCTCGGTCTGGAGCAGGAGACGTTCATCGTCGACCGCCGCGAAGCCACGTGCCTGCGGGCTCGGGCCCATGCCCGCCTGCGCCGAACCGACGAGGCGCGGCTTGACGCGCAGCGGTGCATCGACTGGCAGGTGTCGTCCACCTCGCCCGAACTCGAGGAGATGCGGCGGCTCATCAACGAACTGCAGGCCTTCTGACGATCCTGGCGGACAGTTGATCGTTGTTGTCGCCGGTCGTGGCCCGCGATGGCCGACGGGCATCATCGATCTGCCAGACAGGATGATGGCGATCGACCCGAGCCGGACCCCCAGCGCGGAGCGTCGCCACGCGGGGCCCGGGGCTCTGGGGCGCACCGGACATCGACGGCTACACCACCCCACCATGGCGTCGGCGCCGTTGCCGTTCCGGGGCTGGAGGGTGCATGCTGCCGGGCGATGTCTCTCGAGCCAGTCAGCCTCGGCCAGGGCCGCACCCACTGCCCCGGGCTCTCCGCCGACGAGCGCGGCGTGGTGATGGGGCGCCGCCTCGCGGTGTTCTTCCCCGATGTGTCACGCGCCGTCGGCTTCTTCCGTGCCTACTCGCGCGAGGTCTCGCTCGACGAGATCCTCGCGTCGCTCGAGATCAAGGAGGCCATCTCCGAGCGCGGTGGTCGCGAGATGATGGTGCGCTTCGAGGTGCAGGGCTCCTACGCCGCCGACCGCGCCGCCCAGGCCGGTCGGCTGCACCGCGGCCGCGCCTTCACCGGCACCGAGCAGCACTATGTGCCGTTTCGCGATCGCAAGAGCCCCCTCGGCTACGACCTCTCCGGGCCCGAGGACCTCGTCGCCGACACCCGCGACCTCGTGCTCTACGGCGACGCCGGCGCCGACCGGCGCACGCTCGGGCGCTCGATCCAGCTCAAGGACCTCATCCTCGGACTGACGCCCCGGCCGCTGTCGCAGCAGGAGCGCGAACAGGAGACCCACGACGCCCTCGTCGTCCGCTGCGAGCACGGCCTCAGCAAGATGCTGTGCCGGTACCTCTGGTCGCGGCAGGTGCGGGCGAAGGTGACGTCGGCGGTGAGCGCGCGCCGCTCGCTGTTTTCGGGCCGCCCCCGCGAGGTGCAGCTCGTCACCTGCGAAGGCATCCCCCACCACGTCGCCGGCCTGCTCGCCAGGACGCCCGGCATGCGCGTGTTCGTGCCGACGCACAAGCACCTCATGGTCGAGTGGGGTTTCCGCCACCCGATTGCGCTTGAGTCCTGCGGCGCGGCGTTCTCCGACGACGAGACGGTCCTCTTCTACGGCAGCGGCATCGACGAGGGCCCGCGCAGCGGCGGCATCACCGAGCGCCTCGTCGTTGAAGAAGATGCCGTCGACATCCGCGACCTCGTCGACGTCAGCGTGCGGGGAAAGGACGGCATCATCCCGCCGCCCGAGGTCCGCGACGCCCGGGGCATCGAGGAGCTCGACGTCGAGCTCAAGCTGGGCCGCCTGCCGCGCGCCAGCGCGTCGACGACGGCGCTGCTCATCGAGATCGAGCGGATGCCGTGGTTCCAGAAGCTCGTCTACATGCTGCCGGCGGCGATCCTGCGCTCCTACGAGGCGGTCATCACCGACACCCACATCATCGTCGTCAACCGCCGCGGCGTGCACGGCATCCCGTTCGGCGCGCCGATGACCGAGATCCACCCCCAGATCTTCTGCCCCGTCGGCATGGGACTCCTGCCGCGCGTCGACTACGACCTGCTGCGCGAGCACCTGCAGATCCGCCCCGACCAGAACCTCACCTTCTTCCCCGAGGACGGCGTGCCCTTCGCCGTGCCCATCGGCGCCCTGCGGCCCCTGTCGCGCGCCGTCGTCGCCCCCGAGCGGGCGAGCGCCTCGATCCTCGAGGTGAAGGGGCGCTCCATCGCCGAGGAACTCGCGCTGCCCACCGTCACCCACAAGCGGCAGGGGGCGTTTTCGCTGTGGCGTGGCACGAAGCTGGAGGAGCCGTCGTCGTCGCCGCAGCTGCCGCCAGCGTCGTCGTCGTCGCCGACCCCACAGCTGCCAGCGCGCCCGGGCGCCGATGACGTCGGAGACGACGGGCAATGAGCGCCGCCGGCATCCTCGCCCGCTTCTCCCGCGACTTCGGCGTTCCGTTCCTGCTCGGCCGTCGCTGCGTGATCGCCGATCCCCTCGGCCGCCCCGGCTTCGCCGCCATCCAGCACGGCCTCTCCGTCGACGTGCCGCTACAGGAGGCCTGCGACGCCCAGTTCACCGACGCGGCCCTGTGGTGCGACGTCACGCCGGCGCCCTTCGACCACGACGCCGCCACGCTCCTCTACGCCGCTCATGACCTGTTCGCGACGACGCACCCGCAGGCGACGTCGTTCTATGCGCGCAGCCACCTCTTTGCGAAGGCCGCGGCCCAGGCCGTCGACAGCCTCCCGCGCACCTTCGATCCGGGCCGCCTGCTCACCCGCCACCTCGTCGTCCGACGCTTCTTCAAGACGACGCGCACCGACGTCCACGTGAAGTGGTGGACGGGCAGCGAGAGCTTCTACGGCGCCGAGCCGCCCCGCCGCCTCGTTGCCATGCCCGGCCTGCGCCGCGTGCAGCAGCAGCGCCTCACCCAGCCCATGTGGCGCCTCGCCATCGCCGGTGGCGACGAGGAGCTGCGCATCGCGCGGCAGGGGCTCATGGTCGCGATGCTCGACGCGAGCCCGCTGTCGCGCCTGCTGCTCGCCGGCGACCCGGTCCAGAAGAACCTCGGCTTCTCGCTCCTGCTGCCGTGGAAGCACCAGGGGCGGAAGGCCTCGCCTCTCGATGTGCTCGAGGACAAGCGCCTCGCCCGCATGGTGAGCGACGCCATGCTGCAAGACGGCCTCGACGTCGGCGGTGCCGCCCTCGCGCTGGCGTTGCTGCAGGGGCTGCGGGAGGGCACGAGCCCGGCGGTCCTGCGGCGCGCCGCCGAGCTGTGCACGCACCTCGCCCTCGTCGCCTGCTACATCGAGGGTGAGGCGCCCGGCTCGCGAGAGAGCCGCCCGCTGGTGGCCTTCGCCGACGGCGACCCCGCCGCCCTCAACGAGGCCAGCCGCGTCTACTGGGCCGTCGTCGGCGCCACCCTCGCCCTCGGGCGCGCCGGCGTCCTCGACGTGCCCCTCGACGCGCTGCCGCCAACGACGAAGCCGGTGCTGCAGCGCCTGCAGCGCCGCCTCGAGCACAAGCGGATCCTCGCCGTCAGCGAGCCCCTGCTGCGCGAGCTCGGGCGGCGCCTGCCCCGCCCGGCGGCGGGTCCCGCCCTGCCGGGCCCCACGCCGTCGTCGGCCGCCGACGGCGAGACCCTCGTCGTCGCCGGCCGCGACGCCGACGCCGACGCCGACACCCAGCCCGAGGCGCTCTCGCCCCCGCCCTGACGGTGTCGCCGGGGCGCGGGAGGTGCTACGACCCGCCCCATGGCATCTCCGCGCTTCCCCGAGCCCCCGCCGTCCGTCCCCGCCACCCCGATCGCCGACGTCGACGCCATCCTGCAGCGTCTGGCGGCGAAGAAGGACCAGTGGGTGAAGACGGGCATCCCCGAGCGCATCAAGCTCCTCGAGGCCATCCGCACCGCGATCATCGCCGAGGCCGACGCCTGGACGCGCACCATCTCGCGCCTCAAGGGCATCGACCCGTCGTCGCCGCTGCATGGCGAAGACTGGCTCGCCGGCCCCGTCGTCACCGTCCGCAACGTGCAGCAGCTCATCAAGGCGCTGCACGCCGGTGGCCAGCCCAAGCCGCCGGGCCTGCGCCAGCGCAAGGACGGCCAGTGGGTCGCCGACGTCATGCCGTGGGGCCTGTGGGACAAGATCCTCCTCACCGGCTGGACCGCCGAGATCTGGATGGAGCCGGGCCAGCCGCCGAGCCAGGGGCGCATCTACCGGGAGCCGCAGGAGAAGGGGCACGTCTCCCTCGTCCTCGCCGCCGGCAACGTGACGTCGATCGGCCCGATGGACGTGCTCTACAAGCTGTTCGCCGAGAACGAAGTCGTCGTCATGAAGATGAACCCGGTGAACGAGGCCGGCGGTCCGCACATCGAAAAGATGTTTGCGCCCCTCGTGCAGGCCGGGGTCTTCGCCGTCGTCTACGGCGGTGGCGAGGTCGGCAAGCACCTCACCGACCATCCCCTCGTCGAGACCATCCACATCACCGGCTCCGACAAGACCCACGACGTGATCATCTGGGGCGCCACGGCCGAGGAGCAGGCGAAGAACAAGGCTGCCGGCACGCCGCGCCTCACCAAGCCCATCTCGTCCGAGCTCGGCTGCGTGACGCCGGTGCTCGTGCTGCCGGGCAACTGGTCCGACGCCGACATTGCGTTCCAGGCCGACCAGGTCGCCGGCATGGTGACGCAGAACGGCTCGTTCAACTGCAACGCCGCCAAGGCCATCGTGACGTGGAAGGGCTGGACGCTGCGCGAGAAGTTCATGGCCGCCGTCGAGGACGCGCTGAAGAGGGCGCCGCCGCGCAAGGCCTACTACCCCGGCGCCGAGCAGCGCTATCAGGCCTTCCTCGAGAAATACCCGAACCACAAGGTGCTGGGGCAGAAGGGCGAGGGCGTGGTGCCCTGGACCCTCATCCCCGACGTGCCGCCGAAGAAGGGCGAGTACGCGCTGTCGACGGAGGCCTTCTGCGGCGTCGTCGCCGACACGGCGCTGGAAGCGAAGGACGAGAGCGACTTCTTCGACGTGGCCCTCGCCTTCGCCAACGACACGAGCTGGGGCACGCTGTCGTGCATGGTGCTCGCGCACCCGACGACGCAGGCCCACGCGAAGTTCGATGGATTCATTGCCGGCCTGCGCTACGGCGGCATTGCCATCAACGGCTGGGCGGGCTCGCTCTTCGGTCTGGCGCAGACGACGTGGGGCGCCTTCCCCGGTCATCCCCTCGACAACATCGAGTCGGGCCGTGGCGTTGTGCACAACACCTTCCTCTTCGACCATCCGCAGAAGTCGGTGGTGCGCTTCCCGTGGCGCATCGCCCCGAAGCCGGTGTGGTCGCCGAGCCACAAGACCCTCGACAAGGTGGGCAAGGCCCTCTTCGCCATCGAGGCCGAGCCGTCGATCCTCAAGCTGCCGCCGCTGTTGATCGCGGCGTTCCGGGGCTGAGCCCATGCTGCGCCGCTGCTCGCGCCTCGCTGCGCTCGTTGTCGCCGTCGTCGCCCTCGCCGCCCTCGGTGGGGGCTGTGCCAGCTACAACGTCATCCCCGACGACGCCCGCGCCCGCATCGAGGAGGCCCACGAGGGGGAGCTGCTGTTCGTGAAGCAGTCCCTCTACGCCGGCCGCTTCTACGACGACGATCGCTACCGCCTCGTGCATCCGCGTCGCTTCGAGGAACTCACCTATCTGCTCAACGCCGAGGGCGAGCCGGTCCCGCCGGCGCCGGCCGACGAGATCATCCCGGCGGGCACGCGGGTCCGCATCGAGCGGATCGAGTGGCCCGACGGCGACGCCGTCTTCCGTCGTCCGCTCTACACGCCCCGCTACACGACGTGGATCTTCCTGCGGGTGGCCCGCGGCACCGGCGCCGGCGTGACGATGGAGCGCGCGGAGCGGCACATCCTGCTCTTGCCGGGCGGCCTGTCGGATGAAGAGAGCTTCGAGCAGTGGTTCTCGGCGGCGCTGTCGCCGACGGATCCGACGCCGTGGCTGCGCAGCCTCTCCGAGGTGCAGCAGGTGGCCATCGCCCAGAAGAAGCCCGCGAAGGGCATGACCTACGAGGCGCTGACGGCGGCGCTCGGCTTCCCCGACCGGATCAGCCAGCGGCAGGAGGACGACGGCACCGTCGTCGAGGTCGGTGCGTGGGGGGCCGTCACCGTCACGCTGCGCGACGGCATCGTCGACCGCACCGAGGAGCCGCTGGCGCCGTCGTCGTCGTCGCCACCCTCGTCGGCGCCGTCGTCGTCGGAGCCATCGTCGGAACCGTCGTCGTCGTCGGCACCGTCGTCGTCGGAACCCGGCTGATGGGCGTCCTCGCCGTCGTCGCCACCCCGATCGGCAACCTGCAGGATCTCTCGGCCCGCGCCATCGAGACCCTGAAGAGCGCCGACGTCATCTGCGCCGAGGACACGCGCCACACGCGGCCGCTGCTCGACCGCATCGGCGCGACGAAGGCCCGCCTCGTCGCCGTGCACGCCCACAACGAGCGCGAGAAGGCGCCCGAGATCAGCGCGTTGCTCGACGAGGGCCAGCGCGTCTGCTTCGTCTCCGACGCCGGCTGTCCCGGCGTGTCCGATCCCGGCGGCCGCCTCGTCGAGGCCGTCGTCGCTCTCGGCCACGGCGTCGAGGTCATCCCCGGTCCGTCGGCGCTGACGGCGGCGCTGATGGGCGCTGGCATCGACGCCACCCGCCTGGCGTTTCTCGGCTTCCTGCCGCGCAAGGGCAGGGAGCGCGAGCGCCTCGTGCGTCACGCCGTCGACGGTGGCCTCGCCGTCGTCGTCTACGAGGCCGCCAACCGCACCGACGAGCTGCTGGCGGATCTGCACGAATGGTGCGGCCCGCGCCGCGTCGTCGTCGCCCGCGAGCTCACCAAGCTGCACGAGACCTTCCACCGCGGTGTCCTCGGCGGCGCCCTGACGCCGCCCCTCGTCGACAAGGGCGAGGTCGTCGTCGTCGTCGAGGGCGGCGAGCTGAAGGAGCCCACCGCGCCGGCCCTCGACGTCGTGGCGCTGATGGCGGACGCGTCGTTGTCGCCGAAGGAGAAGGCCCGTCGGCTCGCGCAGGCCCAGGGCATCTCGGTGCGCGAGGCCTACGCGCGCCTGCAGCAGGCCCAGCACGCCTCGCCGCTCACCGACGTGAAACGGGCCCTCACCCTCGTCGGCGAGGCCGCCCACGCCCTGCTCGCCGCCGACGACGTTGCCCGCGCCGCCCGGGGCGAGCCCGCCGACGAGACGGGCGCCGCCGGCGCCGACATCGTCGGAGCCGATCCCCTGCTGCGCCTGCTGGCCCGACGCCCGGCGCTGGCGGCCCCCGTCGAGGCCGCCGAGGCCGCCAGGGCGATGCTCGCGGCGCTCGCTGCCCTCGACGCCCTCCAGGACGCCCTCGACACGTCCGACGGCGATGACGGCGACGGCGCGGCCTGACGCGCGCCCTCCACGGCGTGGTCAGAGCCAGCGGCGCTGGCGGAACGCGACGGCGACGCCGACGACGATGGCGAGGGAGCCCACGAGCGTCAGCGCGAAGGCCAGCGGGTGCTGCGCGAGAGGCAGCATCACGTTCATGCCGTAGAAGCTGGCGACGACGGTGGGGATGCTCACGAGCAGCGTGAGCGACGTCAGCCGCTTCATGACGACGTTGAGGTTGTTGGAGATGATGGACGCAAACGCATCCATCATGCCCGACAGGATGTTCACCGAGATGGTGGTCATCTCGGCGGCCTGGGCGAGCTCGACCTCGACGTCGTCGAAAAGGCCGTCGTCGCTGGCGTCGCGCGGGAAGCGGCTGTCCCGGCGCAGGCGGCCGAGCATCATCTGGTTGCTCTTGAGCGCGATCTCGAAGTGCACGAGGGACTTCTGCAGCCGCAGCAGCTCGCGGATGTGGATGTTCTCCTGCGCGTCCTGCAGCCGGTTTTCGACCTCGTCGACGGCGCGGTCGATGGCCTGCAGGTCGGCGAGGAAGGCGGCCGCGACGCGCTCGAGCAGGCGCAGCACGAAGCGGGTCGGGTCGGCGCCCTCGAGGCTCGGCAGTCCGACGTGGGTGAGGGTGTCGTCGTCGGCGGCGCCCACCGTCACGAGGTGGCCGGCGACGACGATCACGCCGATCGGCGCCGTGCGCCACGGCTCGTCGGCCGCCGCCGCCGGCCACGGCACCCGCACCACGACGAGGCGGGCGCCGTCGTCGTGGTCGATGCGGGCGAGCTCGTTGATGTCGAGGGCATGCTCGAGGAAGCTCGCCGGCACGCCGAGCCCGCCGAGCACCTCGCGCTCCGCCGCCGTCGGCGCGTGGGCGTGCAGCCAACGGGCGCTCGCGAGAGGCGCGCCGGGAGCGACCGGCTCGAGGCGGTGGTGGGTCGTGGACCAGGCGGAGAGCATGCGCCAGCGCAGCACGCCCCGTCGGGGCGGACAAGCCCGGCCGTCCTTGCGCCCGAGGCTCCCTCCGGCCCATCATCCGTCCCCATGCGCGCCGAGGAGTGGCTCATCGACATCGACGACGCCGACGTGACGCTGCTGACGTCGCCGTCGGCGGCCCGCGCCGTCGTCGATGACGTCGTCGACGCCTTCGGCCTCAGCCTCGTCGCCGAGCCCCTCGTGCATGCCTTTCCGGCGACGGCGGCCGGGCCGGGCGGCGTCACGACGCTGGCGCTCCTCGCCGAGAGCCACGTCGCCCTGCACACCTGGCCCGAGCACGCCGGCGCGCTGTTGAGCCTCGGCACCTGCCGCTGCGGCGGTCACGACGCCTTCGACTGGGCGGCCCTCGTGCGACGTCACCTCGGTGCGGGTGCGCGCGTCGTCGTGCGGCGGGTGGAGCGGAGCCTCGGTGCAGCGCCGCCGGCCCGCGTCGTCGCCGGAGGTCGTCGATGAGCGCGCAGGGGAAGTGCCCGGGCTGCGGCGCGCCCATCACCTTCCGGGTCACCACGTCGGTGGTGGCGGTATGCGGCTTCTGCCAGCAGGTGGTGGCCCGCGGCGACGTCGACGTCGTCGACCTCGGCAAGAGCAATCCGGTCCTCGTGGTGCCGTCGGCCTTCGCCGTCGGCAGCGTCGGCCGCTTCCGTGAGCAGGGCTTCACCGTCGTCGGTCGCGCCCAGCTCAAGCACGCCCTCGGTGGCGTGTGGAACGAGTGGTATGCCGCCCTCGACAACGGTCGCTGGGTGTGGATCGCCGAGCACCAGGGCCGCGTCGCCTTCATGGGCGAGGTGTCGCCGACGCAGGGGCCGGGCATCCGCGCCCTCGACGCCGCCACCCCCGGCTCGCGCTGGCTCTCGGGCCGCGGCGAGTTCGTCGTCGTCGAGCGGGGCATCGCCACCGTCCACGCCGAGGAGGGCGAGCTGCCATGGCGGGCCGCGCCCCACGAGCGCCGCGCCGCCGTCGACCTGCAGGGCCCGGGTGGTGTCTTTGCCACCCTCGACTTCGGCGCCGTCGGCGCCGACGAGCAGCCGCAGGGGCCCACCCGTTTCTTCGTCGGCCACGAGGTCGACGTCGCGAGCCTCGGCCTCTCGCACCCGACGGGGGGCCCGCCGACCGGCGACGAGGCGCTGCCCACGGTGGCGGGCAGCGTCGCGCTGGCGTGTCCGAACTGTCAGGCGCCGCTGTCGCTGCGTCGCCCCGATGACAGCCGCACCGTCGTCTGCGAGAGCTGCGGCTCGGCCTCGTCGATCGACGAGCACAAGAAGCTCGCGCTGCTCTTTCCGCAGAAGCTGCGCTTCGACCCGAAGATCCCGCTTGGCGCGCGCGCCCGTTTCGACGAGGCCCTCCTCAAGAACGCCCGCGTCCAGGACAACCTCAAGAGCCTCAACGTCGAGGTCGTCGCCTTCGTCGTCCGCTCCGTCGTCGAGGACGGCGAGACCTTCACCTTCGACGAGTACCTGCTGGCGACGCCGAAGCAGGGCTTCTTCTGGCTCGTCGAGAGCGACGGCCAGTGGTCGCTCTTTCGCCCCCTCAGCGCCGCCGATGTCGTGGAGCACCCCGGCGCCGCGCAGTACCAGGGCGGCCGCTACATGCTCGAGGGCCAGTCGACCCCGAAGGTCGAGCAGGTCATGGGCGAGCTCTATTGGCAGGTGAAGCTCGGCGACAAGAGCCGGGCCACCGACTACACCCGCATGAAGTACCGCCTCACCGTCGAGAAGACGAAGGATGAGGTGAACTGGACCTTCGGCTTCCCCGTGCCGCGCAGCGAGCTCGCCCGCACCTTCGGCGTGGCGCTGCCCATCTCGACGTCGAGCAGCTTCGGCGGGTCGCCCTATGCGTCGTCGTACGACAGCTCGTCGATGTACTCGTCGCCGCAGCAGCTGCCGACGTGGGCCGTGGTGCTCATCGTCCTCGTGATCATCTTCCTGATGGTGGCCCTCGACTGCGACGGCGGCGGCTACGGCGGTGGCCACGGCAGCTACGGCGGTGGCGGCGGCATCAGCTTTGGCAAGTGAAGCGGCCCCAGGCATCTCATCAGCGCCAGCTGATGAACCTGGATGCAACTCTCGGAGCGTGTGATGGAACTCCTCGACAAGATCGCCCACCAGTTTCTCGTCACCCTCGGCTTCACGCTGATGGGCCTCATCGCCTTCGCCATCGCGTTCGCCGTCATCGTCAAGGTGACGCCGTTTTCGATGCGCAAGGAGATCGAAGAGGACCACAACGTCGCCTTCGCCATCGTGATCGCGTCGATCATCCTCGGCATCGCCCACATCGTCGCGTCCACCGTGCACGGCTGACGATGGGCGAGGCATCTCCGGCGCCGGCACCGACGCTGCGGCCGCCGCCCGACCCCTTCGGGCCCGACGCCTTCCTCGCCGACGAGGACGTCGTGCGCGCCCGCTCCCGGACGACGGCGGCGTTGTTCGCCAACGTCTTCCTCGTCGCCTCCTGCGGGCTCATCTACGAGCTGCTCGCCGGCGCCGTCGCGAGCTACCTGCTGGGCGACAGCGTCACGCAGTTCTCCCTCGTCATCGGCCTCTATCTCTCGGCGATGGGCGTCGGCGCGTGGCTGTCGCGCTTCATCGAGCGCGACCTCGCCCGTCGCTTCATCGAGGTGGAGCTGGCCGTCGCCCTCGTCGGTGGTCTGTCGGCGCCGGCGATGTTCTTCGCCTTCGGCAACACGATCGCGTTCCGGCCGCTGTTGTTCCTCGACGTGTTCGCGATCGGCGTCCTCGTCGGCCTCGAGCTGCCGCTGCTCATGCGGATCCTCGAGGGCGAGATGCAGTTCAAGGAGCTCGTCTCGCGCGTGCTCGCCTTCGACTACATCGGCGCCCTCTTTGCCTCGGTGCTCTTCCCCGTCGTCTTCGTGCCGCACCTGGGCCTCGTGCGGACGGCCCTCTTCATGGGCATGGTCAACGCCGCCGTCGGCGTGTGGGGCGCGTCGCTGTTGCGCGGCAGCCTCGGGGACCGGCGCGTGTCGCTGCAGGCCCGCGGCGTGATCATCATGCTCGTGCTCGGCGCGTTGATCATCAAGGCCGAGAGCATCCTCGGCCTCGCCGAGGAGCGGGCGCATGGCGAGCCCGTCGCCTACGCGAAGTCGACGCCGTACCAGCGCCTCGTCGTCACAAAGGGCAACACCGGCTTCTCCCTCTACATCAACGGCAACCTGCAGTTCGCCTCCGCCGACGAGTACCGCTACCACGAGGCCCTCGTGCACCCGGTGATGCTCGCCGTCGAGAAGCCCCGCCGCGTGCTCGTCCTTGGCGGCGGCGACGGCCTCGCCGTGCGCGAGATCCTGAAGCACGACAGCGTCGACCACATCACCCTCGTCGACCTCGACCCGGGGATGACGGCGCTGTCGCGGGACGTCCCGGCCCTCGCCGACCTCAACGGCCACGCCTTCGACGATCGTCGGGTGACGGTCGAGAACGCCGACGCCTTCGTGTGGATCCGCGAGCGCGATCCCGCCGCACCCCGCTTCGACGCCGTCGTCGTCGACTTCCCCGATCCGAACCACCTCTCCCTCGGCAAGCTCTACACGCGGGCCTTCTACCAGCAGCTCAAGGACGTCGTCGTCGACGACGGCGCCATCGTCGTGCAGGCGACGTCGCCGCTGTTCGTGCGGGGCTCGTACTGGACCATTGTGACGACGATGGAGGCCGCCGGCCTCGCCACCGCGCCCTACCACGCGACGGTGCCGTCCTTTGGCGTATGGGGCTTCGTGCTCGCGAAGAAGACGCCGTTTGCGCCGCCGACGACGCTGCCGCCGACGCTGACGTCGCAGCTGCGCTCCCTCACCGATCCGGTGCTGGCGTCGCTCTACGCGTTTCCGCCCGACATGGCGCGCGTGCCGGCGAGCGTGAACCGCCTCGACAACCAGATCCTCGTGCGCCTCTACGAGGCCGAGGCCAGCCGGGCCCTGCGCTGACATGACCCCACGGGCGCGTCGACGGGACTTCCTCGCGGCCCTGCTGGGGGCGCCGGCCCTGTCTTCAGCGGCGCTCTCGTCGCTGGCGGCCTGCGTCGACGACGACGCTGTCCCCGACGGCGACCTCATCGATCCGGGCATGGGCCTCGGCCATCGCCTGCGCGAGCTGCACCGGGCCGGTCCCTTCGTGCCGCCGGCGGTGGCGGCGGATGCGCCGGTCTTCGATGCGATCGTCGTCGGTGGCGGCGTCGCCGGCCTCGCGGCCGTGCGGCGGCTGCGGGCGGCGGGGCTCGAGCGTGTGCAGCTCATCGAGCTCGACGACCGGCTCGGCGGCACGGCCCGCCACGGCGAGAGCCCGGTGACGCGCTTTCCGTGGGGCGCCCACTACGTCACGGCGCCGCTTCACGACGACACCCTCACGATCGGCGTCCTCGACGAGCTGGGCGCCATCGAGGGCCACGATGCCCTGGGGCATCCCATCATCGGCGAGCGCTTCGGCTGTCGCGAGCCCGACGAGCGGCTCTTCGTCGACGGCCGCTTCCACGAAGGCCTCACGCCGGCGGCCGCCCTCGACGCCTGGGACGAGCACGACCTGCGCCGCTTCGAGGCCCTCGTCGACGAGCTTGGCGCCCGCGTCGACGGCGCGGGTGCGCCCGCCTTCGCCTTGCCGCGGGCCCGCTCGTCGCGCGACGCTGCGCTGCTGGCGCTCGACCGCCTGAGCTTCCGCGAGTTCCTGCTGCAGCAGGGCCTCACCTCGCCGCACCTGCACTGGCTGTGCGACTACGCCGTCCGCGACGACGACGGCGTCGACCTCGACGAGGCGAGCGCCTGGGCCGGCCTCTTCTACTTCTGCGCCCGTCGTCGGCCGGGCGTCGAGGAGCGCGCGGTGGTCACCTGGCCCGAGGGCAACGGCGCCCTCGTTTCGGCGTTGGCGCGTCACCTGCCGCTGCCGCCGCTCGTCGATCACGCCGTCGTCGATGTCCGCGCCAACGGTGGCGGCGCGCTCGTGACGGTGCTCGATGGCGCCGGCGTCCTGCGCGCGCTGCAGGCCCGCCACGTCGTCGTCGCCACGCCCCGCTTCGTCGCCGCCCGCGTCGTCGAGCCCCTGCGCCGCGCACAGCCGGCGTGGCTCGCGTCGTTCTCGACGAGCGCCTGGGTCACGGCCAACGTGCACCTGCGCGAGCGCCCGAAGGACAAGGGCCTGCCCTTCGCCTGGGACACCGTCGCCCTCGACGGCGCCACGCCCTACGGGGCCTCGCTCGGCTATGTGAACGCGACGCACCAGCGCGGCGTCGACCACGGCCCGACGGTGTGGACCTGGTACCTGCCCCTCACCGGCCGCGCCCCTGACGAGGCCCGCCGCCTGCTGCACGACGGCGACCGCGCCCTGTGGGCCAGCGTCTGCGTCAACGACCTCGAGCGGATGCACCCCGGCGTGCGCCAACTCATCACGCGCGTCGACATCGGTCGCTTCGGCCACGCGATGGTGCGGCCGGTGCCGGGGCTGTTCTCGTCGGGCGCCCTCGACGCCGCCGCCGCGCCGGTGGGCCCGATCCACTTCGCGCACACGGACCTCTCGGGCATGGCCCTCTTCGAAGAGGCCCTCTTTCACGGCACCCGCGCCGCCGAGGAGATCCTCGCCGCCCGCGGCCTCGTCACCCCCTCGTGGCTGCCGACATGACCGCGAGCGCGATGACTTCGACGATGACGACGACCGCGCCGGCCCGGCCCTGGCTGTTCTCGCCGGGCCTCGATGTCTTCGCCTTCGGCGGCAGCGTCGTGCTCACGGTGCTGCTGCTCGGCATCGCCGCGCTCACCGGCGAGCTGCCCCTGTCCATCTCTGCCACCGACGTGCCCACGCCGGAGTGGACGTGGGTGACGACGGTGCTGCTCATCGACGTGGCCCATGTGTGGGGCACGGCGATCCTCATCTATCTCGACCCCGTCGAGCGTCGTCGTCGACCGCTGCTCTACGGGCTCGTGCCTGTCGGCGTGCTGCTGCTCGGCGCGGCGGTGGCGTCGGAGAGCGAGCTCATCTTCTGGCGCCTCCTCGCCTACGTCGCCGTCTGGCACTTCGCGCGCCAGCAGGTGGGCTTCCTTCGGCTCTATCGCGGCCGCGCCGGCGAGCCCGGCGGCCTCGGCCGTGTCGTCGACGAAGGCGCCGTCTACGCGGTGACGCTTGGCCCCATCGTCTGGTGGCATGCGCACCTGCCCACCACGTTTCACTGGTTTGCCGAGGGTGACTTCCTGCCCGGCGTGCCCGTCGTCGTCGGCGACGCCGCCCTCGTCGTCGCCGGCGCGCTGCTGCTGGCCTATGCGGCGCGGGCGCTGTCGTCGGCGGCGCAGCGGAGGCAATGGGGCAGGCACCTGCTGGTGACGACGACGGCGCTCGTGTGGTTCGCCGGCATCGTCTGGTGGCGCAACGATCTGGTCTTCACCGTCACCAACGTCGTCGCCCACGGCCTGCCCTACATCGTGCTGGTATGTTGGACGGCGTGGCGTCGTCGTGCGCAGGGGCTCAGCGTGTCGGCGGTGGCGAGGGCCGGCGCGGTGGCGATCGTCGGCGCGCTGTGGGCCTTCGCCCTCGTCGAGGAGCTGCTGTGGGACCGCCTCGTCCACCACGAGCGCGCCTGGCTCGAGTGGCTCCCCGCCGTTGACGTCGGCGGCGTTCGGCCCCTCCTCGTGGCGCTCCTCAGCGTGCCGCAGGTGACCCACTACATCCTCGACGGCGTCTACTGGAAGCGCCGCCAGAACCCGGCGCTGACGTCGACGGGCAGCGTCAGCGGACCGTGATCGTGATCGGGCTCGACGACACGGCGCCGTGGGCGAGGACGGCCTGGATCGTGTGGCGGCCCGGCGTGAGGGACCAGCGGGTTTCGTGGGGCGCGCCGACGAGGGCCACCGCCTCGCCGTCGACGAGGAAGACGAGGGCGTCGGTCACCGGGTCGCCGTCGACGTCGGCGCGCAGGCGCACGGTGCGGTGCTCGGCGGCGGTGTCGGGGTCGAAGGCGTAGCGGGTCCCGTCGCGGGGCTCGATCAGCGTCACCGTCGCCGGGCTGCCCTCGCCGCCACACAACCGGCTGTGGCGCGACGGCATCAGCGGCAGCCCTTCGCTGCGGGCCCAGCGGGCGTACTCGGGCGGCAGGTCGACGGCGACGACCCGGCGCACCACCTCGCGCGGGCAGGCGTCGGTGGCGAGGTCGCCGGTGCGCACGTCGACGTCGACGCGGCGATGCCAGGTGCACGCCTCCGTCGGCGCGGTGTCGCGCAGGAAGGTCTCGCTCCTGCGGTGCGGGCAGGCGTCGCCGGCGAGCTGGCCCGAGTGGGCGCAGACCTCGTGGCGGGTGCTGCCCTCGGGGTCGGCAAACGATTGCGCGAGGGGCACGTGGCGCTGCAGCCGTGGCTGCCAGGTGTCGACGACGTCGCGCACGGCCTCGGCGGTGCCGGCGAGACCGCCGAGCTGGTGCATGCGCCGCCAGTCGTGGTTTCCGATCCACATGACGACGAGGAGCCGGTCCGAGTACGCCACCGTCCAGCCGTCGCGGAAGCCCTGGCTCGTGCCCGTCTTCGTCGCCACGGCCAGCTCGTGGTCGAGGGCCGAGCCCTCGGGAAAGCTCGGTCGACGCGCGGCCGGATCGGCGAGGATGTGGGTGACGAGGTCGGCGGCGTCGCTCGCCAGCAGGCGGGGCGCGTCGTCGTCGTCGCCATCGCTGTCGCTGTCGCTGTCGTGGTCGTGCGTCGGCCGATCGAGGGCGCTGGCGATGAGCGGCACGGCCCGCCCCCGATGGCGCAGCACGAGGTACAGGCGCGCCAGCTCCTCCGGCGTCACGTGCAGGTTGCCGAGCGCAAGCCCGAGCCCGTAGCGCCCCGGCTCGAACGACACGCCGGAGACGCCGGCGTCGTCGAAGAAGGAGAGCGCCCGGTCGACGCCGACGGTGTCCGCCAACAGGCGCAGCGCCGGGATGTTCCGACTGTTGCCGAGGGCATCGCGGGCGCTCATCGGCCCGAGGAAGGTGCGGCTGATGTTGCCGGGCACGTAGCTGCGGCCGCTGTCGTCGACGATGTCGAGCGGAACGTCGGCCAGCGGCGACGCCGCCGTGAGGTGCTTCTCCGCGTGCGGGTCGAGGGCGAGGGCGTAGAGGAACGGCTTCAACGTCGAGCCGGGCGAGCGCTTCACCCGCAGGTAGTCGATGGCGCCGTGGGCGGCCTCGTCGAACCAGTCCGCCGAGCCCACCCAGGCGAGCACCTCGCCGCGGGCGGCGTCGACCACCAGCGCCGCGCTGTTGCCGGCGCCCTCGTCGATGTGGCGGGCGAGGTTCTCGCGCACGACGGCGGCGACGTGCGACTGCACCTCGAGGTCCAGCGTCGTCTCGAGGCGCGTGAGGCCCGGCTGCTGCCGCCGCGCGGCCTTCACCTCATCGGCCATGCGCAGGGCGAAGTGCAGGGCGACCTCGGGGCGCGGCCGGCGGTCGACGAGCCCGAGGTCGCTCCCCTTCTCGCGGGCGAGCTCGTCGGCGCTGAGATACCCGCGGGCGTGGAGCTGATCGAGGATCCGATGCGCGCGCCTCAGCCCCCGCTCCCGGCCCCCGTCGACGAAAGGCCCGAGCCGCGTCGGCGACTGCGGCAGCCCGGCGAGCCACGCCGCCTGCACCCAGCTCAGGTCCGTCGTCGGCTTGTCGAAGTAGAAGCGGCTCGCCCGCTCGGCCCCATGCACGCGCGCGCCATAGGGGGCGAGCGTGAGGTACTGCCGCAGCACGGCGTCATGACCGTAGCGCTTCACCAGCACGAGGGCCTCGATGGCCTCGAGGACCTTCGCCCGCAGCGAGCGCCCGCGCCCCGACTGCAGACGCGCCACCTGCATCGCGATGGTGCTCGCCCCCGAGACGACCCGACCCTCCGACAGGTTCTGTCGCAGGGCCCGCGCCACCGACGACGGCGACACACCGGGATGCTCGAAGAAGCGGCGGTCTTCCGTCTCGCGGGTCGCCACGCTCAGGCGCATCGGCAAGACCTCGGGCAGGGGCCAATGACCGAAGCGCTCGCCATCGACGCCACCGGGGACCTCGGTGAGGGGCACGCCGCGTCGGTCCACGACGAGTGTCGACGGCAGCGGCGTCACGAGCTGCGTCTGCAGCGACGCCACCGTCACGAGCACCACGACGACACCGACGACCGCGCTCCCGACGAGGACGCGGCGACGATGCCGTCGGAGGCGCGCGCGCAGGCTCACTTCGTCGCCTTCTCCATGACGCCGTCGTCGGTACCGCGCGACACGATCAGGCGGCTGCCGTCGGAGCGGCCCATCGTGCCGGCGTCGTACATGAGCTCGGCGAAGGCGCCGGGGTGCGCATAGCTGCCCGGCGTCGTCGCCCGCGCGCGGAAGTGCCAGGTGAAGGTGCCCTTCGGCAGCGACGTGATGTAGGCGCGCGTTTCGTGATCGAGCCGCGCCCACGACGTCGGCGTGAGCGTGTCGCGCTCGGCGGGGACGGCGTCGGCGTTGCTCGTCTTGAGCTCGGGGTTGAGCGGCTCGAGGCCGGCGCCAAAGGGCATGACGACGGCGACGTGGTGGCGGGGCTGGTCGCTCGTCACCGTGACGTGGAACTCGACGACGTCGCCCACCATCAGTGACTGCTCGCCGGCCCGCACGTCGTCGACGCGGCGGGGCGTGCCACCGGCGGCGGGGTAGATGGTCATCGCGCGCTGCACGAGGAAGCCGTTCTTCGCTGCCGGCAGGCGGTCGGCCGTCTGCGCCGGCAGGTAGCGCCACGTCGTGCGGGCCTGCACCGGAACGCCTGTCGCCTTCGCCGTGAGCGGCTGTGTCCCCTCCTTCACGAGGCGGGCGAGCTTCTTGTTGCCGTCGAGCTGCAGCGTGTCGGTGGTCTTGCCGGCGAGCCCGATCGTGACGGCGCTCTGCTGCCCCGGTGGGTTGGCGACGTCGACGTAGGCGAGGATGGCGGCGACGGCGGCCTGGTTGTCCCACGTCGAGCCGAAGCCCGGCGTGGTGCCGCGCCCGCGCGCGAGCAGGGCCTCGACGACGAGGGGCAGGTCCGGGTGCTGCGGGTCGAGGCGCACGAGGGCCTCGAGGACGGTGGCCAGCGACGATGTGCTCGAGCCCAGCACGCGGCCGCCCCAGACGGCGCGCGGGTCGTTGAGGCCGGCGACGACGCGACGACCGCCCACCTGCTGGAAGGTCACGCTGCTCCACAGCTCGCTCTTCATCGCGCGGGCGTCGGTGGCGAAGGGCTCGCCCCGCTGCAGGGCCGCCAGCGCCAGCTCGGCGCGGCCGGTGGCGTCGAGGGTCTTTCGCGCCCGCAGCAGGTCACCGAGCGCCGCGTCGTCGGCGACGCCGCCGAGAGACAGGGCCCGCAGCGACGACGCCAGCAGCGGCGCCCGCCACGGCAGCAGCGACGCGTCCCACACCGCGTCCGAGCGGAGCGACGCGACCACGGCCTGCCGCGCCCGCTGCTGCACGGCGTCGTCGACGACGGCGCCGGCGGCCTTCGCCGCGGCCATGAACGACAGGGCCCGCGCGGTGAGCTGTACGTCGCCGCCGCTGCCGGGCCAGTAGCCAAAGAGGCCCTTGTCGTCCTGATGGGCCGGGAACTCGCCGAGGAGCCGCTCGATGTTCGCGCGGCCCTGGCTGCCGCCGCCGAGCTCGACGCCCTCGAGGCGGCGCTTCAGCTGCAGCAGCGACAGCGACGGCGACAGCCGCGCCATCTTCTGCTCGAGGCAGCCGTGCGGATAGGCCACGAGGCTGTCGACGGCGCCGAGGACCTCGAGGAGGCCGGGCACGTGGCTCATGACGATCGTCTGGGTCGCCGTGCCCGGGCGCGGCGCCTCGGGCGGACCGGGCAGCGGCGCCGGCGTTTCCGTAATCGTCGACAGGCTCGCGCTCGTCTGCCAGCGCCCATCGGGCAGCACCGGGATGCTCACCTCGAAGGCGTCGCCCTGGCCATCCTTCTTCTTCAGGACCTCCATCTTGACGACGAGGGGACCGTCCGAGGGCTGGCTGCTCACCTCGACCGGGAACGTCACGCTGCGGGCCTTGTCCTTCTCGAGCACGACATCGGCGCTGCGGCGACGCTCGACGACGGGGCCGCGATACTCGGCCTTCACGATGCCGGGGCCGCCCTCGCCCTCGACGAGGCGGGCCACGCCGCCGCCCTCGAAGCGGTCGCCCTGGCGCACGAAGCGCGGCAGCTGCGGCTGCACGATGACGGGCAGGCGCACCTTCAGCGTGCTCTCGTGGCGACCGAAGCGCTCGGCCCCGCTCACGGCGACGGCCCGCACCATGAAGTTCGTGAGGTCGTCCGACAGCGGCACCTTGACGACGGCGCGGCCGCCCTTCACGGCGACGGTGGCCTGATAGAAGGGCACCGTCTGGAAGTTCTTGCGCACGCGCCGCGAGGCCTTGCCAGCGGCGTCTTCGCCGTCGGCGCCGTCGCCACCCGGGCTCTCCTCCTCGAGCAGGCGGCCGAGCAGGCTGTTGCGCGTGTCGCTCACGCTCGTGTCGCGGGCGTTTCTGGTGATGAGGGCCGTCAGCGGATCGAGGGGACCTTCCCTGGCCAGCGCCAGCACGGCCTCGTCGACGAGCCAGAGGGTCGCTTCGCCGTCCATCGCCTTGCCGGCGTCGTCCTTGAGGGTGACGGTCAGGTCGATGGTGTCGCCGGGCCGCGCCTGCGCCGGGTGCTCCACCTTCACGGTGAGCTGGTTCTTCAGCGGCTTCACCTCGAGGTCGAGCGACGCCGCCACCGTCTGCGGTCGCCACGGGGCGTCGTCGCCGTCACCGATGCCCAGACGTCCCCGCGAGAGCACGACGTGCACGGGCTGGTTCGGTGTCGCGCTCTTGTCGATGGCGACGTCGAGGGTGGCGCTGCCGCCGCCGATCTCGAACTGGCGGTAGGTGTTGCCGCGCGGGCCCTCGATGATCAGCAGGCCCCGGGCGGTCTGGAACGGACTCTTCACGACGACGTGGGCCGTCTCGCCGGGGGAGAACGCCGGCTTGTCGGCGACGAGCTCGAAGACGCCGGCCTGGCCCTTCTGCCAGCTCACCGGCTCGCGGCCGCCGACGTAGAGGTCGGCCGACAGGGTCTGCACGCGGCCGAGCTTGTCCCGACCGATGAGCTCGACGACGTAGACGCCGGCGCGGTCGATGGGCAGGGGCACCGGAAGCGGCGCCGCCGTCGTCGTCACCGTCGTGGTGCTGACGACCGAATCCTCCTGTTCCGTGACGTAGCTCGCTTGACCCGTCGCGAAGTGGCTCTCGCGCAGGTGGCTGTGCCACGTGCGACGCAGCAGGCGGACCTCGACCTTCTGGCCGACGACGGCCTTGTCGTCGACGCCGACGGCGATGAGCTCGGGCACGATCTGCGTCGCCTCCTTCTTGAAGCGCTCGAGCTTCATGCCGAGCACGAAGGGGGGCAGGGCGAGCACCTCGGTCACGGCGCTCACCTCCTGGTCGTCGGCGCCGGTGACGGTGGCCTCGAAGCGGTAGGTGCGCGGGCTGCCGTCGAGGTCCTTCTCGGGGTTCACCTCGACGCTGTCGGCGCCGAGCGCGTCGAGGGTGCCGCTCTTCGTGAGCTGCTCGGCGCGCTGGCCGGCGTCGGGCCGGGCGAACTGCGTCGACGACGCAAAGAGGAAGCCCTCCCGCCCCTTCGGCGTGTACCAGGCGGGGCGACGCGTCACCGTCCAGCGCACGGGCTGGTCGGCGACGGAGCCGCCGGCGTAGTAGCGGGCGTTCGCCGTCACCTTGAACGGGCGGTCGAGGGGCGCGCGGTCCGGGCCGTTGAGGCGCACCTCGAAGGTCGGCACGCGATAGGCCTCCACCTGGAAGCGGCGCGTGGCCACCGGCGCCGCCTGGGTGCCGAGAAACAGGCGCGCGGTGTGCCAGCCCGTCACCGGATCCTTGTCGACGAAGGCGGCGTCGCCGCCAAAGAGCGCCGTCGTCGTCGTCACCAGCGTCACCTCATCGCCGCCGGGGCGGGTGACCTTGATGGTGAGCTTCGGCGGCTCGAGTGTCGTCGACGTCGGCGTCGGCTTCTGCGGCGCCGGCAGCGTGAGCACGCCGTCGCGCTTCTCGCGCACGAAGCCCTTCAGGTAGACGGTCTCGCCGGGGCGATAGATGGGCCGCTCGGAGAACAGGAAGCCCAGCGTGGCGTCGTTCTTCGGCGCCGGCGGCACCGGCTCGGTGAGCATGCCGAGGAAGCTGCTGCGCCCCGCCCAGTGGTTGTCGAAGAAGCGCGGCGGCGGCTCGGCCGGGTCGACGACGAGGGTGTCGTCGCCCTTCTCGACGATGAGGCGCACGATCCGCTCGAGGCTCGCCTCGGGGGGCAGCTCGGCGCGGCCCTCGCCATCGGTGCTCACGCTGCGCTTCGTGAGGGCCCCGGTCTTTTCGGCGACGGCCTCGACGGTGACGGTGGCGCCGGCCACGGGAGCGGCGCTGTCGACGGCGCGCACGACGAAGACGGCGCGCTCGCGCTCCTCGATGGCGGTGAGGCTGAGGTTCGTCACCTGCACGCGGACCCACGCCCGCTCGGCGGCGCCCTCGAGGCGACGCACGCCGACGAGCCAGGTGCCGGGGGCGCGCGGGCGGGTCCCGGGGGCGCCGTCCATGAGCGGACCGAGGTCGAGGCCAAACGAGCCGCCGGCGACGCTCGCCTTCGGCAGCGGCACGACGCGCGACACCAGCGGCGAGCCGAGCAGGCGCAGGTGGGCCTCGAGCTCGCGACGGCCGACCTGACCGGGGATGGTCGGCGTCGTCGGCTCCTCACCGGGGAAGGGCGGGTCGCTGCCCTCGTCGATGACGACGGCCTCGTCGGGGAAGGGCCACAGGCCGGTGTGGCGCGGATCGACGCGGTGCAGGCGCACGTCGACGCGGGTGTCGCCGACGGCCGACACCGGCAGCATGCGTGGGCCGAGCTGCTCGACGGTGAGCTGACCGCGCTTCACGCGCAGGTGGGGCATCTTCTTGCCGACGAAGAAGTGCACGACGGCCTCGCCCGGGTCTTCGAGGCGCCGGCCGTGCTCGTCGAGGATCGGGGCGTCGCCGAGGCGCAGGCGGTAGAGGGTCTCGGGGATGAAGCGGCCCGTGAGCGTGACGCGGCGACCCGACACGCGGGGGGTCAGGTCGGCGACGGCGGGCTCGAGGCGGACGAGCTTCTTCAGCGCCGTGAGGCTCACGCCGCCGACGGGGGCCGAGAACAGGAGCTGGGGCTCCTCGCCGCGCGAGCCGCAGTCGAGGGCCTGCTCGGCGCCGACATGGGGCTCGCCGAGGACACCGGTGCGGGCGCCGGCGCAGGCGACCTCCTCGAGGCGGAACGTCGTGCGCGTCGAGGCCCGACCCCGCCACAGCGTGGCGGCCTCGTCGCCAAGCGCCAGCGCGATGGTGACGACGAGGACGCTGCTCTCGGGCACATCATCGGGCAGGCCGATCGCGTACGTCGCCGGCTCGCGCTCGCTCCGTCGCGGCAGCAGCGCGAGGGTGAAGTCCGTCAGCGGTCGCGGGCGGGCGTCGTCGAGGCCGGGGAGGTCCCTGACCTCGAGGCGGATCATGCGCCGGAGGTCTTTTTCGGGCAGGGCCTGCGGGAAGGTGAGCGTCAGCGTGCGAAACGGCGCGAGGCCGGTGCTGCCGTTGTCGGGGCTCATCGCGACGGGCGCCGTCATCATCGTCGTGAGCACGCGCGAGGTGCCCTTCGCCTCGACGACGAAGCGATGCAGCGCCGGCCACGGCTCGGCGGGGCGGAACTGCAGCGTGCGGGTGTCGACGAAGCTCCAGGCGCCCGGCCAGGCGGGCTTCAGCGCCGCGAGGCCGGCGGGGTCGTCGGCGGGGCCGGGGCCGCGGGCGACGTCGCTCGTGAAGGTCACGGTGACGGGATCGAAGCCGCGCAGGAAGCGCTCGGGGAGGACCTCGGTCTCTCGCGGCGCGGTGCGCACGACGCGGTCACCGGCGACGTAGCTGCCGGCGATGGCGCTGCCGACGACGGCGCTGACGATCAGGGCCAGCGCAGCGACGGGACCGACGACGCGACGCGAGGGAGACGACGACGAGTGGCGCATCAGCGCACCTCCGGGACGGCGGACGGAGACGATGTGGGAGTGGGGTCGGGGCGCGGCACGCGGGCGAAGAAGTCGCGCAGCCAGGCCTCGGGCACGTCGACCTCGGCGCCCTTGAGGCCGAAGACGACGGGGCGGAAGCGGCGGGGACGCTCACCCTCGACGGTGAGGCGCCACGTGTAGCGGCCCTTCTTCAGGCGCGCGAAGACCTGGCAGCCCTCGGCGACGACGGCGCCGCCGTCATCGAGCAGGGCGCAGTCGAGGACGTCGCCGTCGACCTGCACGCCAAGGCCGACCTCGCCGTCGCCCTGCAGCGGCAGGCGGAAGAAGCGGGCCTCGCCGGGCAGGGCGAGGACCTCCTCGCCGCGGCCCTCGCCGAGCGTCACGAGCGGCGTCGTTGACACGCGCAGGTGGCCGTCGAGGGTGCCGCCGGCGAAGCCGCGGACGGCGACGCGGTAGCTGCCACGGGCCACCGGCAGGTGGAGGTCGCAGCCGTCGTCGTCACCGCTCGACAGCAGCGTGCGTGGAGCCTCGCCGGTCGTCAGCACGGCGCAGGTGCCGTCGTCGGCGCGGACGCGCAGCACGCTGTCGTCGTCGATGGCGACGCGGCGGACGACGCTGGCGCCGCCGAGGCGTGCCGCCTGGCCGGCGGCGAGGGGCGCGCCGTCGGCGGTGGGCCCGATGCGCTGGGCCGCGACGAGCCACGGGCGCTCGAGCAGGGCGCGCCACGGGCCGCGGGCGTGCTCGACGGTGACGGTGCCGGCGGCGCCGGCGGGGACGACGACGTCGCAGCCCTCGAGGCGGCGGCCGTCGTCGAGGGCGAGGCCGCAGCCGAGGACGGCGCCGCCCTCGAGGAGCAGGCGCCGCGGCTCGCGCGCGGCGGCGAAGACGAGGCGCTCCTGGCCGGCCGCGCGGGCGATGACCTCGCGGCTGCCGGCGAGGGTGCGCGGCGGATCGCTGGCGCCGTCGAAGGCGACGACGTCGGCGCGCACCTCGTGCTCGGCGTCGCCGGCCGGCGCGACGACGACGCTGCCGCCGCGACCGCGCAGCACGCAGCGGGCGAGCGCGCCCCGCGGCTCGCGGGCCGGCGCGCACAGATCGACGGTGCGCCCGCCCTCGTCGACGAGGAGCACCCACGCGTCGTCGACGGCGGCGACCTCGGCGCGAAACGCCTGGGCCGGCATCGCGAGGCGGACGGGCCCGCGACCCCGCGCGGACCGGGCAGGGGTCGCGCGCTCCGGCAGGGCGATGGCGCGGCGGCTGACGTCGACGGTGGTGTCGCCACCGGGGCGGGTCCAGAACGACAGGACGCTCTCGCGGGTCGCCGCCGACGCCGCCACGCAGCGATCGGGCAGCGCCACCGCCGTGCCGCCGTCGAGGGCACAGCCGGGCTGGGCGCTGCTGCCGGGGCGCACCCGCAGGTCGACGACGTGGACGGCGGCGTCACGGCTCCGCTGACGCTCACTGCTGCGGCCGCGCAGCCGGCGGCGGGCGTCGTCGGCCGTCGCGTCGTCGTCGAGGGCGACGATGTGCTCGGTGGTGCCGGGGTCGATGCGCTCGCCGCGCGGCGCCGCCAGCAGCACGCTGCTGCCCTGGGCGGCGGGGTCCCAGGCGATCCCGCCCTCACACGGCAGGAGCGCCCCGCGCTGGCGCTCCGGCAGACACCACGCCGACGGCGCCACCGTGAAGCGGCCGCGCCCACCGACGGCGGCGGCGACGACGGTGTCATCGCCAGCGGCGCCGGCGAGGAGGCCGCCCCCGCGGCGCAGCCCGCGCGACGTCACGCTGGCGACGACGGAGGCGGGGCGGTCGGCGGTCCACACCATGACGCTGAAGGGGCGCTGGTCGCCGGCCCCCCACAACAGGAGCGGGCAGCGCTCGACGTCGAGCTGCTGGGTCAGCACCGCGCCGTCGGCGTCGAAGGCGGCGCATGAGAAGCGACCCTCGGTGGCGGTGAGCTCGACGTCGACGACGGCGTCGGCGCCCGGCACGACCTCGGCGAGGGCGACCTTGCCGACGACGCGGAAGCGGTCGCCGTCCTTGAGGGGTCCGGTGCTCTTCGCCGGCAGGAAGGCGGCCTCGAGCTGTGTGGGGCCCGGCCGCAGGATCTCGGCATCGACGAAGAGGCGGTGGCGGGACCCGGGGGCGAGCGGCAGGGCCATCGCGCAGTTCCAGTCCTCGCCCGACGACGTCGACGACAGCACGGGATCGCCGCGCTCGTCGACGAGGCGGCAGGCGGTGTCGGTCGGGCCGCGGGTCTTCAGGCGCACGAGGCCGGGGCCGCTCTCGGCGGGCGCGAGGACGTCGACGACGGCGGGGACCGACGCCGGCAGCGTCGCGCCGGGTAGCAGGTCCCGCACCGTGATCAGGGCGTCGTAGGTGATGCCGACGTCGCCGCGGCTGTGCTCGGTCTCGAGGATCCACGTGCCGGCCGACAAGGCGACGGTATGGCCCGACACCGGCGCCAGCGCCTGGTGCACCGTCGCCGAGGCCATCGCCGCCGTCGACATGCCGCCTTCGCTGCCGTCGCCGCCGCCCTCGCCGCCCTCGCCGCCCTCGTCCTCGCCCTCATACCCTTCGCCGTCACCCTCCCAGGCTTCGCCGTCACCGTCACCTTCGCCCTCGTCCGTCGCGCTGTCGGCGAGGCCCCAGGCGGCGCCGCCCGTCGGGGGCACGATGGCGACGACGTCACCGGCCTGGCCATCACGCTCCGGGCGCAGGCGCCCCTGCATGCCGTTGCCGAGGGTGACGCCGACCTCGACGTCGGCGGCGAGCGTGAAGCGGAAGCGGTCCCTGCCATCGGCGCCGAGCACGGCGCGCGCGGGCCGGTTCAGCGTGAGCGTGTGGGTGCTCTCGCCGCGCAGCGGGCCCGACTCGGCCTGCGTCGTCGCCCGCGCCACGCGCCGGCTCTCGACGCTGAGGGGAAAGACCGTGAGGCGGTGACGCCCGGCGGGCAGGGCCTGCTGCAGCCGGCACGCGTGGGGCGGCGCGAGGATCGGCCAGCCGTCGTCGTCATCGAGGCGGCACTGCAGCGTCGCGTCGCGGGCCTCGACGGCGACGTCGAGCGTCTCGCCGCGGCTCTCGAGGCGGTGCGTCGCCGGCGTCGCCGCCGGCACCGCGAAGTAGCGCTCGTCGCCGACGACGAGGGGGCCGGCGTCGACGGCGGGCAGGGGGTCGAGCTGCAGGCTCGCACGGCCACGGCTCTCGCCAAGGGCGCGTACGTCGACGCGGAAGCGGCCCGGCTTCAAGAACGCCTCGACGCGGCAGTTGCGGCCGCGGCCATTCTTCTCGCCGGAGAACAGCGCCGCCGACGTCGCCGTCCGCACCGCGCAGGCGGTGGCGAGCAGCCCCGTCGTCTCGATGCGGTAGATGCCGGGGCGCTGCACGTCGACGAGGAACGAGCGGGTCGCGCTGCCGTCGAGGTCGAAGGGCTTCGGGGTGCCGGCGGTGACGACGGGCAGTGCCGCCGGTGTCGGCGTGGCGCCCGGCAGGCTCGGCTCCCCCACCGTCGAGGGCGGTCGGCGCAGCGTGACGAGCAGCGGCCCGGCGTCGTCGGCGATCCCGAGGGTGGCGCGACCGGCGGCGCTCGCCGCGCCGAGCAGGCAGCCCGGCACGGCGGTGCCGTCGACGGCGCAGCGCAGGCGGCTGGCGTCGTCGATCAGCGCCGCGCTCGCGGCAAACGCGGTGCCAGCGTCGATGGGGAAGGACACGGGCCGGCCCGGATCGACGGCGACGACGACGGGGGCCTCGAGGCCGGGCGAGGCGGCCATGACACCGAGGAAGGCGTCGCTGCGGCTGCTGCTCGTGCGCACGCGGTAGCGGCCGGCCGGCAGCGGCGAGGTGAGGGCCTCGCCGACTGCGAAGGTGCAGCCCGTGCGCGGCGGCGCGAAGCGATCGTCGCCGACGAGGGCGGCCACGCCGGAGGCGCCCACCCGCAGGGTCTGCACGCCGGCGATGCCGCCGGTGAGCCGGATCTCGACGGGGCCCTTCGGCAGCGTGAGGCGCGTGGCGCACGGCGCGTCGGCGCCACCGACGCGGGTCCGCTCGCCGCCGGCGAGGCTGTAGACGTCGCAGCTGGCGTTCAGGGCCTTGTCGGTGTCGATGCTGTAGAGGCCGGGCTTCTCGAGCTCGAGCCACACCGAGGTCGCCGTTCCGTCGACGTTGAAGCGGCGCTTCCAGGCCTGGCTCCAGCCGAGCTTCGGCGCGTCGAGGGCGACGGTGCCAAGGACCTTGCCGTCGTCGTCGAGGCGCTCGAGGGCACACGACAGCGGCGGGTCGTCGAGGCCGGGCGGGAAGCCCACCACGCTCAAGAGCGGCGACGGCCGCGCGAGCTTCACGCCGATGGCGCTGTGGGCCGGACCGAAGCCGCGTCCGTCGGCGCGCGCCCCCGAGGGGATGGCGAGGAGCTTCACCGTGGCGCCGGCGGGCCCGCTCACCGCGACGATGGTGCCGGCGTGGTCGTCGTCGCCGGTGAGGAACGAGCAGCTGCGCGACAGCGTCGTCGCCGCCACGCTGCAGCCACGCCCGCGGCCGCGACGGCGCTCGCCGAGGGTGTCGTCCTTCACGACGACGGTGGTGTCGACCTTCACCTCGGCGCCCGGCGACGCCGATGCCATCACGGCCAGCGCTCCGGCCGGGGCCCGCAGGGTCACGAAGCCCCAGGCGGGCAGCGTGATCGAGGCGGCGCCGCCGTCGGGCAGCGGGCGCGCGTCGTGGCCGATGAAGGCCGTGTCGTCGTCGGTGCCGGTGGTGAAGGCCTGCGCGTTCGTGCCGGCGGCGACGAGCACATAGTCACCGGCGTCGAGGACGGTCTCGAGGTGGTGGTGCCACACCGGACGGCCCGCCGCCGGGCGCAGCACGGTGGAGGTGAAGGCGACGTCCTCGACGAAGGCGCCGTCCCGCCACAGCCGCACGTCGCCGACGCTGCGGCCGGCGACGTCGAGGACGACCTCGCGCCGACGCTCGATGCGCAGCAGGTGCGAGACCTGCCGGCCGGGGGGCACGACGGCGGTGGCGCTGCGTCCACGCGGCAGCAGGCGCACCTCGTCGACGTCGCTGAAGGCCGTGGCCCGCACGCGCGCGCGCGGGACATCGGTCGCCTTCTTCTTCTTTGCCTTCCCGGTCGCCCCGCTCGGCGACGTGAGGCGCAGCTTGTAGAGGCCCGCGTCGAGGAGCACGTCGAGGGCGCAGCTCGTCTTGCCGACGACGCCGTCGCTGGCGAAGGGGCCGCGCTGGTGGTCGACGAGGGTACAGGCGGTGCCGACCTCGCTGTCGACGGCGATGCGGACCATGCCGGCCCGCGGCACCCTCACGATCACCTGTCCCTCACCGACGGCGTCGACGACGGCGGGGGTGACGACGGGCTCGGGCAGGGGAGGGGCGGCCGGGGCGTGGGTGACGACGACGGCAGCGAGGACGATGGCCTCGATCATGGGAGACTCCCGGGGCGGGGCGATCCGCCGGCGTCACCTTCGCACCCTCGCGGGGGTCGGAGCCACGCGGCTGCAGACGCAACCGACCCCGTCCCGGGATCATTCAATGGCGGTGTGGCGCGGTGCCGGCCGTCACGGTGCCGTGGTGGTCGGGCGCTCGGGCACTGGCAGCAGGGTCGAGGTCGGCACCACGATCGGGTCGGGTCGCCGCAGGCTCGCCTGCCAGGCCGCCCGCACCAGCGTCAGGGCCACCCCCAGCGACAGGGTGCCGACGACGGCGAAGGGGAAGCGTGCCCGCCGGGGGCTCCAGTCGAAGAACTCCACGCCCCAGAACAGCGCGAGGACCACGGCGATGAACAAGGCTGCCAGCACCTTCGCCGGCCGGTTGCGCGCCCGCGCCCCGGTCACCGCGACGATGAGGGCAGTGCAGCCCAGCAGCGGTCCGGTGGCCAGCACCGACTCGATCTCGATGAACTGCGTCACCCAGGTGATCACGGCCACGGCCGTCACCGTCATCAGCGCCGCCCGCAGCTGCCGCTTCGGCGGGTCCTGCGTGTCGTCTTCAAGTCCATCCATGCAGCCAGCGTACGCCAGCGCCGGCGTCGGCGTCAGTCGCCGGTGCCGAGCAGGTGGGCGTAGGCGTCGTCGATCGTGGCGTGACGGAAGCAGTGGCCGAGGTCGAGCAGCGCCCGCGGTACGACCCGCATCGACTCGACGACGTGGGCGCCGAGCTCCGCGCCGAGCACCGCCTTCAGCGCGAAGCGGGGCACTGGCAGCACGGCGGGCCGACCCAGCGCTGCACCGAGGGCCCGGGCCTGGTCCCGCTGCGTCACCGGCACGGGGGCCGTGGCATTGACGACGCCGACGACGCGGGTGTCGACGATGGCGCGCAGGATGACGTCGGCCATGTCGTCGACGGCGATCCACGGCACGAACCCGCGGCCGTCGCCCAGCGGCCCGCCGAGGCCCGCCTTGAAGATCGGCAACACCCTGCCAAGGGCCCCGCCCCGCGGCGACTGCACGATGCCGATGCGCAGTGCCACCGCCCGCGTCGTCGACGTCGCCGCCGCGAGCACCGCCTGCTCCCAGGCGGCGCAGAAGTCCGACAAAGGGCCGCGCCCGACGGGGCTCTGCTCGTCGAGAATCTCGGCGCCGCGATCACCGTAGAAGCCCACCGCCGCAGCGCCGATCACCACCGCCGGTGGCCGGGCCAGACCGGCGAGGGTGCCCCACAGCGCGCGGGTCTGATCGACCCGCTGCCGCCGCAGCCGCGCCTGCTTCTCGTCGTCGAGGCGGCCGTCGGCGATGCTCTCCCCGGCGAGGTGCACGACGGCGTCGAGGCCGGCGGCGGCGGCGACGTCGATGGCGCCGCTGCCCGGATGCCACGCGATGGTGCCGGGCCGCGACGATGTCGCCGCGGCCGCGTCGGCCACCCGCACAAAGGGCCGCACCTCGTGGCCGAGCACCCGCAGCAGCGCGGTGAGCTCGCGCCCGATGAGCCCGCTGGCCCCGGTGATGCCGACGACGCGACGCCGCGCCCCGTCGGGCAGGGCCCGCAGGGCGGCGTCGAGGGCGAGGTCGTCCTGCGTGCGGCGGTGCCGGAAGCGGAACATGCGCGGCAGCATGGGACCCACGACGAGGCCACCGCCCGGCGGCGCCGTCCACGTGATCCGATCCCGCAGCCGCGCGCGACCGTTGGGGAGGGGCTCGAAGCGATGCTCGTGGCGCCACGACGACGCCGGACCGCTCACCATGACGTCGTCGAAGCCGGCGACGCCGTCGGCGGCGCTGCCGTCGCGCACCTGCTCGTGGCGGGCCACCCAGCGCAGCTTCGCCGGGCCGACACCCACCTTGAACATGGCCACCTCACCGTCGGCCAGCCGACGCAGGGGCTCGACGATCTCGACGTCGTCCCATGGCGGCGTGAGCCGCTCGAAGGCGCCCGGCGCGGCGTGGTAGCGGAAGAGGTCGGCAGCGCTTCTGTCGACGTCGGTGACTCGCTCGAAGGTCGGCATCGTCGTCGTCTCCGCTGTCGGCGCCGCGGCGGCAACCGGTCAGTTGAAGCGCACGTCGTCGGCGATCACGTCGCGCAGCGCGTGGCGGGCCCGATGCAGGCGCGTCTTCACCGCCGAGGCGCTCATGCCCGTCAGGGCCGCGACGTCGTCGGTGTCGAGGTCGTCGCCGTAGCGCAGGCGCATGAGATCCTGGTCCTGGGGCTTCAGGTGGGTGAGGGCCTCGCGGACGGCCTCGCGGCGATCGCGGGCCTCGAGGAGCTCGTCGGCGTCGACGCCATCCTGGCTCGCCGCGCGCTGCACGAGGGCCTCGGCGACGCCGGCGCCGAGGGCGTCGAGGCTGTCGGCGCCCTTGCGGCGGCGGGTGCGCAGACGCATCAGCGCGGCGTTGAACGTCACGCGGTAGAGCCACGTCGACGGACGGCTCGCCCCCTGGAACTGGTCGTGGTGCCGCCACGACGACACGAAGGCGTCCTGCACGACGTCTTCGGCGTCGGCCGTCGACGAGGTGAGGCGGTAGGCGAGGGCGAGGAGCTTGTCCCGGTTCTGTTCGAAGAGCCGGGCGAAGGCCTCGCCGTCCCCCTGTTGGATGGCGGCGGCATCGATGAACTGGCGCGACGAAGCGGTCTGGGGCTGGGCGCGGCGGCTGGGCATCGGTGACTCCACTGTGTCCAGATTTATATTGGACAGATGGAGAGATAATCTGGACAGAGACGCAGCGCAAGCAGATCTGTCCAGATCTGTGCAGATCCGGCTGCGGTTCCGGGGCGCATTGCCACGCCATGCGGTTGATTCTGTCCAGGACGGCGCCCGACTGCGGCGGCGCTCTTGATCAGGTCAGGCCAGGGCTTTCGTCCAGGTCTGGACGAACCACGGGCCACGCCGGTCCCGGGCCATCCGGGGCCGATCATCGGTGCCGGAGGTCAGTCAGCGAGGGCGCCAGCGATCCACAGCCCGGCGCCGACGGCCCCCACCACGGCCCCGACGGCGGCGGTGGCGACGAGGGCCGGGCCCGCGCCCTGGAAGCCGCGCCGCAGGTCGGTGTCGTAGCTGGGGTCGCCGACGACGACGGCGCCGACCCCGAGGCCGACAGCGCCGCCCACAAGGGCGAGGGCGCCGACGCCGGTGACGACGGCGCCCACCGGTACCAGCGGCGAGCCGGTCCGCGGCGCGTAGCGCACGCCCCGCGCCTCGAGGGGGCGCAGCAGGGTGGCGACGGCGTCGTCGACGTGGGCGGCGAGGCCGGCGACGTCGGTGGCCTCGACGGTGGCGCGGGCGATGATGCGGCCGGCCGTCTGGTCCCACAGGCCGAGCTGCCAGATCACGCGCCCGCCGAGGCGCCCCACCTCGGAGAACACGACGAGGCCGGCCCCCATCGCGTCGGCGATCTCGGCGAGACAGGCGTCGCCGCCGTCATCACACCCCGCCGTCGACTGCATCGCCGACAGGTCGGCGAGGCGCTGCAGGTCGGCGCTGCCGATCACGTCGAGACCCTCGGCCTGCCCGAGCTCCTGCACGAGCAGCCGCTGCAGCAGCTGCGCGTCATCGGCGCCGACCTTCACGACGGCCGGCTCCAGCACCATCGCCCGGGGCGTCGTCGTCGTCGCTGCGGCCGTCGCCGACGCCACCAGCCAGCACAGGGCCGCCAGGTTCATGGGCAGGGCTCCGCGAGGCCCTCGATGGTGACGCTGCCCGCGGTGGCGTCGATGAGGGGCTGCACCATCGCGCAGGTGACGAGGGGGACGTTGCGCACCACGAGGTCGCCGCCGATGCGCGCCGGCTCGGTGTTGATGATCGAGTCGAGCACGGCGTTGTCCTCGATGATGAGGTCGCCGCCCACCTCGACGAGGTCGAAGAGGTTCACGTCGGTGAGGCCGGCGTTCCGGCGCAGCACGAGGTCGCCGAGCACCCGCCGCAGGCTGCCGAGGGCCGGCGTCGTGATGTGCTGCGTGTCCTCGAGGACGAAGTCGCCGTGCACGGCGAGCAGGTCCCGGAACGGCACGGCCACCAGCTTCGTCGGCTGGGCGCCGTCGTCGCTGCCATCGGGGCCGACGTCGGGGCCGATGCGGACGCTGCCGCCGATCTGCACCGAGCCGAAGCTCACCAGCTCGAGGTCGTCGCAGAAGACCGCGTCGTCGTCGCGCCGGTTCAGGCGGGCCGTGAAGTCGCCGCCCAGCGTCTGCGTCCCCGAGAAGGCCACGGCGGTGGCCTCACAGCGCAGCGTCGGTGAATAGGTGAGGGAGCCGTCGAAGCAGCCAAAGGGCACGTCGACGTTGCCGTCGGCGACGGCGTCGGGGTCGCCGGGCTCGTCGGGGCAGGCGCTGCGCGCGAAGTCCGCCGTCGCCGCGCACATCCGCGGGCCCGCGCCCGGGTCCACACAGAAGGGCGCGAGGGGATCGCCGCAGTCGTCGTCGACGACACCGACCGGGCGGAACCGGGCGGCAATCCGGCCCGCGTGACGCGCCCCGTCGTCGGGCCGGTCGTCGCAGCGCGTCCGAAAGCGGGCGGCCGGGCCGGACCACTGGTAGCATCGCCGCCATGCGCGTCCTCCTCCGCCCCGTCGTCGTCGCCGCCCTCGTCGCCGGCGCCGGCCTGCCCGCCGCCTGCGAGACCGTCGTCGACCCCGACGGCACCACCGGCGAGGGCGAGGGCGAGCCCGACCCCAACGCCCTCGACCACCTCGTCGCCATCCCCGAGAGCCTGCGCCTCGTCGTGGGCGAGCAGACGACCCTCGTTGTCCGCGGCGTCGACAACGAGGGCGACCTCGTCGACGTCGGCAACCGGCTGTCGATCGTGTCCACCGACGCCGCCATCGTCGCCGTCGACGGCACCGGCGCCGTCACCGCCGTCGCCCGCGGCGAGGCCCGCATCGTCGCCACCCTCGACGAGCTCAGCGTCGAGGTGCCCGTCCTCGTCGAGTTGCCGCAGCCGCCCGAGCGCCTCGCCTACGACGACATCGACGTGGCCGCCGGCGAGACCTTCTCCCGCGCTCCCGACACCGACGCCCGCGGCGCGACGTTCTCGGTGGTGCCCGACCTCCCCGACGGCGTCACGCTGGATGCGCGGACCGGCCAGATCGCGGGCGTGCTCAACGCCGTGCGCGCCGAGGAGGTCTTCGTCGTCACCGCCGAGAACGACGCCGGCCGCGTGCAGAACAGCCTGCGGCTTGCAGTGCGCTGCGACCCCGACACCGCCGTGCCGGCCCGCGACGTCGATGTGCCCGACCTGGCCTTCGTCGACGACAACGACGACGGTGTCGATGGCCTCGCCTGCGGCCCCATCTTCGTCGCCCCGGGCGGCAACGACACCAACCCCGGCCTGCGCGATTCGCCGCTGCTGACCCTCGGCGCGGCCATCGCCCTCGCCGAGCGCAACCCGGCCCGCGACATCTACGTCGGCGCCGGCACCTACGTCGGCCCCCTCGCGCTGCCCGACGGCGTCGGCATCTGGGGCGGCTACAACGGCGTGACCTGGAAGGCCGCCGAGGCGCCCACCACCATCGGCGGCGGCAGCCCCGTCGTCGTCGTGGGCGAGAACGTCGACGCCATCCTCGGCCGCGTCACCCTGCTGGGCGACGACGCCTTCTTCGCCGGCGACGACGCCCTCGGCGTCGACGTCGAGGGCGGCGCGTCCCTCGCGCTCGTCGGCGTCGAGGTCTTCGCCGGTCGCGGCGCCCCCGGGCAGGCGGGCGCGGCGGGCGCGACGGGGACCGCGGGCGACCCGGCCGACCCCGGCGACCCCGGCTGTGAAGACGGCGGCATCGGCTGCAGCGACTGCGTCGAACCCCTCTTCGGCCTCTCGGGCCTCGGCGTCGGCGCGGCCCGCGGCGGCCGCGGCGGCAGCCCCGGCTTCGAGGACGGCGGCGGCGAAGACGGCCTCGACGGCGGCGGCGGCGGCGCCTTCGGTGGCTTCGGCGGCCTCGGCACCGGCACCGGCGTCCTGCGCGATGGCACCGGCGGTGACGATGGCGCCAGCGGCGCCGTCGGCAGCGATGGTCGCGGTGGCGCCCCCGGGGCAGCCGGCCTCGCCGGCGGGGCCGGCAACGCCGGTGGTGGCGGCGCGGGCGGTGGCGGCGGCGCGGGCGGCGACTTCTTCCTGTGCGACCAGTACGGCGCCGCGGGCGGCGGCGGCGGCGGCGGCGGCGGGGGTGGCGGTGGTGGTGGCGGTGGCGGACCGGGCGGCGACTCAATCGCGGTGCACATCGCGGCCGGTGGGTCGCTCACGGCGGGCGCCTCGCTGCTGCAGGCTGGCGACGGTGGCGCCGGCGGCGCCGGCGGCGCCGGCGGCGGCGGTGGCCGCGGCGGTGCCGGCGGTGCCGGCGGCATCCCGATCGCCGACAGCTCGAGCACGCGGGCCGGTCGCGGTGGCGACGGCGGCGCGGGCGGCGACGGCGGCCGCGGCGGCCACGGCGGCGGCGGCGGCGGCGGCGGCAGCGTCGCGGTCCTCACCGAGGGTGGCGCGTCGGCGGCGCTGGATCCGGCCACGAGCCTCGAGATCGGCCTGCCCGGCGAGGGTGGGGCGAGCCTCGGCCAGGCCGGGCAGCGGGGCGTCGCGACGGCGCGCCTGAGTCGCTGAGGCCGTGGGTTTGTTCCCGGGGGGAGAGCCCCGGTAGGGTTCATCCGTTTGCGATCGCCAGACCCCTGCGAGGTGCCCGTGCGTACGATGTCGTCTTCTCTTGGCCTCCTTCTCGGCGGCACCCTGCTCGCCACCGTCATCGCCGTCGGCTGCTCGACGGCCACCGGCGCCGCCGGCGCCGCCGTCGCGGGCGCCTCACGCGGTGAGCGCTTCTTCCGCACCAAGTGCAACGCCTGCCACCCGGGCGGCGGTCAGGGCGCGGGCCCGGCCATCGATCTGGGGATGGCGCCCGACTTCCTCGAGCGCGGCAAGAGCTCCGGCCGCCACGCCGTGCCCGAGGCCGACTGGGAGCCCCTCTTTGCCTACATGAACACCGCCTTCGGTGGCGGTGCCGCCGTCGCCGCCGCCGTCCCCGGGGCCGCCCCCGTCGTCGCGGCGGTGCCGACGACGATGCCGGCGGTGCCGGCCGTGCCGACGACGGTGGCCGCCGCCGGCGACGCCGCTGCGGGCGGGGTCTACTTCCAGGCGAAGTGCCAGAAGTGCCACCCCGGCGGCGCCAAGATCGCCGGCAAGGCGATCCCCGGCGTCCTCGTGAAGGGCGGCTCGGGCAAGCACGGCATCGAGGCCGCGAGCTTCGACAACCTCATGGCGTTTCTGCCCACGCTCGGCGCCGTGCCCCAGGCGGCGGCTCCCGTGGCCGCGACGCCTCCGCCGCCGCCTCCCCCGACGACGACGACGGCGGTGGCCACGGCCCCGGCCGGCGGTGGCGGTGACACCCAGGCGGGCGCCCAGTACTTCGACATGAAGTGCAAGAAGTGCCACCCGGGCGGCGCCAAGATCACGGGCAAGGCCATCCCCGGCGTCCTCGTCGCCGGCGGCTCCGGCAAGCACGGCGTCGAGGCCGCGCAGTTCGAGAACCTGCTGTCCTACCTCGTCACCCTCGGCGCCGTCCGCGCCGGCGGTGGCCCGGTCGTCGCCGGTCCCACCGGCACGACGATGGCGCCGCCGCCGCCGCCGCCGCCGCCCCCGGCGAACGGCAGCATCCCGACCAACGCCGGCATGGTGAACTGCAACTGCGCCTGCCAGTGCCCGCCGGGCGCGCCGCCCGAGGCCCTGCCGGCGGCCTGCATCTGTCAGTGCAGCTGTCCGCGCTGAGCGGTCCGTCTCGACGGTGACGACGACGCGGGCGCCCTTTCGAGGGCGCTCGTTTCGTTCATGTTGCCCGTCGCCTGCACACGACGCCGGTCGCAACTGCAGGCGGGCGCTGTTGTCGAGAAGCGGCAGCCCATTCGTGCATTCGCGGCGCGGAAGCGACGCGGATGCCTGCACGATGCATCGACACGAGCGCTCCGTGAGCGACGAGCGCCCATGAGGCCATTTTTCGCCCTCGGCGGCTGGCCACCTCCGTCGTCGGGACCAGACCCGCGCCGACGAGCCGAAAAATGTGCAGGACACGCCGCGTGCTCGTCCGAAGGCCCGGGGGTTCTCAGGGGGAGGTGGCCAGACCTCCCCCTGAGCCGCCGGAGGCAACGCCCACCGCCAGGTGCCCGTCGTCATCGACGACCACACCCTTCGAGCGCCGGCGAAAGCAGCACGTGGCGGCGAAAGCAGAAATCACGACGGAGGTGGAAGCCCTCGACGGGATGGATGGCAGGCGATACCCGCCTGCCATGCTTTCTGTGAACGACGTCTCCCAGTCCTACGGTGGCCGCATCCTCTTCGACCATGTGAGCGTGACCTTTCCGCCGGGCCGTCGCTTCGGCCTCACCGGCCCCAATGGCGCGGGCAAGTCGACGTTCATGAAGTTCCTCGCCGGCGACGCCGAGCCCGAGAAGGGCTCGGTCTCCCGGCCCGAGAAGACCTCGATCCTGCGGCAGGACCAGCACGCCTACGACGCCTTCCGCGTCCTCGACGTCGTGCTCATGGGCAACAAGAAGCTGTGGAGCGCCATCGAGGAGAAGAACGCGATCCTCAAGGACCTCGAGGACGGCAAGGAACTCACCGACGAGCTCGGCATGCGCCTGGGCGACCTCGAAGGCGTCATCGCCGAAGAAGACGGCTACGTCGCCGACACCGACGCCGCGAAGCTGCTCGATGGTCTGGGCATTCCGACCGAGCTGCACGACGCCCAGATGGCCGAGGTCTCGGGCGGCATGAAGATGCGGGTGCTGCTGGCGCGGGCGTTGTTCGGCAAGCCCGACTGCCTGCTGCTCGACGAGCCGACGAACCATCTCGACCTCGACTCGATCCGCTGGCTCGAGCAGTTCCTGCTCGGCTACGAGGGCACCCTCATCGTCATCTCGCACGATCGTCACTTCATGAACGCGGTGGCGACCCACATCGCCGACATCGACTACGAGACGATCATCACCTACACCGGAAACTACGACGACATGGTGCTCCAGAAGTCGCAGGTGCGCTCGCGCATCGAGAGCGAGAACGCCGACAAGCAGAAGAAGGTCGCCCAGCTGCAGGACTTCATCGCCCGCTTCGGCGCCGGTACCCGCGCATCGCAGGTGCAGAGCCGCAAGAAGGAGATCGAGAAGCTGCAGGCCAACGACCTCAAGAAGAGCAACATCCAGCGGCCGTTCATCAAGTTCGAGATCGGTGGTCGTCCGTCGGGCAAGCAGGTGCTGCGCCTCGAGGGGCTGAGCAAGACATTCCGCGAGCCGGGCAAGGCCGACATCCCGATCGTCTCGAACCTGAACCTGAACCTCATGAAGGGCGACAAGCTCGCCATCGTCGGGCCCTCGGGCATCGGCAAGACGACGCTGCTGAAGCTGATTCTCGGCGAGCTCGAGGCCGACAGCGGCACGGCCACCTGGGGCCACGAGGTCCGCATCGGCTACTTCGCCCAGGACCACACCCACGGCATCCCCCGTGACGTGCCCCTGTGGCAGTGGCTGCTCTCCCTCGATGAGCCCCCCACGCCCGCCGAGCGCGCCACGCGCGAAGACATCCGCGGGCTCCTTGGCCGCATGCTGTTCTCCGGCGACGAGGGGGAAAAGCCCACCCACGTGCTCTCCGGCGGCGAGACAGCGCGGCTGCTCTTCGCCAAGCTCATGCTGCTGAAGCACAACGTGCTCATCTTCGATGAGCCGACGAACCACCTCGACCTCGAGAGCGTGTCGGCGTTGAAGGAGGCGCTGCGCAAGTACGACGGCACCGCCATCATCGTCACCCACGACCGCGACCTCGTCGAAGACGCCGCGACCCGCGTGCTGGCGATGTCGAAGCACGGCGCCGACGACTTCAACGGGCCCTACAGCGACTTCCTGCGCAAGGTCGGCGAGGTCCGCCTCGACCGCTGACGTCGTCGTGGCCCGGCCTCAATCGAGGGGCGGGCACGTCGCCGTGACGACGATGGCGTTGTCGAGCAGACCGCCGAAGCCGCTCCCAAACGGGCCGGCCGAGGGCTCGGCCGTGATGAAGAGCGAGGCCCGGTCCATGAACGCCGGGAGCGGCGCCGTGGCCAGCACGACGGGGGCGCCCGTGCCATCGGCGACGAAGTCGAGGCTGTCGGCCCGCCGCACGATCTGCAGCGTCACCTCGCCGCTGACGGTGACGCCGTTGCCGGCTGTGGCGCCCGACTGCTCGAAGCGACTCCGCTGACCGGTCGCGCCACTCTGGAGCCTGAGACGCACGAACGCATCGGTGTCGGCGTCGCGCAGCCCGAAGGTGATGGAGCTGAAGAGGCTCACGCTGAGGACGTCGATGGAGGCCAGGGTCAGGTCGCGCAGGTCGGTGGGAGGCAGGGCGATGCCGCCGCCAGCGACGAAGCCGCCAACGAGCAGCAGATCCCCGCCATCGCGCTCTGCGACCACCTCGCCGGTCTCCTGCCAGGTCGGGTCCAGCGCGCCGGTGCCCGTGAAGGTGTCGAGGAAGCAGAACTCGAGGGGCGGCTCACCTTCGCCCTCACCTTCACCTTCGCCTTCGCCTTCGCCTTCGCCTTCGCCTTCGCCCTCGCCTTCGCCTTCGCCTTCGCCTTCGCCTTCGCCTTCACCCTCGCCTTCGCCCTCGCCTTCGCCTTCGCCCTCACCTTCGCCCTCACCTTCGCCCTCACCTTCTCCTTCGCCTTCGCCTTCGCCTTCTCCTTCGCCTTCGCCTTCGCCTTCGCCTTCGCCTTCGCCTTCAGCTTCGCCTTCGCCCTCACCTTCACCTTCACCTTCACCTTCGCCGACGGGCGCGAGGCAGACGCCACGGTCGCAGACGAGGTCATCGGGGCAGGCGCTGTCATCGGCGCAGACGATCGGCTGGCCCAGCAGGCTGGCCACGGAGCAGCCGGCGAAGAGCAGGAGGGCGCAGATGACCGCGAGAGGCATGGGCCGACGAGGATAGCAGCGGCCCCGGTCGACGCGGCAGCCGCAGGATGTAGGTGGATGTCGTCTGGTCCGGCCGTCGCATTGACATGAGGTGTGGGGCTGCCGTCATATCGCGGTCGTCGACGGCGCCGTGAGTCGGCGAGGTCGGCCGCGTGTTTCCTGCTGCGATCGCCTGCTTGCCCTCGAGGGGTCCGCCATGCACGTCCTTCCCCTGATCCTCGCGCTGGCGTCGTCGCCCGACGCACTGCCGAAGAAGGAGACCGAGACCGGTGTCCCGATCGGCACCGGCAAGACGAAGGCCACCATCACCATCACGTCGCCGACGGGAGGCTGGACGGTGGACCGCATGATGCGCGTCGCCGGCACGGTGTCGGACCCGACCATCGACCCCGTCACCATCTCCATCAACGGCGACCGCTACCTCATCCGGACCAGCGGCGGACGCTTCCAGCGCTCGTTCCCCGCGGGCAACGGCAAGAACGTCGTCACCGTCATCGCCACCAACCAGGCGGGCACACAGACGGCGCAGGTGACGACGTACGGGCAGATCCCGTCGGTCCCCTTCCGCGCGGTGCTCACGAGCGACACCGACGGCGTCTACACCGACCTGCACATCTACGAGCCCACGACGACGAGCGTGCAGAACGACCTCGTCGACGTCACGAAGATGGCCCACGTCTACTGGGCCAACACCGAGAGCCCGTCGGGCGGCACGTTCTTCCTCAACGAGCAGGACGGCTCCTTCGACCAGCCCGGCTACGGGCCCTACCTCTACATCCACCGGGCCCCGCCCCGCGGCGTCTACCTCGTCGCCGCCAACTACTGGCCGAGCGGCGACAAGGCCCACACCGTCGGCACGCTCAACCTCACGGTCTTCGAGGGCACGCCCCAGGAGGTGCGCCGCACCGTGAAGGTGCCGCTCGCGACGCCGGGGACGACGCGGGCCCTCGCCTGGGTCCTCGTCACCGACAGCGGCGCCCAGATCTACGCGCCCGGCGTCGACCTGCCGCCGTCGGTGGCCGCAGCGGGCGGTACGAAGAGCCCCTGGCCGAAGAACATCGAGGCCGCCACGGCGGGCATCGGCAAGACCGGTACCGACGGCGGCGGCGGCGAGTGGTGAGCCGCGCGCCGCGCTCCCCGGTCGGGCCGCTGCTGGGCGCCTTCCTGGTGGCGTCGTCGTCGTCCGCGGTGCCGTCGACGTCGTCGGCGTCGTCCCCGTCGTCGACGCCGTCGTCGCCCTCTCCGGTGCACAGCGACGCCCTCCTGCGCCGGGTCGTCGCCGACGTCGCGGTGTCCCAGGTGGCCCGCCCCGATCCGGGGTGGGAGCCCTCCCAGCGCGACTGCGCCGGCCTCGTCCGCTACGCCTTTCGCACCGCCTTCAAGCGCCTGCGCCCCGAGCGCCTCGAGCGGCCCCTCTTTGTCGCCGCCGACGGCCGCCCCGCCGACTTCGCCGACGTCGAGAACCTCGTGCGTGGTCGGAGCTTCGTGCGCCTCGGCCGCGACGCCAGCGCCCGCCGTCGCCTCCAGACCGGCGACGTCCTCGTCTACCGGCAGGACCGCGGCGATGACGACGTCGCGTGGCACATGATGCTCGCCATCGTGCCGCCGGGGGGCGAGCCGCGCGTCGTCTACCACCCGGGCCACCCGGCGCCCGGCGAGCCGCCCCCGGCCGTGCGCCACGGCAGCCTGCGCGAGCTCGAGCGCGAGGCGCCGCTCCTGTGGCGCGCCGACGCCGACAACCCCGCCTTCCTTGGCTTCTTCCGCTTCGCGGAGCTCGCTGAATGAACACGCCTGATCCCTCCTCGCCGTCACCGTCGACGCCGCCCGTGGCCCCGCTGTCGAAGGCGCGCCTCCCCCTCGCGATCGGCGGCGGCATCCTCGTCGTCGTCGTCGCGGCCATCGCCGTGCTGCGACCGCCGCGCACGCCCGACGGTCCCGGCGAGGTCTCGACGCCGCCGGCGACGACGACCGACCGCTCGTGGAAGGTGAAGCAGCCCCTCGAGGTCGGTGACATCGCGCCGACGGGCGTGTGGCTCGACGTGGCGAAGCCCCAGGCCCTCAAGTCGGTGCTCACCGGAAACGCCTGGCTCAAGGCCACCGCCGACGAGCCGCTCGGCCGCGGCTTCCTCGGCGGCTGGTCCGGCTTCCTCGGCAGCGCTGGCGAGGAGGTGGGCCTGCAGAAGCTCACGCAGGGCGTGATCGGCGACCTCGTCACCGACGCCGTGCTGGTGCAGCCGATGCGCCTCGCCTGGTTCGCCGGCTGGGGCGGCTCGACGCCGGCCCTCATCATCCCGCAGCCGACCGAGGCCCTCACGACGACGTTTGCGGCGGTCCGCGGTGCCGTCGAGCGCGGCGGCTGGTACGTCGATGCCTGCCCCGGCGAGCCCGCGCCACCGACGCCGCCGCCACCGCCGGCGCCGACGGAAGGCCAGGACGCCGGTGTCGTCGCCGAGGTCGTGCCGCCGAACCGCCTCGAGATCAGCCGTCTCGTCGTCGCCGACCAGCCGGTCTTTGCGGCGCTCACGCGCGAGCGCCTCGTGTTCTCGAAGGACGCCCAGAGCGTCGTGCACGCCCTGTGCGGGGCAAACCCGACGGTGACCGAAGCGCCCGGCGCCGATGTCGTCGTCGGCCTGACTCCGGCGCAGGTGGGCCGCGACGCCGAGGTGCTCGCCGGGCTCCTTGGCCTCAAGGGCGCGCCGACGGTGGCCTTCAAGGTCGAGGGCAGCGCGCTGCGCCCGGTGGGCCTCGCCGGTGAGCTCGCCGAGGCCGGTCGCCTCGACACCGTCGCCATCCCCGACGCCACCTGGGCCCTCGTCCCCGAGGACCTGCCGGTGGCCGCCGCCGTCAACCTCAAGCTGCCGAAGGCCCTGTCGACGGCGAGCCTCGAGGCCTTCTACGGCGGCACGAGCGCCGACCTCGCCACCCGGCAGGTGCTGCTTTTGTGGCAGCCCCATGGCGACGCGAAGGCGAAGACCGAGGTGGCGATCGTGTGGAGCAACGTCGCCGACAAGGAGGCCCTGCAGCAGATCCTGAGCGGTCCCAACCGCATGGAGGTCAAGGTCGTGTGCGAGCGCCTCGTGGCGTCGTCGACGCCGGCGCTGCTGTCGCGCATCGAGGCCGCCTGCACCGGCAAGGCGCCGTCGCTGTCGTTCGCCCAGCCGGCCGTGGTCGCCGGCCTCAAGGCACCCACCAGCGTCGGTGTCGTCGTCGACCTCGGCCGCTTCCTCGCCACCCTCCTCGACGACGGCTTCGCGAGCGACCCCGCCGCCACCCACAAGAAGGGTGAGGTCCCCGCCGAGATCGAGGCGGCGAAGAAGCGGCTGCGCGAGCTGCCCCGCATCGGCCTGTGTGGCGACGTGCAGGGCCAGACCCTCGCGCCGCGGGGGTTCTCGTCATGAGCCACACCACGTCGTCCACGCCCGCATCGTCGTCGTCGCCCAGGCCCGGGACCGCCATGACCACCCACCACGCCGCCCGTTCGCTGTCTCGCGCCCTGTTCGCCGCCGTCGTCGGCGTCGTGGGCCTCGCGTCGACGGCGGCCGACGCCAAGCCCCTCTACATCACCGTCAACCGCGCCTTCTCGACGGCGGAGGAGCCCGTCGTCGACGTCGCCTTCATGGGCACCGAGCCCGTCGAGCTGCGCGTGCTGCAGCCGAAGGACCTCGAGCGCTACATCGCCGGGCAGGAGAACCTGCGCCGAAGCTGGGACCGCCCCGACACGCAGGAGAACCCCGGACGCGCCCTCTCCCGTGGCATCAACGCCATGAAGACGCCGGGCACCTTCCTGCTCTACGCCCTCAACGCCGAGATGCGCAAAGCCCTCGGTGACGACGTCGCTGCGCGCAGCGATGACGACGAGACGACGACCCGCGCGGTCGTCGCCGAGGGGCCGAAGAAGCTCGTGGGCGTCCCGGCCGACTTCGACGTCGTGCGGCGGCAGTGGCTGAACCTCGACCTCGGCGGCGACCCCCGCGCCTTCGACGTCCCCGGCTTCGAGGGCTGGTCGCGCACGTCGTCTGGCTTCGAGGAGCGGCGCGTGAAGCTCAAGAAGCTCCCCGCCGGCGTCTATGTGCTGCAGCTGGTGCAGGGCACCGTCGAGGGCCAGGTCGTCCTCGTCGTGACCGACCTCACGATGCAGGTGAAGCAGACCGACGGCCACATCCTCGCCCGCGTCGCCGACACCGGTCAGCAGCCCGTGAAGGGCGCCACCATCGTCGTCCGCCAGAAGGGCAAGGGCCCGCTCACGGCGACGACGAACGAGATGGGCGAGGCCATGCTGCCGGCCACCGAGCCGAAGCTCCTCGTCACCGCCTCCCGCCCCCGCGGCGACAAGGGTGCCGACGTCGCCATCGTCGACACCGACTTCTACTCGAGCCTGGCAGCGAGCCCCGACGTCTTCCTCTACAGCGACCGCCCCATCTACAAGCCGGGTGACGACGTGCAGTTCCGCGGCATCGTGCGGCGCCCCGACGGCTTCCTCGCCCGCCTCTTCTCGCCGAGCAGGCGCGAGGTCACGGTGCAGCTCGTGAGCATCGGCCCCGGCGGGCAGGCGACGGCGGCGGCGACGACGAAGCTCACCGTGGATGCGCTCGGCTCGTTTGCCGGCGCGCTCGCGGTGCCCGAGGCCGCCGAAGAGGGCGTGTTCCGCCTGCTGGCCACCCTCGACGGCGCGCCCCACGTCGGCGAGGTCCGCGTCCAGGCCTACGTGAAGCCGACGTTCTTCATCGAGATGACGCCCGGGCAGGAGAGCGTCGCGCCGGGCGGTGTGCTCACGACGAAGCTGAAGGCCGAGCGCTACGCGGGCGGACCGCCGGCCAACACGGCCTACGAGGTCACGCTCACGCGCACGCTGCTGGACTCGCCGGCGTGGGTAGACGACGCCGGCCTCGGCGGCGAGGGCAGCGCCGTCACCTACGGCAGCGCGTCGACGACGGAGGGCAAGCTGTCGGTGCCCGATCGGCTCTACTCGTCGGTGACCGAGCGCATCGAGGCCGGCACCGCTGACTGGGGAGACACCTGGAAGTCGGCGCCCACCTTCGCCGAGGACGGCACCGCCGAGGTCACCGTGCAGGTGCCGGCGCTGAAGGAGGGCGAGGCGGCCCTGCCGTACAAGTACGTGCTGTCGGTGCGGGCCCGCGACGACCAGGGCTCCTTCGCGGCGGCGTCGCAGCCCTACTATCTGTCGCCCGTCGACGTCATGGGCTCGCTGCGCCTGTCGACGAAGGTGACGAAGACGACGGGCAGCCCCGAGCTGCTCGTGCGCTCGACGTCGCTCGGCGGCAAGGTCATGCCCGGCCGCGACGGCAGCGTCACCTTCGTCGTGCGCACCGCGCGCGGTGACGAGAAGGAGCTCGCGAAGAAGACCTTCACCACCGACGACGCCGGCGTCGCGAAGCTGCCGGTGCCCGCCACCGACGTTGGCGCCGTCCATGCCCGCGTCGTGCTGAAGGACGCGAAGGGCGCCGAGTGGACGGGCGAGGAGCGCCTGCTCGTCGTCGGCGACAAGGGCGAGGCTGTCGAGTGGGTGCCGGAGCTGTCGCTCACGACGCTCGCCCCCACCGTGTCGCCCGGTGACACCGCCGACATCATCGCGCTGCTGCCCGAGGAATGGGGCCCCGGTGGCAAGGAGAAGGGGCCGCTGTGGCTGACCCTGTCGGGTACCGACATCTTCTCGACGAAGCTCATCGCTGCCGAGGGCCGCACCGTCGTCGTCAAGGTGCCGATCGAGAAGCGCTTCGGCAGCGCCGTCTACGTCTCGCTCGGCTACCCCACGCGCTCGGGTCGCTGGTCGGAGCGCACGCTGCCGCTGCGCATCATCCCGACGGAGCGCGTGCTCACGGTGAAGTCGACGGCGGCCCGCGCCGAGGTCGAGCCGCTCGGCGAGCAGACCATCCGCTTCAAGGTGAGCGACCACCGGGGCCGCGGCGTGTCGCAGGCACAGGTGTCGGTCTCCGTCGTCGACAAGGCTGTCTACGCCGTGCAGCCCGAGTTCCGCCCGCGCGTCCTCGAGTTCTTCTATCCGCTCGTCCGGCACAACGTCGCCGACTTCTTCTCCGCCGAGTTCCAGGGCTACGGCTACGGCCACCTGCTCGCGAAGCGCCTCGGTGATGGCGGCGTGCAGTTCGCGATGGTGAAGCCGCCGAAGAAGAAGGCCGACGAGCGCGACACGGCCTACTGGAACGGCAGCGTGATCACCGACGAGGACGGCTTCGCCGAGGTCACCTTCACGATGCCGTCGAACCAGACGCTGTGGGTGATCACCGCCGTCGCCGCCGACGGCAGCGGCCGCGTCGGCGAGGGCACCGCGCAGTTCGCTTCGCGCGGCAAGGCCCTCGTGCACACGGCGGCGCCGGAATTCCTCCGCCAGGGCGACGAGGCCACCGCGACGGTGCGCGTCTCGCGCGGCGCCACGTCGGACTGGCAGGGCACCGTCAGCGTCGCTGCCACCGGCACCGGCGTCGAGGCCAGGGCCACGTCGTCGACGAGCCTCGACCTGACCGCCGCCCGGGAGGCGACGGCCACCGTCGCGCTGCGGGGCACGAAGGCCGGCCCCGCCACCCTTGCCCTTGCCGTCAGCGGCGGGCCCCAGCCGCTGCAGGAGCGTCGCGCCTTCGACGTCGAGGAGGCCGTCGTCGTCGATGACGTCGCCGTCTCCCGCGTCGGTGGTGGCGCCCTCGCCCTCGAGGCGCCGGCGGGCGCGAGCCTCTCCGACGTCGAGCTGACCCTCGCGGGCGGCGTCGCCGACGCCATCCTCGGCGACGTCCGCGACCTGCTCATCTATCCGTACGGCTGCCTCGAGCAGCTCGTGGCGACGACGGCGCCGCCGGTGAGCCTCGTGCTGGCCCTGCAGGAGCAGGAGCGCTTCGCGACCCTCGACCCCGACAGCCAGCTGCTGCTCGCCGAGGCCCGCTCGCGCGCCCAGCACGGCGTGAGCCGCATCCTCTCGTACGGCAGCGGCGGCGCCTTCGGCTGGTTCCCCGGCGCCGACGGCTCCGTCGAGATGACGCTGCTGGCCCTTGGCGGCCTCGCGCCCGCCGACAAGGCCGGGCTCCTGGCCGGCCGTCAGCAGGTGATCGGCCAGAGCATCGGCTGGCTCGAGACCCAGGGCGGCCTCTCGCCCTTCCTCGACGCCTGGCGCGCCCTCGTCATCGCGCAGCACGCGCCAGGCCGCGCCCAGGCCCGCGCCCGCGCCGCCGTGCAGTCGGCCGAGGCCAGCGGCAGCGTCGTCGTCGGCGCCGTCGCCGTGCTGGCCGCCGAGGCCGCCGGCATCCACACCGAGCAGGGCACCGCCGAGCAGGTGAAGGGCCTCGCCCGCGCCGCCCGCGGCGCCTTCGTCACCGGCGCCACGCCGCCCGACGACGACGACGGCTGGCGCTTTCCGCTGCGCGGGGTCGGTCGGCTCGCGCTGCTCGGTCACGCCGCCCGCCTCGATGGCGGCGACGTCGCGCCCCTCAAGAAGCGCTTCCTCGAGCTCTTCGCCGAGGAGGGCCTCTCGACCCTCGACCGCGCCACCCTCGTGCAGCACAGCCTGTGGCTGCTCGCCCACGACGTGAAAGCGACGCAGGCGATGAGCCCGCCGAAGGTCGACGGCGTCGGCAACGTGACGTTCTCGCCCCGCGGCGGTGGCCTCGTGGCCCGCCTCAAGGACGGCACGAAGTCGGTGACGGTCGGCGCCTTCGACGGCGTCGCCCGCCTGTCGGCGAAGCAGAAGACGCCCCTCAAGGACGTCGCCGCGACGTCGACGGGCTTTTCCATCGAGCGCCGCTACTGGTCCATCGGCAGCGGGGCGAAGACGCCGATCGCCGCCGGCGCCAGCGTGGCCCAGGGCGACCTCGTCTGGGTGCAGCTCACGCTCGACCTCAAGGGCGAGCCCCGCGGCCGCTCGGCGTACACGGTCGTGAAGGACTTCATCCCCGCAGGATTCTCGCCGGTGCGGGAGGACAAGCTCTATCGGGGCGCGCCCCTCGAGCTGCCGCTCGTGCCGCTGCAGGTGAAGCAGCGCACGTTCTCGCCGCGCGCCGTGACCTTCTTCATCGAGGAGCCGGCGTGGTGGATGGGCTCGCCCCGTGAGGTCGGCTACGTCATGCGCGCCGACTTCGCCGGCACCTTCGTCGCCCCGCCGGCGCAGGTCGAGGACATGTACGCGGCGAAGGCGAAGGCCCGCACCGCGGCGCAGACCCTCTCGATCGCGCCGTCGTCGAACGCGAAGTGAGGGCCCGCGGCGTCGTCGCCGTCGTCGCCGCCGTCGCGTCTGTCGCCACGGCGGCATGGGGATCGTCGTCGCCGTCGTCGTCGTCGGCCCTCGGCCTCGAGGTCGTGGCCGTCGTCGACGCCACCGCCGCGCCGGTCGTCGTCGCCGAGGTGGAGAGCGCCTGGGCCGCGCTGCTCGGCCTCGTGCCGTCGTCGTCGGCCGCGGCGCCGTTCCGGCTCACGGTGCGTCCGGCCTTCTCGCTGCCCCCGCAGGTCCTCGCGCGCTCGAGCCCGGGCACCATCGAGGTCCGCGCCGCGCCGTCGTCGTCGACGGCGCTGGACCTGCCGACGCGGCTGGCGTTGCGTCACGAGGTCGTCCATCAGTTTCTCTGGCGTCGCTGCGCGCCGGCGTCGCGGGACCGGCTCTTTCACGAGGCGATGGCGGTGGCGCTGTCGGGGGAGGCGACGCTCTGGCGTGATGGTGCGTATCTGTCGGTGCCGGCGGCGGCGCGGTCCCTCGACGTCGCCGACCTCGACACGCCGTCGGCGCGGCGGGCGCTCGCCCGTCTGGTGAGCGAGGGCGGTGGTCCGTTGCCGGTGGCGCTCAGCGAGCGGCTCGCGCGCTGTGCCGACGACGCGCCGTGGTCGCCGCTGCGGGTCGACGACCTTGCCAGTGGTGATCGCCACGTGGCCCAGGACGCCCTCGTCGTGCTGCACACGCAGACCGGCGAGCTCCTCGAGGGCCGTGGCGCCGTCGATGTACCCCAGCCCTTCGGCTCGACGTTGAAGCCCTTCATCGTCGCCGCCGCCGTCGCCGCCGGTCGGGAGCTGCCGTCGTTTCCGGTGGACGCGCGCGATCCCCAGTGGGCCTGTGGCGACGGGTTGTCGACCCGCGTCGACGTCGCCACCGCCCTGCAGCGCTCGTGCAACGGCTGGTTCCTCGCGCTCGAGCAGCAGCAGGGTCCGCGCGCCGTCGACCTCGGTGACGTCGGCGAGGTGCTCGTGCGCCTGGGCTTGAGCCGGCTGCCCGGCGACATGAGCGAGGGGATCGGCATCCGCACCGGCCCGACGATGAGCGCCCGCGCCCTCGCCGACGCCTGGCGCACCCTCGCCCTCGCGACGCCGACGACCGGCGACCTCGACGTCATGGCGGCGCTGCGCGCGCGCGGCACGCTGCTGGGCGTCGACGGCGTCGCCGGCCTCGAGGGCATGGCCGCGAAGACGGGCACCGTCCGCGACGTGCGCTCCCGCCCCACCCTCGGCCTGCTGGTGGCCGCCGACGAGCAGCTTGTCATCGTGCGGGTCCGCGCCGGCGTGCAGGCCCGCGCCCTCGTCGACGACGTCGTCGCCGCCCGCCGTCGCCACGCTGGTCGGCACCAGCAGCCGGCGCGGGTGCAGGTCTTTGGTCTGCTGCCCGAGCACGCCGTCGAGGCCCGCTGCGACGGCACCGCCATCGTCGTCGACGCGGTGCCGCACGTGGCGACGTCGACGTCGCTGTCGTCGCTGGTGGCGCGCGGTCGCGCCGTCTGCGCCGGAGGTCCGTGGCGCGTGACACCGGGCCGTGACCTCGCTGAGCGCCCCTATGCCGGCGTGTTCGTGCGCAGCCCGGCGCCGCCCTCGCCGTCGACCGACCCCACCACGACGGCGCGCCAGCGGGCGGCCCGCCGCGGCAGCGATGTGATCTTCACGACCGGGCGCAGCCGCTACGTCGAGGGCGTGCTGCAGGCCGAGGACAGCACGCTGCGCGGCGAGGCCCGCGTGGCCCTCGCCCGCGTCATCGATCACGACCACGACCATGGCGACGAACGACACCCGGGACGGCCTGTCTGTGACACGACGCATTGCATGACCTTCAAGGGGACGTCGACGGCGCCCGCCGACCCGGCCCTGCCTCAGGCGCTGCAGCGCCCACTCACGGCCAGCGGTCGTCGGGGCTGGCTGCCGTTCTCGCAGGGGGGCGAGGCGCCGTGGCAGGAGACGCGCGCCGAACGCGTCGTCACCGTCGCCCTCGGTGCGTTCTCGAGCCTCACGGTGCGCGAGGCCCCCGGCGTCGACGGCGGTCGCGTCGTCGTCGTCGTCCGCCCCGGACACGCCGGCGACGCCGACGTCGATGAGCCCGAGGTGCTGCCCTGCGAGCTGCTGCGCTCGCGGCTGCGCCTGCCCTCGTGTCCGACGAGCGCCACGCGCGACGGCGTCACCTGGACCTTCGCCGGGCAGGGGGCCGGCCACGGGCTTGGCCTCGACGTCGAGCTGGCGAAGCGCCGGGCCCGCGAGGGCCGTAGCGCCGACTCCATCCTCGACGAGGCCTTCCCACGCCCGCAGCGCTGAGCCCGCCGGTGTATCCTCCCGCGCGGAGGAACCCATGAAAAAGACCCTGCTTGCCAGCGTTGGCCTTGCCACCGTGCTGTCGTCGTCGTGCTCGCCCCTCGAGGGCCTGTGCCAGAAGGAATACGACTGCCGCGACGAGCTCGGCATCCCCTTCGAGGACGACTACCCGGCCGTCTGCAAGGCCGCCGGCGAGGGCGCCCAGGCGACGCTGCGGGCGAGCGCCGAGCAGGAGTGCGAGGACCTCGCCAACGCCGAGGTCGCGCTCGCCGGCTGCCTGCAGGTCCTCTCCTGCGAGGACTTCGCGAACTTCCGCAGCGGCAACAGCGGCGAGCACTGCAAGGACTTCCTCGACGAGCGCAACGCCCGCGCCGAGGCGGCCGCCGACCAGTGCGACGCCATCGACGAGGCGGGCGAAGGCGAGGGCGAAGGCGAGGGCGAGGGCGAGGGCGAAGGCGAGGGCGAAGGCGAAGGGGCCTGAGGCCCGCCCCGCTCAGGCGCCGTCGCCCGGCGTGACGTCGACGACGAGCGGCCGGTGGTCGCTCGCGTCGCTCTCGGGCACGAAGGTCTGCTCGATCTGCTGCAGGGCCTCGTCGACGAAGACGTAGTCGATGCGGCGGTCGGCGAAGGTCGGGGCGTCGGCGCTGGCGTCGGTGAAGCCGCGGGCGCGGAAGGCGGCCGGGCCGCCGCCGTCGGGGGTCTCGTTGAGGTCGCCGCCGACGACGACGCCCTCGCCGACGCTCTCCTGCAGGGACGCCGCGAGGAAGTCGGCGTTCTGCTTCGCCGACCACGGGTAGATGTCGGCGTGCAGGCTGGCCACACGCAGGCGCAGGTCGCCGGCGCAGAGGTGGGCATCGACGGCGACGCGGGGCTCGAAGGCGTTGTCGGAGGGCAGGTCGATGCGGGCGGCCTCGACGATGGGCAGCCGGCTCAAGAGGGCCACGCCGAAGGCGCCGCCGCCCTCTTCGCGGGCCGCGGCGAAGGTCCAGTCCATCCCGAGGCGCTCGGCGAGCACGGCGGGCTGGTTCACCGTGCCGGTGCGGTCGGCGTCGAGATCGACCTCCTGCAGCGCAATGACGTCGGCGTCGAGCCCCTCGAGCTCGTCGCCGATCACGTCGATCGACGACGACTGGCCCGCCCGGATGTTCCACGTCACGACCCGCAGCGTCGCGGGCCCCGTCGGCGCGCACGTGCCACCCGTCGGCGGCACGAACAGCTCCGACGACCGCACGCAAGCGGAGGACGCGACACCAAGCCCGACGAGCGAGAGGAGGAGGACGCGCATGACACAGAGCGTAGCGGGGCCGGCGTCATCCGCTCGTCACGGGGTGCGGTAGTCACACACAGACCTACAGTGTCCCCTGCGTCGACGGTGGGTATGCTCTCGACGTGCTGCGCGACCTCTCCCTCATCCAGATCGCCCTGGCCGTCTTCGGCATCGGCTTTTTGATCGCCTTCCACGAGCTCGGGCACTACGCGGCGGCGCGGCTGCTCGGGATGCGCGTGCTGCGCTACTCGCTCGGCTTCGGGCCGCAGCTGCTGCGCTTCCGTCGCAACGACATCGAGTACCAGCTGGCCGCGCTGCCTTTTGGCGGCTTCGTCCAGATCGCCGGCATGTCGTCGATGGACGACGCGGCGAAGGACGACCCGAAGTCGTACCTCAACGCGCCCCGGTGGAAGCGCTGGCTCGTGCTCGCCGCCGGACCGGGCTTCAACTACCTCGCCGCCGTCTTCTTCTTCTTCGCGTTCTTCATGGGCTGGCCGAGCCCGACGGACCAGCCGACCCTCGAGCTCGTGGAGGTCCATGAGGGACCGGCGCGGACCGCGGGGCTCGTGCGCGGCGAGTTCATCACCGCCGTCAACGGCACACCGGTCGAGGGCGACGGCGCCTTCCGCAAGGCCATCGCCGACAGCGGCGGAAAGCCCCTCACGCTGTCGGTCGTCAACGTCGCCGGTCCTGCCCCGGTGGCCCGCGACGTCGTCGTCACGCCCGCTGCCACCGAGGGCGGCTTCAAGCTCGGCGTCGCCCCGGCGATGCGTTGGCCGTCGGCGGGGGTCATTCCGACGCTGCTGGCGTCCGTCGACAACGCCTGGCTCGAGACCACCCGCACCCTCGGCGCATTGGCGGCCCTCGTGAAGCGCGAGCCCGGCGTCGACGTCGGCGGCCCCGTCGCCATCGTCGCCGACATGAAGGACAAGATCGCGCTCGGCCTGCGCTACTACGTCCGCATCCTCGCCGTGCTGTCGGTGAGCCTTGGCATCTTCAACCTGCTGCCCATTCCCGGCCTCGACGGCATCAAGATGCTGTTCCTCACCGTCGAGGGCCTCGTCCGGCGCAACATCAACCTGAAGGCCCAGGAGATGGTCAACGCCGTCGGCGTGCTGCTGCTGCTGGTGCTCATGGCCGGCCTCACGCTGCGCGACGGCATCCGTCTCTTCGACTGAAGGGCTGACGCCGACCTTCACGGTGCTCGTCGGCGCCGCGCCGCCCGCGTGTGTGTGTGTCAGCCCTGGATGTCCTCGGGGCGAGCCCGAAGGTGAGGGCGAAGGTGAGGGCGAAGGCGAGGGTGAGGGCGAAGGAGAAGGCGAGGGCGAGGGTGAAGGGGAGGGCGAAGGCGAGGGTGAGGGCGAAGGAGTAGGCGAGGGCGAGGCGATCCAGACCATCGACGTCGACAATGGCGGTGTGCCGCTGTCGGCGGTGCCGTCGACGCAGCGCGCGCTGGAGCCGGTGGCGGCCTTCGATGCGCTCTACGCGGGCAACCGCAACGTCATCGTCACGGCCGGCTGCCCCGGCGGCTGGGCGGGCACGCAGCGCGGCATCTCGATCCGCTCCGCCGACGAGACCTGCACCCAGACCGCCAAGCTCGACGACTGCAGTGGCGCCGCCTGCGCGGTCGACCCCGCCGACTTCGACACCTTCTGCGCCGGGCAGGGGGCACGTTCTCGTTCTCGATGCGCTGCGAGCCGCCGACGCGCTCGCCGGATCGCTTCACGCTGACGGCGACGTCGACGGCCGGGGAGACCATCGAGGTGATCGCCCCCTTCGAGGTGGGGACGTGGGACTGTGCGCCGCCGGCCCAGGGCGGCAACGACCTCACGCTGTTCTTCGCCGGTCAGAACGACCTCGCCCGGGTGCGCCTCAGCGACAGTATCGGGGTGACGGTGCGGCCCGTCGCCGGTGCCGCCTGCAGCATCACCGTCACACGGGCCGCCGGGCGCGCCGTCGAGGGGAGCGTGTCGATGACGTACCGCCTCCCCGACAACAGGCAGATCCCGCTGACGGCCTCTTTCCGCGACGACGCCGTGAGCGTGCGCCGCTCCCTGATCGGCACGCTGGAGGGCGGCGCCTGCACCGCCACCGCGCTCAGCCACCAGGTGGCGGCTGGCACCCTCGCCATCACCGCCACCGGCATCACCTGCGACGGCTCGGCCCAGCCCGACCTCGTGGTCACGCTGCCGGAAGGGGCCGACAACAGCTGCGGCGGCGCCGACGGCGACCTGCAGCTCATCGGTCCGTCGGTGCAGGCGTCGACGTCGTTCGGCGCCGGCAGCTGTACCGCCGAGATCGTCGAGCGCAACGACGATCAGGTCATCGTCCGCTTCCCGAGCGTCGTGTTGTGCGCCACGGCCGGCTGCCTGGCCTTCGAGGACGTCGGCATCACCTACGCCCTGCGCTGACCGCCGCGGTCGTGCGGTCCCGCCGCGCCGGCGCCCATGTGCGCCGGCGCGTTCGTTTCAGGCGCCCCATGGGTGTAGCCTCCACCGATGGCCGGACTGCTCGAGAGCACCGTTGATGGCGCGCGCATCCTCGTGGACACGAGCGCCTTCGACGACGTCACAGCGGGGCGTCCCCTCGCCCTCGTCGCCGCCGGCTTCGTCCTCGGGGTCGCCGTCGGCGTTGCCGGCGCCGCCCGCCCCGGCACCCGCGCCGCCACGATGCTCGCGCTGCCCGGCGCCGGCGTCGGCGCCGCCGTTGCCTTCGCCCTCGCCGCCGTGCGCGACGTCGAGCTCGCCTGGCTTGTCGATGGCCTCGCTGCCGTCTTGCGACGCGGCGACGACATCGCCGTCGTCGGTGGCGCCGCCGCGGGCGCAGCCCTGGTGCTTGCCATCGTCGCCATCGCGACGGCGCGGCGGCGCGCCTTTGGCGCCGGCGTCTCTGGCGTCGCCGTCGCCGCCGGCGTCGTTGGCGTGCTCGCGGCGGTGCAGGTCATCGCGATTCGCACTGCCGCCGTCGAGCCGCTGCGCGCGGCCTGGCCCGTGCCGTTGCTGGCGTTCGCCGGGCAGGACCCGGAGCAGGGCCCGCCCCTCGAGGTCCACATCGGCCGCACCCGCCGCGAGCCGCCGTCCTCCATGCGCCAGCTCGGCTCGACGATGCCGACGACGCCGACGATGGAGGCCCGTTGGGGCCTCGCCAGCCTGCGCGTCGCCCTGCGCGGCGAGCGCCCCGGCGCGGCGACGGCGACGGCCCAGGCCCTGTCAGGCCCCGTCATCGTCGAGGTGCCGGTCCGTTACAGCGTCGTCGAAGACGTCGGCCCCGCCGGCATCCACCTCACGCCCGGACATCGCCAGGCCTTCGTCGAGGTCGAGGGCCGCGACGGCGTCGTCATCGCCCGCGAGCGTCAGCTCATGGCACGCCGTCGGGGGGCCCCGGCGCCGAAGCCCGACGTCACCCTGCGGGTGCTCGATGAGCGGGAGGAGCTTGGCCAGCGTGTGCTGCGCGTTGAACTCGGCCGCCAGGGCGCGAGCGAGGTCATCGACGTCGTCGCCAGGAATGGCGCCGTGCACCGCTTCCTGCCCGGCGGCGGCGGCGCCCTCCTCGTGGGATCCGGCTCCGGCGGCGGCTGCGACGTTCCCCTCCTCGGCTACACGTCGTGTCGCTGCACGAGCCGCGGCATCGAGCGCTGTGTGCAGACCGAGACCAACACCCTCGGTGCCCTCGGCCGCATGAGCCTCGCGTTGTTGACCCTCGGCCTCTCCGAGGTCACCGGCGCCTGCAACGACTGCGGCCGTGCCTACGAGAAGGGCCTCGTGCTGCTGCCCTGAGGTCGGCTCACGATGAGAACGCCGACGGCACGAGGCCGCGCAGGCGGGCGGGGAAGTCGGTGATGAGGCCGTCGGCGCCGCGCGCGATGAGGGTCTGGGCCTGGGCGAGCTCGTTGACGACCCAGTAGTCGACGACGAAGCCGAGGTCGTGGCATCGCGCGATGAAGTCCGCGCCGTCGAGGGCGATGCGGCCGACCTTCGGCGGGATCTGCACCCGGTGCCCGGGCCGCTGCAGATACGGACGCAGCAGCCGCTTGCCGACGACGAGGGGCAGCAGGCGCAGGGCCCGCACCGCGTTTCGCGGCAGGCCCACCGGGTGAGGCCAGCCGTCGGCGAGCAGCGCGAGGACCACGTCGTCCCAGAAGCTCGCGAGCACCACGCGGCCGGCGGCGTCGGCGGCGGTGACGACGTCGAGGGCGGCCCGGCGCAGGGCCGGGTCCCGATCCTTGAGGTCGATGTTGACGGGGACGCCGGGGAAGGCCCGCAACACGTCGCCGAGGCGGGGCGGGTGGCAGCCCCGGCCGGCGTAGGGGCGGCTGCCGTCGGTGGCGACGAAACCGCGGCCGACGTCGACGCGCGCGATGTCCGGCCACGCCATCGACGTCACCCGGCGGGGATCGTCGCCCATGCGCAGGAAATCGTCGTCGTGGCAGACGACGACCTCGCCGTCGGTGGAGCGGTGCACGTCGAGCTCGAGGGCGGTGGCGCCGTCGCTGAGGGCGCGGCCGAAGGAGACGATGGTGTTCTCGGGGGCCTCGCCGCGGGCGCCGCGATGACCGAGCAGACGCAGCGGCCTCATGCGGCCTCCGCGCGCTGGGCCCGTCGGGCTCGCCACGGGATCGCGAGGGCCTGAAGCAGCGCCCGCAGGGCGACGTCGGGGCGGGCGGCGCCCATGACACCGCCGAGGACGGCGACGCCCCGGGCGCCGGCGGCGACGCAGGCGGCGGCGTGGGTGGCGTCGACGCCGCCGAGGGCGAGCACGGGCGTGTGGTGGCCGGCGAGCGCGGCGAGGCCCAGCGGTGGCCGGTCGTCGGCCTTCGACGCCGGTGCGAAGATCGGCGACCAGGTGGCGTAGTCGACGCCGTCGTCGTCGGCGAACGCGCAGCGATCGGCGGGGTGCCGCGGGTGGGCCGAGACGCCAAGGCAGGCGCCCGGCGGCAGGTGCAAGCGGGCCATGCGCGGGGCGACGCCGTCGGGCAGGTGGCAGCCGTCGAGGTCGAGGGGCCCCACAAGTGCCGGGTGGCCGTGGACGAACACGCGGCAGCCCGTCGGTCGGGCCACCTCGCGCACGGCGCGACAGCGCGCGGCGAGGGCGTCTGTGTCGAGGTGCTTCGCGCGCACGACGACGGCGACGGCGTCGACGTCGGCGAGGTGCAGGCCGTCGAGGGCACGGGCGAGGGTGGCGACGACGCCGCGGCCATGGCGTCGGGCGGCCGTGTCGTCGGTGATGAGCAGCAGACGGGGCGGCGTCACCGCCTCATCGTGCCTGTCGCGCGTCGGACTGTCGACCCGGCGCGGGCCACCGGCACCCGGCCCGACAGCGATGCTACGCTGGAGTCGACGAGGTGAAGCCTGGGTCCTGCGTCCACACTCCGTGCGGCCGTCGACGTCGCCGAAGACGCGCTGCGCGCCGGTGTGGCCGGCTTCGCGGTGCGTGCCCTCGTGCGTGACACGCTGCCCGGCCTGCCGTTGCCGACGTTGCTGTCGACGGTGACGCCGCAGCGGCGCCCACCGCGCTTCGATCACGTGCCGCCGACGACGCGGCTCGTGGTGCGCGGCGTCGACGTCGTCACCGGCCGGGTCCTCGGCCCCGGCACCTGCCTGTTCCGCTCGTTGGCCCGCTACGCCGCCCTGCGCCAGGCTCGCGTCGACGCCCGCTTCGTCATCGGCGTCGCCCCGTCGTCTTCAGTGTCGTCGTCGCCCACCGGCCTGCCCTTTGTCGCCCACGCCTGGATCGAGGTCGCCGGCCACCCCGTGTTCGAGGCCGCGCCGCCGCGCTTCGAGGAGACCTTCTGCTGGCCGGCGCGGGAGGGATGATCGCCGACGGCGCCGTCGACGCTGCGCCCCGGCATGCAGCGCGATGGCTCAGGCCGCGGCGTCGTCGGTGACGCCTTCATCGAGACCACGACCGGCGCGGTGGCGACGGCGACCCAGGCGCCGGCGATGAGGCCGCCGATGGCGCCGGTGACGACGACGGCGGCGACCGGCGTGCCATCGGGCAGCAGGCTCGGGAAGAGCGCCACGAACGGCAGGCCCGCGGCCCAACCGACGGCGTTGCCCATCACCCACAGGCGCCGGTTCTTCGCCGCGCCGTCGAGGGCCAGGGCCTGGGCGCCGCCGAACAGCAGACCGAGCAGGGCGCCGAGGCCGGCGACGACCAGCAGCGTCGTCGCCGTCGCCCGCCAGCTCGTTTCGGCGTCGAAGCCCGTTTCGATGAAGAAGAGCGGGGTGCTCACGCCAACGGCCCACCCGAAGGCCGCCGCCGCCGCTGTCGCCGTGAGGTAGCGCCCATGGGGGAAGCGGGGCATGAGCCGGGAGAGGATGCGGCCCTGGAAGTGGCCCACGATCAGGCCCTCGAGAGCGCCGGCGGCCACCATCAGCGCCAGCACGAGCACGCGGCCCCCCGCTCCCGAGGGGGCCCCCACCACGAGGGCCGCCGCAGCACCCACGGCGAGCGCGGCGCCGAGACCGGCCATCTCGCCGAGCCCGCAGGTGAGGAGCCAGAGGAGCTTGAGCTGTGCCGCGCGCTCGCGCTTCGAATCCACAGAGGTCATGGGCAGGCCTTTTCGCAAGGTCCGGGCCCATGCGGCCGCGGCACTGCCACGCCATCGCCGCGGCCAGCGGTGACGCCAATCACCCATACGATGTGTGAATAGACCCAGGAGCCTCCCGGCCGACAGCGCGCGATCGCGTCCGGGGGCCGTCCTGGCCCCTTCGCCGGCCGTGGCGGGTGGCACGCTTCTGGCGTCTTCGTGCCCGGCTGGAGGTGGTCGTGGCGCGTGCGTTCTCCCTGATCGAGGCGATGGTGGTGGTGGCCATCGTGGGGCTGCTCGCAGCCCTCGCGGTCCCGAACCTCACCCCCCTCGCCACCCACTACCGGGCCCTCGAGGGGGCCCGCAGCGTCCTCGCCGCCGTGAACCAGGGCCGCGGCCTCGCCCAGCGCCACAATGCGCCCGTCGAGGTCTTCGTCGAGGCCGACCGGCTCACCCTGCGCAGCGCCGTCATCGACGAGAACGCCAACCCCGACGCCATCCGCAAGATCGTGACGTCGTGGGCTGACGACCGCGTGATCCACTTTGGCGAAGGCGTCCGCGTCACCGGCCTTGAGCTCATCGCCGACGGCACGACGACGACGCCACAGCCGGGGCAGGCGACGGCGACGTTCCGCTTCTGCCCGTCGTCCGACACCTACTACCGCGTCGGCGTGGCCCAGACGCCGGTCTGCGGCGTCGGCAATGTCACCTCCCACACGGTGCGCCTCACCACGGCGCTGCAGGGGCAGCGCTTTCTCGTCGAGGTGCGCGCGGCCCTCGGCGCCATCGACCTCCGGCAGGCCCCATGAAGCAGTCGCACCCACCCGCCTTCTCGCTCGTCGAGGCGATGGTCGCCATCGCCATCGCGGGCCTCATCGCCGCGACGGTGACGGCCGCCTTCCAGGGCGCCCTCGTCGAGCAGGACGACGCCCGCCACGAGTGGGCCGGCTTCACCATCGCCCAGCAGCGCATGGAGCTCCTGGCCAGCATGCCGCGCGGCGCCGCCGACCTCGACGCCAACAGCACCCACCCCGACCCGGGCAGCGACGCCGACGCCACCTGCGACGACGTCGCGATGGGGCCGCGCCGCTACCGCGTCGACGCCGCCGGCCTCGCCAACCCGGCCGGTGCCTACGAGGTCTGCTGGAAGGTGAACGCGAACCACCCGATCGGCAACGTGAACAACATCCGCGTGATCGCCACCTGGCCGACGCGCACCGGGAGGGGCCATGTGCTCATGCAGACCGTTCGCTGAAGGGCCGACGGGCCATCGGCGCCGCGCCATGAGCCTCCTCGAGGTGATGACCTCGCAGGTCATCGTCATCATCCTCGTCACGGGCCTCGTGGGGCTGGTGGCGGCGATGGTGAAGAAGCTCCACAGCGAGACTGGCGTCTCCGACGCCAACGTCCACCTGCGCCAGGCCACCCACTTCATCCTGCGCGACACCCAGGCCGTCGGCGGCGACCTCGCCCTCGCCGGTGACGTCGTCATCGTCCAGGACGGCGGCACCACCGGCCCCGACACCCTCACGCTCTTCAAGCGCGACGAAGCCCTGTGCAATGGTGGCCTCGGCGGCATCAGCCAGCAGCCGGGCAACAGCCGCGTGCTGCGGGTCGGCGAGGTCAACGGCGCCTGCCCGATCACCGACGAGCCTGGCAACTGCTCCGAGGACGAGCTGCGCTCCCGCCGTGTCACCGTGAAGGGCGGCGCCTTCATGGCCATCGCCGTGCCGACGTCGCCCAACGAGCAGCCCTGCCAGGTGACCTTCGGCACCGCCGACAACCAGCAGACGGTGACCCAGTTCAACACCCGCTACGGCACGAACTTCAACAACATCGGCCAGGTGTTCTCGGCGATGCCGCCGCCGCTGCAGATCCTCGTCGGCTCCTCCTTCACGTGGCGCCTCTCGGGAACGACGCTGGAGCGCTCGGTGAACGGCGGCGCCTTCGAGCCCATCCTCGACAACGTCTACGACTTCCAGATCGAGCGCATCTTCGACATCAACGGCAACGCCACCTACCTCGACGCCCAGGGCGTCTTCGAGACCGGCGAGGTCGTCACCGCCTCCGACGGCGCGCCGCTGCCCGTCGGCGCCACCGCCGAGAACTTCCTCGGCCTGCGCATCGGCCTCATGACCTTTGCCCGCGCCGCCGACGGCATGGACGTCCGCCCGCCCGCCCGCTTCTCCAACCGCCTGCACGACACCGCCCCGCGCCTGCGCCGCTACCGCGAGAGCTTCGTCCTCGCCGCGGCCCGCAATCGCGTCGGCCAGTGACGCCGCGCGCCGTGCCCCACCTCGACGAGGAGCCCATCATGCAGCGCCCCCTCCCGCCACCCGCCGTCCGCCGCCGCGGCTACGCCCTCATCTTCGTGCTCATCCTCGGCGTCGTCCTCGCGACCCTGTCGGCGATCCTGCTCTACAGCGTCGGCCGTGACAGCGCCGAGGCCCACCAGCAGCAGAGCTCGGTGCGCGCCCTCTACGCCGCCGAGGCCGCCGTCGCCGTCGGCATCGAGCAGGTCCGCCGCCTCCTCGACGACAACCCCACCCCGGACCTGAGCGGCATCACCACGCCCGTCGTCGGCGAGGCCGAGTATCCCGTCTTCCGCGTGCGCTACTACGACGCTGCGACCAACACGTCGTCGGTGACGCCGCCGGCGGTGCTGCCGACCGGCCCGATCCTCACGGGCCCCAACGCCGGCCTCTATGCGTCGCAGATCCCGATCCAGGTGCTGGCCTCCGCCGTCGTCGACAACGCCCGCGCCACCGTCGCCGACGCCATCCGCATCGACCTCATCCCGGTGTTCCAGTTCGCCATCTTCATGGACGGCGACTACGAGCTGCAGAACCCGGCCCCCATCGGCATCACCGGCCGCGTCCACGCCAACGGCAACTTCTACCAGTCGGGCGCCGGCACCGATCAGATCACGTACCGCAGCCCCATCACCGTCGCCGGCCGCATCGCCAACCGCTCCACCTTCGCGGCGTCGTCGAACCTCACCGCCAACAACACCGCCCGCGTGCTCACGGCGGCGCCGTCGACGTTCGCCTACTTCCCGAGCTTTGCCACGACGCCGCTGCCTCGGCCGACCGATGCGCAGCAGGCGGCCTTCCTCGCCGCGCGCTTTGGCACCCGCGTGCTCGACGGCAGCGGCGGCCAGGGCCGCCTCGAGGTGCCCATCACCATCACCGGTCGCCCCGCCTGCGCCAACACCGCGGCGTGCGCAGCGGGCCAGGAGTGCGTGAAGCGCAGCCCCGCCGACGCCACCGGCATCTGCATGGAGCGCGTCGCTTCCCGCCCCGACATGTGCGGCAACGGTCAGCCCACCGGCGCCCGCGCCAACTTCGCCCAGTCGCCCGCCATCGAGCTCATCCGTCGTCCCGCCGCCCTGTTGAGCGAGACGGGTCTCTACAACGACGGCCAGGCCCCCGGCAGCGCCTTCCGCGAGGACTTCGGCCCGCGGCCCGCCGACGGTCCCGACGCCGGCGCCGATGTCGACGACGTCGCTGATGTCGTCGTCACCCGCCCGGTGCCGGTGATGAACGTCGTGCGCGCCGACGACGACCAGGGCGCCGCCCACGAGCGCTTCTACTGGAAGGCCGACATCCGCATCATCGACGGCATCTGGTACCGCAAGGACAGCAACAACCCCGTCTTCGATCCCGAGACGTGGGACTTCGCCGGGCCGTTCACCGCGAACAACGTCGCCGGCAACAGCCGCGCCGACCTCGGCTACAAGTTCGCCCGCGTGCAGCGCTACTCGTGGTGGTGGGACGCCCGCGAGACCCGCGTCTACGACGCCGCCGGCACGCGCATCCAGCGCGGCGTGCAGATCCGCGCCTCCGACTTCGACGTCGCCGCCTTCAACGAGCTGCTGCTCGACGGCGCCGCCCGCTCGCTGCTCTTCAACGGCGGCGTCGTGCCGGCCCAGGGCGTGATCGTCTACATCAGCGAGACCTACGACCCGCGCGCCGAGGACAGGAACAGCACCCTGTCGCGCGCGGCCAACGTGCGGAACTTCCTCAACCTGCCGATCATGGAGAACCACCTCGACGGCGCCACCGTCATCACGCCCGTGGCGTCGACGAAGGCGGGCGGCGGTCCCCACGCGACGCCGACGGCGCGCGGCTTCTACCCGTCGATCCTGTGGGGCCGGCACGCGCCGGTGGGCTTCCGCTCGCTCACGCCGCCGCAGCGCCATCCCTTTGGCATCGACGGCGTCGCCGGCAACGCCGACGACCCGAGCGCGGCGGCCCAGGGCGACACGTCGTTCGTCGCCGCCGAGGCCCGCGCCTTCTATCGCGACCCGCTGCTCATGCTGCAGAGCAACGCGAAGCTCGGGCAGGGCGGCGTCGGCTTCGAGTGTCAGGAGCCCGTCTTCCTCACGACGGCGCCGCTGCCGACGGCGACGACGCGGGTGCTGCCGCCCTGCATCCAGTCGGGTGCCACGCCGCGCGGTCCCGAGAACGCCGTGCGCGTCGTGCGCGCCCAGAACGTGCCGGTGCAGGGCCTCACGATCGCCACCGACAACCGCCTGTACCTGCACGGCGACGTCAACGCCGTGTCCACCGGCGGCACCGGCGCCACGACGCCCGGTCCCGACGGGGTCCTGCGGCAGACGCGCCAGGGCGTGGCCGGCAAGGTCGCCGTCATCGCCGACAGCATCACGCTGCTGTCGTCGCGCTTCAGCGATCGCTTCCTGCAGCGCGGCGGCGTGCCCGGCGACGCCCTCTTCATCAACCGCCGCGCCCGCTTCACCTCCGTCGACGACGCCATCGCGCCGCCGCCCGGCCCCGCCGAGCGGGCCTGGGTTCGCGAGGCGCCCGCCGAAGACGGCACCGTCGAGGTCGGCCGCGCGCCGAACCTCTGTACGCTCGGCAAGAACCTGCCGACGGGCGGCGTCGTCAACGACGCGCGCGGCACGCTGCCTCCTGGCTTCCCCGCCGACGTCGACGTCAGGAAGGCCGTGGCCACCCGCTACAACACGAGCCTGCTCATGGGCGACGTGCCCGCCTGCATCGACGCCGGCGAGCAGCTCGGAAACCCGAGCGGTGGCGTCAACAACTTCCCCCGCTTCGCCGAGAACCAGGAAGGCGTCGACAACATTATCTTCGGCTCGATGGTGAGCCTGTTCCGCTCGGAGCGGGGCAACGCGCGCTTCCTGTCGACGGGCATGGGCAACGACTTCGAGACGGCGGCGATGGTGCCGTCGAACTGGGTCGCCCAGCGCAAGGCTGCCGGCTACGAGGACTGGGAGGGCGGCGGTCGCACCGCCTGCGTCTACTATCCACCGACGCGGGTGTGGTCGTTTGACGAGGCGCTGCAGCAGCCCGGCAATCTGCCGCCGGGGACGCCGAGGGTCTTCGATACCCAGCGCCTGCGGTGGGTGCGGCGCTGACGCTCCATCTCGATGACGACGTGCACTTCGGGGAGCCCCTCGCCCTTCAGGGAGAGGGGCGCGCGGCAGCGGGGGTGAGGTCGTCTTTCTCGACGTCGACGATGGTGTGTTTCACCTCGACGAACGTTTCACTCGCGTGAGGCGTGTTTGCCTCCGGCGGCTCAGGGGGCCCTGGCCGGCCCCCTGAGAACCCCGGGCCTTCTGTCGAGCACGCCGCGTGTCCTGCACATTTTTCGGTTCGGCGGCGCGGAGGTGACCTCGACGGCCGAGGTGGCCAGCCGCCGAGGGCGAAAAAAATTCCTCGACACGCTTCGCGTGTCGGGAATTTGGACACATGTTCATCAGCTGGCGCTGATGAATTCCTCGACACGCTTCGCGTGTCGGGAATTTGGACACACGTTCATCAGCTGGCGCTGATGAAAATGGCCTCATGGGCGTTCGTCGCGCTCGCAGCGCTCGCGTCGATGCGTCGGGCAGGCAGCCTCCTCGCTCCCGCTCGTCGTCGAGCACGCCGACCGCGCCCTCCAGGAGGCCGACGACCTGGACCGATGGCAGCGCGAGCTTGATGCCTACGCCTTCGACCCCGACCTGCCTGTTCCGGTCGAGCCCATCGAGACCCCGTCTGCCCCACCCCGTCGTCGTCGCTCGGCCCGCTGAACGCCGTCAGCCCCGACGCAGCAGCGGCGCCCGTGCGATCAGCCACAGCAGCGGCACGAAACTGCCGAGGACCGGCGTGAGCACCGTGATGGCGAGGGCCACGCCCCGCCGCGGCTCGAGCAGCCAGACGAGCGCGATGAGGGCGACAAAGGCGGCGTTGATGTCGACGACGACGGTGCGTCCCCACGGATCGGCGAGCATGGCGTCGAAGCTTGCGCCGGCCCCGCCCGCGACGAGCGCGAGCCCCGCCACGACCGCCAGCACAACGAAGGCGACGGCGCAGACGACCTGCACGATGCGGACGGGCGTGGGCACGGGGTTCGACACAGACACCTCCAGTCCGCCTCCGATGCCGCCGGCGCCCCGACCGGCGCACCGGGGCGTCAGCGGCGCAGCGTCAAAGTCGTCGTCCGCTCGGCGTATTGCTGGGCGCTGAAGTCGGTGCGCACCACGAGGCGCAGCACGACCTCGCCGCCGCCTGCCGACACCACCTCCCAGCGGCCGTTGACGCCGTCGGACGTGATGAAGGTGAGGGCCTCGCCGCCCTCGTCGCCGTCGACCTGCCACTCCATCGGCGTCTCGGTGGGCGCGTCGAGCACCAGGTACTGCAGCGAGACCACGTTGAAGATGGCCCGCGTCGTCACCGTGCCGGTGCCGTCGCCGACGAAGACGAAGTCGTGGGCGTCGTCGTTGCTGTCGACGACGTCGCTCGTGATGGTCTCGTTGAGGTCTGTGTCGACGTTGACGTCGATGGCGCGGGTCTCGGCGTCCACCCCGCTCCAGGTGCCGGGCAGCACGGCGGCGGCGCCGCCACATCCGGTCAACAGCCCACCGACGACGACGACTCCGACGACTCCGACGACGCTGTTGCGGGACATGGGGGCCTCCTTCAGGTGGACAGGACGCTGTGGCGACGGTCGCCCAGCGGGATGGGGATCGGGCGCTTCTGCCCATCGATGCAGACCATCTCGATCTCGGCGTCGACGAGGAGTCGGCCATCGCTCTTGCGATGACAGCGCTGCGCAAAGACGATGCGGTACTCGCTCTCGAGGCGGGCGCTGCTGCGGATCTCGACGATGTCGCCAAAGACGGCGCCGTCTTTGAACGACATCGTGGTCTTGTAGACGACGAAGCCCTTCTGCTCGTCGCGCCACAGCCGCACGAGCTCGTCGGCGCCGAGGATGTGCTCGCGGGCCCGCTCGAAGTAGCGCAGGTAGTTCGCGTGATAGACGACGCCGGAGAAGTCGGTGTCCTCGTAGTAGATCTGGATGTCGAGGATGTGGCTCATGGGCTGGTGGCTCCGTCGTCTTCGCTGCCGGCGGAGGCGCGCTGCTTCACGGACACCGGGGTGAGAGCGGGGTTGCGCTGGAGGGCGGCGACGAGGTGGTCGGTGACGTCGACGTCGACGAAGCGGCGGGCGGCGCGGATGGCGGCGCGGACGGCGACGGCGTCGCTCTTGCCGTGGGCGATGAAGGCCGGCTTGCGGAGCCCCAGCAGGGGCGCGGCGCCGAACTCACGGGGATCGAGCTCGCGGCGGATGCGGCCCCAGCCTGGCTGGCTCATCAGGCCGCCGAGGCGGTCGACGACGGTGCCCTCGCTGAACGTGCGCTTGATGACGGCGCTCATGAACGAGAACACGCCCTCGGCGGTCTTCAGCACGATGTTGCCGGTGAAGCCGTCGGTGACGATCACATGCACGTCGCCGCCGTTGAGGTCGCGGCCCTCGCAGAAGCCGACGACGTGGGCATCGGTCTGGCGCAGCAGCGCCAGGGCCTCACGGACCAGCGGCGTGCCCTTGCTGTCCTCCTCGCCGTTGCTGAGGACGCCGACGGCGGGCCGCGGCTGGCCGCAGGCGCGCTCGAGATAGACGCTGCCCAGCAGGCCCCACTGGGCGAGATGCAGCGGCTCGCACCCGGTGTTGGCGCCGGCGTCGACGAGCAGCGCGTAGCCGCACGACGACAGGCTCGGCAGCAGCGTGGCGATCGCCGGTCGGGCGACGCCGGGCAGGCGGCCGATCGAGAACAGCGCCGTCGCGTACATCGCCCCGGAGTTCGCCACCGACACGCAGGCCGCCGCCTCGCCGCGGGCGACGAGATCGCAGGCGAGCCGCATCGACGACCCCTTCTTGCGGCGGACGGCGTCGGCGGGCTTGTCGTCCATCGTGACGACGTCGTCGGCGTGGGCGATGGCGAGGGCACCGGCGTTGATCCGGGCCCGCCAGCCCTTGCCGTCGACGTCGTCGAGGGCGGCCTCGAGCTCGGGGCGCCGGCCCACGAGGACGACGCGGGCGCCGTCGTCGACGACGGCGCGGATGGCCCCTTCGACCAACGGCGAGACGCCGCGATCCCCGCCCATCGCATCGAGTGCGATCGGGAGGGACGCGGCGGTGCTCATGCGGGGCTCCAGGGAGAACACCCGGCGGAGGGCCGGGCGTCAACGCCAGGAGGGCTCAGCCCTCGGCGACCGGGCGGGCCTGGCGGCCGGCGTAGGCGCCGCAGGAACCGCAGGCGTAGTGCGGCATCTTCGGGGCGCCGCAGTTCTTGCACGAGGCCACGGGCTTGGCCGTGTACTTCATGTTGGCGGCGCGCTGCATGCGGGACTTGGCGCGCGACTTTCGTCCGTAGGGAACTGCCATGGGATCCTCCAGCGCCGCGATCTGCGGGGCCACGTAAAAGACCTGCGGACCCTACACGCCCCACCCCGGATTTCAAGCGGTGGGTCAGGGCTCGCAGTCGAGCCGATGCAGGACGGGGCGATCCCCTGCCTTCGCCGCCTTCGTCTTCACCTCGGAGACGCTGAGCCAGGCCACGCCGTCGTCGGCCCAGCCGATGGCCTCGCCCTGGGCCTCGCCGTCCGGCGACGGCACCTGCCGGATCGGCGCCACGCCGCGCAGATCACCGAAGCCGCCGGCCACGAGCCCGCCGGTCCCGGCCCCGCTCTGGCTGCCGTCGACGCCGCTGTCGAGCGCCGGGCGGGCGTACTCGAAGATCCCGCCGGTCGTCCGCAGCAGCAGCCGGGTCCCCGACCAGTGGACGTCGGCGGCCGTGATCCGCCGCAGCTTCTGATCCGGGTCGCCGTCGCCGTCGGCGTCGGCGGGGATCGCCACCGCGCCACCGCCCCGCAGCAGCACCGGCTGGTCATTGGCGGCGTCGCCGTCGTCGGGCGTCTGCACCGTCCAGGGCGCCGGCGCGATGAAGATGCGGGCCTCGGGGGCGGTCGTCTTCTCGAACAGCAGCATCGCCGAAGCGTCGGGCAGCACCGCAAGGGCCTCGACGTCGACGGCCTCGTCGGGGTAGCGCAGGCGCATCGTCCAGACCGCGTCGAGGGTGACGTCGACGGCGGCGCGGTCGGTGTCGAGCGGCGGGCTGAGCAGGGGCTCGGGGAAGGCGACGACGGCGACGTCCGGCCGCGCGCGGTCGTTGTCGCCGGTGTCTGCGACGAAGAGGCACGGGCCCGAGAGATCGGGGCAGGGGCCGAGGGCGAGATCCTCGGGGTCGACGAGGGGGGCCGGCAGCCGCAGCCGCGCCCGGATCGCGCCCGCCGCGGCGCCGACGGTCTCGACGGCGAAGACGACGTTGTCGCTGTCGGCGACGAGCCAGGCGAGGCCGGGGTTCTGCAATGAGGCGGCGAGGCCGGACACCTCGACGAGGGCCTCGTCGTCGACGACGCCGACGTCGCGGGCCGCGCCCACGCTGCCTGTGCAGGTGGGGCGCTCGGGCATCGCAAAGAGCGAGGGGGCCGTGACCCGCGTCCGACGCGAGGCGGCGGCGGCCCGCTCCGGGCAGCCGGCCCCGCCGCAGGCCACGCCGGCGACGACGACGACGCCACCGACGACGACGCGCCGCCAGGCGCTGCTGCGGCCGTTCGGCTCAGCCACGGCGGAATCCCGGCGGCTGGCTGGCTGGCGGCTGGCTGCCCGGCACGACGCTGCCCGGCGGCAGGGTCTCTGGCAGGGCCGGGCCCGGCGGCCGCGTCGCCCGCGCGGCGGCGGCGAGGGCCACGAGGCGGCGGGCGTCGACGCCGTCGCGGATCGCGCTGGCGCGCTCGACGACGGCGCCATGGGCGACCACCAGCACGCACGGCACCATCGTGACGCCGAGGTCGGGCAGCAGGGCGGCGGTCTCGCCGTCGTCGCCGTCGATGGTGAAGAGCTCGAGCTCGAGGCGGCGGGCGGCGGCGTCGAGGCGGCGCACGACGTCGTCGACGGAGGGGGCGCGGCGTCGCGTCACGCACAGCACCGAGGGCTCGGTGGCGCGCAGGCGCTCCTGCAGATCGAGGGCCGACAGGCGCTTCATGGCTGGTCTCCGTCGGCGTCGTCGGCCGGGCGCGGGGGCACGCTGTCGAGGGCGGCGACGTCGTCGTCGTCGACGAGCATCGGCTCTTCCGGGCTCGCGCCGGGGGCCGGCACCGGCAGCGGCGGCGCGGCGCGGTCGGCGATGGCGTCGGCGAAGGCCTGCAGGAAGGCGGGCAGGCCGCCGACGTCGTGGGCGGTGTCGGCGGCGGGGGCCGGCAACAGGCGGCCGCGGCCGCGGGCCCAGGCCTCGTGGATCGGGCTGATGGCGGGCTCGGCGGCGGGCTCGACCCACAGGGGCCCCCGCTGACGGGGACCGCGCTGGTCCTCCTCGAGGAGGGTGAGCACCACGCCGCGGCCACAGCGGGCGCCCACGAGGGGCAGCACGCCGAGCGGCGACAGCACGCTCACGGCGAGGCGGGCAAAGGCGCGGGCCTGGGCCACGTCGCTCATGGCGCCGCCGACGAAGCCGGCGTCGACGACGGCGTCGAGCCAGACGACGTCGCGGGTCGGCGTCGTCGCCTGCAGCGGCATGAGCTCCATGCCGAGGCCGAGGTCCTTCAGGCGGACGATGGCGGCCTCGACCCAGGCGGCGTCGCGCGGAAACACGAAGCGGCAGGCGAGGGGGTCGAGGGCGGCGAAGGCGACGGCGTCGATGGCGGCGTCGATGACGGCGGCGACGACGGCGGCCCGGCGCTCGGGATCGTCGCTGGCGCTGCGGGCGAGCAGGCCGTCGAGGCGCCGCTCCCGCATCGTCTCCTGCCAGGCGAGCAGCAGGCAGCGGTCGTCGGCGCGGCGCAGATCGAGGCCCCGACCACCGGGGCCGCCGTGGCGCAGCCACGACAGCAGCACGTCGCGCTTGAGCTCGGCCGGGCCGGCGTCGCGCCCATCGGAGGTGCGACGACGACGGGAGGTGTGGCCGCCCGGGTTCTTGATCTCGAGCTGCAGGAGGTCGCCGCTCTCACCGACGACGCGCACGAGCATCGCGCTGCCGACGGCGTCCTTCGGCGAGAAGCTCCGTGGCGCCAGCAGCCACTCGTGGCGACCGGGGCGCAGCACCTCGTCGAGCAGGCCCGGCCGCGTGAGGTGGGCCGTCCACGACGGGTGGACCCGCGGCACGTCCTCGGCCGTCAGCGCGAAGTCGTCGTCGGCGCGCGACAGCACGCTGTCGGGCAGGCTGAGGGTGACGGTGCGGTCAGCGAGCTCGGCCGGCAGCAGCGACCGTGGCATCAGCCGCAGCAGGCGGGCCCCGATCACGCGCCGCTCGATGGGGTGCGTCGACGTGCGCAGGACCTCGCGGGCCGTCTCGGCCGCGCGCGCGAAGGCGTCGATCCAGGCGAGGTTGTCCCAGCCGGGGATCGACGCGCGGGCGTCGTCGACGACGACGTCGACAGCGGCGGCGCCCCGGCGGGCCCGGGCGATGACGGCGCTGCCGGCCGCGTCGGGGACGGTGGCGGCGTCGGCGGACCCCTCGAACGCGGAGCGCGGGGCGATGGAGGCGGTCGTCTCGTCGGGCATGGGCTCGTTCTGCTCGGGGCAGCCCGGGCACAACGCCGGGGCGCGTCATCATCATCCCGGCCCCGCCGGGCCGGCAAGGGACTTCTGGGCTCCGGTCCGGACGGGTTTGCGCCCGGGCGCCGCCAGTGGCACGCCTCCCCCATGCGCCACGTCTTCGTCGCCTCGCTCCTCGCCGCTGCCGTCACCCTGGTCGCCTGGGCCTGCGTCCCGGTCGCCTCCGACGGCGGCGACGGCGCCGGCGAGGGTGAAAACGAGATCGTCGACAGCGGCGTCGGTGGTGAGGGCGAGGGTGAGGGTGAAGGCGAGGGCGAGGGTGAAGGCGAAGGCGAGGGCGAGGGTGAGGGTGAGGGCGAGTTCACCGGCGAGGAGTACCTGACGGGCGTCGCCGAAGACGGCGTCGTCTGCGGTGCCGTCACCTGCGCCGACCCGACGGCGTCGTGCTGCATCGGCTTCGCCGGCGCGGTCTGCGGCGAGCCCGGTGGCTGCGTCGCCGCCGTCGAGGCCGCCTGCGACGGCGGCGAGGATTGCGACGTCGGCAACGAGTGCTGCTTCATCAACTTCGGCACGAGCTGCGCTGTCGACGGCGAGTGCCGCACCGGCGGCGGCAACGAGATCTGCGTGACGACCGCCGACTGTGGCGCCGACGAGACCTGCTGCTCGTCGCCCGAGCTGCAGGGCTTCGGCATCGACGGCGGCATCTGCCTGCCCACCGCCGACAACTGCACGTTCACGCCCTGAACATCCCCGGTGCCCGGGACATGACGGAGGAACCGTCATGTCCCGAGCACCGGGGACGTTCAGGGGTACGGATGGTGTTCGGCGCTGTGCGCCGAACACCCCGCTGCCGCGAGCGTTGCGGCGCCCGCCAGAGTCGGTATCGATCGCACGTCGTCACCGAGGTGCGGCAGCCGTCGCGTGCAGACGACGAGCGGCAGCGAGGAGGATGCCTGCCCGACGCATCGACGCGAGCGCCGCACGCGCGACGAACGCCCATGAGGCCATTTTTCGCCTTCGGCGGCTGGCCATCCACGCCATCGCGATCCCCTCCGCGCCGCCGAACCGAAAAATGTGCAGGACACGCGGCGTGCTCGACAGAAGGCCCGGGGTTCTCAGGGGGCCGGCCAGGGCCCCCTGAGCCGCCGGAGGCACAGACGCCTCACGCCAATGAACCATCATCGATGAGACACGCGGCGCGCTCGACAGAAGGCCGGGGGTTCGGGGCCCCCTGAGCCGCCGGAGGCACAGACGCCTCACGCCAGTGAACCATCATCGATGAGACACGATGAGACACGCGGCACGACGGCGGCCGACCATCGAGAAGTGACTGAAAAAACGAGAGAATCAGTCGCTACCGCATGCTCTTCAAGATGAGCTCGAGCTGCCGCTTGATGCGCGCATCGGCCTCGCGCCCGGCGGCGGCCTGCAG
>Ga0172373_10000334_pt1 | contig 77013 bp, 57 predicted proteins | sample Lak10m_2_FD_114546 | JGI IMG/M metagenome (GOLD analysis project Ga0172373, IMG submission 114546) | Freshwater microbial communities from Kabuno Bay, South-Kivu, Congo - kab_092012_10m | ecosystem: Environmental > Aquatic > Freshwater > Lake | place: Democratic Republic of the Congo...
CGCACCTGCTGCATATCCGCCAAGCGTCCCTGAAAGAAGGACGTATCGGTCAGTACGGAAATAGCCGAAGCGCCGTTCTGCGCGTAGGTCGTCCCGATAGCTACGGGGTCGAAATGCTCGACCAGCACCCCTTTGCTGGGAGAAGCCTTCTTCACTTCTGCGATCAGCGCCACATGATCGCCCCGGCGCAGCGCCGCCGCGAAATCCCGCGCAGGTGGGGCATGACGCGCCCGATGCTCGGTCTGCGCGAGGAATGCCCGATCTTCGCGCAAATCGTGTAGATCAAGCACCTTCTGCGCCAAAATCCTGTCAAGAATGGTATCCGTCGCTACAAAATGCGTCATGCGGCCTCCACTTATGCCGTTTATGCTGGGGTGCTGGTCAAACGGCGGCTGACATCTACCAGCATATCCAGTTTCGCCAGCGCCCGCCCGCTGTCAATCGATTCCTTCGCCAAACGGATACCATCATTCAGGTTAGCCGCCAGCCCCGCCGCGATCAGTGCCGCGCCTGCGTTGAGCAGCACCACATCCCGCCGCGCATCTTGCATCTCGCCACTCAGCACACAGCGCAAAATACGGGCATTGGTCGGCGCGTCGTCGCCCAGCAGTTCGCTAATGGCCGCACCCCGGAAGCCAAATTCACGCGGATCAATCTCGTCCGTCCGCACCATGCCAGCTTCGTAGCGGCTGATGCGGTTCGGGCCAGTCGTCGTCAGTTCATCCAACCCGCCGTAGCCACTGACCACCAGCGCTGAGATAGACCCCAGTTTGCCCAGCACATGCGCCAGCATATCGGTCAGGTCGGCGGCGAACACGCCCATCAGTTGCCGTTTCGCCCCCGCCGGATTGGTCAGCGGGCCGAGGATGTTGAAAATGGTGCGAACGGCCATCTGCTTGCGCGGGCCAATCGCATATTTCATCGCCGGATGCAGCTTGGCAGCAAACAGAAAACCGATGCCGACATCATCAATGCACTGCCCCACCTGTTCGGGAGTCAGGTCGAGGCTCACCCCCAATTCCGCCAGCACATCGGCGCTACCGCATTTGCTGCTGGAAGCGCGGTTGCCGTGCTTGGCGACTTTCGCCCCGGCTCCAGCGGCCACAAACGCCACCGTCGTGCTGATGTTGAATGTACCAGATTTGTCGCCGCCCGTGCCGCAGGTGTCCAGCAACTCATCCCCACCCGACGAAGGGACATTATGCGCGTTGGAGCGCATGGCGCGGGCGCTGCCCGTAATCTCGTCCGCCGTTTCGCCCTTCATACGCAGCGCCATCAGGTAAGCGGCGATCTGCGCGTCCGTCGCCGTTCCCGTCATGATCTGGTTCATCACGGCTTCGGCCTCATCATCCTGCAAATGTCCGAAGCGGCTGGTGATGTCAATTGCGCGAACAATATCCATCGTCATATCCCCTTATAATCCGTTAAACCCGTTCCCCAACGCGCACGTCCAGAAAGTTCTTCAGGATTCGCGGCCCGTAGCCGGTCAGGATGCTTTCGGGATGAAACTGCACCCCGTACACCGGAAACTCTCGGTGGCGCAATCCCATAATTTCGCCCTCGTGGGTGGAAGCCGTCACCATCAAACAGTCCGGCAAGCTCTCTTGTTCCACGATCAGGCTGTGATAGCGGGTAGCCTCGAACGGGCTAGGAACGCCTTCAAACATAGCATCCCCCGTGTGCAGAATCGGGCTGGTCTTGCCGTGCATCAAGCGCGGCGCACGCTTCACCACGCCACCATACACCTGCCCGATACACTGATGACCGAGGCACACGCCGAGGATAGGTGTGTGTGAGCCAAACTCGCGCAGCACATCCAGCGAAATACCGCTGTCGTCCGGGTCGCCGGGGCCGGGGGAGATCAGGATGTGGCTGGGGTTCATGGCGCGAATCGCCTCCAGCGTGGTCTGATCGTTGCGGATCACTTCCAGATGAGCGCCCATCTCGCCCATCTCCTGCACGATGTTGTAGGTGAAGCTATCGTAGTTATCAATCACCAAGATCATGTGGTTTTTTCCTCAAAATCAGGTACGGTTTTGGATTCCAAACCTTCCAGATGCAGTACATCATCCAGCGCGACCACTTTCCACACATCATTCTCGCGGACAATCGTCGTCACCGACGAATTGCTGACGGGAACCTGTGCGGATACGCCCCCCGGCACAATGTCCGAGAGCAGAATCTTGATAGCCGAGGTGTGCGAGATCACGCCGATGGTTTCGCCCTTATCCTGCGCCAGAATGTCCTCGAAGGCCGCCCGCATCCGCAGGCGTACATCCTGCCGCGACTCGCCGCCCGGAACCGGATAGTTCTCAGGATCAGTCATCAGGCGGTTATAGTCCTCGGCATACCACAACTGCATTTCACCCGGCTTCAACCCCTGCCACACGCCGATGTTGCGTTCGCGCAGTCGTGCGTCCGGTATCGGGGCAAAACCCAACTTCTCGGAGAGAATCCCCGCCGTTTCCACCGCACGGCGCAAATCGCTGCTGTACAGGGCGCTCATGCCGATGTTCCGCACAAAATTCGCCAACCGTCCGGCCTGAAGGCGGCCATGTGCGTTCAGCGGAATGGCGACCCACCCCTGCCAGCGCAGATCACGGTTCCAATCGGTTTCACCGGGACGAATAAAGACCAACCGTTTGACAGTCATCATGCCTCCACAACCTGTAAGCAGGTGCTAAACGAAACCCTGCTCCGCATATTGTATCGCAAGGGCTACGGCGCGGGCTTTGTTGATCGTCTCCTCATACTCGCGCCCCGGATCGCTATCCGCCACAATCCCCGCGCCGGACTGAATGCTGATGGTATTCCCGCGCATCAACACCGAGCGAATGGTGATGCAGGTATCCATCGAGCCGTCGAAACTGAAATAGCCCACCGCGCCGCCATACGTCCCGCGCCGCGTGCCTTCCAGTTCTTCGATGATCTCCATCGCCCGCACTTTAGGCGCACCACTGAGCGTCCCTGCCGGGAAGGTCGCCCGCAGCAGGTCGAAAGCGTCCATGCCCGCCCGCAGTTTGCCCTGCACCTGACTGACAATGTGCATCACATGGGAGTAACGCTCCACGTACATCATGCGCGGCACTTTCACGGTGCCATAGTCGCACACGCGCCCCAGATCATTGCGCCCCAAATCCACCAGCATGACATGCTCGGCGCGTTCTTTCGGGTCAGCCAGCAGTTCCTCCGCCAGCGACTTATCCTCAGCCTCGTCCGCGCCGCGTGGACGTGTTCCCGCAATCGGGCGCACTGTGGCGATGCCATCTTCCAACCGCACCATCATTTCAGGGGACGCGCCGATCAGGTTCAAGTCGGGGCCAAAATTCAGCAGGAACATATAGGGCGAGGGGTTGAGCATTCGCAAAGCGCGATAGATGCTCAAAGGTGCGGCACTCGTCTGACGGCTGAACCGCTGTGACAGCACGATCTGAAAAGCATCTCCCGCCGCAACATACTCTTTCGCATCCCGTACCATCTGTTCATAGCGTTCGCGGCTCAGGTTGGAGTGCATCTCGGCATCAGCGTTCGGATCAGCGGGAGCGTTCGCATGCGGCGGGGGTACGGCGGCCTGCCGCAGCGCGGAGGCAATCGCCTCGATGCGTGCCGCCGCGTCATCATAAGCCGCGTCAGGATCACCTTCATTATGCGCATTCGCCAGAATGGTGAGTTGATGCTTGGCATGGTCGAAAATCACCAGCGTATCCGGCAGCAGGAAAGCCGCGTCCGGCACGCCCAGTTCATCGGTGGAGGTATCCGGCAGACGTTCAAACGAGCGCACCGCATCGTAGCTCAGAAAACCCACCGCGCCGCCAATGAAGCGCGGCAGGCCATCCACCACCACCGGATGCACCCGCCCGAACTCGGCTTTGACCGCCATCAGCGGGTCTTCGCCGTCTGCTAGGGGTCGGGTACTGGTCACACCATGCACGGTGCGAGTCACCTGCCCGCCCTTCACGAGGATAACGCCTTTGGGATTCACGCCGAGGAATGAGTAGCGCCCGATCTGTTCGCCCCCTTCCACGCTTTCCAGCAAGAAAGAGGTCGCGCTGCCCTGCGCCAGTTTGAGATAGACCGAAACGGGCGTTTCGAGGTCGGCGGGCAACCGGCGATAAACCGGGACGAGATCGCCCTGCGCGAACAGGGCGCGGGCTTGTTCGCGGGTGGGAGTGAGCATCTCACGGACGGCAGTCTTAAAGAGTACCATGTCCACGTCTCCTTCGATGGCAATAAAAAACCCCATCATCGTTCAAGGACGAGACGGGGTTCCCGTGGTGCCACCTTGGTTAAGCCAGTTGTGAACATGGCTTCACTCGAACGGGTACAGCCGGAGCGATACCCTGCGCTGTGGTAACGGTGCGCTTCCGGCGTGGGCTACTGTTTGAGGTTCGCCCGCGCAACTCCCCGACCCATTCCACATCCTCGCGTGTACCGCCTTCACAGCAACCGGCGGCTCTCTGAACACCGATGGGGTGTGTACTTTTTCGGATCAACGTTATTGCATATTCGACTGTGCAACAGAATAACCACAATCATTCCGACTGTCAAGCAATTCTACTATAATCATATAGACTGCCTCACAGGAAGAATCAACATGAAGACCCGTTTTCGCCTTTTGTTGCGCCACACACTCATCGCTGCCTGCATCACAGTGATGGTCATCAACACACTACCTACACAAGCACAAGAACCCCTTACAAGCATAGCCGAGCAATTGGCCGCGCTGGATGGTGCGCCCTGCCCCGACAGCACCTTCACCTGCGTCACGCTGGCGATGCCGCTGGATCATTTCAATCCGTCTGACGGGCGCATTCAGCAGGTGACGTTCGGCATACTGCCCGCAACCGGCACCTCGAAAGGGCTGTTCGTCACGGCGACCGGTGGCCCCGGCACGTCCGGCCTCGCTGCTGCCGATTCGTACACAGCGGCCTTCGACCCTTCGATCACCGAGCATTTCGACATCGTGTTCTTCGACCAGCGCGGCGCGGCCCTATCCGGCAATCTTCAGTGCGCCACCGCCGCCGCTGCCTATTACCAGACCGATGCGACGAGCGATGAGGCCCTCGTCAGCGCCGCCCGCACCTTCGCACAGGATTGCATTACCGAAATGGGCATTGAACCTGCCCTGCTGCCTTTCTACGGCACCGCGCAGGCCACCGCCGATCTCGAAACCTTCCGTACCGCCCTCGGCAGTCCGGTCATCTGGCTGTACGGCGAAAGCTACGGCACGCAGTTGGCGCAAACCTATGCCGCTGCCTACCCCGCTGGCCTGCGCGGACTCATCCTCGATGGCGCGGTAGATTTGACACTCTCCGGCACAGACTATCTCGCGGAGCAGGCGCAGGCTTTTGGTAATGTCCTCCAAATGACGCTGCAAGCCTGCGAAGATGATGCCGCTTGTGCCGCTGCCTTCCCGGACTCCGACCCCGCCGCCTTTTACGACGATCTGACCGCCGAACTGAGTGCCGCCCCCGCGCCGCTATTCTTCCCCACGCCGTCCGGCAAGGTGCAGCGCACCTTCACCCACAGCGATCTGGAAACCGTCGTGATAGACAACCTGTACACCGAAGGCGGGCGGATGCGCCTCCAGCGCGGGTTAGCCGCCGCCGCACGGGGCGATTTGACCGTGCTGGCGCGGATGGCCTACAGCGCCTACGGCCTGAACGCCGAAACGCTGATCGCCACCCCTGACCCGACCTATTCCGACGGCCTGTATTATGCCGTCGAGTGTAACGACTACCACGATTTCAGCGGCACACCGGGCGAACGTGCCGCTGCTTACCTGCGTGCTGGTGCGGAACACGCCGGACAACCCTTGTTCGCCGCCATCTTCTACGGCGACCTACCCTGCGCCTTCTGGCCTACGTCTGCGCCGCCGGAACGCCCGCAACCGCTGACCGCCCCCGGCATCCCCACGCTGGTGCTAGGCGCAACGGCTGACCCTGCCACGCCGGTTGAAAACGGACAGCGCATCGTGCAGCGACTAGATAACGGTTATCTCATGACCACCGAGGGCGGCGCACATGTCATCTTCGGGCGGGGCGACGAATGCCCGGACTTGCCTGTAACCGATTTTCTGGTGAACGATGTACTCCCCGCCAAACCTGAAACCCGCTGCGAGGGGGTGGTCGCCCGTGCCTATGTTCCGCTGTCTCCGCAGTCGGCGGCAGCGTTCACCACACCGCTAGAGGCGTTGAACGCAGCCTATGATGATCTGTTCTACCTGCCCGACTATGTGGCGTGGGACGGCACCACGCTAGAGTTGGTCGGTTGCCTGTATGGGGGTTCAGTAGCGTTCGAGCCTTCTGCCGCAGGGGAACAATTCCGTTTGAGCCAGTGCGCGTTCAGCGAGGGATTCATCCTGACCGGCAGCGGCAGCACCGACTACACCAGCGGCGATTTCACGCTGGATGTGGTCATCGGCGGCCTACACGAGGGGCGGTTGGCGTATGTGCAAGATGCGGACGGAAACAACCGTATCAGCGGAATTTTCGGCGGCGAAAGCCTCACTTTATCTGGCTAGGTTGTCCGGCATAGATTATAATAAATAAAACAGAAGTTCTACCCATTGAGAAAGGCTGACCGCGTGTTAACCAACCGCGATATTGCTGATCGCTTTGAAAAAATCGCCGTGATGCTGGAAATCAAAGGCGAGATCATTCACCGCGTCCTCTCCTATCGTCGCGCTGGTGAAAGCATCCGCGAACTCCCCCGCGACCTGCGTGCGATTGCTGCCGAAGGCGGTTTGACCGACCTGCCCAACATCGGGGACACGCTGGCTGCCAAGATCACCGAACTGCTGGAAACGGGCAAACTGGAATTTTACGAACGGTTGTCTGCCGAAATCCCGCCCGGTCTGGTGGATATTGTGGCGATCAACGGTGTCGGCCCCAAAAAGGCGCGGCTGTTCTGGAAGGAACTGGGAATCGTCACCATCGAGGGGTTGGAAGCCGCCGCCCGTGCGGGCAAGCTGCGCGATCTCGAAAAGATGGGCGAAAAAAGCGAGAAAAAGATCATCGAGGCGATTGAGGCGCTCTCCCGCCGCACCGGACGCACCCCGTTAGGGAAAGCGTTACCCGCCGCGCAAGCCATCCTGCAACGGCTGCTGGCGGTGCCGGGGGCGCTGGAAGGGGCGATTGGCGGCAGCATCCGGCGCGGGCGTCCCACCATCGGGGATGTGGATATCCTGATCGCCAGCGACCACGCCGCGCCCATCATGGACGCGCTGGTTTCGATGGAGAATGTAGCGCGGGTACTGGGACATGGGCCGACCAAAAGTTCGGTTGAACTGCTCAGTGGCTTGCAGGTGGATGTGCGCGTGCTGGAAAAAGCGCGTTGGGGGACGGCGCTGTGCTACTTCACCGGTAGTCAGGCGCACAACGTCCGGCTACGCAATCTGGCGCTGAAACGCGGATTCAGCCTGAACGAACACGCCTTCAGTCCGGTGGACGAAAACGGCAGCATCGTTGAAGATGCGCCCAAAACCCTGTGTGCCACCGAAGAAGAAGTCTACGCGCTGCTCGGCCTGCCCTTCATCCCGCCCGAACTGCGCGAGGATGCGGGCGAAATCGAGGCGGCGCAGGCCAGCAAGCTCCCCGCGCTCATCACCATGAATGACCTGCGCGGCGATCTGCACATGCACACCACATGGAGCGATGGCACCTTGAGCGTGCGCGAGATGGCTGAGGCCGCCTACGCACGCGGACGCGAGTACATCGTCATCACCGACCATTCGCGCAGTCTGGGGATTGGCAACGGCCTCTCCATCGAACGGTTGCTGGAGCAGCAGGAAGAAGTGCGCCGCGTGGATGCCGAGATGAAGGGGCGCATCCGCGTGTTTCATGGCACCGAGATGGATATGAACGCCGATGGCAGCCTCGATTATCCCGACGAAGTGCTGGAAAAGCTGGATTTCGTGGTGGCCTCGCTGCACGTTAGCCTGCGCCAAGACCGCACCACCATCACCCGCCGCGTGCTGAACGCGCTACAAAACCCGCATGTAGACCTGATCGGTCATCCCACCGCGCAGTACATCCCGGATCGTGAACCGGCTGATCTGGATATGGACGCGATCTTTGAAGCCGCTAAAGTCTCCGGCACGGCGCTCGAAATCAACTCCAATCCGCGTCGCCTCGATCTAGAAGCGCCGTATGCGCGGCGGGCGGTGGAGATGGGCATTCCGATTGCCATTGACAGTGACGCACACGCGCCAGAACAAATGGACTTGCTGCCGTATGGCATCTTGACGGCGCGGCGCGGATGGGTGGAGGCGCGTTCGGTCATCAACACATGGCCTGTCGAACAATTTATGGCATGGACGCAGGCGCGGGGCAAGTAACCATGAGCAACCGACCGCCTAGCGAAGGCGACCAGCCCGTGCAGCCCCCATTCCCACCCGAAACGTTCCCGCCTGTGAAGGATGCGCGGTTGCAACCGCCCAACCAGTGGCCGCCAGAAAAGCCGAAGCGCAACCCTGCCCCACCGCCGCAGCGCGATAACCCGTTCCGCCTTCCGGTCTGGGCGGTGCTGCTCACGCTGATGATGGTGTGCGGCATGGTGGCCTGCGTGGTGGTGGCGGTGCTGGCGCTGGGCGGCAACACCCCGTCGGAAGCGCCACCGCGCTTCGTCATCGTCACCGCCGCAACCAGCCTGACACCGATCATCACCCTGCCCCCGCTGGCGGTCACACCGGTTCTGCCGCCGCTGCAAGCCGCCGACTCCGTACCTGTGCTGGCAGGGCCGACGCTGCCGCCCATCATCTTCACCGCCACGCCCACCACCCCGCCGCGCATCGGCGTGGGCAGCATGATTGAAGTGGTGGGAACGGATGGCATCCGCATCCGCGATTCGGCGGGGACGGATAACGCCGCAAACATCGTCCTCACGATTGCCAACCCCGGCGAACGCTTCACCGTGATCGAAGGGCCGCTGACCGCCAACGGGCTGACGTGGTGGCGCATCCAGAACGCGGACGCAACCGTGATCGGTTGGGCAGCCGAAAGCGATGGCGTACAAACACTGCTGCAAGTGATCGCCCCATAAGGAGCGCAACCCTGATGAACGAGTTTGCCACCCGCGCCCATAAGCTCCGCGCCCAACTGAACGCGCACAGTTACCGCTACTATGTGCTGAACGCGCCCACTATCAGCGACGGCGAATATGATCTGCTGTACTGGGAGCTGGTGATGCTGGAAAGCGAACACCCGGAACTGATCACACCCGATTCGCCCACCCAGCGTTCCGGCAGCGACCTCTCCGGCGACTTCGCCAAAATCCCACACCCCGCGCCCATCCTCAGCCTCTCTAACTGCTTCAGCGAGAGCGACCTGACCGCGTGGGAAGAACGCAACCTGAAGCTGCTGTCTGCCGACACAACCTTAACCTACACGCTCGAACCCAAGCTGGACGGGCTAACCATCGTCCTGACCTACGAGAACGGCCTGCTGACACAGGCGGCCACACGCGGCAACGGCGATGTGGGCGACGATGTGACCGCCAACGTCCGCACCATCCGCTCCGTCCCGCTGCGGATTCCCGTGCATCCCGACGGGCCGCCCGCGCCGGAAAAGCTGGTCGTGCGTGGCGAAGTGCTGTTCCACAAGCGGGATTTCGCCGCCCTGAACCAGAAACAGGCGGCGGACGGGCTGCCACTGTATGTGAACGCCCGCAACACCGCTTCCGGGACGCTCAAGCAAAAGGACTCGCGCATCACTGCCACCCGCACCCTGACCGCCTATATCTACGCGGTGGTGCAGGCTGTGGGAATCAGTTTGGATCGTCAGTGGGATTGGTTGAACTATTTGCGGGATATGGGATTTCTTATCCCACCACATGTGGGTTTATATCCCACTTTATCCGACGTTATCCAGCAGTTACCCACATGGGAAACCCGCAAACCCACACTGGATTTTGAAATTGACGGCGTGGTACTGAAGATCAACGATTTGAAGATCGCCGCTGAACTGGGTTTTGCGGGAAAAGACCCGCGTGGTGCGACGGCCTACAAATTCCCCGCCGAGGAAATGACCACCCAACTGACCGGAATCACCGTCAACATCGGGCGCACGGGCAAAGTCACGCCCACTGCCCAGCTTGAACCGGTGTTCATCGGCGGCGTAACGGTGGTCAGCGCCAGCCTGCACAACTACGATCAGGTGGCGCGGCTGGATATTCGCATGGGTGATCGGGTGATTATCAAACGCTCCGGCGAAGTCATCCCGTATGTCATCGGCCCGGTGACGGCGGCGCGGGACGGCAGCGAAACGCCCATCCTCCCGCCCGAAACCTGCCCCTACTGCCAGACTCCCATCAGTAAACCGGCAGGCATGGTAGATTACATCTGCCCGAACCGCGTTTGCCCGGAGCGCGTGTTTCGCAGCATCGAGTTCTTCGTCTCCAAAAGCGCGATGGACATCGAAGGCATGGGGCCGCAAACCGTCAAAACGCTGATCGAAAAAGGCTTCATCCGCGACGAGGCCGACCTATTCTCCCTTCAACGCGAACCGCTGCTGGAACTGGAAGGCTTTGCCGCGAAAAAAGTGGATAACCTGCTGGCCTCGATTGAAGCTGCGCGTCAGCGCCCGCTAGGGCAGTTAATCAGCTCGTTGGGGATTGATGGCGTGGGCGGCGTGGTGGCGAATTTGCTGGCGGAAGCGTTCGTTTCGATGGACGGCCTGATGAGCGCCAGCGCCGAAGCAATGGACGATCTGGAAGGCATCGGCACGGTTCTGGCGCAGAATGTGGTAGACTGGTTCGCCGACCCTGACCACCGCGCCCTGCTGGAAAAGATGCGCGCCGCCGGGGTGAATATGCAGAACACGCCCCGCGAGGCGGCGGGCGATTCGCTGACCGGACTGACGTTCGTCCTCACTGGAACGCTGCCCACGCTCACCCGTGAAGCCGCCGAAAACCTGATTCAGTCGCACGGAGGCAAAGTCACCGGCAGCGTGAGCAAAAAGACCAGCTATGTCCTCATGGGGGATTCCCCCGGCAGCAAAGCCGAAAAAGCGCGTCAGCTTGGCGTCCCCATCCTGAGCGAACCTGAATTCCTGAATATGATTGGCAGCGCCAGCAGCGCGGCTGATCCCACCCAACCTACCCTATTCTGAGAGCGAGCGCAGTATGTCTGAACCTGTCATTATCATCAAGCAAGGCCGCGAAAAACCCATCATCCAGCGTCATCCATGGGTCTTTTCAGGCGCGATTGAGCGCATAGAAGGCGACCCCGCACCGGGCGCAATCATCACCGTGCGCGACTCGCGGGGGCAATTCCTCGCACGCGGCTACTGGAATGTCCGTTCCCAAATACAGGTGCGGATGCTGACATGGGTAGATGAAACGATTGATGCAGCGTGGTGGCGCGCCCGCCTCCGTGCTGCGGCTACGCGCCGCGATTTGCGCCTCGCAGCGGGGCGGTTGGTGAACGCCGAGAACGATTTCCTGCCCGGTCTGATCGCAGACTACTATGGCGAGTACATCGTGTTGCAGGCGCTCACGCTGCATATTGACCAGCACAAGACGGCGCTGGCAGCACAGTTAGCCGAAACGCTCATCGCCCTCGGACGGCCTGTGCGCGGGGTATACGAGCGCAGTGATGTGGATGTGCGCGGCAAAGAAGGCTTGAAAGCGCAATCCGGCGTGCTGTGGGGCGAAGAACCGCCGCCGCTGATCGAATTTGAGCGCGACGGCTTGCGGCGGTTGGTGGATGTGCGGCACGGGCATAAAACCGGCTACTACCTCGACCAGATGACCAACCATGCGCTGCTGTGGCGGCTGTCGGCTGACCTACCGGCTCAAAGCCGCATCCTGAACACCTTCTGCTACACGGGCGCGTTCGGGCTGGGCGCGGCGGGGCAGCGCATCAATGTGGATGCCTCGCGGGATGCGCTGGCGCTGGCGGAGCAAACCCACACACTCAACGGCAAGGATGCAGGCGCAGAGTTCGTGCAAGCCGATGTGTTCGACTATTTGCGCGAACAGGCCACAGCGGGCGAACTCTTTGATGCGATTGTGCTAGACCCGCCCAAGTTCGCACATAATGCCGGACAGGTGGATAGTGCGGCACGGGGCTACAAAGACATCAACCTGAACGCCTTCCGCTGCCTGAAACCCGGCGGTTGGCTGCTCACCTTCTCCTGTTCCGGCGCGATTACCACCGACCTGTTCCAGAAGATCGTATTCGGGGCGCTGGCGGATACCGATCGGCAGGGACAAATCGTGGCGCACCTCGACGCCGCCCCCGACCATCCTATCGCGCTCACCTTCCCCGAAGGCAGCTACCTCAAGGGGCTGTTGGTTCGGGTGGTATAAACGACGGGTTTTCGGCAGTCATCTGAAGTTCGATCAGCTTCTTGATCTTGCTGCGCGTCTCCACCCAGCTGATCGGACTGAGTCCCATCTTGTCGCGGATAAAGTCTTCTTCTTGGCCCGCCCGCATGTCGCGCACCGCGCATGTCCAGCGTAGCATCTCGAAGGAGACTTTGACCGCCAACGCTGCGCCCTCCCCCACATCCGAGAGGACGTACTCCAGATTGCGGGCTGTGCAGTTAAACAACGTATCCTGCGGGTGATACTGCACCAGATACGCATCCAGCAGCGGCAGCCAATCCGTGTCAAGTTCGATGATGCGCTCTTTGAACACATTGCGAACCTTGTGCTTGACCGTCAACACGGGCAAGCGCGGATTCGAGCGATCAATATCTCGCGGGTGCAGCCCCATCGCCTCGCTCTTTTTGATGCCCGTATCGAGGATCAGCTTGAACAGCATTTCGGGGCGCGTGTCGGTCTCCTCGCCGCGCCGCAACTGGCGTGCCGCGTATAATGCCGCCATCACCTCGTCGGGCGTGAGCGCCGTTGCCAGCGGTGCGGGGCCAGATCGTTGCAAAATCGGCTTGGCGGGGTCATAGGGAATTACCCCCGCGGAGTGCAGCCATTTGAAAAACACTTTGAGCGTCGTCACCCGCCGCGCATACGATTTACGACTGCATGGCACACCGCGCCCATGCTCCAGCCATTCCAAGAATTCGTTCAAATCGGTGGTGGTCAAATCGCCCAGCGCCGTTTCGCCCCCCGCCTGATCGGAGAGCAGTTGCAGATCGCTGGTGAAGGCGTTCACGGTATGCTGCGATTTGCCCTCGCCAACTAGATACTGCTGAAACAGCGCGAAGGTGTAGCGCAGTTCGCTCTGCGGGTTCAAGTCGCTGACGGATTGAGGCTGATTGGCGAATAGTGGTAATTGTCGAGGAGTCATGCGTTACCTGCCTTGCACGGATACTGGCGAAAAGCATAGACCCTTTGTTCGAGGCTGTCAATTCAGCGCCGCGCCGTCCACACCTCATCTGCATATTTGGCTTCGAGCGCCTGTGCGCGGGCACGTTCGGCGGCGGTGTACTCCGAAGGCTGCAACGCCACCAATAGCGCCTGCTCAAACCCCGCGCAGACGGTCTGCGCCGCAGCATCCCACGACACCGCCTGACCAAGTGCCTCCGCCAGCGTCAGCGCCCGCTGGTGTACCATCTGGCGGGATGCTTCGCGTTCGGCTTCGCTATCATAGGCCAGCCCATCGCAGATTCGGGCGAGGTCGCCCGTCAGGGGCAGCGAACCATGCTGCAACAGGCCACCGGAGCGCCGCACCTGTGCGCTGCCGACCAGTTTGCGCCCGCCGACGGTAATCTCGTAATGTGAAGGCACTTCAAAGCAGACCGGCCCTTCGGGGTGGGTATCATCGGTCTGCTTGGGTTCGGCGCGGGGAGCAGCACCCAGCCTATCCAGCGCCGCCATCAGCGCCGCGCTCAATCGCCGGTAGCTTTCGACCACACTGCCCGCCGCGAGGGGATGATCGGCAGGTAGCGCCACGCTATACGTCAGCTCATCGGTGTGCAGAATGGCACGGCCTCCGGTGGGACGACGCACAATCCCCCAGCCCAGCGCCGTCAGCCGTCCGCGATCGGCATCGCTGACACGCTGTCCGTAGCCCAACGACAGGCAAGGCGGCGACCACGCATACAGGCGCAGCACCGGCACAGATAATCCCGCCCCGACAGACTCCAGCAGCGCCACATCAGCAGCCATGTTGCGTGCGCCCGCCGATGGGCAATCATAGATCAAGCGCCATTGACGCTGTTGCACAGTCACCCTATACTCGAACTTATGACAGAGCAATCAACTCGACATACTGGAGGTTCCATGCCGGAAACGTGGTCGCCGGATGACCCTCAAACGCTGGTAAACGGACGGCCTGTTTACGGAGGCCAAGACGACGACACGCGCCGACCCACCGCCACCGCCCTGCTCAACCAGACGCCGCTGCGTCCTTCAATCTATTATACCGGGACAATCCCGCCGCCGCCGCAGATGCGTGAAACCGCTGCCCGTGAACGGGTTCGCAAACGGCGCAGTCGCAACCGGGGCGGAGAATGGGCGTGGGTGGTCATCGCACTGGCACTCCTGAGCGTGGTGGCAGTGTTCAGCATGAGCGCCTTCATTCTGCTCCGCGCCAGCAGCGCCCCGTCCGAAACGCTCGCCACCGCTGCGGCTGTCCTGCCGACCCCGGTGGATGTAAATACCGGATTGGGCGGCGTGGGCACGGCGGAAGGCGGCGCACAGCGGTTCACCCTAAACGATGGTCGCAGCATTTTGCTCAGTGCGTGGGACGGTTCATCACGTTTCACGGTGCTGGTGGTGGGTTTGGATCGCCGTCCGGGTGAAACCGGATTGGCTTACCGCACCGATACGATGATGCTGGTCAGCCTAGACCCCGCCACGCTTAGTCTGGGCATCCTGAGCATCCCCCGCGACCTGTATGTGGAAGTGCCGGGTTACAGCGAACTTCAGCGCGTGAACTCCGCGATGGTGCTAGGCGAACTTCAGCAGCCGGGATACGGGCCGGAACTGATGAAACAAACGGTTCAGTACAATCTCGGCATCCGCGTACATGATTACGTGGCGGTGGACTTCAACACGTTCATCTCGATTGTGGATTCGGTCGGCGGCGTGGATATGGACATCCCTTACACCATCAACGACCCGCAGTACCCCGACATGAATTACGGCTATGACCCGTTCTACATTCAGGCCGGCTTTCAACATCTGGACGGCCTCACGGCGTTGAAATATGCCCGTACCCGACACGGGGATAGCGACTTTGGTCGCGCCGAACGCCAGCAGGCCGTGTTGTACGCCATCCGTGACCGTGTGTTAAACCTGAATATGCTCCCACAAATGATTGTGCAAGCGCCGACCATCTGGAACGCGGTCAGTCAGGGCGTAAGCACCGGGCTGACACTCGATCAGATTTTGCAGTTGGTGTGGTACATGAAAGACATTCCGGGCGGAAACATCCGCACGGGCGTGATTGACGAAAGCTATGCCGTCAATTACACCACCTCTCGCGGTGCATCGGTACTCATTCCAGACCGCGCTCGCCTCGGTGGACTCATGGTCGAAGTGTTCGGCGCGAATTACTCGCAATAGCCTCACAACAAAAAAACAGCGCCGACTTCTTGTTATGAAGTCGGCGCTGTTGATTCTTAAAAAAACCCCGCTATGTCGTGTAACGCCATGTTTTTGAACCTGCTTTCGCAGGTGGGGATCGGACTGGGCAGCGAGGTCTTGGCTAAAGCCTATCACCAAACAGCCAGACGTGTGACCCCCGAATTTTGGGTGTTGGCTCAAACGCATTGCGCGCCATCACGGGCACAGCAGGTTGGTGTAGTTATAGCAGAGCAAACCCGCCGTGTAAAGCCTGAACGCGAACGGACAGATTAACATTTAGTCCGCTTTTTAACCTGTTATTATCATCAACTGCGATACAATTCCTGCTAGTGGCTTCGCTTTATCATAAGAAAGGGACATCATGAACACTTTACTGAAATCCGCTGTCGCCGAAGCGTTGGGAACGTTCATCCTCGTGTTCGTCGGCGGTTTCGCAGTCGCCTCCAATCAGGGTGTAGTGGTGGCGGCGCTGGCGCACGGGCTGATTCTGGCAGCCATCATCTACATGCTGGGGCATATCTCCGGCGCACACGTCAATCCGGCGGTCACGATGGGGCTGCTGGTGGGCGGCAAAATTAACGTGACCAAAGCGGTCTACTACTGGGTGGCGCAATTGGTCGGCGCGATTGTGGCGGCGATTCTGCTGAATGTGATCTCGCCGGATGCCGCCAAAGCGGGACAAACTATCGGCTCATTGACGGCGGGCAGCGTGGGACAAGCCGCCATCTTCGAGGCCATCCTCACCTTCTTCCTCGTCAGCACGGTGTATCAGGCGGCGGTCTATGGCAAGGCTGGCAACCTCGCAGGCGTCGCCATCGGCTTCACGCTGGCGGGTTCGATCCTCGCAGGCGGCACGTATACCGGCGCGTCCCTCAACCCGGCACGCACCCTCGGCCCGGCGCTGATCGCAGGCGACCTGAGCTATGCCATCCCGTATGTCGTCGCCATCCTGATCGGCGGCGCGGTGGCTGGCCTGCTGCACAGTCGCTTCTTCACGTCGGAATAACGCCGGACACCCCGAATCAAAAAGCCGCCCGCAGGATACACGCTACGGGCGGCTTCATTCAGGCGGTCAAACGGGCGCGTTAGCTACCCTTTTCCTCGTCTTCAATATCTTCCTCAACCACCGAGATATGCACTTCGGCTAACTGCTTGGCGGCGGCGGGCGACGGCGCATTCACCATGATGTCCGCGCCGGTCTGCGTCTTGGGGAAGGCGATCACTTCGCGGATATTCGGTTCGCCCGCGAACAGCATCACCAAGCGATCCAGCCCCCACGCGATACCGCCATGCGGCGGCACGCCATAGGTAAACGCTTCCAGCAAGTGACCAAACATCTTGCGGGCATGTTCCAAATCCTGCCCGATTAGCTTGAGGATGCGCTCCTGCAAATCGGCCTTGTGGATACGGATGCTGCCACCGGCCACTTCATAACCGTTGCAGGCCAGATCGTACTGCTGACCGCGCATACGCCCCGGATCGCTATCCATGTACTGAATGTCGTCCCAGACGGGCGCGGTGAACAGATGATGCGAGGGATCCCAACGCTTCTCGTCCTCGTTCCATTCCACCAGCGGGAAATCATACACCCAGCAGAAGGCCAGAATGTTCGGGTCGCCCAGATTCATCTGTGCGGCCAGCGTGCGGCGCAAAATATCGGTCACGGCATACACCACTTTGCGCGTGTCGGAGATGAACAGCAGCAGGTCGCCGGGTTGTGCGCCCGTGCGCTGGATCAATTCCATCTTCTGCTCCACCGTGAAATACTTGGCGGCGGGGCCTTTCACTTCTTCGGCCTCGTTTTCGGGCAGCGCGATATATGCCAAACCCTTCGCACCAGCGCCCCGCGCCAGCGTTTCGAGGTCGGCGGCCTGCTTGCGGAGCAACGTGCCACTCACTTTGGCTGCACCCGGCACGCGCATCACCTTCACCGGCTTACCTTCAGCCACGTTGGAAACGAACACCGGGAAAGCGCACTTGCCGCCTAGATCGCTAATGTCAATCGCTTCCAAGCCGTAGCGCAGGTCAGGCTTGTCCGAACCGTAGGATTCCATCGCTTCGCGGAAGGTCAGGCGCTTAAACGGCTTGAACAACAACTGCTTGCCCGAAACCTTCTCAACCAGATCGGTCATCAGGGCTTCGATCAGGCTCATCACATCTTCGCGCTCGACAAAGCTCATTTCGAGGTCAAGCTGCGTGAATTCCGGCTGACGTTCGCCGCGCAGGTCTTCATCACGGAAGCAGCGGGCGATCTGGAAATAACGTTCGTAGCCCGAAACCATCAACAGTTGCTTGAACTGCTGCGGGCTTTGCGCCAGCGCGTAGAACTTGCCGGCATGATAGCGGCTGGGAACCAGAAATTCGCGTGCGCCTTCCGGGGTGGTCTTGAACAGAATCGGCGTTTCGATCTCGACAAAACGTTGCGCATCCAGATAGTCGCGGATGAATTTCATCGTCCGGTGGCGCAGGATGATATTCTGCTGCATACGCGGGCGGCGCAGGTCGAGGTAGCGGTATTCCATGCGCCGCACTTCCTCGATTTTTTCTTCCTTGTGAATGTAAAACGGCGGCGTCTTGGAAGCGTTCAACTGGCTAATTTTATCCGCAACCACTTCCACCAAACCCGTTTCCAGTTCCGGGTTATCCGTGCCTTCGGGACGGCGGCGCACCAGCCCCGTCACCTGAAGCACAAACTCGCTGCGCGAATCGCTGGCGATCTGATGGGCATCCGGGTTGCTGGCCTGATCTATCACCACCTGCGTCACGCCCCAACGGTCACGCAGGTCAATAAAGATCAACCCGCCCTGATCGCGGCGACGGTTGACCCAACCTGCCAAAGTCACAGTCTGTCCAGCGTTCTCTAAACGCAGTTCACCGCAGGTATGAGTCTTCAACATAACGTGGCTGCTCCTGACAAAAACATTGTGAAAATAGTTGTCGGATGTGGTCACATGAGAAAAACCTGACCGATCACGACTTCGAGTGTTGCAAAGGATAGCACGACCAATGGGAGAAACAAATAGTGGCCTTGTAGTGACAAACAAAAGCGGCGCTCATCACGCCGCCCTTAGCTACTGATTGTACGCGAAACAGCGAATTAATTCGCGCTCAAGACACCGCCCGCCAACTGCCGATCTATCCAGCGGGCGATAAACGGGTAGCGATAATCGCGTTTGTTATAGGTTTCGACAACCGCAATCGTCCCGAAAACCAGCGCCACCAGCGGGGTGAAGAAAATCGTCAGTGCCAGCACAATCCCCACGATACCCCACAGCGGCACCAGCACAATCCCCGCCAACACGAACACCGCCAGCAGCGATACAATCATCCCGATCAGCCACGCCGTTCCGCCCACCACCGCCAGCGCCAGCACGCCCACCGTAGCGATCAGTTGCAACACGAAGGCCTGCATACTGTGGAACACGATGTAATCCGACTTCTTGCGGAACATGAAGTAGATCACCAGCGGCACAAACACGCTCAACGGCACCGAGAAGCCGCCCGTCGCAAACCCGCTGAGCAGCGTCACCCAGATGCTGCCATGCGCAATCGCTGACCACAGCTTTTCCTCGTCACTGATGTTCATGGTGCTGTAACTGCGCGGTGTCGCCCGCATCCGGCGCGGCTCTTGATAACGCACCTCATACTCGCGCACCACATCATTCCCGCTTGCCGGTTCGGTCGCGGCAGCACGTTCCGGTGGCGCAGGCGGTGTGTTGGCCGTCAAACGGGATACGCGCTCAGAGTCATCCGTCGGGCGGGTGCTGTGGTCGGTCATGGTGAAACTGCCCTCGTGCAACATGGTCAATTCGTCAGTGTTCTACTGTATCCTTTATACGCACTACCGTTCAAGAAGTTGCGTCTTACGATACTGATTTCTCCACCAATCGAGTTGTGCAAGGCGCTGATCGAAGCAACCCGCGCTCAGGTACACTCTTGGCTATGCGCGTAGTGTGACGGTATACTCCGCGCACTATGTTCACAAACGACTTCACCCTCACCAAACGTCATCTCGGCGGGCTGCTGCTCGTCATCGGCGGGTTGGCCTTCACAGCCATCCTTAGCATTGATCTGCTGGACGCAGGCCGCGAAGGGGGCATCGGCCCCGCGCAGCAAATCGCGCTCATCAGCAGCGCCCTCGTCGCCCTGCTCGGCCTCACGCTTATTCCATTAGGTTCACGCCCTGCATGAACACTGCCGCACACGCCCCCACCCCCCGCTGGCTGACCGCCCTGCACCGCCTGTTGATGGCATCAGCCCTGCTGTTGCTCATGTTCCATCTAGCGGTATACATCGGCTATGCCGTCAATTTGATGCGCTTCCCCTTTGACTACGATCAGGGCGAAGGTTTTGAGCTGGTGGATACCATGCTGTTCAGTCAGGGACAGTGGCCTTACCGCGATACCGAAGCCTTTCCGTTCTATTCCAGCAACTACCCGCCGCTGTTCCACATCGTCGCCGCGCCTTTCGTGTGGGTGTTCGGGGCGGCCTACTGGTACGGGCGGTTGCTCGGCTTTTTGGGGACGCTGGTCACAGCCAGCGCCATCGCCTACGCCGTCTACCGCGAAGGGCGCAACCGCCCCATCGCGCTCATAGCAGGGCTGGCGTTTCTGGCCTCCAACACGGTCTATCACATCGGCCCGTTGTTCCGCCAGCACGCCAGTATGGTCATGTTCGAGACGCTGGCGGTGGTACTGCTGGCAAACGCCAACGAAATCACTGACCGTAAGCAACGCCGCCGCCGTCTGGCGCTGGGGTTTGGGTTCATCCTTGCTGCTGGCTATACGAAGCAGCTTGCGCTGATTACCGCTGTGGCCGCTGGCATCTTCCTGTTCATCCGGCAACCGCGCCGCGCCCTCGTGTGGGGAATCGGCGCGGGTATCGTGGGTGTGGTCATCTTCGGTTGGATGACGCTGGCAACGGGCGGCGAATGGTGGCGACAAGCCATCCTCGCCAACGTGAACGAACTGCGAATCGTTCAGACGGTGGCGCTATTCAATCAGTGGTTCGGCCTGCATGGTTTCCTGATCGTGCCTGCCGTGCTGCTGGCAATCTACGAACTCTATTTTGACCGCCTTTCGATCTATACCCTGTGGTTCGTATTCGCGGTCATCGTGAATGGCGCGGCCTCTGGCACATGGGGCGGCGGCGATAGCTACTTCACCACCGCCATCGCCGCGCTGTGCATCCTCAGCGGCATTTTCGCCTCGCGCACCTTGCGCGGCGGCTGGAACTTCCCCGCTAACTACCTGACGCGCTGGCTGATTAACCCGCTGCGCCGCGCTGCCCCCCTGCTCGCTCAGGCCGCGCTGGTGATCGTGCCGCTGCTGTATCTGGGTTACGGACGTGCCGTGCTGCACATGCCCACCGATGGCGCAATCTTTGGCGCACTATCGCAGGCGCTCGGCCTACATCCGAACGCGCTCAACGGCTTCTATGACTCGGCACGCACCGCCGATGGGCAATACGCGACAGGCTACGCCAACATCGGACACTGGACAACCGAAGCCGACATCGAGGCCGGCTGGAAAATCAGTAACCTCATTCGCGCCAGCAACCAACCTGCAATCAGCGAAGACGCCGGATTCAGCCTGATGGTGGGGCGGCCTGCCATTACCAACCCCACGCAATTGCTCAATCTCGATAAAAAGGGGTTATACAAAGGAAATGAGCTGGTCAGGATGATCGAGGCGCAAGAGTTTGGCCTGATCGTGCTGCGGGCGCAGTTCTATCCCGACCGCGTGCTGCAAGCCATCAGCCGCCGCTATGACCAGTTCGACACAGTAACCATGAACGGGTTTAACTACCTGCTGCTGCACCCCAAGCCGGAATAAAAATCCCCGCCATGCGCGGCGGGGATGATCTTCTCTAGCAACTGAACCGCAAAACATTCCTTAAGGCGAAATGCCCGCGTAGGGGTTCCATGCGCGGTTGACCGTCGTCACCTGCGTGCGGCACACTTCCGCGCCCCCGGCCAACGCGGTCACATACCACGAGAAGCGCATACGCCCGCCAATGCCGTTAAAGCTCACATCGCCATAAACCGAGTAAATCCCCCCGGCAGTATCGAACGAGGCCACGCGCCGTCCCCGATCATCCACCACAATCACCTGATAGATTTCGATTCCGGCAGGCGAACGCGGCAAATCCCAGTAGAATGTCGTCGCGCCGTCCGGCAGGCCATCCAACGGTGAGGTCGCCCGGAAGCCGGTGCAGTCCAGCGCCCCCGCTACGGACGGCGTGGGATAAACCGTTGTGGCGGGATACGTGGTAGCGGGATACGTGGTGACGGGAACTACTGCGCTGCTGGCAGACGGAGACACCCCGGCGGGACACGGGATGACTAGCACCTGTCCGGCATAGATGCGGCTGACATCGGTGATGCCGTTGGCAGCAGCGACATCATACATATTCACGCCGTAGCGCAGCGCAATGCGGAACAAATTCTGACCGTAAAGTACGGTATGGGTCACGCCGCACTCAGCTCGTGCCACCTGTGGAGCCACAAACCAGAGTGCCGAAACCAGTATAAGAATGGGCAGCAACAAGCGAATTAAACGTTGGGCGTGCATCACAGTCTCCTCCATGCAGATCACTTTACCGGAAACTATTTCGATAAAGATTATCATACTGCCATTTTGAGACTACTATCGTTAGATAATACAAACACAACAATAATCCGGCTTCTCCATTTCCATGCAGAAGCCGGAACGACCCATATTTCGTGACGGGGAATCGCAGAACGGATTAACGCTCGCGGAAGCCGAAGGGATTGCTACGAGACGATTTCTTCGGTGATTTGCCGTTGTTGCCGACCAACCCGATCGGTCGGCGGTCACGCAAGAAGTCATTGCCGGAGTTGATCTGCCGCAGCAAACTCTCCACCGATTCCTGCAAAAATTCCAGCGTGACTTCGGTGCGGTTCTCATGCGCCGCCAGCATACGGGCATGGAGCGCAGCCTCGCGCACAAATGCCCCCGGCTGGCTAATCAACTGTGGAAGCACCGCCAAATGCTCATCACGCCACTGGTCGGACATATAGTGCCGAAGCATCTGCTCGGCATGGAGTTCATCCTGTATCGTCGGGATGACGAAAATGCGATCCAGCCGACCGGGGCGCTTGGCGATACGCTCATCAATCACTTCCGGGTAATTGGTGGTCGCCAGCAGCAGCGCCCCTTCCGGGTTATTGGGCGATTCGACGCCATCCAGCACATTCAGCACCCGCGCTTTATCATCCCCCTGCAAGTAGGCGTCAATCTCCTCCACAATCAGCAGCACCGGATACCGCGCCGCTGTCACCGCTTGCAGCGCCCGCTGAATCTTCTCGAAGGAAGCCCCGTCCCGGTCAGAACCGGAGACATAGACCACGATGCGCCCATGACTGATCGCCAGTTTTGCCATCGCCGCACAGAGCATGGTTTTGCCGGTTCCGGGCAACCCCGCCAGCAGCAGCTTACGAAAAGGCGCTAACTTTAGCTGGCGGTAGATGCCAACGCCTTTGGTAAAAAAGGCGTCCATATCGTCCGCCAGATCGTTTTTCAAGCTCTCCGGCAGGATCACATCTTCCCATTCCACAGTCGGGTCAAAAAAGGCGTCCGTCCCGCCAATGATGTACACATCGCGGCGGCGCTTGATGCGCGGACGCACAGCACGGGCACACATCAGCTCAAAGGCGGCCCATGTATCCAGTTTGCCCTCTGGAACGATGGCAATAGCTGTCAAATCCTGCAAATCGTCGTCAAAATAGGAGCAGGCGTAGATCACTTCAAACGGATCGTCGCCTTCGGAGGAAAAGCGGAAAACATACGCGCCGGCGCTGGCCGTCAGCATCATTTTCTTCCCGCGTGAACCGTAATCACTGATCGGTACAATCACCGGGCAGTCAATCGGAAGCGCACCGTCATAACGCGCCTTGCCGCGCAATTTACGGCCTGCGTGCATCTGCTGCTGCGCGATCTTATTGCTGCATTCAGTGGAAGCCCAGATTGTGATGGTCGCTTGCCCCGGCCAGCGGGACTCCCATGTTTCGCGTGCCCACTGAACCAACCGTTCATACTGCATAGCGTTATCGAGTCCTCCACCGATCCAACAACGACGAGAGAAAATAATTACAACACGGACAAAATGGGGAAAATAACAGCAGACGAGGTATTTGGAACAGAATGGGGTGATTATAGAGGGTTTTCCACAATCCGAAAGGGTACTTGCCGAAACCCGAAATCAGCGTAACAATCAGCACATTCTAATTAATCAATTGACGACTCCAAGAGGAATTTTTCTCGATGACAACCGCCTATATTACGCATCCGCGTTATACCGAACATCATCTTGCCGGGCATCCAGAACATGCTGGGCGCATCCGCGCCATCTGGAAACTTCTGGACGATACCGGACTGAGCGCCCGAATGCACCGGCACCAACCGGAAATGGTGAGCGAAGACCACATCCTCACGGTGCATTCCAGCGCCCTGCTGGAAACGATGCACTGGATGGAGGACACGCAGCAAGACAACATCTATCTGGACAACAGCACCTACGCCAACCATACCTCATATGCGATTGCACGACTAGCCGCTGGCGGCGTGCTGATGGCGACTGACGAGGTGTTGAGCGGGCGGGCAGACAATGCGTTAGCGGTGGTGCGCCCCCCCGGACACCACGCCATGCGCGATCACGCGATGGGCTTCTGCATCCTCGGCAACGTTCCCATCGCAGTCCGACATGCACAAAAACACTACGGAATGAAGCGGGTGATGGTCATAGATTATGATGTGCATCATGGCAACGGCACCGAAGCCATGTTCTACGAAGACCCGGATGTGCTGTTCATCTCCACCCATCAGTATCCGTTTTACCCCGGCACCGGCGATTTAACCGACATCGGAAATGGTGAAGCCAGAGGCACAACCCTCAATATCCCTTTGAGCGCCGGGCACAGTGACGAGAGTTTTGCGGCGATTTACGAGCAGGTGGTGTGGCCTGCGGCGCGGCGTTTCCAACCAGAGGTAATCTTCGTTTCGGCGGGGTTCGACTCGCACTGGACTGACCCGCTGGCAAGTATGCGCCTCAGCCTGACCGGCTATGCCCACCTCACCCGCGAACTGATCCGCATGGCTGCCGAGCTTTGCGGCGGCAAAATCATATTCGCGCTGGAAGGCGGCTACCATCTGGATGCACTCAGCTACGGCATAGCCAACATCGCCCATGCGCTGCTGGGCGATGATACCGTACTCGATCCACTGGGGAAGGCACCGACGATCAGCATCAAACAGGATGTCAAGCCGCTGATCTCACGGTTGCGGCACATCCACAACATCAGCTAAAGGGTTGGCGGGGGGGGGTGCTTCCCATTCCCCCCGCCCATATCCATTTTCTGAACCCGATCCGTCTTGGTATAACGGGCGAGAATCGCCAGCACAACCCAGATAATGACGGTGCCGCCCAGCGCCAAAAACCATGCACCCGCGCCGACCGCCATGCCAACCGCAGCCGTTGCCCAGATGCTCGCCGCTGTGGTGAGATGGTGCGGTTGCCCGCTGCGCGTGATGATCGTCCCCGCGCCCAGAAACCCGATGCCGGTCACAATCTGCGCGGCCACCCGCCCCGGGTCTGACGATGAAAAGGCGTAGATCGAAAGCTGCGTAAACAAGCACGACCCCAACCCCACCAGCATGTGCGTTCGCAATCCGGCAGGCTGACCGCGATCTTCGCGGTTCATGCCAATCACCATGCTCAAAAACGCAGCATACAGCAGCAAAAAAAACATCTCGACTTGAAGCTGAAGTGACATGATGATGCCCGCCACGAATTAGCGGTTGCGCCCGTATTTCTCGTGACTGGATACCCAATCCAGCGACGAGATAGCCGCGCCGAGCGACAATTCACCCGCCAGCACCACACCGGCAATAATCTCCGCCAGCTTATTTACCTTTTCGCGCCCGTAGCAACCTAGCACTTCGAGACATTCGCGCTGCGTGGGCAAGCCGGTGCCGCCGCCATAGGTCGCCACGATCAACGACGGAATGGTGATCGAGGTGTACAGATCACCTTCGGGCGTAATCTCGGTGTAGAGAATCCCCGCAGAGGACTCCGCGACATTCGCCACATCTTGCCCGGTGGCGATAAACAGGGCGGTGATGGCATTGGGTGAATGAGCGCCGTTGTTGTTCGCGCCAGACATAAACGCACCCACGTTGGAAACCGCCGAATGATAGTGCAAATTCTCCGGCGTGACGCGCATCTGCTGGAGCAGCACGTCGCGCTTGATGATCGCTTCGGCGGTGACACGCTTGCCGCGCGTCCGCATGATGTTCACCTGCGAGGCTTTCTTGTCGGTGGCGAAATTCGATTCGAGGTAAAAATGCTTGATCGGGCTGCCCTCGTAGTGGTCGAGAATCCAGCTGCACGCGCTAAACGTGGCACGCCCGACCATGTTTTGACCGGCTGCATCGCCCGTCGAATAATTGAAGCGTAGGAACACGAACTTGTTTGAGAGGTACGGGTCAATGTATTGCAACCGCGCCACGCTGGAGGTGGATTCGGCCTCCTCGCGGATTTTGCCTATGTTGGCTTCAATCCACTTCAGGAAATCGCGGCCTCCCCGCGCATCCTCAAACACGAACACGGGCGCACGCTGCATGGCATCCCCCACGACGGTGCATTTCACGCCGCCGCTGAGGTTAATCACTTTGATACCGCGATTGTAGGAAGCCACCAGCGTCCCTTCGGATGTCGCCAACGGGACGATGAACTCGCCCTGCGCATGCTCACCATGCACCTGAATCGGCCCTGCAAACCCGATTGGAATCTGCGCTACGCCGGTAAAGTGTTCACAATTGCCTTTGGCTACATGCGGGTCGAACGAATAGGCTTTCAGATGCGTGAGCTTCACATCCGCGAACTTTTCCACGAACTGCTGACGTTCCTCGATGGCCTGCGGTGAATAATCATCTTCGGCATCACGCGGCAGGCGCACCAGATGGTCGTCCGATTCGCTGATCGAATCTTCCACCGAAAGCGTCAGTTCGCCAAACGGAGACGCTTCAAAGGCGATTTCAATCGGGTGCTTGCCATAGCCCATGTGCATCCCCGTCACCCGCACAGTCAGCACCTTCCGCAGCGGAAAGTCAATCGGGGACTCGGGCGAAATCTGGTCTGCGGCACGCGAACTACCGTCATCCAGTTCAACATGCACAGAGGACATAGCCACCTCGCGCCCATTCAAGCGCAGCGCACTCAAGCGCACCACAGAGGCATCGCTCAAGCGATTCTTGATTGAGAACTGAAGGCCATTATCGGCATTCTTCAGGCTGCCAAAGGTGTAAAGTTGTTTCAGAATCAGGCTGGGAATGACCACTGGAAGGGTACTCATGAGCAATAAACCTTTCTCAAAACCTTATTATCAACAGTGTAAACAATCCTTCACGAATGGGCAACAAAACAGGGCGCTTCAACCCGCGCCCTGCGTCCGAACACTATTGTGACCGCCCGTTAGACCGCTTTCTCAATCCCACTCTTGAGCATCTGAAGTTGTACTTGATGCGCCCGCAGCGCCGATTCTTGAGCCGCGTACCGTTTCGCCAGCACATCGAGGCGGCTGTAGATAGGCGTCAGCACCTGCTGTCCGTACTGCGTCAGGCGGGTGCGCTCTTTCTGCGTCAGGCCATCCAGCGCCTTATGGTAGGACTGCTGCAACTCATCAATCCGCAGGTTCAAATCGTTCTTCGTGTCGCGGATCACGCGGCGCAGATAGCGCACCGCGAAAATCCCGCCGCCCACAGCCAGCGGCGCGCCCACGATTAATGCAGGCAACGCCAGCGGCGCAGCGCCCACACCGATCAACGGACCTGCGGGAAGTGCCGCGAGAATCATCAGCAACACCCCGCCCATCGTCGCCAGCGAAAACGTGGTAAATCCGGCGCTGTTCGTCTCGAACAGGTTTTGCATTTCCATCACGATTTTGCCAGTCGAATAGTTCTTGAGTTCGCTTTCCGCGATTTTGATGGCCTCTTGCAACGCCTCGCGCTGTTCGGCATATACGCCCGCATCCAGCGCGGTCACTTCCTGATCCAACAAGTCGCGCAACTGGTTCAGACGTTCGACGACGCTGCGCCAGTACAGGCGGCTGCTATCTACCACCGCGTTGATGTAGCCGTTGGTAGCCTCACCCACATCGCGCAGCGCCCGCCCGATTACCACTTCCTGAAACTCGGCCTGTAAAACTTCGCGCTTGGATGCGCGTCCCATCTTACGCACCGATAGGTTCTGGTTAATGAAGGTCATGCCGCGCTGCCGCATCCCTTCAAACACGCTGTCCAATTCGGCGCGGGCCGCCTTCATCTGCGCTTCCAGCCCCATAGACTGCTGTTCCAGTTCGCGCTGCACTTCCCGAACCTTCGTGGTGTCCGTTGTAACCAGCGAGGCGTTCTTCTGCACGGTGGCATGAGAATCATTCAGCAGCCGTTCGGCCATCGCCAACTGCGCCACCAATTTCTGCTTGGCAGGCGGCGCTTCGGCAAACACGCCGCGCAAATGCGCACGAAGCGCCTCTAACCCGCCCGGATCGCCCATCACCGGCGTGCTGGATTTGGTAGCGTTGAGCGCCTCTTTCGCTGACACCATAAACAGCAGCGGACGCATGTTCAGCATCTCGTCCACCTGCGTTTCGATGAAGCGGCGCACCTCGGTCTGTTCTGCCGGTTGCAGCAGGTCAATCTGGTTAACAACCAGCAGCACCTTCTTACCGTAATTCTTCGCCAGTTCGAGGTACAAACGCTCGGTTTCGGCAAAAGCGCGTTTGGCAGATACGACAAAAATTACCAGATCGCTGCGATGCAGGAAAGATTTCGCCGTCTTTTCGTGCTTCTGAAACACTGACCCCACTCCGGGGGTGTCCACCAGCGCCACGCCGGAAGCGCCCGTGTTGGGGTGCGCCCATTCGCGGATGCCGTCGGAGCGCATCTCCGGCTTATGGTTGGTGGTTTCGGCATAGCGGATCAGTTCGATCACTTCCGTCGTCGGGGTAATGCCCATCGGCAGCAGCGTATCGCCCAGCAGCGCGTTAATGAATGTGGATTTTCCGGCGTTGAATTCACCGATCACCACCACCAGATAAAACATATCGCGCAAATCCTGCGCCACGTCCAGAAGGCGCTGGCGATCATCCTGCGCCGATGCGCCCACATCAGCCAGCGACGCGCCAATATCGGTCAGCAGCCGAATCTCCGATTCACGAAGGGCTGCTAAAGTTCCGTCAAGGCTGCTCATTCGTCCTCTCTATCCACCGGAAACTGTGCTGTTGAACACAGCCGATCAATCTGCAAAGCACTTGCTGGCAGTTTAGAATAGGCGTTTCTTGCCCAAACTCGCCAGTTCCTTCTCGATACTGCCAATTTCCTGTTCCGCAGAAACCAGCTTTTGAATCTGCGTGGTCTGAATCTGGGTCTGGGCTTCGATCAACCGGGTCAGCGGTTGCACCGCATCGCGCCGCAAGCGCATCCCGTATTCAATCTGCTGATCCGCCGCTTTGGTCAGGGCATCCACATAGCGCCCCTGCAATTTCAACATGCGCGTGACGTAAGCCGATTCGAGTAATCGCCCGCGCAGCGGCATGAACAACAGCCCGAACATACCCAGCCCCAGCAGAAATAACAGCAGTAGAATCTTGTCCTGTGACTGTTCCATCGGCACTTTGAGCGCCACCACGCCAAAAATGACCAGCAAAATCTCGAAGGTCGCCAGATATAACATGGCATTCCGCAGCGTTTGCTCGATGCGCCCGGTTTCCACCTGCCGCGCCTCATCCTCCAGTGCTGCCAGATCGCCGCGAACCGTTTGCAGCGCGGTGCGGTCATACTTCAGCGGCGACTGCACATCGCCAATCACCTTGCTCTTGATGGAATCCGGCAACGCCTCAATCTCGCGGCGGGCATACTTCACCAGATCATCCAAATCCTGAATGTCTTTGCCTTCCAGACGGGGCGCTAATTTCTCGGATACCGCAGGTAGCGCCTGAATCGGCTCGAATGCCTTGCGCCGTTCAAAAGCCATATTGGTATAGGCTTTTCCGCCGCGCCGGATAATCCCGGAAAGGCCAATCAGTTCCAACACGCCGCCCCAGATGGAACGCAGCGCATTTCCAAAGCGGAAGGTGTCCTGAATGGCTTCGGTGCCGCGCTGGGCTGCCGCGCCAAACTGAGCGCCAATTTCCGCGTTCACCTCGCGCACGATCTTTTCCTGATCGCGCTTCTGGGCGGCCAACTGCTGTTCGATGTTGCTGGCGATACCCTGATATTGATCCAGCGCGGACTGGTTGGTACGAACCGCAACCAGCGCCGCCTGATTCACATTCTGCGCGATCTGAAGCGGCGTTTGCAGCTTCTGTTTCAGCCGGGGAACATCGTTTAACTGGTCGTCAACAAATTCCTCGATCCGGCTCAAGCCGCTGGCCTTCCACGCCGGCTTATCCACCTCGCCCTCATGACGGGCGGCCAACCCCTGACGGGCGCTCACCAGCCACACATCCGGCTTATAGCCCAGATGCGCTTTACTTTGCTCCATCACATACTCGCGCACCGACTCGCCATCTTCCACCGAAAGCAAATCCACCTGATTGATGACCAGAATGACCTTCTTGCCATATTCTTTCAGGGTTTGCAGATATTCAAGGTTGTGGGCGGTCATGGCCTGTGTCGCCAACATCACCATCAGCACCACATCGGCACGATGCAGGAACTTGCGGGTGATTTGTTCGTGCTTCTGAAACACCGATTCCAGTCCCGGTGTATCCACCAAGCTCAACTTTTGCAGCAGCGGGGAAGGGTAAAAGAGGGTATCCACTTCGCCACCGGCGCTCAGGCGCTGTTCATGGTCGCCGTGTCGCAAAATGCAAATGCGATCCGTCGTGGGGACAGGGCTAACCGCCAGCAAATCCGGCTTGCCCATCAGCGCGTTCAAAATACTGGTTTTGCCGGAATTGAATGGCCCAACCAGCACGATTAAAAAAGGATGATCCGCATGAAATAGCGCATCCCGAAGTTGCGCCAACCGATCTTCGCCCAGATTATCCACACGGGGCAAAACATCCAGTAGCCCCGTAATCAGTTCGTATTCACGTCGGCGAAGGTGTTCATACTCGGTCGCCAGTTTGGTTTCAACATCATTGGTCGCCAAGCGTTTCCCTACTCCTTCGAGACAAGCCAGTGATGGCGTAATCTGATATACTGACCGTTGACATCCGCAGGGTGTCCTGTGCCGCGCTTCACTATAACACATCACCGATAGAAACATATAGGACTACTCGACTGCCTCTATACGGGAGATGACCACTCATGACTGATCTTCAACGGATCGTAACCCGTCAAGAAAACGCCCTCACTCTCCTCCGCAAGCTCGATCGCGTCCGCGATATGCTGAGCGATGAAGATGACCCACGCGGCATGTTTCAGGCAATGGCGCTTACGCTGCGTGAAACCTTTCAGGCCGAAGCCTGCGCCATCCTCGTAGTGGCCGAAACCAGCGACGAAATCGAACTGATCGTCAGCAGCGGCCTGCCCGAAACGCAAGCCCAAGCACTGTGCCAAACAGGACTCGCTCTGACAGGCATCCAGAAGTGCGAGGCTTCCCCCCTGCCCCATGCGGTGACTGTCCAGATTGTGCTGGACGAATACCCGATGGGCTGTGTGTTTCTGGGTCGCCACAGCAAGCCCTTTGACGAAGATGACCTCTGGTTGCTGGCTCATGCCGAAGACCAGTTGGACTCGGCAGTCATACAGGCCAGAATGATCTGGGCGCTGGCGCAACGCAACCGCGAACTGGAAGCCATCTACGAAATAGACCGCTTGCGAGATCGAATCGCCAACGAAAGCGACCTGATCGCCGGCTTCACCAACATCGTCATGACTCGCCTGCAAGCACAGTTTAGCCTGCTGCTTCTCGCCCTACCCGACAGTGACGAACTGGTTATCCGCAGCCTGATTGACCGGCAAAACCTTCCATCAGCAACGCTCGACCAGATTCGAGAGCGCGTCCGCCGCTTGACTATCCCGCAGGTGATCGAATCGCCAGACGGAAGCGGAGGCTTGATTCTGCTGGCCGCACCATTCGCTGTGGATGGCGTGCGCCTCGGTGCCATTGTAATCGGTCGCAGCACGCCGTACAGCATCGCTGACCACCGATTGATGCACGCTATGATGACGCAAATGGACTCGGCGATGGTCTATGTGCGGACGATGTGGCAGCTTGCCCAGCGCCAGCGTGAACTGGAGGTCATCTACCGGGTTGACCGTATCCGCGATCAAGAAAAAGATTTTGACGGGATGCTGCAAGCCGTTCTCTCCGAACTCTCGAAAGTTGTCTCGTCCGAAATAAGCTACATCATGCTCTACGATCAAGGGCAAGAGCATGAACTGGAACTCCGCCTTAACGCCGCCCACGACATCGGTGAAAACACAGAAACGCTCGGCATTATGCAGCGCATTTCCAGCCAAGCCCTGTCGGAAGGCAAAATGATCGTCCAGAACACACCGGAAGGGGCTGTCCGTTCGATTGTGGCAATCCCGCTGATTCTGAATGAGCGCATCATCGGCGTCTTTGGCGTGGTCAATGCCACCCACCCACGCGGGTTCGATCGTAACGATGAACACATCCTGAGCGCCATCACCAGCCAGATTGACACCGCCATCTTTGAACGGCTCGAACAGCGCCGGATGCGCGCACTGCTCAGCCGTTCGGTAGACCCGAAAGTGCTGGAAATGATGCTACAACGCGCCAGTTCCAGCGTATTGACCGGCGAACGTGTGGTCATCAGCGTGTTGTTCGCCGATTTGCGCGGTTCGACGGAATGGGCGGAACGCACCCAGCCCGAAGAACTGGTCTACACCCTGAATTCCTTCCTCACGCGCATGACCGATGTCATCTTCAAATATGGCGGCACGCTGGACAAGTTCGTGGGTGATGAAGTCATCGGCCTATTCGGGACTCCGCTGCCGATGACCGACCACGCCGAACGCGCTGCCAGCGCCGCACTGGAAATGCAGGCCATCCACATTGAATTGCAGGCTGAAATGGCACGGCAGGGGCGCGAATTGCCTTATATGGGGATTGGCGTAAGTTCAGGCGAAGCCATCGCCGGCGAATTCGGTCATCCGGTACGGAGCGAATTCACGGCGCAGGGACGGGTGATGAACCTCGGTTCACGGTTGTGCAGCGCAGCCAAAGGGGGTCAGGTAATTATTAGCCACATCACCCGCGAAATGGCAGGCGATCACGTTCAGGTCAACCCGCTTGAACCGCTGCCCCTGAAAGGCATCACCAACCCGGCGCCCATTTATGAACTCATTAGCGTATCGCTTCAATCCTGAAAGCCTAACCTCATGTTAAACGACTCGATTCAATACCAGTCCGGCATCCTGTGCTGCGATTCGGTGGCCTTGAAGGACATCCTGATTCAAACGGGTACGCCGGTCTATATCTACAGCCTCAAACGCGCCTTGTCTAATCTGGAACGCATCCGGCAGGCTTTCGCCGCCGTTCACCCGCACATTCACTACAGCGCCAAAGCCAACGCCAACCTTGCCGTCCTCGGCGCGTTGGTGCAGGCTGGCGCAGGCGTGGATGCCGTCAGCGCCGGCGAAATTCACCGCGCTTTTCTAGCCGGTGCCGATCCCGCTGATATTGTCTTTGCGGGGGTGGGCAAAACACCGAATGAACTGGGCTACGCGCTGGAGCATGGCGTCGGCTGGATTAATGTGGAAAATGTGGGCGAGTTGCAGATTATCAACGATATTGTGGCAGGGCTGGGACGCGCTCCGGCGCGGGTGGCGCTGCGGCTCAACCCGGATGTGAGCGCCAATACGCATCACCACATTGCCACCGGTCATGGAACAGCCAAGTTCGGCCTTTCAGCGGAAGTGGTGCGCGGCGTCCTGAAACAGCAGGCCGATTACCCGCACATTCGCTTTGACGGCCTTCACATCCACATCGGCAGCCAACTCCACGACTCCCGCGCCACCCGCCAAGCCGTCCAACTGGCACGCGAACTCATGGCACCATATCCCGACATTCGCACCTTGAATATCGGCGGCGGTCTGCCTGTCGCCTATTCCCTGGAGGAAACCATCCCCGATTGGAACGATTTCGCCAGCGACCTTCTGTCGCTTCTCGAAGGTTGCGAGGTCATTCTGGAGCCGGGGCGCTCGATCATTGCCGATGCCGGCCTGCTGGCGACATCGATACTCTACCGCAAGCAGCAGAACGAACACACGCTCCTCATTACCGATTCCAGCATGGCAGAACTGATTCGCCCTGCTCTGTACGAAGCGCATCACGAGATTGTGCCGCTGTTCCAGCCCACCGAAAAAGACAGCTTGAGCTATGAAATCGTAGGCCCCGTATGCGAGTCCAGTGATGTACTCGGTCACAATGTCAGCTTGCCCGAAGATCTGCGTGCCGGAGATGTACTGGCTATTCTCACAGCAGGCGCTTATGGCATGGCGATGGCGAGCAACTACAATCAGCGGGTGCGCCCCCCGGAAGTCGTGGTTTCGGAAGATGGCAAATCGTGGTTTATTGCGCGGCGGCGCGAAACATGGGATGACCTGCTGCGTACCGAGTTGTAGCGGCGAACGAACCACAACAAAAAAGCCTTCCGTTTGGAAGGCTTTTTGTTTCATGGTGATAGTTGGACTTGAACCAACGACCTGTTCATTATGAGTGAACCGCTCTAACCAGCTGAGCTATATCACCATTTTAAGTAGCGGGGGCAGGACTCGAACCTACGACCTCCGGGTTATGAGCCCGACGAGCTACCACTGCTCTACCCCGCATCGCATGAGGAGAATAGTATCATGCCCCCCCACCTCAGTCAATGGTTGATCTATGCGATTGTTCACTGATGCACAATCCATCCCGTGATTCTGCCACCGCCCAACCGGTAATCTGCCCCGAAGAAATGACATTTGCCCGGTTCAGCAACCACCCTGATCGTAGCCGAAGTTGCTGCCAACCGGGGCGTGCGGTTGAGCTTTATGACATTCCTGTGGGCAGGCGTCCCCATCCCCCTGCTCACGATGCGGGTGGGTTCTAAGTGCTGTTGATCGTCGCCAGCACGCGCTGAATCTTCAGCGCCAGATGCAGAATCAGCCGGTTATCAGGATCATCCAGATTCATCTCGGTCAGTTCTGCAATCCGTTCAAGGCGATACACCAGCGTATTGCGATGGACATCCAGTGATTCCGCCGCCTTTGCCAGATTGCCATTAGACTCAAAAAATCCGTTCAGGGTGCGGATGAGATCACCCTGCTTACGTTCGTCATGTTCCACCAGTTGCCCCAGCGTTTCCCGGTGAAAGCGGCGCAAATGGTCGAGATTACGCTCTTTCAACGCCAGCAGCAGTTGGAACAGCTTCAAATCACCGTAAAAAGTAGTCTGTTCACGATCACCGAGTTCGTTCGCAATGCTTACCGCGTCCTTCGCTTCACGGTAGCCTTCACGCAGCGCCCCCAGCCCGGTCGCAGGGCGGCTCAGGCCGACACCCACAAGGCCGCTGGGTGTCCGGGAAGCCAGTTGTTCGCGCACTTCGTCCACAATCTGACGAATGCGAGACATCTGACCGATGTTCTGCATCGGGTACAGCACCACGATCACATCCACATACTGCCCCACTGATCCGTTCAACTGCCGCCGCAGCATATCATCGCGCACCAGCGAAATCAGCGATTCCAGCGGCAGCGCCGCCCCGGAACGGGTGGAGGCGCGGAACACCGCGACGGTATACATCGAAGCGGTATCAAAGCCCGCCTGTTGCGCCCGCGTCACCAGCAAATCGTCATCAGCCGGCGTGCCGCTGAGCCACATCTGCACCCAATCGCCACGCGCCTGTTCCACCGCAAACGCAATCGCCCGGTTTTTCGCCAGTTCAATCGCGCACACATCCGCCCCATACGACAGTACCAGTCGGTCAAAGTCGTTCAGCGGTTCGCCCTTATCCACCAGCGACAGATAACCCGCCACCCGCTTTTCCACCTTCAACACGGTGGTATAGCCCAACGGGCTGCTGACAATCGCCCCTTCTGCTTCGGGCGCTTCCCGTTCCAACCAACCCTGAAACGCGCCATAAGGCAAACTCTGCACCAGCGAACGACCGCCCGTTCCTGTGCGGCGCGACACGTTCGGATACACCTGCGCCATAAGAACGCCCGCATCATCATGCACCACAACCGGCTTGGCAGTCGCACGCGCCACAATCTGCAAAAGCCCGTTCAGATCGCGGTTTTCAGCCGCGAGCCGCGCCAGTTGACGTTGAATTTCCATCGCCCGCTGATTCAACTGCGCTGTGTAATTGGCGATGAGCGTGTTCACCGCACGTTCAATGCGCGACAAACTGCTGTCCGGCGGGAGTGCCAGCAGGCCAATCTGACAATCATTGGCGACTGCGATGGCGGTATCGTTAATCTCGTCCGAACAACCCACCGCATGAACGCCAACCTGCGCCAAACTTTGTACCACTTCGGACAAAGTGAGTCGGCTGTTGTAACTACGCAGCACCTCCATCGAAACGAGTGCGAGTTCCCCGCCATAAATATCCGGGAACGCCGGCGGTTGAGCGCGAACGGTCACAGCCCAGTTGATGACCAGATCACCTGAACCGGCAGCCAGCGTAGTCCCCAGCGGAAGTGCAAATTGGAGCAAAGCCTGAAGTGTCGTTGTGTTTTCGGTCATGGATATCCCTCATAACACATTGTAGACCCCGGAACGGAATCACACGATGAGCACTTCCACCAATAGAAAAATGCAACTTTTGGTGAAGTTCACCAAAAGAACTTGGCGCATCTCACTAAGAATAAGCAAACAGGCACAATTTCTTGCGCCTGTTTGACATTTTTATGTGGTTATTCTGCACAACAGTTTAGTTGCGCTTGATTCCGAGTGAAAGCGTTTCGCTATCGAAAGTGAACTCCTCACAGCGGTAGCCTTCCATGTCGCCCGTTTCCAGCGCGTCGCACAGCGTTTCGCCGCTGATGTACTCGGCGTGGCTGGTGATGGCATTCGCCAGTTTTTCGCTGGCGGCATAACGCACGCTAATGCGGTCATCAATGTTGAAATCGGCATCCTTGCGCATGGTCTGCACACGGCGCACCACTTCACGCGCCAGCCCTTCCATCACCAGCGCATCCGTCAGGCGCGTATCCAGCGCCGCCAGATAGCCATTTTCCTCGGCTACCGTGAAGCCTTCCGCCGATTTCTGCTTGACTTCCACTTCCTGCGATGTGACCTCGTAGGTTTCACCGTTCAGTGTCAGGGTGACGTTTTCGCCCTTCAGAAGCGTCTGCGCCCACCCGCGCACCTCCTCGGCAGCCCCTTCGCGCAGCGCCTTCTGCACCACCGGGAAGATCTTACCGAACTTCTTGCCCAGCACACTCGGCAGCGGGTTCAGCACGTAAGCCACTACATCGCTCACTCCCGCCAGCACTTTCACTTCCTTCACGTTCAGTTCGCTCTGGATCAGCGCCGTCAGCTTACGCACCCCTTCGGCTTCTTCGGGGGCGCGGGTGACGAACTGGGCGCTGGCTAACGGCTGGCGCACGCGCAGGTTGGCGTTCTCACGGGCGGCACGCCCCAGACTGACAAGACGCTCCACCAAGTCCATTTCCGCGATCTTGGTGCGGTCAATCAATGCCGGATCGAACTTAGGCCACGAAGTCAGATGCACGCTGTCCGGCGCGTTCTTATCCACTTCCGCCACCAGATTGCGATACAACGCTTCACCGAGGAACGGCATGGCCGGCGCAATCAGCTTGGAGAGCGTGGTCAGGCATTCGTACAGCGTGGCATACGCACCCTGCTTGTCGGCGTCGCCTTCGCCCTTCCAGAAGCGGCGGCGGCTCAGGCGCACATACCAGTTGCTCAACCGTTCCACAAACGCCTGAATCGGGCGCGTGGCATCGGTCACGTTATAGGTTTCATAGGCTTCCGTCACCTGCTCGATCAGCCGATGCAGTTCTGCCAGCACCCACTGATCCAGCGGATCGCGTTCAGATACCGGCGGCTGCGGCGCATTCGGGTCCCAGCCATCGAGATTGGCATAGGTGACAAAGAAGGTGTAGGTGTTCCAGAGCGTACTCCAGAACTTATTGATGATCTCGCCCACCAGATCAACAGAGAAACGGCGCGGTTCACCGGGCGGGCTGGACGTGTACAGATACCAGCGGAACGCATCAGCACCGTGTTTATTCAGCACGTCCCAGGGGTCAACGATGTTGCCCTTGCTCTTGGACATCTTCTGGCCTTCGCCGTCCAGAATGTGTCCGAGGCAGATCACGTTCTTAAAACTGACCTTCTCGAACAACATGGTGCTGATGGCGTGCAGGCTGTAGAACCACCCGCGTGTCTGGTCTACCGCTTCGCAGATGTAATCCGCCGGGAACTGCGCCTCGAACTGTTCGCGGTTCTTGTGCGGGTAGCCCCACTGTGCCAGCGGCATCGCACCGCTGTCGAACCACACATCAATCAATTCCGGCACGCGGCGCATTGTCCCGCCCGTCCCCTTCGGATTCGGGAAGGTCACATCGTCCACATACGGGCGGTGCAAGTCAAGCGCGGACAGGTCACGCCCCGTCAGTTGCGACAGTTCGCCCACACTACCCACGCACAGCATGTCGCCCGTCACATCATCTTTCCAGACGGGCAGCGGCGTTCCCCAGAAGCGTTCACGCCCCAGCGCCCAGTCCTTCACATCTTCCAGCCAGTTTCCGAAGCGTCCATCGCGGATGTGTTCGGGAACCCAGTTGATCGTCTGATTCAGGCTCACCAGTTGATCGCGGTAGGCGGTGGTGCGGATGAACCAGCTTTCGCGGGCGAAGTACATCAGCGGCGTGTGGCAGCGCCAGCAGAACGGATAGCTGTGTTCAACCTTGCCCGATTTGTACAGCAAACCCCGTTCGCGCAAATCCCGACTGACATCGGGATCGGCCTCTTTGAACCACATCCCGCGAAAACGGGTTACGGCGTCAATGAAATTGCCGTCCGCGCCCACCGTCCGCAGCACGGGCAGGTTGTACTTCTTGCCCACTTCCAGATCGTCCGCGCCGAAAGCCGGGGCGATATGCACGATGCCCGAACCGTCGTCGGTGCTGACGAAATCACCCGCCACGACATAGGCGTAGTCCGTTTCGACGGGCAGGAATGTGTACAGCGGGCTGTAGTGCTGGCCGACCAAATCCTTGCCCTTGAACCGCTTCACGACCTTGTAGGCGTCGCGGTTGACCAGCGCCTCGTCCATGCGCTTTTCCGCGAGGATCAGGCTCTCGGTGCCTTCGCCATCCAGCGTGGGGCCTTCCACCTGCACATAGTCCACCTCCGCGCCCACTGCCAGTGCCACGTTCCCCGGCAGCGTCCAGGGGGTAGTCGTCCACACAAGGAAGTACACACCCGGCTTGTCGCGCAGCGGGAAGCGCACGTACACGCTGGGGTCTTCCACGTCCTCATAGCCCTGTGCCAGCTCATGACTGCTCAGGGGCGTGCCGCAGCGGGTGCAGTAGGGAACAACTTTATAGCCCTGATACAACAGGTTCTTGTCCCAGAACTGTTTCAGAATCCACCACACACTCTGGATGTAGTCATTGGTGAAGGTGATATAAGCGTTGTCCAGATCAACCCAGAAGCCGATGCGCTCGGTCAGCTTTTCCCAATCCGAGAGATAGCGCAGCACGCTACTGCGGCATTTCTCGTTGAAAGCCGCGATACCGTAGGCTTCTACTTCGTGCTTGTGGGTGATGCCGAGTTCTTTCTCAACTTCGATTTCCACCGGCAAGCCATGCGTATCCCACCCGCCGGAACGCAGGCAATGATAGCCCTGCATCACCTTGTAGCGGGGGAACATATCTTTGAAAGCACGTGCCAGCACATGATGGCTACCGGGGCGACCATTCGCGGTGGGCGGGCCTTCGTAAAACACGTAGGTGGGGCCACCTTCGCGCTCTTTCATCGTGCGCTCGAAAATGCGCTTCTCACGCCAGAAATTCAACTGGTCGCGTTCGAGTTTTTGGATGTCAACACGGGCATTGACTGCCTTGAACATGGGTTTCTCCGTACAAATTTGTCAGTTAAGCCGAGGCGTTGGAACGATTCAGGATGAGATTAGTCAACCCCACGCACACGGGCAATCCGCCGCGACAGGTACGACATGTGTACCATCATCACGGGAACACCTCCTTGAACGCTTACCATGTATGAAATGATGCGCAACTAACCGCCGGGAAGCGGCGGCAGCGCATGGCACATTATGTCCTAAATCAGTCAATTCGGATAGGGAAAAGGTTGCGGTTAGTTCTGTGCCAGTGGGGGAACGTCGCCTGTCCAGAAAATCTCACGCGCAAGGCGGAATTCAGTCTGATAACCGGGGGTATCCGCCGTCGAAATCACCGCTTGCCAGCGCATAGCAAACAACGAGAACCGCGTGATCCCCTGACAGCGTGCTACATGCTGCCCCGGAACTGCTGCTCCCGAAAGGGTCTGGTCACTATTATCGCCACACCACAACGGAACCACGCTGCACACGGTATCCGGCTGTGCTTGATAGAAAGCAAGCACATCGCAGGCCGGAGCGGTGGATTCGTACAGCCATTCATCCACGCCATAGGCGGCGCTGCTGTGCGTGGCTTCAGTTAGATTGGCAGGCACGGGCGGCGCGGGGGGAAGCAAAATCGCCACCAGCACCCCCAACACCTGCGTTCCCACGAATAACGCGAAAACCAGCGCGGCGATGCCAATGGCGATGAGTTTAAGCGGTACATGCCGCGCCGTCACCGTCCCTGCATCTGGCGGCACATCACCCGCAGGCACAGAATTATCGCTGCCAGTTCTGGTCATACTCCACCACAACCGAACCCACGTACTCTTTAATGCCGGGTTGGATATTCACGCGGGTATACTGCGTAATCTGGAAACCGGAACGATCAAACAGGCAGGCGAAGTAATAGGGGATCACATCCGGCACGCCGCGATCATAATCCGGGTAATTGCCCGCCTGCGGGAAGCGTTTACACGTTTCTTCGCTGTTGCCGTAAAACTGGTTCATTTTCTGTTGGTAAAAGGCGCTCACATCTTCGGCAGTGGCGTTCTTAATCTCAAACACCACGCTGCGCGACACATCCGAGCGATTCGCCACACCCACCTGAACAGCACCCGGATAAGCCTCCAGATCAAGCGGCACCTGATGCGCCGCACGATCCAGATAGAACAGCACGATACCACCCACAACCAGCACCACCCCCAGCAGCGCCGCGAGTGTGCCTACGCGAATGATAGAGATATTGCCATCCCGACCAAATATACCCATTATTGTGCCTCCAGCATGGCTTGCATAATCTCCACATCTTCGGACACAGCATAGCCGTAAGGCGTTGGCGCAAACCGCCGCGCCACTTCCTGCCAGTATGGCAGACCTTCCCGAAGTACCGCTTCATCCGGCGGATTGCCGCCCATCCGGTGAAGCAAATAGGCTTTCAACGCGGCACGTTGCGGCTCATCCGTACTCACCGCTTCCAGAGCCGTCCGCGCCGCCGGAAAATCGCCCTGCCGGTAATATGCTTCGCCCAGATCAATGTGAACGATAAAGGGCGCTCCCGCTTCCAGCGCACGTTTAATTTCCTGTGCCGCCGCCGCATACTGCCCCTTTATGAGCAGTGTACGACCAAAGCCATAACGGGGAAAGTGGTCATTTGGTCGAATCGCTATAGCTTTTTTGACAACTTCTTCACTTTCATCCAGCCGCCCTAATTGCCGGTACGTGTTGCCGAGCAGCGTAAACACATTCGCGTCAGCCTTATCTTCCGCGACGGCTTTTTCGAGAATCGTTCGGGCGGCCTCGAAATCTTCTTCCAGATAGTGACGTTGCGCCAGCGTGTAAGCCGTCACCATCGTCCGATTCGCCCACATGAAAATAATCTGCGTGCCGAACAGCAGGCCGATAAACCCGATCAACGCGGGCTGCCGCACCTGTTCAGGCCCAAACCGCATCACCAGCAGCGAACCGATCAGGAGCGCAATCGCCATCAAAAAGGCGACCCGCGCAGACCGTTCCCAGCTAAAAAAGGTGCGGAGGACATAATTTGAAAGCCGTCCCATACATCCCCCTAACCAATCGTGGCTGAATCGGCATCCGCCAGCGATTGACGAATGGCATCAATTTCATGACGTAGCGCCTGACCGTAAGCAGTGCCTTCGAGCGCGTTCAGTCCGCTTTCCCAGATGGCTAACCCATCGCGGGCGCTCATCATGCGGGCGGTGGCGCTCACCGCCTGCTGTGTTTTGCCAGCGGCGGCATAAGCCTGCGCCAGATGGTAAAACACGCGCACCCCGTACATCGCCGGCATGACGACCTGCGCCGCCCGTTCAAACGCCTGAAATGCCGCCTCACGGTGTCCCGAAAAATGCTCCGTAAAACCCAGTTCCGCCCAGACTATCGGCTGATTCGGGTCGAGTTCGGTGGCTTTCACCAGCGCCCGCGCCGCTTCCTCATAGGCCGCCTGTATGCGGTAGCCATTCGCTAGTGTGATGTACGAGCCAGAGTTATCCGGGTACAGGCGCACAGCACGGTCAGCCGTTGCCTGCGCTTTTCCCAGTTGTCCAGCATAGGCATAGGCACTGGTCAGCAGCATCAGCACATCCGCATTCTCTTTACCTTCCTCAATCGAACGTTCCAGCAGCGGAATCGCCTCTCGAAAATGGAAGGATTCGATCAGTCGGTAAGCCTCGCCGTAGCCCGATCCCATCGCCCGCGATTGACGCAGCAGCAGTAACCCGACCACACTGAACCACACAAAGAACATGACCGCCGCCATGCACAAACCCGCCAGCGCGATTTGAACGGCTGGAGACAGCGCCGCACCGATCACCCGCCCGGAAAGCAGTTCCACCAGCAGCCCGATGGCGAACACCATGCCGCCTAGCAACGCCAGCGTCGGCGCCGCCCGAATGACGAAAAGCCGGAATCGCACTCTCACGTTGACCGTCCCAATTTTGCCAGCGGCAGCGCCCCGGACATCAGTTCACCGGCCACATCCACATCCGTACCAATTACGGCACGCAGCGTCACGGCCTGTTCACTTTTGAGAATCGTCTGCCATTCTTCAAGGCCAGTTTGCAGTTTCTTCAAGGCAAGCAGTTGCTGTTCGGCCTGTCCGGTCTGCCCCAAGCGCACATACGCCCGTGCCAGATACAGGTGAATCAGCAGGCGGTGGCGGGAATCCTTCACCTTGAGCGCCAGCGCCTTTTCCAGATGTTCAGCTGCGGGAGCCGCTTCTTGCATCCGATCTTCGATCATGCCGAGATTGTAGAACGTCACCCAATCATCCGGCGCTAGGCGATTTGCTTTTTCGGCAGCATCCCGCGCTGCGGCATAATCGCGGCTCTGGAGATACACTTCGGCTAATCCGTTGTAGGCCAGCGGCGACTTCGGCTCTAACTCGGTCATTTTCTGATAATCGCGGACAGCCGGCTTCATTTTGCCCCACAGCCGATAAACCTCGGCGCGGAACCGGTAATGCTGGGCATTTTGGGGTTCAGCGCGGATCACGCCGTCCATGACTTTCGCCGCTTGATCGTACTCGCTCTTACGCAGGTGCTTGATCGCCTGACGATACTCAATCGGCGTCCGGCTGCGCCCCAACAACGTCCCCGCGACAATCCAGCCCAACCCGCCGCCCACCAGCACCGCGCTCCATGTGGGGATCACCGCGACGGCCAGCACAAACGCGATCACCGAGGGCAGCAGAATCGCCACCCAGCGCCCGCGTTCGTATGGGGGAAGGCGGACAATGATGATGACGACCACCCCGGCGATGAACATCAGCGAGATCGCCGTCTGAACCGGTTTCACCCAATCATATTGATTGACTATCGAGTTCAGGATCAAACTCGCTAGGCCGGTTATAACAAACCACGCGATAAATACCCGCGTCCCGGTTGGCCCCAAGAAAATTTGTATGCGTTGAACCAGATTTCCGATCATGAATGGCTGCGCCCGAAGCGCATGATTTCCTTCACAGGTGAACCGACACTCTAGCGGTCAAGTCTACCACAAGCACGCCACGTACCGGGGCAATCGTCAGGCGATTGGGTCGCCCAGTTCGATGTAGATGCGCTTGTTAATGCCGCCCTTGCTCTTGTAATCGCTGATGCGGATCGTCCCCACTTCGCGGGTGTTGGCGACGTGTGTCCCGCCATCGGCCTGCAAATCGAGACCGACAATCTCCACCGTGCGCACTTCGCTGATGCCTTCGGGCAGCAAATTGATCTTCGTCCGAATCAGATCGGGAATCGCAAAGGCTTCATCACGCGGGAGAATTTTCACCCGCACATCCCGCGCAGCCACGACTTCCGCGTTGATTCGCGCTTCGATCTCGCCCACCAATTCCTTCTGCAAGCGTTCAAACTCAAAATCCATTCGCCCGGACAGCGGTTCCATATTACCGCCCGTCACGCTTGCGCCGTAATCCCGCCAGACCACACCGCAGAGGATGTGCATCGCGGTGTGGGTGCGCATCAGCTTATAGCGCCGTTCCCAGTCCAGAACGCCCTGCACCGCCGTCCCAACCGGGGGCAATTCGCCCTCGATGACATGCACGTTCCCGCGTTCCACCTTCACGACGGGCAAGGTCACGCCGCCCACCACCAGATGCCCCGCATCGTTCGGCTGCCCGCCGCCGCCGGGGTAAAAAGCGGTGCGATCCAACAACACACCATGCTTCTCGTCGTCGCAACCCGTAACCACCGCCTCGAAAGTACGAATACTACTGTCCAAATGATAGAGTAACGCCGTCATCTTCCCTCCTTAAACACGCGCCCGCATCCGTATCATCATCGGCTGTCCACCCACCGCACGCCAAAAGGCTTCGCCATCCGGGTTCCGAGCCGATACGTTCCAATCGAAAAACAGGATGCCATGCGTCGCAAACCACGCCCGTAAATCCTGCACCAGCGCCCTGCCGACTCCCAGCCGCCGGTATGCCGGTTCGACGTAAATATCGGCGAGGAAACCGCTTGGCTCCTGCGCGAACATATCCGGCATCAAATCCACAATCATGCCGAGTACATAGCCGACAGCGCGGCCTTGATCTTCGGCGATCAAGACGCGGGTGTGTGAATCGTTTAAGCGGCTGAGGATGTTCCGCGCATAGCGGTGTTCGCCACCAGCTGCGGCTCCCGGCAATTCTGAATCCAACAACTGATGATAGGCCACTAAATCCAGCCACATCATCCCGATTGCATCCCCATCATCGCGTGTCGCTTCACGAATTACGATTTCAGCCACAACCATGCCATCCAATCTGTCGAACCCTGTGACCGCCAAAAAGCCTGTTCCACCGCCGAATGCCCGATGATCCGCGCCGCAACCTGACGAATGCCGCGTCCGGCAAACCATTCCCGCAGCGCGATCAGCAAATCACGCCCGACGCGGTTCTCGCGGGCATGAGCATCCACATTCAATTCCAGCACCACGCCCACCCACTCCGGCAGCAAACCGGGGGGAGCCGGTTCAATCTGCCCGACGATATACCCCAACAACCTGCCTTCTTTCTCAAAGGCCAGCATCTGCACCGTTTCCGATTGTATCCACGCAGCGGCGGCAGACTGCCAGCGGGCAGGCGCATCGGTCGCCAACCGCAGGCGCGAATCAAACTGCTGCTGTAAAAGCCGGTTTTCGTGCCAGATGGCGGAGAGTGTCGGTAGGTCGGAATGAGAAGCAGGTCGGACGAATGTCATGGGTATCGGTCATATTCGGTCAAAACAGGATAGCACCGCCCCACACGCAAAGCAAGATGGTGCGGTAAAATCGCAATATGCAAGAAACTACCGAGTTTGCCATCCTCGAATTGCCAGACTGGATGCGGCAGGCACGCCGCCGCCTTGATCTGGCGCTGTTCATTGTGATCGGTCTGGGCATGATCGCCGCGTGGCCGTTCATACGCTCTCCACAGTTGCCCCGCACCAACGACACCGAGCATTACGTCTTTCGGGGAACCGATACGGCGCAGGCCATTCAGGAAGGGTTTCTGTACCCGCGCTGGTCAGCCAACGCGCTCGGCGGCTACGGCGCACCCATTCCCAACTATACGCCAACTGGCGCGGCCTACGCAGTCGGCGTACTCGAAACCATCCTCACCGATGACCCGCTGGCTGCCGTGCGCATCTTGTATGCGGGTTCGCTCATCATGGCGGGGCTGGCGGTCTACGCGCTCTGTCTCGCCCCACTCGGCGCAGCAAGCGCGATACTGGCGGCGGCGCTCTACGTGTTTAGCCCGCCGGTGGCGCTGGTCGCCCCGCACCTGCGCGGTGATCTGCCCGCCGTAATCGCCTCTGCCCTGCTGCCGCTGCTGCTATGGTCATCCAACCGGATGCGCACTGTAGATCATCCATTTGACCTGTTCGTTGTGAGCATCACCACCGCCGCGCTCGGTTTTACAGCGCCCGCACATCTTCTCGTCGGCGTAACACTGGTCATCGTAACAAGCCTCTGGCAGCAAACGTCAGCCGGCAAACGCTTTCAGCTGCTGGCGGTCATACTGCTCGGAGTCTGCGTAGCCGGCTGTTTCTGGCTACCTGCCCTGCTCGAACAAAACGCTATTCAGTGGATTCCCACACTCATGCCTGCGCCGCTGCTCAACATAGGATTGCTCGACCTGCTGCGTCCGCTGCAACCGGTTGACCCGCAGGCGCTACTCCCCACCTTGCAGATGCCGGTAGGCTGGCTGCAACTCGGATTTGCGCTGCTCGGCAGCATCGGCCTGTTCCGTCGTCGCGCCCTCAAACGATGGTGCATCCCCTTCGCCGTCAGCCTGTTACCGCTAACTGCCGCGCTGCTCGTGTTCCCGCAGCAGTTTGGACTGAGCAGCGCACTCTGCCTGTGCCTTGCGGTGATCGCGGGCTGTGCGCTCAGGCTGCGCGACACGCTGCCCCGGCGCACCCGCCGCCTGCTGCTGCCAACGCTGCTCATCCTGATCTGGATTGGCTCCAACCCGATCTGGTTGCTGCCGGTTACGGACGATGTATTCGGCAGTACCAACGCTGCCGCGCAGGTACAGTATGAGCAGCAAGGCTATGGAATTGCCGCGCTGCCAGCCGGTCAACCGGTGCCGGTATCGCTGCGCTGGCCGCAGTCGTTCAACCGCACACTCATCGAAGGCTATCAGTCTGGAAACGTGAACAAAATCGCGCCGGGACAGATCACCAGCAGCACACAAATCGGTCTGCTGACGCACGAAAGCCAGCAAGACCGCTTTCAGGTGCGGCGTGTGCTTGCGCCCGTCAGCCTGAACCTACTGACCGCCTATTTTCCGGGATGGGTGGGACAGATGGACAACCGCACCATCACCCTGCGCCCGAACCTCGAAACCGGGCTGATTCAGATTGACATTCCCACCACACTCGAAAGCCGGGAACTGGTGGTGGGCTTGCGCAACACGCCAGAACAAAATGCGGGATGGGCGATCACCGCGCTTTCGGTGCTAGGACTCGGCCTGTTGCTCGCACTGGAAATGCGCCGTTCGCTGCCTCACCCGCCCGAAATCGCGCTCCTCAGCGCCTCCGAAATCCGCCTGAACGGGCTGGTACTCCTCATCATCAGCGCCGCTACGCTGCTGGTGTCCTTCACGCCGCTGAACACCGCCCTCACCGCCCGCCCCGGCTACGGGCTGGACGGAAGCGTTCGCCTCCCCAACCGCACCGAAGCCGGCCTGAGCCTGATCGCCTATTCGCTCGACCGGAATCTCCTCCGGCGGGGCGATTCGCTCAATCTGGTTCTTTTCTGGCAGGCACAGCGCGTCATCACCAGCAATCTTCAGATCAGGTTGCGCCTGACGGACAACCAATCCGGCACTCACTGGCTGACAACGGATTTTCGCCATCCGGGTTACTACCCGACCAGCCGTTGGAATTCCAGCCAATACGTGCGTGATCCGTATCAAATCACCCTGCCGGATGACCTGCCGGACAGCAATTACCAGATCAACCTTGAAGTCGTGACCTGCACTCCGACCTGCATAGACGGGGTTCCGGTCACGTTCTTCGATGGCACCGGACAGCCCATCGGCGCACGGCTGTCGCTACCCACCTTAATTCGTATCGAAGGCTGAAGTGCTTGTGTTTACCCTCCCGCCTTTGTACAATTCGCACATCATAGAATAGATCATTGAGGAGATGCTACGATGCCTAGCGATATTCTGGATTCGCAAATCGGTCAGGCTTGGCGGATGGAACGGGATGGCAAAAGCAAAGAGGCCATCGCCGCATTCAATCAAGTCCTCGCTAAAAACGCAAATCATATTGACGCCAACTATGGCATGGGAATGGCGCAGCGGCGTGCCGGTCAGTTTGCGGAAGCAGCCACCTACTTTCAGAAGGCGCTCGAACAGGTCGAAACCGCCAGTGCCGCCCGCCATCCTGCCGTCAGCGAAACCCGTATTCGCAACACGCCGGAAGATGACCGCCTGATGATGCTCACTCGCATGCTCAAGCAGCGCATTGCCGAATCGCAAAGCGGACGCTAACCACCACCGCTATTCTGGGCGAACACAAAACAGGATCGCGCAGACCATCTACAAACGAATGGCGGCATCTGATGAACAAGCAAGAACGCCTTCAAAAGACTCTGGCAGGGGAACCGACGGATCGCCCGCCGGTGGCTTTGTGGCGGCATTGGCCGGGGGATGACCAGCGCGCCGCTGATCTCGCCCGTTCAACCATCGAATTCCAGCGCACGTATGACTGGGATTTTGTAAAGGTGACGCCTGCCAGCAGTTTTTGCGTCACCGATTACGGTGTACAGGACGAGTGGCAGGGCGATCTGGAAGGCACGCGCACCTACACCAAACGCGCCATCTTCCGGTCGCTAGATTGGACAGAAATACGTCCGCTGGAACCCTCACGGGGCGCGTTAGCCCGTCAGATTGAGTGTTTGCGCCTCATCACCGAAGGACTGAGCCAAGATCAGGTTCCTATCCTGCAAACGGTATTCAGCCCGATGGCGCAGGCCAAAAATCTAGCCGGGCGCGATCTCCTGATCCGCCACCTGCGCACCCACCCGGATCGAGTGCAGACCGGCCTGAACGCGCTCACCGAGTCGACTCTGCGCTTTATTGACGCGCTCAAGAAGCTGCCCATCGCGGGTATTTACTACGCGATTCAACATGCCAGCTACGATGTGTTCTCGGAAGAAGAATACAAAACCTTCGCGCTGCCCTACGATCGCAAGGTGCTGGAAGCCGTCCCGGACAAATGGTGGTTCAACATGGCGCACCTGCACGGTGAAGCGCCCATGTTCAAACTGGCACACCAGCTGCCGGTGCAAGCGGTGAACTGGCACGACCAGGATTGCGATACGGACTTGGCGCAGGGCAAGCTGGCGTTCAATGGCGCGGTGTGCGGCGGCCTATCGCGCTGGCGGCATCTGCACTACGGCACGCCGGCCACCGTGCGCGAACAGGTGCGTACCGCAATCACCCAGACCAACAACCGCCGCTTGATCGTTTCCAGTGGATGCGTGACGATGGTCACGACACCGCTTTCCAACCTGCGCGCCGTCCGCGAATCTGTCGAAGGAAACTAGGCGAATGCCTCTCCGTGTGATTGCCGGTTCAGCCAAAGGACGCCAGTTAAAACTGGTTCCCGGTGAAACAACCCGCCCCATCATGGATCGGGTTAAAGAATCCCTGTTCAACATCATTGGACGGAACATCTACGATGCGATTTTCCTCGACCTGTTCGCGGGGACGGGCAGCGTCGGCATCGAGGCGCTCAGTCGTGGCGCGGAAGTCGCGTACTTTTACGACCTCGAACGCAAGGCGATTCAGACGATTGAAGCCAACCTGAAACTCACCCGTTTGGAATCGAAAGCGGTCTTGCGCCGCGCCGACGCCTTCCAAGTTTTGCGGCAACCACCGCCCCGTGTGTTCGATTTCATCTACGTCGCGCCGCCACAGTACAAAGGCATGTGGCTGGAAGTGCTGCGCCTGCTGGATGAAAACGCCGAATGGACGCCGCCCAAAACCGAGGTGATCGTCCAGATTGACCCGACCGAAAGCAGCACGCCGTCACTAAAACGCCTTGAACGGCACGACGAGCGCAAATATGGCAACACCCTGCTCTGGTTCTTCCAGACACAGGACACTATTTTGGAACCTGCCTCATCATTAGAGGAATGCGCCGGTATGAGCAAGCAGAACCTACTCGAAACCATTGCGAACGAACTCATCAAAACATTTGCCATCACCAATCCACCCATCCCTATTGAAATCATGCTCCAGCGCCCCAAACCGGATATGTGGGAAGAAGTGGACATCACCGAGCTTTCGGTGGGGTTCCTCAAAACGGGCGGGCATTTCTCCCCGCGCATGTCGCTGGCGCGGTTGCTGGCGCGGCACATTGTCCAGAGCGAATGGGGCGAGAAGCGTGGGCTGCGCGACATGCTCAAGAATGACCAGAACGAAGAACTTTTGCGGTCATTCGCCCGCATGTTAATTATGCCCGCGCCGATGGTGAAAGCACTCAGCGTCGGCGCACGAACGCCCGTCACAATGAGTATGCACTTCGAGGTGCCAGAGGACGACGCCAAGATACGCCTGAGCGAACTCACGGATAGCCTCTAACATTGATCTTGCAAGCGGACGCTTAGAACTGCTGGCGATTTGCCAGGTACACACGGGCTGCCTCTAGCGACGCCTCGGTGCTTTGCAACGTGCCAACAGCCTGTTCCTCAAGCAAATATTCCAGCAGTTCTCCGATCAGCGGGCCGCCCTTCAGCCGCAGTTCGCGCATGAGGACAGTCCCATCCACCAGCGGCGGCGGATGAATCAACTGATCGGCCTTTTCATAAAACGCTTCCAACAGCACCCGGATTCGCTCAACCGCAACCAGCCACGCACCCTGCTTCAAGGCGGTTCCCTCGGCGCTTAAATACGTCGCCAGCGCCAGCAAGCACAGGTCAACGCCAGCATCCCCCACCTGCCGCCAGAAACGGTGAATACTGCGTGCCGAATGATCTGCCAGCGCCAGCGGAAGCTGAACATACTCCACCAGCGGCGTCAAGCGCATCCGTTCCGCATTGCTCAGGCGCAGGCTGGCAGTCACACGATCCACCCACTCGCCCGGTTGTCCGGCAGGCACAGCATCCACCAGCAGCGCCGCCAGCATCAGCAGCGCACGATGCGGACGCTCATTGGGCCACATCGCCTCCAGATGACCGATCAACAAGCGCCGGTAACGGTCAAATTGAATGGCGATCATGCCGTAGCTGAACGAGGCCGCCGTATTGTCGGTACGCATGTAACTGATGGTGTTCATGATTGCGGTGAGATGCTCCACGCGGGTAAGCGCCCCGTCCCAAAGCTCTGTCCCCCGATGACTGCCTATATCCGGCAGCAAGGCACTCAACAGCCCCACCGCATCAAGTACCCGTAAAGCGGCAGTCGGGCGCGGCAAACTCAGCACCCGCACCAGTTCATCTCGCAAGCGTTCCGTAGAAGCCTCCCGCGTAGAAGCGACGGCGGCACGAACATCACGGAGTGTCTCGGTTTCGAGGCGAAACCCGAATTGTGCGCTCTGACGCACCGCCCGCCATGCCCTGACCGGATCGCTCGCCAGTGACGCAGGGGAGCAGCGGCGAATCCGTTTAGCGCCCAGATCAACAGCTCCGCCTAGCGGGTCAATCAGAAACGTCAAATCACCCTTCAGGTCTACCGCCATCGCGTTCATCGTGAAATCGCGGTCTACCAGATCAGCCAGCAGGTCAGAACCGCGAAAACGCGCCACATCCACAACCATCCGCGCACCGTCTATCTCGATAATGGCTCGCCCCACATCCCGTTCGGCGTCCAGCACGTACACATCACCGTGATAATGATTGGCAATCTTGCGAGACAGCGAAATCGCATTTTGCGGGGTGATGAGATCAATATCGTGGGTCGGGCGATGCAGCATCGCATCGCGCACCGCGCCCCCCACGACATAAACCGGATTGGGCAGCGTGGTCACAAACGCCTGCAAATCCAGTACAAATTCAGGCCAAATGAGAGGCCGTTGCGGGACATGCGGTGTGAAATCGGTCATGTGAGCATATCGAGGTTGACCACCCCGATGAAGGGCAAATTACGGTACTTTTCGTCCAGATCAAGACCGTAGCCGAACACAAATTTGTTCTCGATGTCAAACCCGATGTAGTCAATCGGAATTTCGACCTGCCGCTTAGAGGGTTTGTTCAGCAACGTACACAAGCGCAGGCTGGCGGGGAGACGTGCCTTCAACACATCCATCACAAATCGCAGCGTCAGGCCGCTGTCAATAATATCTTCCACGATCAAGATGTGTCGTCCGGTCACTTCGGCGCTCAAATCCATATCAATCCGCACCTTGCCGCTGGTTTCTCGCGCCCCTTTTCCATAACTGGAAACAGCCAGAAAATCCATCTCATGCGGCACTTCAATATGGCGGGTCAGGTCAACCAGAAACATAATGCCGCCCTTCAAAATGCAGATGAGCAGCAGGTCACTGACTTCGGCATAGTCCGCGCTAATCTGCCGCCCCAGTTCAGCCACACGCGCTTGCAAGGTGGGCGCATCAATCAACACTTCCTGAAGAAACTTCTCGTATGGCGGCATGGTGCTTAGATTCCTTCGCTGGCAAATAGTGTGCTGATTATAGCACTTTCGGTCAGAATTCAGGCTTGGATGAACCATACCGCGTTTATAATGGAATCGAAAGACGGTGCGTAACCGTCCGTTAACGACAGCTTGAAGGACATCTTATGACGACCTCTCTACCCGCCCAACGCATTTCCCACACCACGCCGCGCCAGACCATCCAGATCACCATCAACAACGGGCTGGTTCTCGAAGGCCCAATCGGCGCAACCGTAGCCGAATTTCTGACGGTGGCAGCAGAACAGCAAACGCAATGGGAAGCCAACGGGTTGATGGGAGGCATTTTGGACGGGCGGTTGCGCGAACTGGCCTACCCCATCCAGCGCGACGGTCAGCTCGAACCGGTGTGGCTCACGCACAGCGACGGCAGTCGCATTTACCGACGATCACTGGTCATGCTGCTGGCAACCGCCATTGATGAGTTGTGGCCGCGAACACGGGTCAGCGTGCGCTATTCCCTGCCGGAAGGCGCGTTCTATTGCAAGCTGCTCAACCGCGAACCATTCAGCACCGAAGAGCTCAGCCGCCTCGATGAGCAAATGCACGCCATCTGTGCCGAAGATGCGCCCATCTCCAAACGCAGCGCCACACTCGAAGAAGCCTCCGCCCTGTTCGCCTCCCGCGAAGAACTCGACAAAGTGCGCTTGCTGGAACACCGCACCCGCGCCACCCTCACGCTTTACAAACTGCATGACCGCGAGGACTATTTCTACGGCTACATGCTGCCTTCCACGCGCTACTTGCAAATATTCCGCTTGGCGCGGATGAACAGTGGTTTTGTCCTGCAATATCCCCACAAAGAAACACCGCACACCCTGCCCCACTTTAATGCCAACACCAAACTGGTGAAGGTGTTCCGTCAGGCGGACGAATGGCTGGATCGTATGCAGGTCGAGGACATCGGTCAGTTGAACCGCTTGGTGCATAACAACAAGGTCAGCGAGTTGGTTCTGGTGGCAGAGGCGCTCCACGAACAACACATCGCCCATATCGCTCACGACATCAGCACGCGCCACGAGTCACGGGGCGTTCAAATGGTGCTGATCGCGGGGCCATCCTCATCCGGCAAAACCACCTTCTCGAAACGGCTGGCGATTCAACTGCTGGCGCATGGGTTGCGCCCCTTCACGCTGGAACTGGACAACTATTTCGTCAACCGCGAACTCACGCCACGAGATGAACATGGCGCGTATGACTTCGAGAACATTCATGCGATCAATCTGGCGCTATTCAACCAGCACCTGCTAAGGCTGATGAGCAGAGAACAGGTACAACTGCCGCGTTTCGATTTTGTCAGCGGGCGCAGCGTGGATGGGCAAATCGCCCATCTCAAGCACAACGAGATTCTCATCATCGAAGGCATTCACGGGCTAAATCCCCGGTTAGTGCCGGATATTCCGCCGGACAAGATTTACCGCGTATATGTCTCCGCCCTCACCCAGTTGAATATCGATTCGCACAACCGTGTGCCGACTACCGATGTACGGCTCATCCGCCGTATCGTGCGCGACGCCGAACACCGGGGTTATTCCGCCACCGACACCCTCCAGCGGTGGAGCAGCGTTCGCAACGGCGAAAAGCTCAATATCTTCCCCTATCAGGAGAATGCAGACGCCATGTTTAACTCGGCGCTGGCCTATGAACTGGCGGCGCTGCGTCCGCTGGCGGAACCGCTGCTGCTGCAAGTGGAACCGGCCACGCCCCCGCATATTGAAGCCAATCGCCTGCTCTCGTTTCTGCGCTGGGTGCAACCGCTTTCGCCCATGCAGCAGGCCATGATCCCGGACACATCGCTCCTGCGCGAGTTCATCGGCGGCTCAATCCAGCATCACTACCATCCGGGCGAAATGCACACTGATTGAGAATCCTTGTCTACAAGCGTTTACATCTCCTTGACGGGCAAGCGGGCATGGGCATAGGATGCAGCAAGCTGCGAGCGCGTGGACAGCACAGGAATAACCATGATTGATGTTCAAAATCTCAGCAAAACCTACGGCACATTCGCCGCTGTAGACCGGCTCAGCTTCAAAGCCGAAGCAGGGGAAGTGGTCGGCCTATTGGGGCCGAACGGCGCGGGCAAAACCACCACCATGCGAATGCTCACCGGATTCATGCCCCCCAGTGCCGGCAGCGCCCGAATCGCCGGATACGACATCCTGAACGACTCGCTGGAAGTGCGCCGCCGCGTGGGGTATCTGCCGGAGCGCGTCCCCGTCTATCCCGATATGACGGTACAGGGCTACATCCAGTTCTGGGCGAATCTGCGCGGCGTGCGCGATGCCCGCCGCCAGACCGAGCGCGTCCTCGAAAGTGTTCACCTACTCGAACGGCGCAAAACACTCATCCGCAACCTCTCCAAAGGGATGCGGCAGCGGTTGGGGCTGGCACAGGCGCTGGTGCATGACCCACCGGTGGTCATTCTTGATGAACCCACCATTGGCATTGACCCGCAACAGGTGATTGAAGTGCGACAGAGTGTGCGGGCGTTGGGCGAAAAACATACGGTGCTGTTCAGCACACACATCCTGTCCGAAGCGGAACAGGTCTGTGACCGCGTGATTATCATCAATCACGGGCGCATTCTGGCGCAGGGCACACCCGCCACCCTCCGCCAGCAACTTCAACCCGGCGATCACCTGTACGTTCAGATCAGCGGTGCTTCATCCGCTGCCGGTCAACGCCTCCTCGCCGAAATCGAAGGGGTACAACAGGTACAACCGCAAGGCATCGGTTTCCATGTGCGTGCCGCCGTCCGCGCCAACCTGCGCGGCGACATCGCGCAGCGCGTGGTGCAGGCCGGATACCAGTTGGAAGAACTGCGCCCTGTAGCAATGACGTTAGAGGACATCTTCCTCGATCTGCTCGGACGCGAGGAGGGCGCATGAACGGCGCATGGGTTGTATTCCGGCGCGAGGTCGGGCAGTATTTCGCCTCCCCCATCGCCTATTTGATCGCCGCCGCGCTGCTGCTGGTCACGGGATTGTACTTCAACGCCGATCTGACCTTCAGCGTCGGCACAAAGCCCGCTGAACCGGCGCTCATCCCCCTGCTTCTCTCGTTTGCGATGGTGTTTTGCGCCCCGCTGCTCACCATGCGCTTGCTGGCAGAAGAACGCCGCGAAGGGACGCTGGAACTGCTGCTCACGGCTCCGGTCAGCGACGGCGCGATTGTGCTGGGCAAATTCTTGAGCGCATGGTTTTATTACACGATCCTGCTGGCGCTCACCTTTATCTACCAGATCATCCTCGCCTCCATCACCCAACCGGATATGGGGCATACGATGGCGGCTTACATCGGCATCTGGCTCTATGGCGGCACAACGCTGGCAGTGGGCATTCTGTTCTCCGCCATCACCGAAAACCAGATTGTCGCGGCATTTTTGAGCATCGCGCTGCTGTTCATCCTGTGGATGGGCGAGTTGATCGGGCAGATCATCACCAATCTGGAACTGGCTGAAGTCGTGCGCCAGTTGACTCTGATCGGGCATTTCACCTCGTCCTTTGCCGTCGGGCTGATACGGGCAGAGGACATCGCCTATTACGCAGGCATCACAGCACTGATGCTGTTTATCGCTATCCGCGTAGTCGAATCGAATCGGTGGCGCTAACCGTGAATAAACAAATCATCATCCGGCAGACACAAGTCGGGCAGTGGTTCGGCTATGCAGGCGGCGCGGGGCTGATGGCGGCGCTTGTCGGCTTCATCGCGCAGAGTGGCCTGACCGAATTTGTGGGGATCGCGCTGACAATCGGACTCATCGGCCTTTTCTTCTGGGCGGCGCTGGCACCTGCCGATTTTCGCGCCTTCGTCTCTGGCAGGCAGATGCGCTACAGCACAGGAGCCGTGTTCGGAACCCTGCTGCTGCTGGGCGTGGTCGCCCTTACCTACGTCATCTTGCAGCGAGCCGTGATTACGCTGGACATGACCGAAGGGCAACGCTTCTCGCTGAGTACCGAAACCCGCGCCGTACTAAATCGCGTGGTGTACCCCATGCGCATCACCGGCTTTTACTCCCCGCGCCTGCTCTCTCAACGCGAAATTGACGACCAGTTCTTCCGGCTTTACGAGGTTGAAACCGACGGGCTAATTACCCGCGAGTATATTGACCCGGAGCAGCAACCGGCGCTGGCGCAGCGGTACAGCGTCACCTTTGACGGCGAAATCTTTCTCTCGTATGTCAATGCAGATGGCAGCACCGATTTCAGCACCACCACCCGTGTCCCGATTAGCGAGAGTCAGGAACGCGATATGACCGGCGCTATCGCCCGTCAGTTGATTTCAGGCACGCTCACCGTATATTTCGAGCGCAGTCACGGTGAACGCGACCCGTTGGACAGCACGCAGGAAGGCATGTCCGGCATCAACGGCGGCATTCAGGAAAGCGGTCTGATTACGCAGCCCTTTGATTTGCAGCAGGTTGCCAGCGTGGGCGGCGATCTGCCAGCCGATGCCTCCGCGTTCATCCTCGCCCGTCCGTTGACCGACTTCAACGATAGCGAAATTGCCGTGATTGACCGCTACCTGAAACGCGGCGGCGCCTTGTTTATCATGAGCGACGTGCTGTTTAATGCGGATGCGTTCTTACGGCAGGATGGCAAGTTCAACCAGTTCCTATGGAACAACTACGGCCTGCGGGCGCTGGATGCAGCCATCGTTGACCCCGTTTCCAGCCAGGACACACCGTTGGATATCGTCAGCGCGGCAGTCTACACCGACAGCGCCATCGCAGCGCGGTTGGTTTCCGGCGATACCCCCACCCTGTTCCGGTTGGCACGCGCCGTCGAAATCAGCAGCAACCCGCCCGCCAACACCCCCAACGGGCGCATCGTCCTATCCTCGCCCCAGAGCTACGGCGAAACCAACCTGAAACAACTCGGCGAAACCAACACCTATGCCTTCGATCCAGAAGACATTCAGGGGCCGTTGACCAGCGTCGCATGGGCTTATAACCAGAAAACAGGCGCAAAAATTCTGCTGGTCGGGGATAGTGATTTCGCCACCAATGGACAGGTACTCACCGGGGGCAATAGCATCCTGTTCACGGATGGAGTCGCATGGCTCACCGGCTATGGCGATCAGATCAACTACGCGCCACAGGCTTACCGCACCGGTCTACCCCTCATGTTTGTGACCGGGCAAACGCTGGATGCCATCGCTTTTGTCACGGTCATCCTCATGCCGGGATTGGTTCTGCTCACTGGTTTTATAGTTTGGACGAGGCGAATACGCGCATGAATCGTCGTGTTATGGTTTTTCTAGGGGTGCTGCTGTTCGGTCTGGTAGGCATCGCCCTGCTGCAAACACGTTCCGCTTCCCAGTCCACAATAGATGTGGCGGGAACGCTCAACAGTTTTTATCTGGTCGGGCGTGATCTGGGTTTCACGCCGGAAGATATTCAAGCGGTACGCCTGCGTGACCCACGCGGCAGTAGTTCGTTCATCATCGCCCGCGACGGCAACGGCGTGTGGACTGCACCCGGCAGCAGCGGCACGCTAAACACCGGCGCTGCCGAAATCATTGCTAAAACAGTGGCGCTTCTGCCCTACATGAACACTTCACCGATTGATGCTTCCACCAAACTATCGGATTTTGGCTTCAACCCCGAAGGTCAGTTTGCCATCGAAGTTGTACTCCTTGACGGCAGCGGACACAGCATCGCCATCGGCAGCCTGTCCGCTTCTCAAGTCACCTACTACGCCCTCGTAGATGAACGGGCGGAAGTGCTATTCTTGGAGCGTGCGCCGGTGGATTATCTGGCAACCCAGCTAAACAAACCACCATTAACTTGACAAGCGAACAGCGCCGCGCTACTGTATTAAATACGAGTGTCAACAAACAGGTTGGAACACAACACAACGTTCTCATGCTGTCGCCTTGTCAAACGTCGGCAGCTTTTTTCGCCATAATCACGCTTAGAAGGTATCATCGTTCAATCTCTATCCTTGCTGAATGTGGGCAAGGTCTGGTTCAATAACGTATGTTGATGGTAATGGCACAGGATAAGAAAGAACAACTTCGCACACAGCTTGCGAAAAAAGCGCAAGAACAAGGTGTCGTCACCTACGACGACATCCTCTCGTTGCTGCCCGAAGCCGAACGAGATATCGCCCTGCTGGACGATATCATGGATAACCTCATTGACGCAGGAATTGAGGTAGTGGCCGCCGGGCAACAGATGGAAATTTCGATTCCAGATGAAACACCGCCCCCCCTGCCGGATGATCTGCTGGATGACGACGACCTCGCCTTCGGTGCCTTCGATCTGGACGAGGACATCACCGACGATGCCGGCTACCAGCAGGCATTGGATACCGATGATGTCGTCGGGCTTTACCTGAAAGAAGCCGGGCGCGTCCCGCTGCTCACTGCCGACGAGGAAGTGTCGCTGGCGAAACGCATGGAAGCGGCGGTCTTTGCCAAAGAGCAGTTGGGCGAATACGAAGATGATCTGAGCATGGACGCCGCCTATGAACTGCGCGAACTGGTCGCAGATGGCGAAGCGGCACAAGAACATCTCATTCGTGCCAATGCGCGTCTGGTCATCAGCGTCGCCAAGAAGTACATCGGGCGCGGCGTGCCCTTCCTCGATCTGATTCAGGAAGGCAACATCGGCCTGATTCGCGCCACCAACAAGTTCGAGTATCAGCGCGGACACAAGTTCAGCACCTACGCGACATGGTGGATTCGGCAGGCGGTCAGCCGCGCTGTGGCCGATCAGGGGCGCACGATTCGCGTTCCCGTCCACATGGGCGATCAGCTCAATCGGATGCGCCGCATTCAGTTGAACCTGATTCAAGAGCTGGGGCGCGAACCTAGCATGGAAGAATTGGCCGAGGGAATGGAAACTACCCCGGACAAGATCGAAACGCTGCTGGAAATTGCCCGTCATCCGGTCAGTCTGGAAACGCCGATTGACGAAGAAGGCGATTCGACCTTTGGCGATTTTGTCGAGGATGTTTCCAGCCCTGCGCCGAGCGAAGAAGTCGCCACGCACCTGCTCCACGAGCAGTTGGACAAGGCGCTTAACCGCCTGCCCCCGCGTGAGGCGCAAATCCTCAAGCTGCGCTATGGTCTGGAAGATGGACGGGTTTACACACTGGAAGAAGTCGGGCAGACCATCGGCGTCACCCGTGAACGAGTGCGGCAGTTGGAAGCGCAGGCACTCAACCGCTTGCGGCAGTCCTCCGCGCATGTCATCCTGCGTGACTACCTGTACGAGGAGTAACCACGTTGCCGCTGAAAGGTTCTCGCGGGCCTTGGTTCTGGCCGCTGCTGCTCACCGCAGCGGGCGTGGCGCTGCTATTAAACAACTTCCTGCTGCTTGGGGATTTTAACCTGACTACCCTATGGCCGCTGTTGCTCGTCGTGGTGGGCGCGGTCGTTTTGTTGCAAGGGGACTGGACACCTTCCACCGAAGGGCGCACCTTCGGCGTCACACGCGGCAGCGTCGAATCGGCCACACTGGAAATCAGCGCAGGCGAAATTGATGTGCAAATTCGCGGGCTGGAACAGGAAGGCCGTCTGATCGCAGGCCAGTACGCGCTCAATTCGCGTCCTGTGATGCAGGTGAACGACACGCACGCCAACCTGAGAATGAACCGGAGCGCCACGCCCTGGATTTCCTTCGCGGACTGGGAAATGGCGCTGGCGCGGGATCTGCCGTGGCAAATTCGGGTCAGCACCCATCTCGGACAGGTGAATGTGGATCTCTCCGCGCTCATCGTTCAGGACACATGGATCGCTTCTGGAATTGGCGACATCCGTATAATCGCCCCGCAGGAAGCCTTGAACCCGCTGCATGTTCGTTCCGCACTAGGCAGCATTCACTTCATCTCGCCGGTTGGCTACCAAGTCCGAATCATCGCACCTGAAAAGCGCCTGTTCAAAGTTCATGCGGACGAACGCCGCTACGAAACCTTTGACGATGGGGTGTATGTGGCGCGAGATGTGAACGACGACGCACCCTTAATTGAAATCTTCCTAAGCGGCACCTTCGGTGACGCCTACCTGACCTAATCGAACACCCATCATGGCCTCTGGATTTCTCATCAGAGATGGTTCTGAACACGACATCCTGAATTGCATCGAACTGGATCATTCCTACTCAACCGATTTTGTCTGGCAGATGAGCGTATCGGACACGGCGGGGGAGTGGCAAATCAGTTTCAAGCCCCAGCGCCTACCGCGCACGCTGGAAACCCATTTCGCGCCGGACGAAGCCCGTCTCCGCGCAGCCCTGCCGTCCAACCAATGTTTCCTCGTTGCAGTCGCCAAGCCTGAACCGATTCTGCTCGGCTACCTGACGCTCCGCGCCAACCTGCCCCACCAGATCGCGCTGGTGCAGGATATTGTCGTCTCGCGCCCGTACCGCCGCGCCAAGATCGCCACGCGCCTTCTCAGCGCCGCCCGCCAGTGGGCCAATGAACACAATCTGCTCACCCTGTGCGCCGAAAACCAGACCAAAAATTATCCGGCCACGCTGTTCCTGCAAAACGCAGGCTTTCACTTTTGCGGCTACAACGACCACTACTTCCCTAACCAAGAAATTGCCGTATTTTTCAGCCAATCCCTCCGTTAGGGAGTTGAATCCGTGTTTGACGCAATTGCCGCTTTCTTGAATCTCGCCAATGAAATCCTAACGGCAGCCATTACAGTGCTGGCATTCTCGCTGCTGCTCTACAACCTGTCGCGGAATCTGCGCAACCGCGTGGCGCGAACATCGGCGGTGATTCTGGCCTGCGTTACGATGGTTGCGGTGGCGGATGTATTCGTCGCGCTGCAACCCACTCGCGGCACAGTGGATGCTGTCGTCCGTATGCAGTGGATCGGCATCGGATTCATGCCCGCCGCCATGTTCCATATTTCCGACGCGCTGCTGGCAACCACCGGCTTGCCCTCACGCGGGCGGCGGCGGCGGGTCACACGGATGCTCTACCTGATCGGCACGATATTTGTGCTGTCTGCCGCCTTCAGCGATATTCTGATCCACCCCATCATTCAGGGGCGCACACTGGATAACATCGTGGGCGGGCCGCTGTTCCCGATCTATCTGGCCTATTTCGCGATGGGGACGGGCGTGGCCTTTATCAACGTGCAACGTGCGCGGCAGAGATGCCTCACCCGCGATACACGCCGCCGCATGGGCTACTTGCAGTTCGCGCTACTCACACCCGCTTTCGGCATTTTTCCGTACTCTGTCCTACTGGGGTTGAACGAAACCAGTTCGGTAGGAATGCTGCTGCTGGTCAACCTATCGAACTTCATCATCATTCTGCTGCTGCTCTTTCTGGCCTATCCGCTCTCGTTTTTCGGTTCACAGTTGCCCGACCGGGTGATTAAAGCCGATCTGCTGCGATTCGTCCTGCGCGGCCCCGCCACCGGACTGCTGGCGCTGGCCGTCATCATCTTTGTCACCCCCGTAACCCAAATTCTCGGCCTGCCGGGGGCGGCCTTCATGCCGTTCGCGGTGGTGGGGATCGTGCTGCTGTGGCAATGGACAGTTGCGCTGGCGCTCCCGTGGCTCGAAAAACGGTTGATTTACTCCGGTGAAGATGACGACCAGCTTGCCCAACTTCAACAGTTGAGCGAACGACTGCTCACCCGTTCCGATCTCAAGCAACTTCTGGACGCCATTCTTGCAGCCACCTGTGACTACCTTCAGGTCACATCCGCCTTTGTCGTCTCGCTCATGGATGATCGCCCGGAATTAATCGGCGCGGTTGGCCCTGCCCGCCCCACCCCATCGTGGCTGGAAAACGAAACTCAAAGCATTCTGGATTTGCTGGCAACCCCGCCCCCCCAACAGAAACCCAGCCTGTACGCATGGCATTCCTACTGGATTGCCCCCCTGCGCAGTAAGCGCACCGCCGGGGATACAGATACGCGCCTCACCATCGGCTTCATCGGCATTCAAGCTCGCGCCGCGCTGTTTGACCTGACCGACGACGAACGCAGCGTGTTCCGGGGGCAAATTCGCCGCGCCGCCGCCACGCTGGACGATATATACCTTCAAAACGAAATCTACGGCGCGCTCGAAGGCTTGCTGCCGCAAATCAGCATCACCCGCACTCGTGCCGCCGAAGTCGAATATCGGCAGGGGCGCGAAGGGCAAATGCCTTCCGAACAGGCCACCGCCGACTCATCCTCTGATGAGCGAGAACAATTCGTGGAGCAGGTACGCGCTGCGCTGCGGCACTACTGGGGTGGCCCCGGCCTGACCAGCAGTAGCCTGCTAGATATGGCGCTCGTTCAAGAAGCCCTCCCCGACCATAATCACAATCCGGCGCGGGCGTTGCGGGCGATACTGTTGCAAGCCATCGAGAAGCAAAAACCGACTGGCGAACGCAAGATGCTCAGCCCAGAATGGACGATCTACAACATTCTGGAACAACGCTTCATCGAACGCCATAAGGTGCGCGATGTCGCTATCCGGTTGGCGTTGAGCGAACCTGATCTCTACCGCAAGCAGCGCATCGCCATCGAAGCCGTTGCCGATACGCTGCTCGAAATGGAAAAGCCCGCGCCGGAGACTTAGGCATCGTTCTGGTCAATCGCCGCCTGTGTCACGCGGTAGATTTCCTCCAACGAAGCCCCCCGTGCGCGTTCCAGTCGTCCCATCCGCTTCTGGTATTGCTGCATGGCAAACACCACAAAATCATCCACCTTCAACCCGAAAGGCATCGGGTCATAACAAGCAAAAGCCTCGGTGATAACACCCAGCGCCGGCAAGAGCAGCGTATTCATCGTTGCCTCTGCAACATCCCACAAATGTTTATCCTCCGCCAGTAAGCGAGAGATCAAATAAATCCCATAAGCGATATGACGGGACTCATCTTGCTTTAGCAGATCAATCGCACGGGTTGTCCCCGGCATTAACTGGTTTTCGCGCAGCGCCGTGTAGTACACATGGTATCCGGTTTCTGCCAGCACGCCTTCCACTATCATGTTATAGGTCACAGAAGCCTGTATTTGTGCTTCCGGCGAGGAATCCACCCGCAGGCGATCCAGTGCGGTTGGCAGCGCCTCATAAAACAACGTTCGATAGCTGGGGGTATGATAGCGGCTTAAGTCGTCGGGGCATTCCGCGACTTCCTGCAACCAACGTCCGAAAAAGTCGGTATGTTTAGCTTCTTCCCACAGAAAAGAGGTCAAATACATTTCTTCCTCGATGCGGTTTTCTTTCGCTATCGCCATCACCAACGGCAGTAGATCGAGCGTAACGGCCTCCTCACCTGACTGGAACACAGCCGTCAACCGCAAAATCGCATCTTTTTCATCAGCACTCAAACGCGCCCAATCCAACCGATCCTGTGAGAAATCAATATCTGAAGGATTCCAAATACCATACCGTTTGGCTTTTTCAAACAGCCTCATCGGTGGCGCATCACGCTCAAGCCGGCGCGATGTCGTCGCAAATGAAAGATGTTGCCCCATCGTATCCTCCCCACCTCAATTACTATATCGTTCCAAAGTATACAATCTAACCGATGGGCGCAGATAACACATCATCTTCAGCCTGTTAGCCGGATATGCGCTGGGTTATAATTGCCGACTCCCGAACTGACGTTCTGAAAGGTGTCTCATGCCCCCCTTCCAGCTTGTCTCGGAGTTCCAGCCCACCGGCGACCAGCCCGCCGCCATCACCCAACTGGTGAACGGCCTGAGCGCAGGACACCAGCACCAGACGCTTCTGGGCGCGACAGGTACGGGCAAAACCTTCACCATCGCGCAGGTCGTCCAGCAGGTGCAAAAGCCCACGCTGGTGCTGGCGCACAACAAAACGCTGGCCGCACAGCTTTACGCCGAGTTCAAAGAGTTCTTCCCGCGCAACGCAGTCGAATACTTCGTCAGCTACTACGACTACTACCAGCCCGAAGCCTATGTCCCGCGCATTGATCTGCACATCGAAAAAGAGACGCAGATTAACGAGCAAATTGACCGCCTGCGCCTTGCAGCCACCGCCGCGCTGTTCTCGCGCCGCGATGTGCTGATTGTCGCGTCGGTATCCTGCATCTACGGCATTGGCAGCCCGCAGGCGTGGGGGCGTTCAACAGTTGAACTAACGGTGGGCGAAACCATCCGCCGCGATACCATCCTGCGCAAACTGGTGCAGATTCAGTACACGCGCAACGATATGGACTTGAAGCGCGGCACTTTCCGCGCACGCGGGGACACGCTGGAAATCGTCCCGGCTTATGCCGAAACCGCGCTCCGCATCCAACTGTTCGGCGACGAAATTGAACGCATGAGCGAATTTGACCCGCTGACCGGGGAACTCATCAACGATCACACGCAGATCAAGATTTTCCCTGCCAAACAGTTTGTCACCGATGACGACAAGATGCGGCAGGCGCTCCACGACATCGAAGTGGAACTGGATGAAACGCTGGTGCAATTCCGCCGCGAAGGGAAGCTGTTGGAAGCGCAGCGCATCGAACAGCGCACCCGCTACGACCTCGAAATGATCCGCGAAGTGGGCTATTCGTCCGGCATCGAGAACTATTCGCGCCACCTCGATCAGCGTCCCGCCGGCAGCCCGCCTTCCACACTGATTGACTACTTCCCTAGCGACTATCTGCTGGTGATTGACGAAAGCCACATGACCGTTCCGCAAATTCGCGGCATGTTCAACGGCGACCGTCAGCGCAAGATCACGCTGGTGGATTACGGCTTCCGCCTGCCGAGTGCGCTGGATAACCGCCCCCTGAGCTTCGATGAATTCAAAGAGCGCATGGGGCAAACAATCTACACCACCGCCACACCCGCCCTCTTTGAGCGTGAGATCAGCCAGCAAATCGTCCAGCAGATCATCCGTCCCACCGGAGTCCTCGATCCTGAAATCAGTGTGCGCCCCGTCACCGACCAGATTGACGACCTGCTACAAGAAGTGGCGCTGCGGGTGAAAAATGGTCAACGCGCCCTCATCACCACGCTCACACAGCGTATGGCGGAAGAACTGTCCGGCTATATCAACGAAATGGGCATTCGGGCGCATCACCTTCACGCCGAAGTGGAAACGATTGAGCGCATCGAGATTCTGCGCGATTTGCGCCTCGGCATCTACGACGTGCTGGTGGGCATCAACTTGCTGCGCGAAGGCATTGACCTGCCGGAAGTGTCACTGGTCGCCATCCTCGACGCGGACAAAGAAGGCTTCCTGCGCTCCGAACAGGCGCTTATTCAGATTATCGGACGCGCCGCCCGTCATGTCGAAGGTAAAGTCATTATGTACGCCAGCCACATGACCGACTCGATGAAACGCGCCATCGAAGAAACCAACCGCCGTCGGGCGATTCAGCTCCAGCACAATGAGGAACACGGCATTATTCCTCGCAGCATTATCAAGCAGGTGCGTGATCTGACCGATCGGGTGAAGTCTATGGTGGACAACCAGCAGGCGCAAACCGTCGGCGGCGCAATCAGGCTCGAAAGCATCTCCAAAGAAGACTTGAGTAAGATGATCCGCGAGTTGGAAAAAGAGATGCGAACAGCGGCGCAGGCACTGGAATTCGAGAAGGCCGCCGCGCTGCGCGATCAGATCAACGAACTGCGCGGAACGCTGGTGGACAAAGAAGTGCAGGGGAACCTGCTGCTGAATTAGCGATAGTCAAGCCAACACAACGGGGTCGAAAAGCGGGGCGGCAGGCAAGCCGTCCCCTACAAAATTCACCTTACGACTGATTTTCCTTGCGCTGTTCGATAGCCGCTTTATAGGCATCCTGCCCCGGCTTAATCAGCACTTTGCGCGTGCGTCCGCCAGCCTCGGCATCCCCCACCACGCCCAATTCAAACATCAAATCAATCATGCGTGCTGCACGCGGATACCCCAACCCCATCCGCCGCTGAATCAGCGAGGCCGAGGCTTCCCCTTCTGCGATCACCAGCGCAATCGCCTGCTCTAGCATCGGGTCTTGCTCCGAAAGCACCTCGCGGCGGGTCATCCCCCGCGCCCACGGGCCAGAAGGTACCACCGACCAGCGGCCTTTCGTGGCCTGTTCTTTCCAGTGCGCGACCACAGAACGCACCTCGTCGTCCGAAACAAAACAGCCCTGAATACGCCTCGGCCCCGCCGCGTCCGACGCGAAGTACAGCATATCCCCGCGTCCAAGCAGGTTTTCCGCGCCCACGCTGTCCAGAATCACCCGCGAGTCGGTGCCGGAAGCCACCGCAAACGAAATTCGCGCCGGAAAATTGGCTTTAATCAGACCGGTAATCACATCCACGCTGGGGCGCTGCGTGGCGATAATCAGGTGCATCCCCGCCGCACGCGCTTTCTGCGCCAGACGGGTGATAGTACGCTCGGTTTCGTCCGGGCGGGAAAGCATCAGATCACCGATTTCGTCAATCAGGATGACGATATACGGCATGTACTCGTCCTTTTGCCGCCGTCCCAAGCGGGCATTGAAGGCATCAATGTTGCGGACGGCGTACTCCTCCAGCAGTTTGTAGCGGCGATCCATCTCACGGGCACACCACTGCAACACTTCGATGATGCGCTCCATGTCGGTTTCGACCGGCCCCAGCAGATGCGGCAGGCCGTTAAAGCGGCTCAGTTCCACCATCTTGGGATCCATCATCACCAGTTTCACGTTCCCCGGCGTGTTGTTCAGCACCAGCGCCGTCGCCAGCGCCGCGATACACACCGACTTGCCCGAACCGGTGGTGCCAGCGATCAGCAAGTGCGGCATTTGCGCCAGATCAACCCCCAGCGGCGCACCGGACACATCCCGTCCCAGCGGCACATACAGCGGCGACTTGGCCTTTGCCATCTGGTCTTGCAACAGTTTGCTCTCAAAGACCGAACGCAGCGCCACCGTGCTTGGGTTGCGGTTCGGTACTTCGATGCCGATATAGTTGTGACCGGGAACAGGCGTCTCTAGGCGCAACCGTTTGGCTGAGAGCGACAGAGACAAATCGCTCGATAGCGAGGCAATTTTGTTGATGCGCGTGCGCTGCACCACGCTCATTTGCCCCCACTCATCCACATCCTCTTTGAAGGGCTGCACCGCATACTGGGTGACGGTTGGCCCCACTTTCACATCCACCACATCCACATCAATCTCAAATTCCAGCAGCGTGTTCTCGATCAGAACGACGTTGTTGTTAATCTCCTGTTCGGTAGGCATCACCAATTCCATATCGCGCAGCAGTTCCAGCGGGGGCAGCGCAGCATCACGCTTACCCGCGCGCTTCTGCTCCTTCATGTTCGCCACGCAGAAATAGTGCTTCACCCGCCCGTCCGGGCGCTCCACAAACACCTGCCCGTCTCTGGTCTTTTTGCCCTGTACCGTGCCAACCGCGTTGAAATCGGCTTTCAGTTTTTCCAGCGTGAGCAAACTGGGCGGTGCCAGCCCCAACTCCTTCGATAAATTCTCTTTCGCACCCGGCCTGAGCGAAGGCGGTATCTGACTGGCATCGGGGCGAATGCGCAGAATCGAAGCCGCTGTTCGCTTGGCAGAAGGCGTATTCGTATCCGGCGGCGGGAGCGGCGGCGGTTCCCCCTTCTTCCGTTTGATCGGCGGCGGGAAACGCACCGCAATTTGCTGACTGTAAGCCGCCAGTTGATCGGCTCTCTCTCCCAACCATTTGCGGGTGGCAATCAGGCTCAGCCCAAACACCATCCCGATCCCGGCGAACAGCAGCACGGTATAAATCACGACTGCGGACACCGAACCCAACAACCCACTCACTGTCACCGCCAGCGCCCACCCGATGTAGCCGCCACCTTCGCCGGAGCGTGCCAGCGCCCGCATTTCCGGGTCGCCCGTGAGCAGATGCAAAAGCGCCAGCGCCGCCAGAAAGACAATCTCCAGCGCAAGAATACGTTCATAAGGAAACTTGATGTTGATTTTGAGCTTGGGCAGCAGGATAAACACGCCGAGGCAAAAGATGCCTCCCGCGACCAGAACGCTGCCATACCCGAACAGGCTGCGCAGCGCATTTGCCCATGCGCTAGAAACCGTCGCATCCGCCGCCACATTCAGTAACGACAACAGCGACAGAATCCCAAACACGATCAACGCAATCGCGGCGATCTCATCAATCCAGGGCGGTAGGTTATCAAACAGCGAATCCCAGAATTCAGGTTTGACCCGGTAACGTTCGTCAGGGCGGCGCGGGGGCGGAAGCGGCGCGCTGCCTTTGTTCCGGCCTGCGGCGGGTTTTCGCTCCGGTGGTTTTCGTTGTTCCACGCGACGGTAAAACCTCAGTAAGCGGAAGTCATCTGTATTATTATAACGGTTTTAGGGGCGCTGTGCCGAGAGGCGATGGGAGCAAAATGCGAGACTTCCCCTCTCTATAGCGGTAGTCTGCGCGATGGAGAGGGGATTGAGGGGCAAGGTTCTCACTCACGCATTCAGGCGCAAGCTCAACCCCAAACGTCGGGCGTGGCTGTCAATGCTCAAAACACGCGCTGTAACAGGCTGTCCTTCGTTCACCACATTCCGGGGGTGCAAAAAATGTCCTTCTGCCAATTCGGAAACGTGGATCAGCCCTTCCAGCCCTTCTTCGATACAGGCAAACGCGCCAAAATCAACCACATTGGTCACGGTGCCATGAATAATATCGCCAATATGATACCGTTGCGTCACGGTTTCCCACGGGTCAGGACGCAGGCGCTTCAAGCTCAAGGCGATCCGCCCTGCTTCACGATCAATGTCCAGCACATACGCCGTGACCTCTTGACCGCGCCCTAGAATATCCATCGGGTGTCCCACGCGCCCCCAACTCAGTTCGCTGATGTGGATCAACCCTTCCAGCCCGCCCAGATCAACAAACGCGCCAAAATCACACAGGTTCGTGACCATGCCGCTGATGGTATCTCCCGGCTTCAGGCGGCGCATAATACTGGCGCGTTCGCCAGCCCCCACCTGCGCGGCGCGTTCGGAAAGAATGAGCCGATTCTGTTCGCTGTTCAGTTCGATCACCCGCAGACTCAGCGCCTGCCCGACCAGATTCACCAGCGTACTGCGCCGCAGGTTATTGCTGCCGGACGAGGGAAATTCCACAAGCTGACTGGCAGGGACAAACCCGTGCAGGCTACGCCACTCGACCAGCAAACCGCCCCGGTTATAGCCGATTACATTGAGCTGTATCACCTCATCATTTTCCATGATGGCTGCAATATCAGCCCAATCCTGAGCCAACGAAGTATTTCCGTTCGTAATCGAGGGAGTGGGAGCCATGTTTTCGACGATGTGCGCAGAACGAACCGCTTCATGTTCATGCGCGACCAGTCCCAATTCTGCATTTTCACCTTCACGCAGCAGCGCCGCCCAGTAGGATTCTTCTAAGGGTGGTGGAGCCGAAAACTCGTTCCGATAGTTATTGGAAGACATTCCATTTCCTCTACAATCACTCCCGCATTTTCAGTCGCACAGATAAACCCGAATCGCTGTGATTTCCCTGAACAATTATAACCAAACTCATGAAGCGGCAACAACTGACTGTCGCGCTCACGTCCCGATCTCAAACTAAAAATCCCCTCTTTAGATCAAGAGGGGATTTTGAGCAGATGAGCTTTAGTTCTTACGCATCGGTGGCGCCACTTTTACGAAATGGTCTTGAGGCCGCGTGAGTACATTATACAGATGGCTGGCCGCCTCCGGTTGGTTGTTCACTTCCAACGTCTGGATGTACAGGTTAAGCAGTTCGCGCACATCCGCGACCCCCTTCTCATCCAGCGGGAAAATGTCAACCGTCGCCCCTTCCGCAATCCGTCGGCGAATCGCGTCCACCGTCAGGTTCATCTCCGGTTGGATGCGCTGATAAATCACCCCGCCGGACATGCCCGCGCACATCCAAGGCCCCGGATCACCGAGGATCACCACGCGCCCGGAAGTCATATACTCGCAAGCGTAGCCCTTCAGGTTCGAGCGTGCCGCCAATCCCCCCAGTTCGTCCCGCAATGGAATGGTCACTTCGCCACCGAAAATAATGTCCGCGCCGCTCAGACGAATGCAGGCGCGGGTATCCGCATTCCCCTGCACGATGAAGCGCCCGCCCTGTGCACCATACGCGAAACTCTTGCCCACCGACCCGTCGAGGCGCTGACCGTTGTGGTTCAACCCTTTTAGAATGGTGACAGTGCCGCCGCGTGCGCATTTCGCCACGCCATCCTGCGCGCCGCCTTCGACCAGAACATCCAGCGGGGCATCATGGAAAGCGGCCAGCCCGTTGCCGGGAATAGCCGAGTTGCCAAAGTTCAAATGAATGGCATCTACCATGTCCGCGTTCAGGAAGTCGCCGCGCTTCAAAGCGCCTGACAAGTGCGTACCCAGTGCGCGATCCATCGCCATCACCTGTTCATCATCGTAGGTTACTTCGGATTCACCCGCCATGATGTGTTCGGCAATGATGGACGTGATTTGCTTGGTGAGCGTGTTGCGCGGACGCACCAGACGGCGGCCCACACCGGGTTGCGGCGCCTTCTTCTGGTTGAACGGCGCACGCTTCAACAGCGGCGTCAAATCCAACCGATCGTGCATGGCGATTTGCTCCAGCAGGTCAACGCGCCCAACCACGTCCTGCGTGCGCTGGAAGCCTAGTTGCGCCGTCCACTTACGAATATCATCCGCCAGCATGTAGAACACATTGCAGATGCCATCAACCGCGCTGTCATAATCACGCGGCTCAAAATGCTTAATGCCCTTCAGCGCAGCCTCGGCTTTGGTTTTCACATGGGTGGTGATGCCCACATGACAGGTGCCTTCATGACACTTGCGGCAGATGGTACAGCCCACCGCCACCATCGCCAGCGTGCCGAAGCCCACCCGATTCGCGCCGAGGCACATCATCTTCAGCACATCGCGCCCGCTTTTCATACCACCGTCGCACCACAGTTCCACATCTTCGCGCAGGCCGCTTTCGGAGAGTGCGCGATGAGCCAGCCACACGCCAATTTCGGCAGGCAGCCCCACATGACGCAGCGAATGTGCGCGTGCCGCGCCGGTGCCGCCGTCGTAGCCCGTGATGTTAATGATGTCCGCGCCGGCTTTCGCCACGCCAACCGCAATCACCCCCACACCCGGCACCACCGGAATCTTGACCGAAACTTTGGCGTTGGGATTCGCCGTCTTGAGTTCGTCAATCAACTGCGCGAGGTCTTCAATCGAATACAAATCGTGGTTGTTGCTAGGCGAAATCAAATCCACACCGGGCGTGGTGTGCCGCGCTGCCGCCACCTGTTCGGTCACTTTGGAACCGGGAAGCTGACCGCCTTCACCGGGTTTAGCGCCCTGTCCGATCTTGATCTCCAGATAGTTACAGGAGTTCAGGAATTCGATGTTCACGCCAAACCGCGCCGAAGCAATCTGATTCCCGCGATTGCGCGGGTAGCGCCCCATCACGTCCGCCAGTTCGCCGCCTTCGCCGTTCATGCAAATGATGTTCAGTCGGTAAGCCGCTTCACCGTAGGCTTTATACGCTAACTCGCCCTGCGAACCGAACGACATCGCGCCGATCAGCACCGGCATGGTGTGATCCTTCACGCTGATGTCCACACTGTCCGGGTCAATCTCGCTGCTCGTCGTCTTAAGGCCAATCGCATGTCGCAGCGCCACCGGAATACTGTCTTCGAGGTTCATCATCTCGGTGGTGTAATCCTCCAACGAGAGTTCCCCGTGCGCCACGTCCTCGATCTTCTTCCACATCTTCGGATACAGGCGATCCGCGTTCGCCAACCGCGCTGGCTTCTCGCCGCGCATCTCTGCCGCACGCGATTCGGCATCGGCTTTCATCGCGTCAAACGTCAGGCCACGTGCTTCAGAACCAAAGTAGTTCGGCGTGCTGAAATACTCAGCCACATTTCCAGCCAGACCAATCGAGCTAAACGAGTGCCCGTAGCCGCGCAGTTCGTGGCAACCGATGGTCGAGATGACTTTTTCCAGCCCACCGTTCAAAATCTTAATCAGACCCACAAACTGCTTCACCTGCTGCTCACTGGTCAAATCCTGCTTGCTGGGCTTGGGCGCCAACCCGACAGCCACAGCGTACATCGCATACGGACACACCGCGTTCGCACCCAACGCGACCGATAGAGCGACATCGTGAATATCACGAATTGAACCTGAACGCACGACAATTCCCGCATGGCGGCGCAAGTTTGCCGTCTGCGAAGCATCGCGCAGCGCCCGGTCAACGGCGGAAGTCACCAGCAGCGGATCCATCCACAGCGACGTGCCGCTGTAAACATCGGTATCATCCAGAATGACGCACTGCGCCCCGCCCCACACTGCTTCCACAGCCATCGTCTTAATGCGTTCCACCGCGTCCTGAATGTTCTCATCCATGCCAGCAGCCATCTGGATCACAGCGATGCGTTCACTAAACACATCAAACAGGTCTTCCAGAACCATCGTGCCGCACTGTTCAGTAGCCGCACGCATGTCCTCGACGGCGGCCAGTTCATACCCGCCGAGCATCAACGGGGTTTTCAACTGCACAAGAATGTCCTGCGGGTTGGCAGACGCCCCCACCGCAGGCCGCGCACCGATCAGCACATTGATCGAAAATTGCGCTTTTTCGCGTTCACGGTCAATGGCAGGGTTGGTGACAACCGCCACCGTTTCCTTGAAGTAGTCCGACACGTTCGTGCGAGTCTGGCTTAAGGCCGCCAACGGCCCATCCCATCCCAGTGACCCCACCTGTTCCTTCTGCGATTCGGCAATCGTTTCCATGAACTGAACGTGATAGCGTTCCCAGCCCAGCGCCGCCATCGTGGTCGTGTTCGCCACCGTTGACCGTTCGCGCCAGGGAATCGCCACCGCCTCCCGTTCCAGTACCGCCTGCGAAGGAGCCTGCATAGTCGCCAGCGCCACCTGTGCCGCTTGCACACCGGTGTCCCCATCCGAGCCACCGCCATTCGAGGGCATTTTCGGCGCGGGCGCGGGCAACTGACTGAGCGACCACGCCGCAACAGGAGCAGACCCGAACCGCACGCCGCGCTCCCGGTGGCGGCTGAGAACATGCCGCTGAATGGCGGGATAATCCAGCACTTCGATGCCCTGACCGGGCTTCATTTTGATAGCGATTTTTTCGCCGGGAGCCAGCGGTTTCGGCTCGGCGGACATCATATCCAGATAGTACACACCCCGTTCAGAGGTTGCGAAGTATTCTTTTTCCGTCTCGCCAAACCACAACGGACGCAACCCTAACGCATCCACTCCGAACGTACAGGTATCCCCCAAACGTCCCGCCACCGCCGCCGGCCCCTGCGCGAACGGGCCAAAGGAACGGCGGATGTGATCGTACATCTCATGAATGTCGGAAGCGTTTTGAATCAAATCATGCTTATGCGGCGGGAATACATATTCCATCGCCTCGATCAAATCCATATCGTACATCATGCACAAAGCATGGATCACGCGATCCACATCCTGCGAGTCGGAGTTGTTCGGGTCTAACGGAATGCCGATCATGCCCGCTTCCAGACGGAAGCGCGAAATCGTATTGAACTCGCCGTTGTGCCCCATCAACCCGAAGGGTTGCACACGCTCGAAAATCGAATTGGTATTCGTGCTGTAACGGGCATGTCCCAGTGTGATGCTCGAAGCGTAGTCGGGATCACGCAATTCCGGGTAATAGCGCCGCAAAATTTCGACGGTTCCCTGCACCTTGTAGACCACGCTGTAGGCCGATAAAGAAGGGAAATGAACACCCAGTTCTTTCTCTAATTGCAGTTGCAGCTTAAACAACGTCTTTTCCAGTTGATCGGTCGGGACGCTGCCATTCATACCCGCCAGTTGCCAGAATACCGGTTCGTTCTTCTGAGCGTTCGGCCCCAACATGTGGCTGTTCACAATGCCGGATTCTTCGATCAGCACATCCAGCCCCACAGCCGTCAACTGCTGGCTAATATTCTCGACCAGATGTTGCGCACGCCCCCGCGCCGAAGCGGGAATCATCACATGCCCCACCCAGAAGTTCCGACTGCTGGCTAAAGCCGAACGCAAACCGGCGCGGGACAAGCGTTTCATCCACAACTGGCGAGGAATATCAGTCAAAATGCCTACACCGTCGCCCTCACCGTCCACGATACCAGTCCGATGCCCCATGCGGGTGAGCGCCTCAATGGTGCGCTTAATATTCCCGTGTGTGGGTTCTCCGCCTTTACGGACAGCGCAAATTAACGCGCAAGCATCATGTTCCTGTGTATCTATACGGTGCAGTTGAAAGTCCTGACAATCGGGCTGATTTTCCTGTTTCGCCATTACAACATCTCCTCATACTCTCGATGAGCCACCCATAAATGCGGCTTGTGTAAATCGTCTAAAACGGAGGGGGATTTCGTTGGGTACACTTTATCGGGAGGTTATGATAAAAGCTACATGAACATATTTCGTGCATTACGCACAATTGAAAACCCAATCCGAAGGGTTATGAGGCATTTCGACCTGCCCGTAATGATGAGTCAGTATTCCCGACAATGAAAACAGACATCAAACTAGGCATGTTGCACAATAAACATACGGCGAGCTATTAACCCGCCGAATTTGTGCAGTTGCCAGAATTTTCCACCCGCTTACCGCTGCAACCTGCACAACACACAACACGCCTGCGCCGTCTAGTTATGCGCCAGCAGCCGCCGGATGGTGAGCGCCAGATGGAACGCCAGCCGGATTTCGGGACGATCCAGATCAATCTGGGCAATCTCATTAATGCGGTTCATCCGGTACAAAAGCGTGTTCCGATGCACAATCAAGGTGTCTGCCGTCTGGCTCAAATTGCCATGACAATTAAAGAACGCTTCCAACGTCTTAATCAAATCCGCGTTCTGACGATGGTCGTATTCTTCCAACGCCCCTAGCGTTTTCTCACAGAACGCCATTAGCTTTTCGCGGTCAGACAAACTCAGGATAAGCTGATACACCCCCAGATCGCCAATGTACAGCGGGGCATCGGTCTGCAACCGCGCCGCCAGTTCCAGCGCCTGCACCGCATCGCGGTAGCTACTGCGCCACATCGAAATATCCCGCGCCGCCTGCCCCATCCCGATCACGACTTTGCCGCCGGGGTACTGCCGCAAAATCTCCTGCGAGAAATGCCGCGCCAGCTTCATGCTGGTATCCACCGGGTCTTTGGGATCAGTCGCATGAAAGACCACCAGCTCGTTCTCGCGTTCACGCTGCCAGACTAAGGCGCTGGCATGTTGATTCATCACGATGCCGTTGACCAGCGTTTCCAACCGTCGGTTAGAAGGCTGTTTATCCCCCTGCCATGCCAGCACAATCGCCACATGCGTTTGCAGCATATCATGCTCAAAGCGTTCGCCCTGCCGGATCGCTTCTTGCTGGCTCACATCCCCGATCAGCAACCGGTCGAGGAATGTTCCGCGCAGGCGCTTCTCGGTATCGCTAATGGCTTTCGCCTTCGCCATTTCCAGCGCACAGGCCGCAGCGCCATGTTCCGCGACGAGCGTATCAATATCATCCAGATCGGTGTCGCGCCCAATGATGGACAGAAACCCGCGACCAATATTCTTGGTGATGATCGGCGATACCAGACGGGCGATATTCGGCGTGGGAAGCGATTGCATCTGCACCGGGTTGTCAATCTCGATGACGCGATGCCGATCCTGCATCTCCACCGGCAAATTATTGGAGTTTTTCAGGAACAATTCCACATCATCCCAGTTGCCGATGAACTGCGGTTGCACCGCGCTCTCGATAATCTTCAGGCGCTTATCCTGAATCACGACGGCTTTGTTGGTCAGCCGCGCCATCGCGCCCACCAGTTCAGCCATGCCCTCATTGCGGGATGAAATCTGGGTCAGCTGGCGGTAAATCTGGGTCGCCCGCCGTTCAAGCTGCCCCTTACGATCCACCAGCAAACTCACAATCGTCTTTTCAATCACGCGGATGCGGCTGCCGCTGGGCAGGATAAGCACGGGGATCCCGATCGCGTTTGCTTCCGCCACCAGCGCCGCCTGCGGGTTTTCGCTCAAGACGACCGCCGCCGCTTGCAAATCCGCCGCCCAACGCACAATATCGGCATCCGACGTATTGCGGGAAATATCCGTCTCAGGGGAAGGAACAAGGACAATCTCGCCCCGCTGAATGACCTTGCCCGCTGTGCGATTCTCAGGGTAAAAGACATTCGCCCATGTCACCAACCGGTTGAGCAAACCATCACCCGCCACCACTCTTGTACCCAGTGGAAGCGCCTGCTTACGAACATCTTCCACAGTTAATGTGCTGCTATTATCCATTTCGACCTACCACAGCCCCCTTCGCGCCCACAACAGCCCTGCCGCCGATCTATACAGATCGAACAGCTTACGTTTCACCGGTCACAATACCGATCAGAATCACGCCCGCAAACACCAGCAAACAGATTCCCAAGAAGTTGCGCTTTGGACTCCAATACAGGTTGACCGACGCGAGGCCGGCCAGCAACGCCCCGCCCAACCATGTCGTCGGGCTAACGCGCCAGCGGCGGGAATACTGGTATAAGCCGGAACCAATCAATACCACTGAACCGGAAAGCGGCACAAACCAGTTTGGTAGGCCAAACCCGCTTTCCAGCAAGACTTGAATAATGGCAAAAATCATCACGAGGAAGAACCACGTCAATCGTTCCACACGCTCCTCTGCGCGTGATTTGCCACCTGTGGATTTTGTCATTGTTATATCCCCGGACTTGTAGAACATGCACAGATAAGAATACACGATGTATACAAATTCAGCCAACAATTTATCGAGGCTCAACAGGGTAATCGCTTCAAAGTTGAGTGATAAGGTGGAGCAAGAATTGGTTATCCATCGCTGCTCGAAAACGTTTTTGGCGGAGGCTGCTTTTGGAGGTGTCGCGCTTGAGCAAGTTAAGGGCA